>Ga0207695_10000477_pt1 | contig 86226 bp, 75 predicted proteins | sample KBSC54metaG_FD_184354 | JGI IMG/M metagenome (GOLD analysis project Ga0207695, IMG submission 184354) | Corn rhizosphere microbial communities from Kellogg Biological Station, Michigan, USA - KBS C5-4 metaG (SPAdes) (version 2) | ecosystem: Host-associated > Plants > Roots > Rhizosphere > Soil...
CCTCACCAGTTCGAACTCCATCAGCCAGCCCGCCTGCAGTGCTCAAATCCCCATAGAGCCTGCCGCACCAGTCCTGCCCACCATGCGCGGTTTCCTCCCTTGGAGGCTTTCGGACGCCAGCCGCCCGAATATGCCGCGCCGTCTCGCCAGCGGCCGGCATCCGAAACCCTTCACACAAGCCGCCGATCACGTCCCAGGCGGTCACTTCTGCTCCAACTCAGGAAGCGGACGACTTTGGGTCTAATGCATTGGCGCTGCCACCTTGGAGAGCCGCGCTATCGAAGCGTAAGCCAAACCAAGAGAGAGGACTGAATCACCGGAATGGTGAACAGCATTATTCGGAATGGCTCCTTGCGAGTTTTGTGTCGCCAGTATTGTTGACCAGCAATCGCGCCGATCGATCCGCCGATCAGTGCAACAAGCAACAGCGTTGATTCCGGAATGCGGCGCGCGCTCTCCTGCGCAAGAGCCTTGTCGAGCATGAACAGCACGAATGCTGTCACGTTGATAATGACGATCAAGGCCGCGACGGATAAGAACAAGGCCATGCTAATTTCTAACGTCGTCTACCCTGCGGCGAGGAATGATGCGAATGGGGTCGCCTGCAGCCATACCATCCCGACCCGGCAGGGACAACGGCGGGAAGCATTCGAAGGCTCGCTATATAGTTCGCGGCAGCGAAGCGAGGCTCAACTTGACACTCGTGGGGATGTTCGGGAAGTGCTGCCCTGAAGTCCGCAAAGGGTCATGAACGACAAAACTCAAGGTGAGCATTATAAGTCCGCTTTCGGGTGGATCGCGACCAGTTGAGCCCGACAGCCGAGCCATGATTCAAGCCACCCAACGGAAGGGGCCGAATCATGCGCTACGAACTCACGGACTATGAGTGGTTTGCCATTAAGCCGATGCTGCCGAATAAGTCGCGCGGCGTGCCACGAGTGAATGACCGTCGTGTCCTCAATGGCATCTTCTGGGTCTTGCGATCCGGGGCACCGTGGCGCGACCTGCCAGAGAACTTCGGTCCGTACACGACCTGTTACAATCGGTTCGTTCGCTGGCGACGGGCGGGCGTGTGGGCCAAGCTCATGAGCGCACTGGCCGGTGCCCATGATGCTGCCGTGCAGATGATCGACACGTCTATTGTTCGCGTACATCAACATGGGGCCTGTATCGCAAGGAACCAGCGCCAATCGATGGGAAGGTCACGCGGCGGTCTGACAAGCAAAATCCACGCGGTAGTCGATAGCAATGGTCTACCGATACGGCTTGCGTTGAGCCCCGGTGAGGCGCACGACGTTCGACTTGCCGGAAATCTGCTGTCTCGTCTCAAATCCGGATCAATGCTGCTTGCCGACCGTGGCTATGACGCCGACTGGATCAGGGAGCTTGCCGTGAAGAAGGGCGCGTGGGCCAACATCCCGCCGAAAAGCAATCGCAGAGATCCGATCTGCTTTAGCCCGTACCTCTATCGCGCTCGCAACCTCGTCGAACGGTTCTTCAACAAAATCAAGCAGTGCCGTCGGGTGGCGACGCGCTACGACAGGCTTGCAGGAAACTACCTTGCCTTCGTCCAACTCGCATCTATCCGCCTATGGCTGGCCGCGCGTTATGAGTCCGCGCCCTAATCGAGTACGCCTATCGCAATTATTCGAAACAAATCCTCTAGAGCTCAGACGAGGACTCTCGTTGCAGGAGCCGGATTTAGGGCGGCAACCCCAAGACTGCGAAATGCAACCGATGACAGATTACTCAAACAGGCGAAATTTCTGATCGAAGCTGGCAAATATTTGCCGGATTCTGGTACGCGTGAACCATCCGCCCGTATCTGACGCTCCGATGATCTGGACCAGATTGAAGAGCGGCAGGCTGATTTTCCTGAGTGCCTTGAAGTAGTCGTCGCGAATTTCGGACCAATCCAGCGTAATCGTCCTTGCGAAGCGGTCGTCGGCGATCTTTTGCGGACTTGCGATCATGTCCCGATCCCACATCAGATAGCGTTGCGCGAGGCCTTTCCATTCCATGTGTACGATAACCTTGGAAATCTCCGGCATCTCTTGCCCCACGATGCGGGCATGGGCCAAGATGGAATGGAGCTTTATCAGGGCGAGACCAATTCCCAAGCGTTCCGAGCGCCCGGCGTAGTCATCGCGGTAGCTTTCCGCAAAGCAACAGACGCCATCCTCGTACATGCGCCAATAGTCCAGGGCGGCAGGTAAGAAACCGGTCGTCGGGAGACGCATACCCTCAAGAAAGGACCGGTCTTCGCCGAGGAGCGTCTCGCTTCGCATCTGCGGCGCTCGTTCGGGCACATGCAGCGGCAAAAACGAGTTCCAGCCCATGTACGCATATTGGTGCATGCCGACATCGGCGCGTGCATTTAGGGCGCGCAGATCGTCAAGATGCAGAAGTTCTCCGTCTGCGCCGACCAGCGCATAACCGAGCACGGCGAAGTTGCTTCCTGCTTCGCGAATGCGAGCCTGATTCTGAGCATCGACCAACGGCACCAGTTCTTCGATCTGGGCGGCAAAGGACACTGCGGTCGCAGCACAGGCGGCCTTCAGCAGATCGGTTGCCGACAGCGAGGGCTTTGAGGATGAGCCCATCGCCTGCCGCATGATGCTGGCAAGGATATCGGCCCGATGCTTCAAGCATCGCTCCAGGATCGCAGTCCAATCGTCCGGACGCCGGATGGCGATGCTCTCGGGACCGGCCGACCGGATGTAGAGCGTCCCCTCACGGATACCAACCGGGCGCCCTTTTTGATCGGGCGGGCCGTCAGCGATCGCGATGACCGGCCTTGCTCCGTGAGACGGCACGATCACCGCGGGATAGCTGACACCTCCAACTTCGGCCCACTCAACGCGGCACTGAAACCGCGGGTCGAGGTAGCGCTTCACGATGGCCGAGATGGCATCCTCTCCGAAAAGCTTGGCGTCCAGGGTGGTCGCACCTTGCGGAAGCTTGGTCGCGTCATCCACGCCGAAAATAAGATAGCCGCCGCCGTGATTGGACAGCGCGGCAAGATGCCTGGCGAGCTGCGCACCTACGACCGGATCTGACGTGTCGATCCACGACTTGTATTCGACTTCGAGCGCTTCGCTCTTCGCGTCGATGAGGGTGGAAAGATCGGAATTGGCCATGGCGAGATGCTGGTCATACGACGGTCGAACGCAACGCCGAACAGTACGAGATCGGCATCGATTTATGCATCAGTTTTTGTGCTGTTTTGTGCCAGTTTTGTGCCGTGGAATTCTTGTGAGTACTTGGGAATCCGAACCGGAATATCGCTAACTCATTGCGAAACAATGGTTTTCGTTCGAACAGACTGCGAATGATTTGTAGGGCATGAAAAAGCCCGCCAGAGGCGGGCTAATTCATTGATACTGCTATCAAATCTTGGTTGCGGGGACACGCAACAGACGCCCTCAAAGACTTGCGCCGTTGATTATTTTCTTATAACTATCAATGATTTAGTCGGAAATACCATCGAGAGTGGACATGCTTGGCGCCAGGCCGCAGGTCGCCTAAGGGCCACCAATTGGGTCTAATGGACTTCCATACGCGAAGCGATCTAATCAAACGCTATATTCCAATTGCCATCACTCGATTTAACGAAGCGCCGGGTAAGCACAAACGCCTTATTTCTGAAGGTATACGTACAAGTGTATCCAGGCTTTCCAATGGCTTCAGTGCAGCTGATATCAAAAACGTCACCGGGATCGCCGCCGACAGCGCGCCTCACATCTGAATCTGATGGCCCACACCCCGCTAAGCCGATTGCCATTATCAATACGATGAATCTGGAAGCACTTCGTTTCATTTCAACTCCACCTAAGAATGCGGCACGTAGGAATAACGCGGGTAAACAACCATAGCTTGAATACCAATTTCAAGGCTGGCAAATTGCCACCTAGTATCGGCCCTTTGGCCAGCCATACGGACCATAGGTATAATGCGCCACTTCCAATCACAGGGGGATTTATGAAACTTCTACAGCTCACTACCGCAGCTATAATTGCTTCAGCGTTGACGTCCGTCGCCTCAGCCTCGACTCCAGAAGGGCGGGCCTGCGTAAGCCGCATTACCCACGGCAAATACACCATGGACGACTGGGAAGCGCGTCGTGTGGTGGGTTATGGGCCAGAAATCCGCGCCTGCCTCGCAGGTGTGAAGGCCATGTACGAAAAGAAACGCGCAGCAGGCCATTGAGTAACGTCGGTGCCATCTCGGAGCGTCCGTCAATACTGCGAACGCGCCGGGAAAGACGTGCACCATCCCAACGATCATTGAGGGCTTTTGCAATGATCCGAAGGAGGATGCATGGCACTCTCTGGTCAGTGCCATCGAAGTGCTTGCTAAGAATGTGCGACGATTAATTTCGTTGCTGGAGAAAGAGCAAGGTGATTTCCTGATTGAGGATACTGTCATCGTTGTGTCTGGCGTCATTATTGCGATGCGATTGGTGCCTATCCTGTCACATTGATCCTCATCTCCGTGGCTGAGTAGGATAAGCTATTTGTGCACCCCAGTTACCGCGCGTCGCTGAATAGCAATTCGAAATTACCGCGACAGTGCACTCAACTCGGAAATCGCCCGCGCCGCGCAGCTCCCGCAACTCAAAGTAGGTTCAGCGGCCGTAGGTTGTGTCGCTGGTTGATGCGAGGGTTTTCCTGATTGGCTTAGGAGGACGCAATCGGGACAAGGAAGGAGCTCTCGTGCTGCTCCATTCGACGACGCGAAGTTGGTTGCGGGTTCAACGGCGCCGAATACAAAAGCCCTTGAAACCTTCACGATTTCAAGGGCTTAAGTTTGCTGGTTGCGGGGATAGGATTTGAACCTATGACCTTCAGGTTATGAGCCTGACAGCGTCCTTGGTGGCCTTGGCGGCTCCCGCAGACCATATCTAGCTCGGATATTTGGTCCAACCTATCTGGTAGGCTCTTGGCCTCTTGTCTTCTCGCGCCCCTCCTTACCGACGCCCTGCTCTGCCTCGCGACGCCGAGTATTGGCAAGCTCCGAAAGCTCGTTCGTCAGAGCATGCCGGCGAGTTTCAGCAGCAGGCATGTCCTTGACGAATTGCCGGATCTGTCGCGCTAACTCGTGATCTGCCGCCACCCCGGAGCGCTGGAGCTCGTCGGCATACTCGAGATATCGCCGTCGGATCGCCTCCTGACGAGACTTAATCTGTTCGTCCCAGGGATGTTTGGCAGTCCTGCCGCCCCTCACCTCCGAAAGCACCTGCTGACGAGCAAGCCGATCGACGTCGGGTGTGATCTTTCGCTTGCGCAAAGCGAGCACCGCCCCGCGATCGGCCTTTCGAACTCGCCCTCGCGTTCGCCGTGGCGTTGCCTCCGCCGCGATCCCGCGAAGCCGTAGTTCGCCAGCAAACCGCTCGCGCCACGCCTGAAGATCCGCCTTGCGAGGGTTGAGGCGCTTGCCGTCATGCCTGAGGGACCGAACGGTCAAGTGCACGTGGGGATGCTTGTCATCAAGATGCTGGACGAAGACGTAGTCGTGATTGTCGCCGAACGTCTCGATGGCAAATGCCCGAGCTGAATCCTTGACGGCGACGGCATCGGTGCCAGCCGGCATCGACAGAATGATGTTGATCGAGAGCGACGCATCGCGGCGGCGCTTGTCGTCGAGAGCGGCATCATCCTCCCAGCGTTGCTGCAGATCTTTCAACCCGGAACGGCCTGCCAGCGTCGCGCCCTGCTCTGTTTCCGCATCGAGCTCGCCGTTTCGCGTAATGTATGCGAGGTGCGACTTGAGATGCCCTACGCTCTTGGTCCGGCCGGTAATCTTGACCATCACCTCTGGCGCTCGACGCACGATACGTTCGAGCTTTGCACGCATGACCGGCGTAAGGCGGCCGGGAGCGGCCGGATCGGGGATATCCCACTCCGCCCGCCGTGGGCGCCGATTGGGCGTTTCCCAGACATACGAGATCGGCGGAAGTTCGGAGGCCAGGTCGGTCGGCCGCGGCGAGCGCCGGCTCATCGCCGTCCATCCCAATAGTCCGCGTTGCCGTGCAGCGCATTACGTAGTCGCGCGAGCTCTGTTTCAATGACCAATTTGGCCTCTTGAATTGCGGACAGTTCGGGCTCAACCGCCCTGCCCTGCAACACACTGGTGTTCGCGGCACGCGCGATCTGGTTGATGTTGCCGCCGATCCGGTTGAGCTCGCGCACGATCGCACGAAGCGCCTCATGCTCGCTCGGGGAATGCTGCACTGGCGAGCCGAGTCGTGAGCGCACCAGCGCGACGATCCAGCCGGTTCGCGTCATGCCACGCTGATATGAGACTTCCGCGAGTTGCCGCATCTCGCTCTCGCAAAATCGCACCGTCACCTTCTCCGGCCGTCCGACCGGCAACGCCAAGATGCGCGGCGCTGGCGTAGCTAGTGCATCAGCAATGAGACGCCGCAGCAGCGCGGACTTACCGCCCTGGGTAGCTGCAAGCACTGAGAACTCCGCCGCGAGTTCGTCGGAGACGCGAAGCGAGATCAGAGCCATGCACTCCAATCCCAATCGCGATGTAATACATCGCTGGCGCGAAGCCTATCCTGCACTAGAAAACGCGAATCCCTCCACCCCCTCCACGTTGGTTCAAACCACCGGGCTCGGCGGTCAAGGCTCGGGAGTTGCCTCAGGTGAGATCCAACCCAGCCGACGGTCGATGATGAGAGCTCTTCCGGGAATGACGTAGCCGTCGCCCCTAATGCTTGCACTCCGCGAACACCGCGCGGGCAGATACGCCACATTGGCACCGAATGTGTGGACCGCGGCTTTCCAGCAGCCTCCGGCCTCTCTACAGCGCTGTGGGGGGCGCGTTCGGCCTCCGGCTGCTGCGCTAACGCGCCATCCTTCGGATGGGAAATCCGCTCCGCAGGCGCACCAACCGGAACAGTTTTTCTGAGGAGGCTGTTGAGCGGCTTCATGCCGATAGGATCTCTTCGATTGTGACGGTCGATGCTAGAACCTCTTCTGCTTCCTCCGCGCCATCGATCAGCAGCACGGCATGGCGTGAGCCCTGAGACGCGAGTCGATCGATTAGGAGACAGCCCGTGCGATCTTGGTGACGCACTCTGATCGTCAGCGATGTCCTCATTCGCTCGTTCCGATCGTCCGAAGAGTTGAGGCGCTTTTCCGCGGCCGCCGTCGCACGGTCTCTCTCCACGGGTCGCAATGCCGATTGGGGTGCGATCCGCCTACGTGCTGGTTGAGCTCCAGGGGCACCTTCGCCATCAGCAGGGGAGCCGCGGACTTTCGTGCGAACTTCGCGGGCCAGTCGGCGGGCGTGTGCGTCGGTGAAGCTTTCCTGTACTGCGCATAAGGTCTCGACGGCGTTGGGCTGCTCACGCCAGGCCTGGTAGAGCTCATACACAGCACGGATTGAAGAGCCGGCAAGCTTCGACCGAAGGAACTCCGGCATATTCTGGACCGACGCGTAGCGAGACACCCAGTCCCTGGGCTTCCCGAGCTTGCGCGAGATGTCGGCTTGGTTATCACCCTGCTCCAAGCGGTCCGCGATGAACGCCGCAATTTCGGGGGCATTGAGGTCATCGCGCTGGATATTCTCGATCATCTGAACATAGCGATCCGCAGAACCAGCGGCATGAACGAAAGCCGGCAAATCACGGAGCCCGGCGCGCTTAGCAGCACGATACCGCCTCGCGCCCATGACGATCACGTACCGGCCTTCCTCGGTCGCTTGCCGCAGCACGATCGGTTGCAGCACTCCATACTGAAGGACCGATTGCGCAAGCTCGTCGAGCTTCTGTTCGTCGAAGCTGCGACGGGGCTGGTCCGGATCTTCGTCGATACGGTCGATAGAGATGCACGTCGGTTGCCCGATTGTGGCGGCACCATCTTCTGCGACCGCGATGAGCTGCTTGAAGCTGAGATCAAGCGCCATGGGCCGACTCGTCCATCTGCGCGACGATCTTGGCGAGAACATCGCGGATTTCCCGACCGGCCTCCTGCGCAGAGCGGCGCTTCAGCTTCCAGACCGGTAGGCGTTCCGCGACGGCTTCAGCATAGCCGTCCCTTGCAACGATCTGGCCTGGGAATACATATTTGCCAGCCTCGCGCAAAAGTTGCTCAAGATGCATCCTTTGACGCGGCGATTTCGTGTTGAAGTTCGAGGGCAGCAGCCCAAGGAACTTCGTATCCTGGCGGCCATAGCGCCTCTGCACGCCGATAACGGTCTGCATCAGACCTTTGACGCCCTTGATCGAATAGTCCTCCAGATAGATAGGGGCCAGCACATGCGATGCTGCAACCAAACAGCCGACACTGCGAAGTCCAAGTGAAGGCGGCGTATCGATGACGCAGGCATCGAACTGATCCGACGCGATGGCGAGGTTCTTTTGCAGAGTCGTTATGGCGGCCGCATCGCTTCGATCGAGATCAGTCAGTGAGCTATCGGCCGGCGCAAGCGTTAGGCTTTCGTCGTCTCTGGGTACGACCCGCATTCCCGGCTTAAACAAATCCGCGGCTAACGTTGAACCTGCGTAGTGCCTCAGCGTATCCGACGCATTGCTCTGCGCATCAACGTCGATCACGAGAACGCGGAGATTCGTTTCCGCCATGAACCAAGCCAAATGCACAGCGAGGGTCGTCTTGCCGACCCCGCCCTTTTGATTGTTGATGACGATGGTCTTCATATTAAGGTCCGAAATGGGTCTGACGGCGCGAGAGGCATATCCTCGTCCGTCATGACAAGGGGATGTTGGTTTGAACCAACAGCGACTGCGAATCCGATCGTGGGAACGATCCCCAAATTCTTCCTGCGAATCCCCTGCCAGAAGAGTCAGGTCAGTACATCGCCATCGGGAGGAACAAATTCTGGCAAGCGCGGCTGGGACCGTGCTCGTTGCTGGACCACTGCTGTCGACACGGTCGCGCGAGGATCGTCACGCGAATGCGCGGAGACCGCTTGCGGGCTCCGGGAGCGCTGCCCGGCGGCGCGATTAACGACAGTGCATCGTAAGATGCAAGACGAGGGGGCTTATGCCCCCTCCTCGGCTGCGAGCGCTTCGTTGCGTTGGCGGATGAGTTCGGCCAGTTCGACTTCGAGCGACTTGCGCTCCGCCGGCGTGAATACGCATCCGCGCAGCTCGGCGCGTACCTCTTCAATGGTGTCGATGGTCATGATCGCATCTCCAGTCGAAGGGAGCGGGCCCCGCCTTGCGGCGGAGCCCACTGGCTGAGCCTCAGTCCCGGTTCGGCCGGGACCAGATCAGCTGGAGACCTTCCGCACCTTCGACCTCGGTCAGGGTGGCGTAAATCGGAGCGGGGAAGCTCGGATCGTCCAGCTTAACGGAGAGGTAGTCGCGCTCGGTGTCCTTGGCGGTCTTCTGCCAGGCAGCACCCAGTTCGAAGTTGCCCGAGTAGATGCGGAAGTGCGGTCCCTTGTCGGAAGGGTTCTCGACACGGATCAGCTTGGCCTTGACGTTGAGGTTGAGCGTCTTGATGGCGCCGGAGAAGCCATTGCCCGTGGAGGTGAAGGTGCCGATGGTTGCCATTGTCTCATTCCCTTGGTTTTCTCGTGCCGCGCCTATCGCGACCTCGATGGTGGTCGTGAGACCGGAGGCGATCGACCTGCACCCGGAGGGCCGAAATGAAATGGAGGGCGGCCGGCAGCGACTTTCTTGGACCGCGAGGAATGGTGCGCAGCGCCAGGGGAAGAAAGTCGAGGACGGTCGTTGCAGGGACAAGATCGAGAGCCCGCGAAGCGGGATCGGTCTTCGGTCAGACCAGCCTCTATCGAGGACGCTGATGGGTGCGCCTGTCGCGAAAACACAGGGAATGAAGACAGGCAGCCCTAGTCGGTTCGGCCATTCGCATCAAAGTAACGGGCGTCGCAACGAAACGTAGCTCACCTAAAGCAGGCCACCTAAGCGCCGCGTCATCACCCGCAATGGAAACCGTCGCTGTCAACAACATCGGCGCACCTGTCGAACTCGCCATCGCAAAATCGATAACGAGGCTCGCGACGTACTCGCCAGTTGGATGCAACCCCGCCCTCCGCATCCATGCGACCGACCGCCCTGCGAGGCGTGAAACAGATGCTAGCCTCGCTGGACATGCCGGCCTCCGAGTGCGGGGCGATTCCGCCGGCATGCCCGATAGAACGAAGCTGGGCGTTCGGGTTGCAACTCCACAGCGTTGGAGAGGGTTGTGAGCACATTCGGCCTCTGCAGCAATCCGGCAGCCCGGCTCGATTTTAACTCGAATGCTATTTGGCCGGCGCTCGCAGCGGACTGTCGGCCCACTTCCGGGCGGCAGGATCGCGCAGCGGATCGTCCTCGCAGACCGGGCAGACGTAGCGCGGCCGGCCGGGCGTGACATCGTCTGGCACGGCCGTCATCGGCTTACCGCACTTCGGGCACAGCTTCCGGCTGAGGTAGAGCGGAGTCATGGTTTTTGCCTGCCGGGACCAGCTTAGTTCCGCTTGCGCCGCGAGCACAAGTAGATCGACGAAAATTGACCGCATGCACCAGACCGCTTGACGTGGAGCGCGTCTCACACTGAAATCCGATTTTCAGTGATGTTGCGGGGTTGCGTCGTGGAAGAATTTTACAGGGGCTTCGCGCAGCGGGCGCGCGATCTGGCGGAGAACGCCGATCCGTTCACCAAGCGGCGGCTACTCGACCTAGCCCAGCGATACGATCTCAAGAGCAGACCGGGAGCCCCGGGCGGTCGGACCCTCCCGCCGCCGCGCGCGACGCCACCGACGGCGCTGTTTTCCGGCTCCGGCGAAGCTTAAGACTAGTCGGAGCGCGGCCCGGTCGTCGGTTTTCTATGTGTTCATCGACCGGTCCGGGTGTCTGCCGCCCGCGGTCGCGGCGCTCGCGTTAGTACAAGCTAAGCCCTACTGCACTGAACCGCGCACGCGCGCCGCGAAGGGGGGTCATCGCCTGCGCCGCGCGATCTCGTCAGCAACCATGCCCTCCGCCCGCATCAGCCGCTCATGCATGGTCTCGAACATATCGAGTATCTCTTCATTGGGTTCATTCTTGCCCTGCTCGATCGCTTCGGCGACGAGTTCATCGAGGGGCGTCTCCTTCAACTGGCCTTTCTCCAGAAGCTCCTCAAACAGACTATCGCTGCTCGGTTGCGGTTGGATGCGACCGTCGGAGTTGCACCAAACGGTGAGTGTCTGTTGTCCCAGAACAGCGTGCTCGACCATCTCCGCATCCAACGGAACCAGCGTCCCCCAGGCCTCGCCCGCCTCGTCCGCGAACCCCGCCACGTACATCCGTTGCTCCGCCGCGCCTTCATCACGAGGCTGGAGGAATGGCGTGAGGACGATTGGAGGGTGTTTTGCCATGGCGGTCTCTCCGAACGGCTTTGCGTCGACCCAGCGCAGCAGCTGGGTCAGTGCGGATATTTTCGATCGCACGAAAAAGCAAGGTCTGGGAACGGCGCTTCATTGCCTCACGCCCGCTGCTTGTCTCGCCGGCAAGAATTGATCTGCGCCATCAGGATCGGACCAAGCGAAAATTCCCCGACTCCCGCTTTTCGCGTCAGACCGCGCAAATAACCGCCGGCGGAATTGATCGCCGTCCCGCGCTGCAGGATACACGCGACGACGATGGCTGCGGGCACCTCGCCCATAACCTTTTGCGCGTCCTCCCAAGCGCTCGGGCTGATGCCCAGCATCGATCGCACAGCGGCCGCGGTCGCGAGGAAATCGCGCCAGTTCGAAATCCCACCTTTCGCATAATCGACGATGTCCGGGCATGCACTCAGGACCATTCCCAACGGATACGAACTCTCGGCGACTCGCGATGGTTGAGGTTTAGGTTCAGCTCTCGCCGCCCTGCCTTCTCGGAGGCTAGGTTCAAGTTCAATTAAGGCTTCGGTATTTGAATTCTGTATGTGGCGCTCAGAATGGGACTCATTGGCGCTCGGATTCTTGGATTTGATGTGTTCTTCCAGAAGATTGAGCACGTCGTCAGCAAGTTGCGACAGCTCATCGGCGATCGGCTCAAGCTCTTGGCGTGTCGCGGTCCGCGGAATCTGAGCGACCATTGCGCGGAACGCAGCATGCACCTCCTGCCAATCGGCAGGCCCCTGCCCCGCCCTTCGCGTTGGGACGCCTTCCTCGATGCCAGTTTCAATCATCTTCGCGATGTCGCGCCGGCACAGCGTGATCCGCTCACGGACGAGCTTGAGCGCGCGGGCTTCGGCCTCGATATCGGCCGCCAGGCTCTCGAACTCTTCCGAACGCACGACAAGCGGCGACAAATCGAAGCCGAAGGCGAGCTCGATTTCGCCGGCACCATCCTTCCGCGCGTAGCGCTTGCCATTTGGACTGTCGCGCCGAACGATCAGTCCCGCGTCGACCAGCACAGCCAGGTGACGCCGCAGCGTCGATGCCGGCATGCCGTGCGCCCGCCGACTGAGCTGATGGTTCGACGGGAAAACGATCAGATCATCCTCTCCTGTCAGCGCCGTCTCAGGATGGAAGGTCAGGAGCGCATTTAACACCGACAGCGCGCGCTCCGACACGCCGAGGCGCGGCCGTGCCGTACAGATGGCGTGGAAGATCTTCCACTTGTGCACGATCTTTTCGGGAGGGCGTTCTGTTGCGACCATCTGGCTTGCCACATGGGCAAGCGTCAGCGATCGCCGCCCAAAGGGCGTCGTTGGAGAGTGTGACTGCATGTCTTTGCCTCAGCTGGGCAAAGAAAACCTGCTCGCCGAAACGACGATAAAATCGCGTAGAAACTCTTGACTGCGATTCGCGAAAGTGATTCTCTGTCAGTCGCCAAACTTGAAGAGAAGGGCTTCCGGAACTCCGTTTCGGGGGCCTTTTTCTTTTGCCTTGTCTGCTCCTGGTTCGTGTTTACGGGACGAGACCGTTAAGCCTCGGTAGTTTCCTGACCGCCGCTCGTTTTGGAAAACGCGTCGAACAGGGCCGGGAGTTGGTCGACAAGAAATGCCGCGAAAGTCGCCGAGACATTCTTGTCGAGGGTAACCTTCAATTCGCGCTCGGCGTGACGCACGTGCGCAATCTTATCGCCGGATGCGGAAAAGACCGGCTTCTCTTCCGAAGCCTTCGATGTGCCCGCGGACGGCGGACGGCTAGCTGCTGAGAATGCTGCGAGAAATCGCGCATCAGTTTCTCGCTCTGCAAATTTCGGTTCAGCGATCGCCGCTCTGACTCGTTTGAGCGCCGCTGCATCCTTGACCAATTCAGCGAATGACTGCCAGCGGAAGCGGCCGACCTTCGGCGCCTTGCCGATGGCTTGGATAACGTCTGTTGGAACCGATCGAACAACAGCAAGAAGTTTCGAGGCCTCCGCTCGATCGATCGACAACGCATCTTGCACGACTGATCGGTTATGCCCGGCATCTTCGATATGCATCGCGAAGGTGGCGCGCTCAATGAAGCTCAGATCTTCGCGTGGTGCGTTCTCAAGCCCTTGCGCCACGACAAGCGCTTCATCTGACAGCGATCGCACAATCGCTTTGACGGGGATACCCAATTCCCGCGTGGCGCGGACGCGGCGATGACCGTAGGCGCTCTGGTAGCGCCCTTTTCCTTCAGGATGCTCCCGAACGAGAACGGGCACTTCTTGGCCACGCTGTGAGATCGACTGTTTAAGCGCCTCGAACGAGCTGTCGTCCTGGTCGCGAAACCGGTCGGCCAGCGGTGACGGATCGATAAGCGAGGGGTCGATCTCAAGGATCATAGCCCCGGATGCAATTCTGTCGCGAAGCTCCTCGTTCTCTTTCTCTACTCCGGAAAAAGTGTCTTTCAACGAGCGGACTGATCCCGACGAGACCCGCGGCAACGCACCGGGCATGTTGTCAGCTGACAACCCAGGTGATTGCGGGGCCGTGAAAAGGCTCTTGATAGTGTCAGTACGTTTGCTCATCGACCCCACACCTTCTTAAGAAGTTGCGCGATTTCAGCATTGACCGCGTCGACCGATTCCAATGCCCGGTCGTAGGCGCCCCGCCCTACGGCGCCGCGCTCCAGCTCATAAAGTGACTGCTTGGTGAGACCAGCATTGGCGATCGCGGTCGATTTCCACACTGTGGCCTGGAGCACATCCGATCCAAAAAGGGTCCGGAGGAGAGCCACGATTTGCGCTTCGGGCACGTCATTAGGATCATGACGCGTAATGACGTACCGGATGAAATCGTGATCGAGTCGCCCGCCAGCTTCCTCGATGACGGACATGAGGTCCGACGTCATGAGGAGAAATTGGCTCATGGACGCGACATCGACCATCTGAGGATGGATGGTCACGAGCATCGCGGTCGCCGCGTTCAGCGCGCCCATGGTCAAGTAACCAAGTTGTGGTGGGCAGTCGATGACGACGACGTCATAGTCGTCGGCGACCTGGTCGATGGCGCTGGCGACACGGCGAAAGAATAGGTCGTGTCCGCGTTCACGCCGCTCGACCATTGCTCGGGGCGTGGTGTGCTCGAACTCCATAAGCTCGAGATTGCCTGGAACGAGACCTATCCCGTCAAAATAGGTCGGTCGAACCACCTCCCGCATTGGCCGCCGGTGTTCGTCATATCGAATGGCGCCGTAGAGAGTTTCGTTCGCTCCGATGTCGAACTCGGGTTGGTACCCGAACATTGCTGACAGCGAAGCTTGCGGATCGAGATCAATCGCGAGGACCCTAAAGCCGGCGAGGGCTAAGTATTGCGAAAGATACAATGCCGTCGTCGTCTTGGCGGAGCCGCCTTTGAAGTTCGCGACGGTGATGATTTGTAGCTTGTCGCCTGGGCGCCGGCGCGGGAGAAATTCCATTGCTTCGCGGGGCCGCGCGGTGGCTAGATACCCACGCAACTCATGAATCTGACCCAGAGTGTAAGACCGTCGCCCCCCGATTCCTGTCGCTGGGGTCGGTCCAAGTCCGTCGAGAGAAAGCTGCCGAAGATACCCATCGGACACGCCCGCAATTCGCGCAACCTCCCCTGAGGTGAACGACCGGAGCGACTTGCTCGCTGAAGGCGGGAAAAGCGTCGTCGCGAGCGAGCGAAGCTGGCCGGAAAGAATGCCGGCATGCCGAGAGATCCGCGCAGACGCGGTCTCGCTCATCGTAACCAAATCTTCCGCTAAGATCGCCATTTGCCTTCTCAAGACGGTTTTTGCGCGTCAGACGCCTAAACTCCGTCTTGAGAGATGGCCACGATTCTATGATTTGAGCAAGAAATAAAGGGTTAACGAGTTCTTAACGCCCGATGGCGCGCCCAACAGCGAGCAAACGGCCTATTGGCGTCGCCTTGCTGTTGTCAGCTGACAACAATGGCCCCAGCCGGCGGAGCGAGCCTCTAATATAGCGTGATTCGGCTGGGCTCCACGGACCACCCCAAGCGTCATTCTGTAGTCACGCCACCTGCTGCTCCGATCAGTGTTGCTACCCCGCGGCGCGCCGGGGCCTCCTTCCATGCGCAGTAAACTCCTCGCTTCTGGTATCGACTCAGCGTGCACCGGGCTTGACGGGGGGTTTTCTCTCCCCGCGCGAGCGTCCCTATTTCCCACTTCCCAGCCAGTCGTCGCCCCCGGAGAATTGCTCCCTCGGAATGCAAGGCGGGTCCGCTCAAGCTACTCAACCCCGACGACCGGACCGGTGGTCCCACGAAAGGCGCCCTGCCCGGCCGCGTTGAAATACCCGAGCGGGATAGCGAGCGGCAGGACGTTGTAGGATGTTGGATTGCCAGGTCCGGACGCAGTTAACCGATGCGCTACCGCAGCACTGTACTGGGCGCCACTCGCCCGAAGCGCGGCACACGGTAACAAGGTCTCCAGCCGGTCGGGCGACCAGGTGTCGAATCTGCGATTGCTCTTGTGCAGCCTGATCGCACCGAGGGGGCCCGGACCTCTGGCCGCAACGCCGCCAACCAGCCCGGCCCTGCCTGCGGCGAAGGAGGACAACGTGGCCCCGGTCCTCACCCGGACTGGCACGCCGTACTGGAGATCGGCTTGCGCCGAGCCGGATCCAAAAGTTGGGAGACGGTAAGTTCCACACCCGTGCGCCGCATTAGGATTCCATCCAAGCAAGGGGCTTCGATCGCAGGGCATCAGGAAGGCGCGACGGATGTTGTCAGCTGACAACATCGTCTCCCTGCGCCCCCCCCCCAAGAGGATGGCGGCGCCAGGGTCGGCAGGCGAACGCGCAGCCGGCCCCCATCATAGTCGGCATCGGGATCAAGGCGTGACCGTGGATTGTCTGGACTAGCCGACGAGCAAGTTGAGCTCGCGCCTTGCCTGGATCCGATGCGTCAGGAAGCTAATGCGCCGTGTCCGGCGTCGAAACGGCACTGCGTTCGCGGGCGCAAGGCCGACCGAAAATCCAATCTGGCAGAGTTGCGTGACATCAGAACGAGGTCGGTTCGATCGGGCAGGGGAGAATCGACTCACGCGGTGCCAGCTACCAACCAGTCCCTGGAGCAGTTGTTGTCAGCTGACAACAATCTGTGTCCTGCGGTCATTTGGATCCACGTCGCCGGCGCATGTCCGTCCCGTCGAGCCATGCCCGTCAGCCCTAGTCGATCTGGACCCGATGAGTTCATTCGGAAAAGATTGGTCTCGCCTCCAGCCCAGGACATGCGAAGCACCACCGGAAGACCGGGAAGTCGGCATTCATAGAATACTAACCATAAGAGGCCTGATGACCTCTGTGCGTCCTTGTGACCCTCGCTACGGCAAGGGCGACACCCGGCTCAATCTCGGGGACCCTCTCGCCTAGAACCGCTGATGTTCAAGGGCGCCGATTTCCCCCAGACCGACGAGGCGCCCTGACAAGCGCTACTATCGGAGCGAGGCGGGACATGGCAGAAGTTCTGAACCGTGATTCGCGGCGAAGCTGCCGAGCCGACTGCGGGCAAGCCAGCCCGAGAGCTATGCTGCGACCGGACCGACGAAGGTCCGAAAGAGGGCAGGGAGCTGCCAAGCGGCGCGCCCTCTCGGCGATTAAGGCCACGGCCGCCAAGGCGCCAGAACCGCTGATTGGCGAACAGAATTCAATCCTTTCGATCGGGCAATGATCGATAGAAGGAACGTCCGGAACCGACATCGCTATGACGGAAGCAAAGGTCGTGTTAGCTTCCGTTTCGTTGGTTCTCATTAAGGTTATCAAGACCTTGCCGTGCGGCTACAAAATCCCCGATCCGCTGCCCTGGGCCCAGCTCGTCGGGCCGCTCGCCGCCGCCGAGGATGCACTGGCCCGCCTCGACGAGCGGCTGGCCAAAAGCCCAATCCGCGACGGCGCAATCAACCGGACGCATTTCACTGATGCCTGCGCCAGTCTGTGGCTGGACGGCGAACTTGTCCACCTCGATGACCTCGTCCTCCACGACGCCGGCATGGACGTCCGCGCCCCCACCCACGAGCTGACGCGCGCCCATGCGGTGCTGCGCGCCCGTCGGCGCATCGCCGATGCGAAGCCGGAGTGGGCGCTGTCAGCTACCGGGCTCACCAGCCTCCGCGGCCGGGGCGAGCGAGAACAGGAGACGAGCAACCGGAAGGGGGGTGAGGGGAGTCTTGAGGTGGACGACGACGTGGAGCGGGAGGAGGTGGATCTTGAAGGGCCGATCGGCGTCCTTGAGACCGATGCCCACCTGACCGCTGCCTTCGACGCGGTCGACGCAGCGAACGCTAGGGCGGAGCGCAGGCTTGCCGACGAGACTCGGTTTCGGCCGGATCGGGATTCTCTCGTCTACGATCCCGACTGGGATGAGGAGGGGCGACTCGACCACTGGCGCGCCGTGGTCGACCAGACTCGCGGCTTGCCGCCGACCCTAGCGGGGGCGATTGCCACTGAGGCCTGGGGTGAGATCGAGCCGCTCGAGCACACGCCGTGGCTCGGCCGCCTGCTCGCCGCGGCACTGTTGAGGGACCGCGGCAAAACGCGCTGGCATCTGCCGTGCCTGCATGCTGGGCTGAAGAACATTCCGCGTGAGCGCCGGCGGCCACGCGACGCCGCAGCGCGTTTGGTTGTGCAACTCGATGCCATGACCGCCGCCGCCGAATCTGGCCGTAAGGACCACGATCGCTGGCTGATGACCAGAAACGTGCTCGCCCGAAAACTCGCCGGCCGTCGCGCCACGTCAAAACTGCCAGCTCTCCTCGACTATGTGCTGACCAGGCCGATCGTCTCCGCGGGCATGATTGCGGCGGAGCTCGGGATCACCCCCCGTGCTGCCCAAAACCTGGTGGCCGAACTCGGCCTGCGCGAGGCAACCGGGCGGGGACGCTATCGGGCGTGGGGCGTCCTGTAGAGGCGAAAGTCGGTGCTGTGGATGCTCGGCAGATAGGCCGCCTCGCCGAGGTGAATAAGATACCAACAAAAACGCCGCCCGCTTGAAATCCAGCGCAGGCGGCGGCCTTTTCCAGCCCCGGGAGGGTGTGACGCAAAACCCCGGTAACGCTGGAGACACCGGACCGAGGCCTTTATTCCACCGGAGGACGCGCGCAGAAAAGGCTTGAAGATCGTGTTTAGTTTGAGATCACTTATCGTAGCTCGACTACGATATAAGTATCAAATCCAAACTTGCGGGACTTTGGAATAATATATATTATCGTAGCATGGCTACGATTCAGAGGAATAAGCTAAACAAGCTCTATACCCACTTGGCGCCCGGGACGCCGCTGACCTCCGATGACCTCGCCGCCCTCGGGATCTCGGCCGACCTTGCCGTCCACTATGTCCGTGCCGGCTGGCTGCAACGGCTGGCCCGCGGCGTGTATTGCCGCCCAAACGATCCGCCCGCCTTGCATCCGAGCCTCGTCCTGCTCCAGCGGAGCTTCGAAGGATTGCATGTCGGTGGCAAGTCCGCGCTCGACTGGCACGGTATACGGCAATACCTGTCCCAACGGCCTGTCCTCCACCTCTATGGCTGGAAAGCGGGACGCCTTCCAGACTGGTTCACCGAGCGCTTCCCAGCCGAGTACCACCGCAAGCGCCTCTTCAAAGAAGAGCCCGGCGCGCTGCTACATGTCCGGCCTTTAGAGAACCGCAAGAGCGGCCCGCTCGTCTCGGCGCCGGAACGCGCGTTGCTGGAGGTGTTAAGCGAAGTCGGTGTCCGGCAGCCGCTGCAAGAAGCGCGCGAGCTGGTCGAAAGCACCTACAGCCTGCGTGCCGATCTGCTGCGAGACCTGCTTAAGCGGTGCACCAGCGTCAAGACCGTTCGCCTGTGCTTGCAGCTCGGCCGCGAACTCACCCAGCCCTGGGCCGGCAAGCTCGATCCATCTCAGTTGCCCAAAGGCAGCGACAGGGCCTGGGTGTCACGCTCCGATGATGGGCTCCTAGTGCTGAAGCCATGAACCAGATCTACCTCGACAGCGCACGGTTGCTGACACGCGTGGCGCCGCTGGTGCTCGTCGAGGATACGTTCGCACTCAAGGGCGGCACGGCGATCAACCTGTTCGTGCGCGACATGCCGCGGCTGTCGGTCGATCTCGATCTGGTGTTTCCCGACCACACACTGCCGCGCGAGCAGGCGCTACAGCACATCAACGAGGCCATCCGCCAGTCGGCCGCGCGCCTGCAGAAGCAGGGCTTCCAAACCCATGCGCCGGCCACAACGGAGTCCGGTGAGACCAAGCTGCTGGTGCGGCGAGGGGGCATCGAAGTGAAAATCGAGGTCAATTTCGTCATGCGTGGCACCGTCCATCCGGTGCACATGGCGTCACTGACGGACGCTGCGCGCGACACGCTGCAGGCGGATCTCGAAATCCCGGTGGTGTCGTTCGAAGACGTGTACGGCGGCAAATTGGTTGCGGCAATGGACCGGCAGCACCCTCGCGATCTGTTCGACGTCACAGAGCTTTTCGCGCACGAGGGAATCACGCCCGGCATCCGCCGTGCTTTCGTCATCTATCTCGCGAGCCATAACCGGCCGGTGCACGAAGTCCTGTTTCCGTCGCTGCGCGACATCCGCCAGAATTTCGAGCACAATTTCGCGGGCATGACCGCCGAGCCCGTTGGACTCGATGCGCTCTTGGCAGCACGCGAGCGAATGATGCACGAACTGCAGCAAGGTCTGAGCGCCGATGAGCGGCGCTTCCTGTTGTCGCTGGTTGCCGCAGCTCCCGAATGGTCGCTGCTGGGCGTGCCGCACTTGGAGCAGCTTCCCGGATTGCGATGGAAGCTGCAAAACCTGGAACGGCTTCGGAAGACCAATGCCCGAAAATTTGCCGAGCAATCGGATGCGCTGGCTCGGCTATTTGGATGAGCAATAGGTGAGCATCAGCCTGAAACTCACCCCGCACGCGATAGGCCGTCGCCACGGGCCCCAGGTGATGCAGCGTGACCGCCGACGAGGCTCTACGCGGTCTCGCCATTAGCTTGAAGCGATATAGGCGGGCGATGAGGTAGCTGCCAACTTTTCGCGCGCGTTCAAGACCTTGCACAAATCGTTCTCCGTTCCGCCTACGCGAGAAGGCCCCGCCTGGCGGCGGAGCCTCTACGCGGCGCCTCAGTCGCGACTCGGGCGAGACCAGATGAGCGAGAAGCCTTCCTCGCCTTCGACCTCGACCAGCGTTGCGTAGATCGGAGCCGGGAAGCTCGGGTCGTCCAGCTTGACCGAGTGGTACTCGCGGCCCGTATCCTGGGACTTCTTCTTCCACATGGCGCCAAACTCGATGTTCGCGCCCGCGAAGATGCGGTAGTCCGGGGCCTTGTCCGAAGTGCGCTCGGCCGGAACGATCTTGGTCTTGACGGTGCCCAGAGCGAGGGTCTTGACGGTGCCGACGAAGCCGTTGCCGTTCATGGTGAAGTTGCCGATGGTAGCCATGTTCGTATCCTCTTTCGTCTCTCGGGCCGCGACCATCGCGACCTCGATGGCTGTCGTGGACCGGAGGCGATCGGGCCGCACCCGAAGGGCCGCCACGCAGTAGAGGGCGGCCAGGGCGAGGCTTTCTTGTCTCGCGAGGAATGGGCGCGCAGCGACCAGGGGAAGAAAGCCGAGAACGGCCGTTGCGGTCTTTTGATCGAGGCGGAGCGCAGCGACGACGGCCTTCGGTTAGACATGCCAAATCGAGGACGCATTGGGCGCGACAGGCCGAACGATGAGGATACCACTGAGCGACAGGCAAGCCACACCGCACGACGACGGGCACATTGGTGAAAGACTCGCGCACCCCCGCCTAAGCCTTCCTCCGGTCCAGCGGACGGAATAATACCCCCGAACTGTCGCATCGTGGACGACATCAGCCCTCTGCGGCTTCGGAAAGACGCTCACCAGAAACAGACGGGCATCTCGGAAGCTAGAAGAACCCGCCCGGCGCATCTCGCCGGCGCCGTCAGGATGGGAAGCACCGCCTCTCCAGTGGCCGGCACACGCAAGACGATGCGCATAGGAAAGGCCCCGCCGTAAGGCGAGGCCTTCTAGAAAGGTGAACGATGAACGCAAACAGCCCAGCCGCGGATCGTTGCGCCTCATGCCGCTTGGTCGATCTCGGCCGGCTTGGGTTGAAGATCGTGCAGATAGGTGACTGCCCGCTGAGCGTGGGCGGCCGCGGAGAAGATGAAGCGCTTCTCGTTGGACAGCACCTCCAACCACGACGCAAGATAACTTGCGTGATCGGCGCGCGGCTCGAGTTCGGGTACGATACCAAGATCCGCACTGAGGAAACACGCGCCAAGTTCGGCGACCAGCTCTTCGCGGGCGCGCTCGCTCCGATCTTTCGCGTAGCGGCCGAGATCGCGATTGACGCGATGCGCCGGCGCAGTCCAATGTACGCATTCGTGCGCCAGCGTGGCGGCGTAGCTCTCCGCGTCACGGAAGCTGTCGAATGGCGGCATCTGGATGAGATCGAGCGCCGGCGCGAAAAATGCCTTGTCGCCGCCATGTCGGATGATTGCGCCGGTATTGGCGAAGAATCCGTCTACATGCGCGATGCGTTGCCCCGGCGGGATGCTTGGAGCCGGGCGCCCATAATAGTGATCCGGCAAGTCGTCGATCTGATCGACGCAAAACACCGTATAGGCGCGCAGGAACGGAACGGTCCGTTCGACGTCGTCACCATGCTCATCAGTCTCGGTCTTGGTGAATTTGTTTGCATAGACGACCATCGTTCCGCTCTCACCCTTGCGGACGTGACCACCGAGTTCGAGCGCCTGCCTGAAGGTCATCCAGATCGGTGATGTGAAGCCACGCGCGACGGCTTCCGACCACAGCAGCACGACGTTGATGCCCTGATAGGGCATGCCGTTGTGGCGCAGCGGCCGCGTGATGCATCCAGCGGCGTTGGCCGCATTCCATGGCTTCACCCACGGACGAACACCGCGCTCCAGGTCCGCAACGATGCGATCGGTGATCCGCGCATAGATGTCGGCGCGAGGTTTCGTTTCCTTACCCGTCATGATCCTAGTCTCCGTCGAAGACCGCGCCCATCGCGGCCCGTGACGGCGGTCCGCTGCGAAGGCCTGCGGGGCCGCGCATCCGGTGGCACTGGTGGTCTGAGTGGCGACAGAGAGGCCGGACCGGAACGTCAGTGGAGGACGGCAAAGCCGTTGCGCTGCCGCGCGGACCGGAGCATCGACCGAACGCCGCTACGGGCCGCGAGGGGCAGTCCAACCCGGTTGATTTCTCTTTGCTCGTTTGCACCGTCGCGACGTGCGACATGAAAAAGGCCGGTCCGCAGGGACCGGCCGACATTGAATCGTGAAAGAGAATGGCGGGGCCGGAGCCCCGCCGGCTGCATCAGTCGAACGCCGACAACTGTGCCTTGGCCGCCTTCCGGCCGACGGTGTCGGTCGTCTGGTCGACGGGACGCTCGAAAGGCTTCCAGGTCTCACCGACGACTTTTTCGTAGGCGGCGACGGCACCCTCGGCGGCCGTGCGAAGCGCGTGAGACTGCACTCCCATGTCGGCGGCGAACTCACGCTTGCGCTGTGCCTGGCTATCGAAGCCAACCGGACCATCGAGGTCCTCATCGCGGCCGTCGTTGGCGAGCTTGGCGGTCGCATCTCGCGCTTCGGTGACTGCGCGGGTGTAGAACTGGCCAGCGCCGTGCGCGGAGCCAACATAAGCGCCGACGATCCGCTGAAGGTGAATCTGCATCGCGCGTTCACTCAGGCCGTCCTTGAGTGCGTCGGCTGTTTCGATGATGAGCCGCTCATGTAGATCCCGGATGCCGTCGCTGTCCTGGATCGGGAGGCCGAAGCTTTCGGAGATGCGCTGCGCCTGTGCCGCGTCGGGACAGGCGAGCCGGACCATTTCGAGCGTGGTGCCCTTGCGAAGCGGGATGACACGGGCGCTGGCGCGAGAGGAACGAGCCGGTTTGGTCATGGTGAATTCCTTTCTGATGTTTCGCCGTCAGGTTCGATCCGGCCCCTGCCGGACCTCCCTTCGGGTGCGGTCGCCCAGCGCCGCCGGGGTGAGGGCCGCTTCAAGGTCCGGGGACCGCCAGGCGAGCGAGGTCCGGCTGCGGACAAGAAGGGTCCCAGCTTGCTGGAGCCCTGCGCCGAACGCGGCCGGGCCTTTCCGAGATCGGCGGTTCCTGGTCGCTTGCGACTCGGCCTTGAAGCGGGCCGCCGGCGGCGCAGACCGCAGCAAACCCGAGGGGAGGGCCGACAGGGTGCGGGCTCGGTTGGCGAATGCGGAAAGGTTCAACCCAGCAGACCCCAGCCTCGCGCAGTGCTCGAGACGTTCGCCTGAGCGAGCCACAAGGTCAGCTTCGGCCTCGCTAGGCCGCAGCGCCGTGCCGCTTCCCCGGACGACAGTCGGCCGGATTGCGACATTCGTCCTTTCGATGTGCGCGCTTCGGGTCGCCACGAGCGGGTCGAAACTCCGGCACACATCGAGCCCGCAGCGTCTCGATCGCGGCATCCTGCCGGGCGAGCTTGCGCGATAGCACGTCGATCTCCGGCTGGCGCTCTGCGGTGATCGCCGCAAGGTTCGAACGATAGTGTTCGAGGAAAGTGCTCGGGTCAGACGCCTTCCCGCGACGGTATCCGGACCGCTTGCGGCCGAGCCGCGGGATCAGCGTCGTCATGCGGCGGATGATCTGCCGGTCGATCATGTCGAGCTGGCGCTGCGTCTGGCGGCGTGCCTCTTCCATGCGCCAAAGCTGGGCGAGGCGTTCGGAAGAAGCCTTCATGGCGACGTCCTTCCCTGCCAGCCGATGAAGCTCGATGGTCCGGAATAGACTGGGTGGCGGGTCTCATCGACGACGAAGCCGAAGCGGCCGATCCGGTACTCGTCGGACGGGACGAGGAAGCGTCGCTCCTCGGTGCCCGCCCCGCGTCTGCCCCCCGGCGTGGCGACGACTTCGACAAAGCCCGGCTGCTGATCCGACGTGATCGCCGAGACCACGATCCAGTTGTCGGCGTGCTCCTTCTCGAAGGCGCTCCGATCCTTCTCACGGGATTCGCCGGGATGTAGCACGATCCCGAAAATCGCCTCCCACGCATCGGGCCAGCTATCCTTGAAGGTGCGCTCGGCGCAGCGCCGCTCGTAGCCGGTGAACAGATGCGGGAAGGTAATCGCCACGATCGCCCAGGCCTCGTCTTCCTCGTACCAGCCGCCCCGCGCGCGCAGTACAGGATTGACCTTGCGGTTGCGCTCGGCCGAAAGATGAAAGCCGCCGTGGCCCGCCGTCGAATGGCAGACAACGCCTTCCGCATAGACGGTTGTACCCTGCGACGGACCCCATGGCGTGTTCGCATTGGAGCCGACGTCGCGACGGCCGAGCGCGCGCTTTTCGCGCTGATGCTCGGCGTTCTCAATGACCTTCGTCCGGAAGGCCACCTCGTCGGCGAGCCCGCCGGAATGGCCGTAGAAGTCAGAGCGCTTCCATTCGGCGATCGGCCGGTTGATGCGCCAGCCGCTCGCGAGATAATGGCGGGCGTTGCGTCCCGGCAGCATGGCGAAGGCCGTGTCGCCGACACGAGCGACGAGATAGCCGTCGCCGCTGCGGCCGAACTCGACCTCGGGAAATCCAGAATTCGAGTCCGTCACGGTGGTGAGAGGTGAGGGCGTCGTCATGCGGCCGTCCTCCCCTCCATGACGTCGGCTGCCGGCGCATCGGCGGTCACCTCGTCGAGAACCGCATCCGGATAGCCGTGGCTCTGCAGCCAGGTTTCGGCGTCGGCGCGGCTGCTGGCGAGATAGACGAGTTCGGCGTCCTCACCGGGTCGACTGAGCACGCGGACCGCACCGACTCTCGGGCGTTCGGTCACGACGAACCTCAGGTCGCTGTCGACCGAGAAGGTCCGGTGGACGCGAAGCACCACAACACCGCCGCCGCCATAGTCGCCGGCGTGCAGGGTGATGGTGGCGCCGATGACGGTGTTGCCGACGCGGCGTTCTGCCTGCTTGCGGATCAGCCGCCCGCCGCTGTTGCGGTGTTCCCAGGCCGCAAGCTTCTTGCAGTGCCGGTCCGGTGGCTGCGGCGTGCCGTCGGAAAACCGTATGATCGCTCCGAGCGGGACGAGGTCGTAGATCAACTGCGCGGACATGGACGTCCTCCTGTTTATGGGTGTTGGAAATGAAACCGCCGCCAGCTGGGCCGGCGGCGGGGTGTCATTCGGATATGGTGCGCGGACTATTCAGCCGCCTCGCGGAACGCCTCGTCATCCGAGGCTTCGCCGCCATCCTCCTCGCCGGCGTCAGGGTCCTCGACCTGATCGTCGGCCTCGTCGGCGGCGGTGACGACGTTCTTCGCCAGCCAGGCAAATAAAGCGACCTTGTCCGGAGCGAACAGCGCTGCCGGATAGACGAAGCGGCCTTCCTTGAAGTGCTCGACCAAAGCGGCGCGGGTGTCCTTCACCTTTTGGCGCGGGAGAACCGACGCGTCCTTGCACGAGCCTTCGAGCGCGGCACGCGACAGGCACGACAGGAAGTCGTCGGTGCCCATGTTCGGCAGGAAGTTGTCCGCGCCGACCACCTCGCCGGCGACGCGCGCAACGATGCCGCTGTCGGTGCGGTTTTCGCGGCACGAGAGAACCTCAACGAGGATCGAGCGCGCCGCGACGCGCAACGTGTCCATCTCGAGGACGAGCTTGCCATCCTGATCGAACAGCGTGGCGGCATGGCGCGCAATGCGTCGGTTGCCGTAATAGGTGCCGCCGCTACCGGAATCGACCGAGACGTTCTGGCCGGCGAAGGCGAGGATCAACAGTGCCATCAGCGCGTCATCTTCGACGGGCGCGCGCGCCAACGCCTCATGGAGGGCATCCGTTCGGAAGTCACCGATGATTTCGACGCCCTTGCGCGTCACGTCTGGACGCGGCTTCGAGACCGCTGTGCTCTCGTCGGCAGCGTCAGTGCCGGCCGCCGTGCCCTTGTCCTTCGACTTCTTCGCCGCAGGCATGCGGTAATGCACGCTCTGCACCCGGCCGTCACGGTCGAGATACATCGCCGTGCAATCCGACTTCGACGGCTTGCCGTGGACGCGCTCCGCCTTTGGCGGCAGCTTGACCTCGCCCCAGCTCGTCGTCTCGGCGATCATGCCGCGCTTCGGCAGGTTGTTCGTCATCCATTCCTGCTGTGCGCCAAGGAACGCCTCGACATCCGTGGTGTAGCGGCTGTCCTCGTCCGCCGGCGCGAACAGGTCCTCGACCCACTGGATGCCGTAGGCCTGGGCAAGGTCGTCGCCGAAGCTGGCGTGACGTGCGTACATGCGGGCCTTGGTCAGAGCCTGCGCCACGCTCCCCCACGACACCTGTGGATCCGCCTTGGAGGGCTTGTGCTTCTTCCAAACCTCCTTCTGCTCATCGAGCGATGCCGAGGCGATGGTGCGGAGCTGGCGCTCGTCGGGCATGTCGCCCTTGGCCATGTGGTCGAGCATGGCAGGCAGCACGTTTGCGAGCAGGCGGAGCTTCCTGATCTGCCGGACTGCCAGACTGAGAGCGACACCGATCGCCTCCTCGGTCCAACCGAGCGCGACGAGGCGTTCGATCGCACGCCACTGGTCGACGGGATTGAGCGCCTCGCGGGCGATGTTCTCGATCATCGAGCGCATGGCGCCGTTGTCGTTCGCCGCCTCGTCGACGAGGACGTCGATCTCCTCGAGGCCGGCGGCGATGGCCTGCTTCACGCGGCGATGACCGGCATTGATGACATAGCCGTTGCGGCCGCCGCTCTCGGGCGTGATGACCGGCGGCTGGACGATGCCAACCGCCTTGATCGTCGCGAGCAGCAGGGCGTCCGCCTGAGGCGTCGACTTCGTCAGGCGCATGCGGTCGGGATTTTCGTTCAGCGCACGCGGATCAATCTTGATGAGATGCATGAGATTCTCCTGTTCGGGTTCGCGGACCGCGGCTTGCGGGCCCTTCCTCGTCTTCTTCCCGAAGACACCCCCGGGCCCCGCGGAGCGGTCGGGCCGGCACAACTGCGGCCGAGCATCCCCACCCGGCCGGACAAGCAGGGCTAACAGCCCTGCGAAGGACGACGGGCTGGGATCGCGCAGGCGGCGGTTGAGCTTCAGCGCTGCCGGCCTGGCCGATCTGCGAGCGGGCCTTTCCCTTCCTTCTTCATCACGCTGCGATAGCGCTCTCGCCCCCGCCCTCCACATCCGTCGCAAGGGCTTTCTCGACCTCCGCCAACTGCCGGCGCTTCTCGGCGAGATCGGCTGCAAATGCGAATTCGCCGTCCTCGCGCGACCGGTACGAGGCGAGCCGCCGATATGCGTCGGCGAGACGCCGGCGATAGCGCTCCCGCTCGCCCTCGAAACCGTCGAGCGCGTGCTCGAGACGGGAGATTGCGCCGAGCGGCGTCACTGTGAGGGGCAACTCGATCTCATGCGCTTCCCCGGTGAGGATCAGCATGGTGCCGTAGCGATAGCCGTCACGGCCGTAACGCCCGCCGGAGTACTCGAGGTCGAACCCGCCGATCGTTGCGATAATGGTTGCGCCCTCCTGCTGGAGCTGGACGAGGGTCAGGATTTCCTTCATCAGGGCGCGGCCGGCCTCCTTACGCTCGACATAGCGCTTGCCGGCCACGGTCGCGGCGAAGGCGTCGCCAACGGTCGGAACAAGGCGCTCGATATCCTTGCAGACCTCCGCGATCCGCCGTGTGCAGAACTCGATGTCGCGTTCCGCGTCTCGGATCTGCCGACGGACGGCGTGCTGGTCGTCGATATGCGCCGCGCGCAGACGCTCGAGCCGGGCGATGTCGGCTTCGAGCCCAGCCTTTAGCATCAGCCGCTGGTCGCCGCTCGCGATCGCCTTGGCCATCGCGAACTGGTTGGCCTGGCCCTCGCAGAGATCCTCGAGCCGACGGATCGAGGTGTCGCCGGAGAGCGCCGCGGCGATGAAGCGAGCCTTGCGCTCGTTGTTCTGCCACATGCTCGCATCGAGCGAGCCCTCAGTAGCATAGGCGAAGATGTCGATCACGTCGTGCTGGTTGCCCTGGCGCTCGATCCGGCCCTCGCGCTGCGCGATCTGCGACGGCAGCCACGGCACGTCGAGGTGATGGAGGGCCTTCAGGCGAAGCTGTGCGTTGACGCCCGTCCCCATTGTATCTGAGGAGCCGATCAGGAAGCGGACCTTGCCGGCGCGTACGTCACCGAACAGACGCTGCTTGGCCTCGGACTTCTTGAAGTCCTGCATGAAGGCGATCTCGGACGGGGGCACGCCCATGCGGACGAGCCCGTCTCTGATCCAGCGATAGGCTGAGAAGCCGCGCGTCTTCTCGACGCTGATCGTTCCGAGGTCGGAGAAGATCATCTGCGCGGCGCCCGGCAGCTCGTACGGCTTGCCGTCGGCGCGCACGTAACTGTTGTGAGACGTCTCCTTCCAGATGCGGAAGGCGTTGCCGACGAGAAGATTCAGCTTATTGTTCGGCTCGTTATCGTGGTCCGGATCGACCAGACGCAGGTCAATCGCCGCATGCCGCCCGTCGGTGATGACAGAAAGCAAAATATCATCACCCGGCTCCGGCGGCCGGTCGCGCGTCTCGATCGCCTTGATCCGCGCGTCGAGCAGGGCTTGATAGCGCTTGAACGCCGGCGTCGGCTTTGCCGTCAGGATTTGGCGCTTGCCCGTCGAGATCGCCGGGACCTTCACGTACTGCCGCAGGTCCTCCGGCATCACCACGTCGGCGAAGGACCGGAACATGGCGATCAGCTCGGGGACGTTCACGAAGGTTGCGAAGCGGGTGACCGGCTTGTACTTGCCGGACGGCTGGAGCTCGAGCTCCGTCGATACGTCGCCAAAGGTCGAGGCCCAGGCGTCGAATTCGTGCAGGCCCCGATCCAGGAGCGCTGCGTAGCCGAGGTAGCGCTGCACCGAGAACATCTCACCGAGTGTATTGGTGATCGGCGTGCCGGAGGCGAGCACCAGCGCCCGCCCAGGGTTCTTGGTCTCGATGAAGCGCGACTTCACATAGAGGTCCCAGGCGCGCTGCGAGCCGTTGGGGTCGACGCCCTTCAACGTCGACATATTGGTAGCGAAGGATAGCTTGCGGAACTCCTGTGCTTCGTCGACAATGATCTGGTCGACGCCGATCTCGGAGATGGTCAGGAGATCGTCCTTGCGCGTAGCCAGCGCTTCGAGCCGTTCCTTCAATCCCTCCTTCAAGCGCTCGAGGCGTTTGCGCGAGACGCGGTCATCGCTCTCGACCCTGGTGAGAAGCGTCTCATAGAGCTCGAGCTCGTCCTGGATCATCCGCTGCTCGAAGGCGGACGGCACGCCGATGAAGCGGAAGGCCGTATGGGTGATGATGATCGCATCCCACGTTGCGGTCGCGGCGCGCGACAGGAAGCGGTACCGCTTGTCCTTGGTGAAGTTGGTCTCATCGGCGACGAGGATGCGGGCACCGGGATAGAGCGCCAGGAACTCGCGCGCCGCCTGTGCCAGGCAATGGCCGGGAACGACAAGCATGGCCTTGGCGATCAGGCCGAGACGCCGCTGCTCCATGATCGCGGCCGCCATCGTCATCGTCTTGCCGGCGCCGACGGCGTGGGCGAGATAGGTCGCACCTGAGGCGATGACGCGCCAGATGCCGCGCTTCTGATGTTCGTAGAGAACAAAGGCGCCCGATGCGCCTGGCAATTTCAGATGCGAGCCGTCGAAGGCGCGCGGCACGATGTTGTTGAAACGATCATTGTAGACCCGCGCCAGTCGGTCGGTCCGATCCGGATCGGACCAGATCCAATTCTGAAAGGCGGTCTTGATCCTCGAGAGCTTCTCCTTCGCCGCCTCGGTGTCGACGACGTTGAGGACCCGACGTTCGCTGTCGCCGTCTTTGATGGTGTCGAAGATCTGCGGGACGGAGGAGTTGAGCGCATCAGAGAGAAGCTGCCCGGCGTGCCGCCGCTCCGTGCCCCATTCCGACGTGCCAGCGGCCATCCAGCCGAGCTGCCGGGCCTCCACGGTCCACGACGCCAGTTCCGGCACGTGGTGAATCCTGATCTCCGTGCCCATCGTTTCCCTGACGAAGGCGACGATGTCGGCGGCGGGAATCCACGGCGCGCCAAGGCGTGCGGTGATGTCCGAGGGCCGGAGGTCGGCGGGCTGTACCTCGCGCAGGGCGGTCACGTTGCGCGCATAGACAGGGTCGAGCGCAGCCGCCGCTTCCGCAACCTTCAGCTTGTCGCGCACACCACCCGACAGATAGGCATCGGCGGTCTGCAACGACCCGCCGCTGGGATCGCGGAAGATGGCGCTGCCAAGCTCGGCAATGACGTCGTCCGCGTCACGGTGCACGAGCTCCGCGATGTGGTCGGGGTCGACATGGCCGCGCTCGTTGAGGACGACGGCCAGCGCGTCGGCGGCGCTGGTGATGACGGGCGGCGCCGGCGGAGCGATCACGCGCTCGGTGAAGATCGGACCCGGCTTCGCCGTGTCGGACTCGAGGTCGTAGTCTTCGATCGAGGCCACGAGCCAGCAGTCCGGATCGTCCAGGAATGGCTGAAGGTTCGGCCTGCGGTGCGTTTCGCGGACCTCCCCGGTCTCATCGTCCTCGGCCGTCGACACGACGGTCGTGTTGATCGGCCCGAAGGCGCGCACGAAGTTCGACCACACGATGCGCAGCCTGACCTGCGCGTCCTTCCACGGCCGGTCGAGTTCCTGACACTTCAGCACCTCGCGGACCGCGTCGCGGATCGGGATCAGCTTCTGGATGATCCGAGCGTGCTTCTCCGAAATACCGTCGGCACTGCGACCCTTGCGCAACCTGACGGCAACTGGCTGGCCGTCAAGGATCTGCATCAAGCCATGCCGGCTATCGAGCAGATAGCTGCCCTCGCGCGCCGTGAGGCTCGCCGAGCTCTCCGACTTCGCCGGCACGGCCTCGCACTCGTCGTCAGGGTCGATCGCCTCCGGTTCGCCGTCATAGATTGCGGCCGGAAGGAGGTTGATCGCGTCGCCCAGCGCGGTCGCGAGGTCCTCGCCATCACTCGGCAGACAAGTGTAGGTCTCGCCGAACGGGCCGGAGGTCAGCGCGTGCGCGCCGAGCACAAGGCGGCGATGGCGTGCGAACCAGCGGTTAACGCGGATTGCGCCCTCGTCCTCCGTCGCCGGGCATACTTCATCCAGGTCGAGCCAGGACAGGTCGCCTTCGGGCTCGCCGTGCTTGCGCCGCCGGAAGAACAGGATGTCGACCACGACGTTGGTGCCGGCATCGGCGCGGAAGCTGCCTTCTGGCAGACGGATGGCACTGATGAGATCGGCGTACTTTGCAATCAGCGCGCGCGCCGAGCCATCCGCCTTGTCCATCGTGCCTTGGGACGTGACGAAGGCGGCAAGCCCGCCCGGCTTCAGCAGCTTGATCGCCTTGACGATGAAATAGTCGTGGAGCCGCAGACCGAGCGAGCGCAGCGCGCGGTCCGAGCGGACGGTGCGATCGGAGAAGGGCGGATTGCCGATCACGAGGTCAAACCGCGCCGGCAGCTCGGTGCGCGCGAAATCGCCGATGACGATCCGCGCCCTCGGCTGCAATAGCTGCGCGATGCGCGCTGTGACGGGATCGAGCTCGACGCCGGTGACGTGGGAGACCTCGTGCAGAACCGGCGGCATCAGCGCTGGAAACATGCCGGTGCCGATGCCGGGCTCGAGCACGCGGCCGCCGCGCCAGCCGAGACGCAGCAAACCCGCCCACATCGCCCGGACGATGAACTCCGGCGTGAAATGGGCATACTGCGTGCAGCGCACCAGCGAAGCGTAGTCAGCCTCATCGACCGCATCCTGCAGGTCGGCCCCGATCTCGTCCCAGCCCTTCGCGAATTCGGTTTCGCCGGGTCGGCGGAAAACGCCATTGGCGAGCTCTGAGGCGCCGAAGCCGGTAAAGCGGATCAGTTGCCGCTGCTCCTCGACCGTCGCGGGCCGTTGCGCGGCCTCGATCTGTGCGGCGAGCCGAACTGCGGCGATGCCGTCGCGGGCGCGCTGCTTCCAGCTCTTTGCGAGTCCGCGCTCGCCGGAAAGATAGAAATTGTCGCCGCCCTTGCGGGGACCGGACTCTGAGCACCGCGCCGATCCGACCACCGGCACTGCCGAGGTCGGCGTCGACGGCGGCGGATCATCCTCACGGTCATCATCGCCGGCGAAAGCCGTGACGCCAAGGCCGAGGCTGGATGAAAGGGCGGTATTGCCGAAGAGGTCGAGGGTGAAAGGATCGTCATGCGCCATGGAAATGTCCTCCAGTTGCGCGCGCGTCGCCGTCCGCCGGCGCGGGTTGCGACGGACGGCTCGGCGTTGCGGGCGTTGATGAGTGGACCGGCACCTAGCCGGGTGCTGAAATGCGACGCCCGGCGCGAGGACGTGCCGCCGCGGGGCGGGGAGGGGGGCAGCTAGGCCGCGGCCGTCTCCGGCAGATGGCGGAACTGCACCGGCAGCTTGGCCGCGATCTCGGCCTCGGTGAGGTCGTCGAGCAGCTTCAGGACTGTGCCACTCTGGCCGGCATAGACGAGCACGGTGCGGCGGCCGCGCATGGCCAGCGGCCAGCGCTCGCCGGCATAGCCGCGATAATCGTCATGCGTGCTCGACCAGATATGCTCGAGCCGCTCGTCGCGCGTCATCGCGCGCACGGGCCGTGACTCGCGCTCGATGATCGCCGCCTTCATGCACTCCGGCGACAGCCGATCGGAAAGATCGCAATAGCCATGGAACCAGCGCCGCCTTCCGTCGATGGCAAGCGCGAAGAAGATGCTGGTGACGCTGCCCGTCATAAATTCGCGCATCGCGAACATGTCGGCGCGCATGAACAGCGGTGGCAGGATCTCGAGCATGTAGTCGTGCTCACGCTCGTTGATCTCGAACCACTCGCCGGCGAAGAGACGCTGGCCTTCACCTTCGGCCATCGCGGGGTTACCACGATGGCGGTTGAACAAGCGGTGCATCTCATGGCGCGTCGCAACGCCTACGAGGACTTTACGGATAGTGGGGGAGGTGTGCATGGGCGGCTACTCTTGGCCTGGCCGGACTGACAGCGCGATCGATCCGCCTGATCCCTTCGTCACTTCAGTCCTTCATCACACCTCCTCGCCAGCCGCATCGAAGGTCCGGCGGGTCAAGGGCCGCGGAACGCGGGCGAAGCTTCACCCTTGACGCGACGGCCGGTCATGCGGCAGCGCTCATTCCCATTTCATCTTCCCTCCCTCGTCGTTCGACCTCCTTTTCCCTTCGCTCAATGCCGAGGCATCAGAGAGCCACTCATGCGGAGTCCTTGGCGCGGCATCACCACACAGCCCTGCGCGTCGCCCTTGCAAGCTACATCAACAGGTAGCCGTCAGGCCCTTAAATCCTCATTCCAGTCGCTCGCGCACGGCCGTAATCGGGCATACCGCGCACTTGCATCCGCGGCGATGGCACGAACACGGTCGGCGTAGATGTCGCCTTGCCGATTGTTGTCGGTTGCTGCTACGAGCCGGGCGTTGGCGCGTTTGGCGAGGCCGCGAATGGCGTCATCGGTCGCGGGCGACCAACCGCCACCGGTGCTGACATAAAGGGTGTCAGGGCGCAGGACCTCGATCGCGGCGAGGCTCATGGCATCTATGGCCGCCTCGGTGATGCAGATCCGCTCGCACTCCTCCGCCCCGAAGCGAAACAGCTCCTTGCCGCCGTCTGTGGCAAAACCCCGCCATGCCGGTCCACGCTCCTCCCAGCCTGTGAGCGCCCCAGCAGCATCGGTATGCGCCGCCCACATGCTGCCTTGGGGGCCCTCTCGCAACCGATCGCTAGTGACCGCCTGCTTCACGATGTCCGCCGGCAGTCCGCGCTCGCCAGTAAGATAGCGCCAGGCTGGCGAGCCGGGGCGCGGCCTGAAGCGATGTCCCCACCGCTCTACGATGGACGCAAGGGCTTTGGGCCTTGCCGGGTGCTGCCACGCTGGTGCGCGAGGGACGAAGCCAACCATATCCGCAACACGGTCACATGCCTCGACGAAACCGTCGGCGCCGAGGTGTTCGGCAAGCGAAAACACGTCCCCCTTCGCCGGCGACAGGGGATCGAACCAGCCGCGGCCTTCGTGAATGACGATGACGATGTTGCTGTCGCGACGAAATTTGATCGCGCGCCGGGTGCTTTCCTTGCGATCGACCTTCCACCCTTCCTTCTCCAGCAGGGATGCGCAGCCCACCTTTTCGCGCAGCTCTTCAATTTCTCTCTTGTCCATTTGTCTGCACCGGAGTCGCTTAAAGCGACGTCCGCCCCTTTCTTCTGTTGATCTCACTTGTTCCTGGCCTTGCGGCACATCCCCGACCGGCCGCGAAGCCTGCCGAATGCAAGGGCGCGCTGATCAACCGTCAGTCGCCGTATCGGCGGCGCGGCGAAGCCTCCCTTGCAGCCGGCATGGCGCCAGCGGCAGCCGGTCACCCGGCTCAATGAGCCGGGGACCAGGGGTCGTATTCATGGACGATGGCGTCCTGATCGCCGTCGTATTCGCTGGAAACCATCACGCCGAATTCGCTCTCAGCCTGGAAAAGGATGACCGGCACCATCAGCGTGCGGGCCAGGTCGAAGGCGTGGTTCTGAGCGAGGGTGAGATTGTGCGACATTGAAAGGCTCCCGTCTTGCGGCGGGGACCATCCCCGCTCGACAGGCGCCGACGTGTTCGGGGGCGGCTGCGGTCACCTCGCAGGCGAAGCCGAAGAGGTCGCACGCTTGCGTAGCGAACCCCTTGCGGGTTGATCGTGGAAGGCCGCAACCGAACCAAGGAAAGCCCATTCGAGAGCGGGGTTGGTCCTTCACCGGAAGTATGGCGAGCCAAGGTGCACATCTTTCGTCCGGTGGATGCAATGCTGGTCTGTTGACAGCTAGAACAGCCGCCGTCCTTTTGTCGGGAGCGTAAGTGGATTTGCCCGCCTGAACGTTGCCCGCGAAAGCGTCCTACCCGAATACGCCGGAGCTTCCGAAGACTCGGCAGTTGTCTCGTTCGGTGACTCCGGCTGTTTCGCGTCAGGGATGGCAGCCCGTAAGGGGGAAGACCCGCTCGCGGGGCTTCAGCGCAGCCTCCAGCCCGGCCCGCAGGGCGACGCCCACCTTCTTCGCAGTCAGGGGCGCACAACAGCTGATTTTCTTCGGAGACTGCTCGTTGAGGACCCTCAATGGTTTTCATCACCGGTATTGAATTTCTGAATCGATAGGCCTGATCGATTCGATAACTTAATTGGACGGCGGTTTCGACAGTTGCGATTCTTGCGCATGTCCGAACTCACGGTGCCATATCTCGTGCTCCAACGTTGCGATCCGGCCCGCAACATGGCCAGGTTCTATGTCCTCACGATCGAACCGACACTGTTCGGTGATACGGCGCTGGTGCGCGAATGGGGACGTCTCGGCCAACGCGGCCGCCGGCGGATGGATCTGTTTGCCGGGAGAGTCCAGGCTGTAGAGGCGCTCGAAGCTTGGCTGGCCCGTAAAACACGCCGTGGTTACGCACCAAGTAAGCCCGCGCCCTGAGTGACACCGCCCTGCCGGGCGAGATGACCTCGACAATTTTCCGAGCAGCGATCAGATCAAAAGCAGCGTGGCCTGGATCGTCGATCCTCCTTGGCAAGCCCCCCGATTTTGGGAAGTTCTTTGCAAGCCAAAAAGACTGCCTTGCGTTTACGGGATCAATCCCTGCCGAAAGGCAAGAGCCACAGCGTGCGGGAGAGGTAATGCGGCAAAATTTCGCTTGGCAGAGCCAAAGCGAAGGACGAAGGCCGTCTTCGGTATCGATTGAGGACTAGGTCAGTTGAGGCATTCTTCCGGGATGCGCACATACACAATCTGCGCCAATTTGGCTTATGCCGAGACCACCCTTGAAGTCCGGTAGCGCAGCAAACAGGCTTCGAGGATCTGACGGCGCCGCCATCTAGCCGGGTTGGAAGATTTCAAAGCTGACCTCAAGCAGTTCATTCAACTTGGATCGGCGAGACTTTTCGCCTGCCAATTGTCATCGGAGAGACATGCAGATCACGAGCGCGGCCCGCCTTCGCGACTTGACCAAGTCCGGGGTGTCCGACCAGCAACTGGATCGGCCGTCATTCTGCTCAGAGAGGATTTCGTCTTGCGCATCAAATCAAGCGGAACGTCGTTTCGCGTCGGATCTCAACTTAGAGTGAGCCGTGATGCGCGTGTTCCATTCTCGGCGCGTCAACTTAAGCCCACGAACGATAAAATTTGCAGAAGTTCCTCCACAACTTTGACGAGATTTCTTTTTGCTTCCGGGAAACAAACGTGTAATACGGAAAAGGACGACCGGAAGTAGTGGCGGGGCGGTCTTGGAAGTCGTACGGCAGGATACGGGATTGCAGTGCCTTGCACTGCTGCTGCGGTTTCATCAGATCGCCATTGATCCCCCGCAGATTGCGCATCAATTCGCAGGCTCGGCGCTCGGCATCGACGACATGCTGAGGTGCGCCAAGCAGCTGAAGCTTAAAGCACGAGCCATTCGCGAGACCTGGTCTGGTCTCCCAAAGCTGTCATTGCCCGGAATCATCGAGCGACGGGATGGATCTTTCGTTGTCCTCGGCAAGGTCGGACCCGACGACGTTCTGATCCACGATCCGGCAATCAATCGTCCGCAGGTCGTCAAACGTGCAGAATTCGAGGAGAGTTGGACGGGCCGCATCGTCCTGATGACGCGCCGCGCGTCGCTCTCCGAACTCGCGCGCAAGTTCGACATCACCTGGTTCCTCCAGGCCATGCATAAGTATCGCCGCCTGCTCGGCGAGGTGCTGGTCGCGTCGTTCTTTCTGCAACTCTTTGCGCTCGTTACCCCCCTGTTCTTTCAGGTCGTGACCGACAAGGTGCTGGCCCATCGTGGCTACACGACGCTCGACGTACTGGTGTTTGGCCTGATCGTCGTGTCGATCTTTGAGACGGTCCTTGGCGCGCTCCGCACCTACGTCTTCTCTCACACTACCAATCGGATCGACGTCGAGCTTGGCGCGCGGCTGTTTCGCCACCTGATAGCGCTGCCGATCGCCTATTTCGAGGCGCGACGGGCCGGCGATTCCGTCGCGCGCGTCCGTGAACTTGAAAATATCCGGAACTTCCTCACCAGCTCGGCCCTGACGTTGGTGATCGACCTCGGCTTCACCTTCGTCTTCCTGGCGGTGATGTTTTATTACTCGCCGTTCCTGACCTGGATCGTGGTCGGCTCGTTCCCTTTCTATATCGCCATCTCGGCCGGAGTTACCCCGATCTTCCGCGAGCGGCTGGACAAGAAGTTCGACCGGGGCGCTGAGAACCAGGCTTTCCTGGTCGAAAGCGTCAGCGCGATCCAGACGCTGAAGGCGATGGCGATCGAGCCGCAGATGCAGCGGCGCTGGGAGGAGCAGCTCGCCGGCTACGTCAGCGCCAGCTTCGACGTGCTCTCGCTCGGCAATTGGGCGAGCCAGTCGGTGCAGTTCATCAGCAAGCTTGTCACGGCGCTGACGCTATATTTCGGGGCGCACCTCGTTATCGAAGGCAATCTCTCGGTCGGCGAACTGATCGCTTTCAACATGCTGGCTGGCCGAGTCGCCCAGCCGGTGCTGCGGCTCGCCCAGCTCTGGCAGGATTTCCATCAGGCGCGGGTCTCGATCGCCCGGCTTGGTGACATCCTGAATGCCGCGCCCGAGCCGATGTTCGATCCCTCGCGCGCGACGCTGTCGCCGATCAAGGGTGAAGTGACCTTCGATCATGTCAGCTTCCGCTACCGACCGGATACATCGCTGGCGCTTCAGGATGTGTCGCTGAAGGTCGCGCCGGGACAAGTCATCGGCATTGTCGGCCCGTCAGGCTCCGGCAAGTCGACGCTGACCAAGCTGATCCAACGGCTCTACGTGCCGGAGGCTGGCCGTATCCTGGTCGACGGCATCGACCTGACGGTCGCCGACGTCGCCTGGCTGCGACGCCAGATCGGCACCGTCTTGCAGGAGAACGTGCTGTTCAACCGCACCATCCGCGAGAACATCGCGCTCACCGATCCCGGTATGGCGATGGAACGGGTGATCGCCGCGGCCGAGCTCGCCGGTGCTCACGAGTTCATCCTGGCGTTGCCCGATGGGTATAACACCGTCGTCGGTGAGCGGGGGGCCAGCCTGTCGGGCGGGCAGCGCCAGCGCATCGCCATCGCGCGTGCGCTCGTCACCAATCCCCGCGTCCTGATCTTCGACGAGGCGACCAGCGCGCTTGATTACGAGAGCGAGAGCATCATCCAGCGCAACATGCGCAAGATCTGTGCGGGCCGGACCGTGTTCATCATCGCCCACCGGCTCTCGGCGGTTCGGCACGCCGACCGCATCCTCACGATTGAGGCCGGGCGCCTGGTCGAGGACGGCAGCCATGACGAATTGATCAAGAAGGCCGGGCGCTACGCCATGCTGCACCAGATCCAAGCGGGGCTCCATGTCGTCGGCTGAGGTGATCGAGCGCAAGAGCCGCACGTTCTGGCGGCGCCAGCGCGATGCCCGCGAGTTCCTCCCCGCCGCACTTGAGATCCTCGAGACGCCGGCGTCCCCTGTCGGGCGCGCGGTAGGCCTCACCATCATCCTGTTCTTCGCGCTGGCGATCGGCTGGGCGACCTTCGGGCATGTCGACATCATCGCCACCGCGACCGGCAAGGTCGTACCGACCGGGCGCACCAAGACCATCCAGCCGTTGGAGACCGGCATCGTCTCGGCAATCCATGTCCGTGACGGCGACAGGGTGACGGCGGGGCAAATCCTGGTCGAGCTCGACCACACGGTGACCCAGGCCGAGCGCAAGCGGGTGGGGCAGGATCTGGTCGCGAGTCTGCTCGACGTCGCCCGCCTGTCGGCCCTGCGCCGCAGTTTCAACGATCTCGCCGCTCCCCACGACATCGAGGAGCCCTCCGACGCGTCCGACGTGGAGCTCGCGCGGGCACGCTCCGCCACGCTGGCGCAAGCGGCCGAACAACAGGCCAAGCTCGCCTCGGTGGTCCAGCAGATCGACCAGAAGCACGCCGAGGCCCAGTCGGTGACGGCCGCGATCGCCAAGATCGACGGTACGCTGCCACTGCTTGAAGAGACCCTGACCATCCGTAAGAAAGCGATGGATATCCAGTACGGCAACCGCATCGCCTGGATCGATGCACAGACCCGCCTGATAGACCAGCAGAACGATCGCGTCGTACAGGAGCGCAAGTTGGTCGAAATCGAGGCCGCGCGGCGCGCGCTGGAGCAGCAGTTCGCCCAGACCAAGTCCGGTTTTGAACGCCAGGTGCTCAGCGATCTTTCCGACGCCCAGAAGAAGGCCGACGAGTTCCGGCAAGACCTTATCAAGGCGCAGCAGAAGACCGACGAGCAGCTTCTGCGCGCGCCGATCGACGGCACCGTGCAACAGCTTGCGATACACACGGTCGGCGGCGTGGTGTCGCCCGCGCAGCAGCTGATGATGATCGTGCCGCGCGGCTCCAGCATCGAGTTGGAGGCGATGATCTCCAACCGCGACATCGGTTTCGTTGAGCAAGGCCAGGACGCCGAGATCAAGATCGATACGTTCAATTTCACCCGCTACGGGCTCTTGCATGGCAAGGTCGTCAGCGTCTCGCGCGATGCCATCGTCAAGGACAAGCCCCCGGAGCGGAGTGGCGCAGCGAAGCAGGGCGGCGCTCTATCGGAATCGAGCGAGCCTGCCGGCCAGGAACTGCTCTACACCGCGCGGGTGTCGCTGGAGGGCACGCAGATGCAGGTCGAGGACAAGATGGTCAACCTCGCGCCGGGTATGGCGGTGACCGTGGAGATCAAGACGGGCCAACGGCGGATCATCGAGTATGTGATGTCGCCGTTGTTGCGGTATCGGCAAGAGAGCTTGAGGGAGCGATGATTTGCAGAAATGAGACCCGACCTGCGCGCCTTCAACTATTGTGATGACACGGCGTTTAAGATCGAGGAGATGCCGGGCGGCTTTTACGGAACACCTACCTACCTTAGCGAAATCAATGGCAACGCCATCAACGAAGAGGTTCAATCGTGGCGCAGAGAGTTGGATCCAGTGTTTGAGTGCGACGAAATTTGTCGTTCTTCCGCGCAGAGATCGGATCGGAGACATTTTTTGGGGGCTATGATGAGCTTGACAACACGACTTATTCCCCGGGTCTTGTGGCGTAGCTTGATGCTGGTTGGCCGGATCGCGCTTGCGCTCGCCGCAACAATTTGCGTCGCCTCGACACCCCATGCACAACCCGGGCAATCAAAGGACACCGCCGCCATTTTGCCAGATGTTGCTTTGCTCATTCACGGTCCTACCGGGGAATCCTCATACAAATTGATAAGTAAGGGAGATGATTCCGTCACCCTCGAAGAACTTGGTGATCGACGCACGCCTGTCGAGATTCGTCAGAGTCCAGACAACCAATGCGTCTTTGTCGCTACAACCCAGCAAAAGGATGGGGTCGATGTAGTGCAACTGGATCTTACGAAATTCGACGGGACTTATCAGCTTTGGGAAGCTTGCAGCGGGCCGGCCGGTGCGCCGCCGGAAAATCGATGCACCTACTCTCTTCATTTCAGTTCGCAGAAGCAGGCGTTTTGCCATTCGTTGTTTCGTAACGCGGACTTCGACCTAAGCAAAAGTCCGTTTCCCGACGTGGCCTGCCATTCCTATGCGCTCGGCGCGCGGGAAAAGAAATTCTATGCCAAGTACATCGATGCCTACGAGCGCATCAAAGGAAAATGTGGGAACAGCAAATGACACAGGTGATTGGTGTATCCTACAAGTGGCTCCCCGAGGAGCGGGCCTACCATCTGGCCTTGTACTATGACCCCGGCACTGGAGATCAGAATAAGCGGTTCATCGAAGCCGGTCCTCAAAACAACCCAGGCGACCAGATTACTTTCGGGCAGGCGGCCCAGGAACTCTTAAAAGAGCAGTGGGCGTTGACGAACGAGAATGATGGATCGCCGTTTGGCCTTCTTCTCGGGGGCGATCGAGGTTGGAAAGAATACGGTGCCAACGACGACGAGCGGCCTACGGAGGCATTGCTGACAGGCGATGATCTCTCTTCGACTTGGGCCGCTATTCTGGCTGATGCCACACAGAAAATTGCTGCGGGATATGAATACCGTCCGATGCAGCAGAACAGCAATACGTTTGTCGCGACTCTTCTGAAAGACGCCCAGCAGAGAGGCGTAAATATTGGGATGCCGACGGGAGCGCCGGTCGGGATGGCGTTCATCCCGGGGCTTCAGAATACTCTGCATGATCCGATCGGACGGCGGAGTGATCTTCCTAACTCTCTCGGTGCGACGGACTTTGCGTTTGCCAATCCTGATGCCAATACGACGTCGATCGTTATTGGTGATCCGGTATACGAGACTGTTCGATGGGAAAGCGGACAGATAAGCATTACAATAAACGGGCAGTCGTCAGAATTTGAGCCCTTCGCAGTAACGTCGGTTACGGCGGCCAACGGCCACGTGGTGCTCATTGGGCCTTCCAGCGGCGCGACGTTCGATGGCAATGGCAGCGATTGCTTGATGTTGGGCGGACCGGGAGACGACACGTTCCTCCTCGGGTACGGCGGTAATAATTGGATAGACGGCGGCTCCGGAAAAAATCAGGCCATATACTCCAAGTCGTCTGACTCGTACACCGTCACCTTGTCGGCTTTGAATAGTCTGGATGGTGGGCGCAACGACCAGGTCATCCAAGTTCAAGACAACGCGACCGGTGGCGTCGATCAGATAACCGCTGTAGAACTCATTAGGCTCGGAACAGGCGCAAACCCCGGGACAAACAATTCTGTCGTTGTCCAGTCGCTCGACGGCTTGCCGACGCCAAAAGATGCTACGACTATCGATCTGGGCGCAACACAGTACTCGAGCAACGACAAGCTCGATTTTACCCAGTACGGAGGGAACGTCTACCTCGGAACGACGACGTCGGCCGACGGCGGGGGCCAGGCTGCTGGGCTGTTTACAAACAAGAATATGACCGGGGCCACCGGTCTGTCGTTCACCGGCATGACAACGCTCAACCTGGGAAATGGTGACGACAAAATTGACATTTCGAAAGAGGCCGATCCGTATCTCCATATAATCAACACGGGTGGTGGGAAAAACTGGATCTCCTCGAGCAACATCGACGTTACCATCAATCTTCAGGGCAGCGACGACACGGTCTTTCACGCCGGCAAAGGATCGATCATCAATGTCGGAGAGGGGCATGCGACGATCTATCTGTCGGATGACGTCATCATCAATGGCTTGAAGCCGACTGACGTCGTCGTTGACCAGGCCGGCAACGTGATTCACGGAGCTCTTGCGTCGCCTAATAGCGAGGCGCAATGGTTTAAAGGGAGCAGCGGTATCTCGTTTGGGATCAATTCCGAAGGCGAACTTGGTATCCGGGACTTGCTCGGCAACGTCATGTACCTCGCCGGTTACACCGGTGGACCAAATGTTCCGTTTTCGGAGCAGATGGGCGGCATTCTCGTCGGTACGATCGAGCAATACAGCCGCGGTCTGTTCCACATGGGCAAGACCTTCGACCAGATCATTCAGGGCAGCTTCAAGGCGGCCAATGCGATTCTGTTTGTCGCCGGCATGAAGCCTATCTTTTCGGGCGATCCGCTCGTGCTTGATCTGGACGGGAATGGAGTGAACCTCACCCCGGTCAGCGACTACGCGCCTGCGCTCGACATGAACGTTGACGGCTTCCTGGTCCACACCGGTTGGGTCTCGGGGAGCGACGGTATCCTTGTCTACGACAAAAATGGCAACGGTGCCGTGGATAATGCCACCGAGATCTTCGGTGGCCCCGACGCAAACGGCTACGCATCGCTCGGTCAGTATGATCTCAACAACGATGGCGTGATCGATTCCAACGATGCGATCTTCAGCCAGTTGCAGGTCTGGCGCGACCTCAACGGCAACGCAGTGGTCGATCCGGGCGAACTCGAATCACTTGCGGATGCTGGGATCGCATCGATCAGCCTTCAGAATCAAAAAAGTACCGACACGTCTGCCGGCAACTCAATTCTATCGACCGGAACATTCACGCGGACCGACGGCACGACCGGCTCGATGGCTGACGTGTCGTTCAGCACCGATCCTTTCCATTCGACATTCACCGGGGACACCAGCGTCAGCCAGGCCGCTGCAGCACTGCCGGACCTCAAGGGTTTTGGAACACTGGCGGATCTCCATGTTGCGATGACGCTCGATCCCGGCTTGATCGACATCGTTAATGCCAATCTTGCTAACCTCAACAGTCCCGACCTTGCGACCCTACGTAGTGCCGCGATGCCGATCTTGACGGCTTGGGCGGCGGCTGTGCCGCTGCGCGACGCGGACGGTGTTTGGCATGCCGCAACCCCTCTATCGCATACAGGTATTGCCTATCTTACGCTCACCGCTTCGCCGGGGTCGGTCAACGACTTTGCGTATCAGGTCACGGCAGGCGGGCTCACGTTCTGGAAGCTAGCGAGTGGAGATGACGTCAAGGACGCCAATGGCAACGTCATCGGCTTTCCGACCTTGCAGCAGATTCTTGCGCAGCAGAGTGCCGATGGTCAATGGGACTTCCTCGCGCCCGACCAGATCGCTTTCGCCGAGCGATATCTGGGTGTGCCGCTGCCCTTCGATACGGTTACTCCGGATTCCGACGGAAAAGTGCCGGCAGCAGTGATTTCTGCGATGGCGCCGTTTGTCAGTGGGGCCGTATCGACAGTTGACCTTCAAGCCGTCCGGCTTGCGATGCAAGGGCCGCTCGCGCCGTATTTCGATGGCGTGACCTATGACGTCGCATCGAACACGTTTCATGCCACGACCGATCGGCAACTGGTCCCGATGTTCGAGCAGGTTTTCAGTCATGCGCCAACCGACGCTGCGGGGGCGACTGCTTGGCTTGAGCAATGGCGCACGATTCTTAACATCGTTGCCGGAGATCTTGAACGCGCGACCGGCAGCGTAAGCTATGGCTGGGTCTTCGCCAGTGCGATGGCGGCGTATGAGACCGTGGGTCTGCCGATCAGCCTGGTGCAGGCTGGCGAGGCGCTGGGTGTTCCCAGCGGCGTGATCCTGACCGGTACGGGATCTGTGGTCGACGGCACCACAGACTCTGATTTCATCGTCCTGACCGGAAGTCAGACTGGGCGCGGCGGCGTAGGAGCGGATAACTACTTCGTCGGCAGCTCATTCAGTCACGTGACGATCGATGACACCGATAACGGTGGCGGCGGGACCGGTAAGGATGCCGACCTGCTGCGTTTGACTAGCCTGCGCTCCACCGACGTGACGGCGACCCGCGATGGGATTGACCTCATTCTGCACGCGACCGTCAACGGCGAGGCTCGCGATATCACGGTCCTGGGCGAGTTTATTGGCGTACGGCCCGGCTTGCTGGGTGGAAACATGAACCCGGATCGCGGCGTAGCCGAGATCGTCTTTGCCGACGGCGTGGTGTGGGACAAGCAAGCGATCGCTCAGCAGGTTTCGCACGCCGTAGCTGGCATGACCGTGTTTACAGGCACTCCCGACGATGACGTGCTTGATCCGGGTGCGGGTCCCGGCGGCATCACGATGAGCGGCGGCGATGGGGGCGATGTCTATGTCTTCGGCCGAGGTTACGGTCACGATACGATCGAAGAAGACGAGACCTATGCCTGGATGGATACGCCGGACGCCGTTCGCTTCGGGCCCGGCATTTCGCGATCTGACGTCACCTTCAGCCGGACCGGTAACTCCAGCGATCTCGATATCCATATCAATGGAACTGATGATGTCCTGACGATCAGGGGCCAATTCGACGTCGCCTATGGCGCTATCAACACGATGGTGAACCGGGTTGAGATTTTCACCTTCGCGGACGGAGATTTCACCAACTGGGAATCCGTCATCCAGATGCTGGATGCGAACGCGGGCACGGACGGCAACGATACGATCTACGGCTTCAATTACGATGACGTCCTGGACGGCGGCGCCGGCGACGACTTTCTCAGCGGCGGCAACGGCAACGACACCTACATCTTCGGGCGTGGCTATGGTTCGGACACCATCGAAGACCGTAATACGATGATCCTGAGCGGCACTAATGATACCGTGCAGTTCAAGGAAGGGATATCGCCCAGCGACCTCACTTTCCATCATGATGGCAATACCAGTGATCTCCGGATCACGATCAATGGCACCACGGACAGCCTGACCATTAACGGCGAGTTCTCGATCGTTTACGGGCTCCTCGATACCGAGGACGATCGCATCGAGAACTTCACCTTCGCCGATGGCACCGTGCTCGGCTGGCATGACATCCTCCAGCAGATCGACGCTTCGGCAGGCACCGACGGCAACGATACGATCTACGGCTTTGGTTACGACGACATCTTGCAGGGCGGCAAGGGCGACGACGTTCTTTACGGCGGCCAAGGCAACGATACGTATATCTACAACCGCGGCGACGGGCACGATACGATTTACGACCTCGCAGACGCGGCGGGGCCGGAGTTCGACACGCTGGTGCTGCATGGCATCAACCCGGCTGACGTCTCACTGGCCCGCAATGGCAATGACGTCGCTCTGGTGTTCGCCGAGAGTGAGCCCGGCGCGGGTGACGGCGGCTCGGTGCTGCTGCAAGGTGAACTCGACAATTGGTTCAATCAGGGTGTCGAGCAGGTCACCTTCGACGACGGCACCGTCTGGACTCAGAACGACCTGCGGCTGAAAGTCCTGGCTCAAGCCTCGACGCCAGGCAACGATACAATCGTTGGCTTCAACACCAACGATGTCATCGAAGGCGGTCGCGGCGATGATACCATCAGCGGCGGTGCGGGCGATGACACCTATATCTATACCCGTGGCGACGGCCATGATTCCATCACCGAGGTATTCCTCGGCAACTACTCGAGCTTTGACACGCTCAAGCTCCATGACGTCGACCCGAGCGCCGTCAGCTTGGTCCGGAATGGCGAAGATCTGACGCTGGTCATCGCGGAAAGCGCGCCCGGTGCTGGCGACGGTGGCAGCATCCTGCTGAAGTCCGAGTTGAACGGGGGTCTTGAAGCCGGTGTCGAACAGATCACATTCGATGACGGTACAGTTTGGAATCAGGACTATCTGCGCGTTCGCGTGCTTGATGAAGCCTCCACCGACGGCAACGATACGATCAACGGCTTCCAGACCAACGACATCCTGCGCGGTGGCAAGGGTGATGACATCCTCTACGGCTGGCAGGGCGACGACACCTACATCTACTCCCGCGGCGACGGCCACGACACGATCTATGAAGTCGGCCTCGGCAACTATTCGAGCTTCGACACGCTGAAGCTCCAAAACATCGCCACCTCTGCGGTTCAACTCGTGCGCAACCAGACCGACCTCACGCTGGTGATTGCCGAGAGCTCTCCCGGTGCGGGGGATGGTGGTTCGGTGCTGCTCAAGGACGAACTCACTGGCGGATCGGTCGATGGAGTCGAACAGATCGTGTTCGACGGCGGAACGACCTGGAGCAAGGCTGACCTGCGTGCGATGTGGCTGGCTCAGGAGGCGGCATCGAACGACACCGAAATCTATGGGTTCGGCACCAACGATACCATCTACGCCGGGACGGCCGATCGCTCTCTCTACGGTGCCGGCGGGCAGGATACATACGTCTACAGCTCGTCAGGTGGTAACATCGTTGTTGTTGATCCCGGCAATCTTCAGTCCACCCTGCAGTTTGCGGATATCAATTCGACCGATGTGACACTGTCGCGTCCCGTCGCCAACGGGGGCGCCGATCTGATCATCACCGTGAATAGCACGGGCAAGACGGTAACGGTTCGGGGCGAGTTCTCTAACAGCGGCGGGGCTCTCCGCAGCATCAGCTTTGCCGACGGGGCAATCTGGAATCCAGACCAGGTCAAGGCGGTTCTCACGGGTCAAGGCGCGGGTGGATACCACTTCAATCGCGGCGATGGTTCGGCCGTCCTCGACCAGTCCACCAACACCGTTATCCTCGGTGCCGGCATCACGCCGGACGACCTCATCTTGCAGGCCAACCAACGCAACCTAACTGTCAGCCTCAGGGGAACGAGCGACAGCTTCACCGTTCTGGACGATCTGACGCAGAACGCCTGGGGTGTCTCGAGCCTTCTCTCGAAGCTGCAGTTCAGCGATGGCACCTCGTTGGCCCTCGGTCAGCCGAGCGCTGGTCACGGATTGCCGTTGACGTTCACCTGGCTTGGCACGTCCAACAATTACTGGCTCACCGGCTCGAGCTACGGCTCCAACGTGTTCGAGATCACCGTCGGCGACGGCACGGTCAATTTCAACAGCGTCGCAGCCGCTGGCAGCACCAACCTAATCAAATACGTGAAGGGCGCAGGTAACGTCAGCGTCAATCTGAATGGTGAAACGGATGCTGTTGCGTTCGGCAGCAATGTGGCGGTCCAGGATGTCTACCTGCAAGCTAATTCGAGCGGCGCTCTTTCCATCAAATTCCGCAACGATCTCACGGATGGAATTTCGATCGGCGGTGACCTGTCGACCAGCAATGGGGTTGTCAGTAGCGCGATCTCTCAGCTGCAATTCAGCGATGGCTCGGTGATCAATCTTGGCGGGGCGGGCAACACACCCACCTTCACCTGGCTCGGCAACAGCAACAACTACTATCTCACCGGTACGGCCTTTGGCTCGAACGTCTATGAGATCACGGCAGGCAACGGCACAATCAACTTCACGAACAACTCGGCCGTGGGCGGTACAAATCTGATTAAGTACGCCAAGGGCACGGGTTACGCCGATGTCCAGCTGAACGGCGCTAACGGCGTCCTCGCGTTCAGCGGCAACGTGACGGCGCAGGACGTTTACTTGCAGTCAAATTCGAACGGAAACGGCGACCTGTTCGTCAAATTCCGCAACGATGTCACCGACGGCCTCACGCTCCATTTTGATCTGACGAACAATGGAGGAGTTGTCAGTAGCGCGATTTCGCAACTGCAATTCAGCGACGGTTCGACTGTCAATCTTGGCGGCGCGGGCAACCTCCCCACGTTCACCTGGATCGGAAACACCGCCGGCTACACCCTGAATGGCGCGAACCTTGGTACAAACGTCTATGAGGTCACAGCCGGTGGCAAAGTCAATTTTGGCAACAATGGCGCGGTAGGCGGCGGCAATATCGTCAAGTTCGACAGGGGTAGTCAGAACGTCGCCGTCGAGGCCGACGGCTACAGCGGCGAGCTCGACCTTGGAGTGGGCATCTCTCTCCAGGATGTGTATTGGCAAAGCAACGCCTCGGGTGATCTGATCCTGAAGCTGCGTGGTGACGATGCTGACAGCGTGAATTTCTGGGGCGACCTCCATGTCGTGAACGGCGTTCTCACCAGCGCCATCAAGACGGTGAAATTCAGCGACGGCACCTCTTTGGATATGAGCCAGGGACCGTCGGTGTTCACCTGGATCGGCACTGCCAACAACTACAATCTGGTTGGCAGCAATATGCGCTCGAATGTGTTCGAGATCACCCAGGGCAATGGCGCCATCACGTTCGGTAACGCCAGTAATGGCGGTGACGGCAACAACACGCTCCGGTACGATATGGGCGACGGACTTACTGATGTGCAGCTCAATGGCGGCAAGGGTGTTATCGCGCTCGGTAGTAACGTCTCAGCGCAGGACGTCACCCTGCAATCGAACGCCAACGGCGACCTGATCGTCAAGTTCCGCAATGATACGACCGACGCCATCACCGTTCACAACGACCTTGTCTTCGGTAACGTCAATTCCTATGGGATCAGCGCCATCCAGTTTGCGGATGGTACGGCCTGGGACTATGCTTATATCGCTTCGAACGCTTGGCTTCGAGGCACATCGGGCAACGACTCAATCAACCTTCCGACGAGCGCCGTGACGGTTGATGCGGGGGCAGGCGATGACACGCTCAGCGTCGCGGGCAACGGCTCCGATCGCATTATCTTCGGTGTTGGCTCGGGCCATGACGTGCTGGACAATCCCGGCAACGGCTATCAGCGCAGCGACGTGCTCGATCTGACCGGGCTCCTGCCGTCCAACGTGGCGCTGTCGAGGTCAGGCAATCAGTTGATCATCAAAGTTCTGGCCACCGGAGAGACATTTACGGCGCTGTGGCAGTTCTACGGCGATGGCGTCAGCTTCGGGGTGGGTTCGATCAAATTCGCGGATGGCACCGTGTGGGACCGCACGGCGATCGCGGCGAACGCATGGCTTCTCGGAACGTCCGGAAATGACTCGATTGGGCTTCCTGTCACCGGTATTACTGTGGATGCGGGCGCAGGCGACGACACGCTGAGCGTCTCGGGCAATGGGTCGGACCGTGTCATCTTCGGCACGGGTTACGGGCACGACACCCTGACCAACCCTGGTTCCGGTTATAGCCGCGACGACACGCTGGTGCTGAAGGACGTCAACCCTTCGGATGTTCAGCTCAGCCGTAGTGGCGATCTCATGACGCTGAAGATCCTCTCGACTGGCGACACGTTCACGGTGAACTACCAGTTCTGGGGGGACGGCAGCCAGATTCAGGGACTTACGCATATCCAGTTCGCTGATGGCACGGTCTGGGATCGCGCTGCGATTGCGGCGAATGCCTGGATCCGTGGGACCTCGGGCAACGACTCCATAGGCATGCCCGTCACGGCTGCGACGGTCGATCCGGGCGCTGGCGACGACGCCCTTGGCGTATCTGGCAATGGCTCCGACCGGATCATCTTTGCCAAGGGAGACGGCCACGACACCCTCAACAACCCTGGATCGGGCTATAATCGCGACGACTCCCTCGTCCTTGTCGACATCAACCCGTGGGACGTGCAGTTCACGCGGAATGGCGATTCCATGACCATGACTGTGGCGTCGACCGGGGACTCGTTCCAGGCTTTCTACCAGTTCTGGGGCAACGGCAGCCAGATTCAGGGCCTGGCGCATGTTCAGTTCGCAAATGGCAGCAACTGGAGCCGGTCCAATATCCTCGACGCAACATCGACCTTTACCTGGTCTGGCAGTGCTTCGAACCCCACGCTCACCGGCAACGACTACGGCTCGAACATCTTCCAGCTCGGTGCCGGGGCCGAGGTTGCCTACGGCGGTGCCAGGAACAACGCGTATCAGGTGACGACAAGCACGGGTCAGTCACAGATCAACCTGTCGTCCGCGACTGGTTCGAAGAACGAGATCGATTTCCTGAGCGGTATCACCGATCAGAACCTATGGTTCGAGCACGCCGGTAACGATCTCAAGATCGATCTCCTTGGGACCAACACCAGCACCACGGTTAGCAACTGGTTCTCAGGGAGTTCCGGGGCCTTGCAGGAGATCACGGCTGGCGGCCTGAAGATTGACAGCCAGATCTCGCAACTCGTGCAAGCGATGGCGACCTATTCGGCGAACAATTCGGGGTTCGATCCGACGAGCTCGAGTATCCAGGCTCTTCCCAACGATACAGCTCTCCAGGGTGCTGTATCGGCGGCGTGGCACACATAGGGGTGACGAAGTGAGCCACGTGTTCCTTGCGTGGCTCACATGAGGTACGGTTCGAAGCCTTACTGCAGAGGTGCCAAGATGCGAGCGAACTTGCCAATCTGAGCTTCGGATTCGTCGCCTTCGACTTCGGCGACGCCGGCTGCTTCCACGTTGATCGCCGGCATTCTTTCTGCGCCTTGTTTAGGGAAGCAATCCCTGCCGAAGCGCGAGGGCAACAGCGTGCGGAAGGGTTACTGCCGCAAGACTTTGCCTAGCATTGTCCAGATGAAATTTTACACCCCGCGAGCTAACACCGAGGAGCTGAGCAATATCCTGCATCGTCTTGCCCTCGGAGATCCAACCCAAGCATTGCCTTTCGCGCTGGGTCAGGGTGCAGCTCTGCTGGACGCATTGAGGCGTGCATCCGATGCCGGCAGCGCTCACGTGAGCATGGTAGGTGAGCCCGACAGTTTCCAACATATCTTGCGAGCTCTCGATGAAGCGATCTAGCCCAAGGCTGCGCTCATCCACCGCTAGCGTGAACGTCGCAAACCGGTTTTGGCTTGAGGGAATGCGAACCGTCAGGCCGGTCCGGATCTTGAAGCTGAGCGCATCGTCAAACAGGCGGCGCTCTTTCGCTGACTTTGCGCTTCGCGCCTCACGTCCATCCCACAGGAACACCCGGCTCGTGCTTCGCGGCTCCTGAAGAACGGGGTCGATATTGTGATATCCTTCCCGAAAATAGTGGCTTGTCCAGCTCTTCGGATAGGATGAAATCAGATTGGGGCCATTGGCACGCTGACCAAAATAAGCGAACCACCGGAATCCCAGGGCATGTGCGGCTCGTTCCGCGATACGCCGGAAATCATCTTCCGTATGGGCAGCGTGCAGACAATCGACGAATTCATCGCATGCTCTCTTGATATCTTTCATCGCGCCACTTCAGTCACTTCTTAGTTCCCACAACGCGAACAGTCTGACGTTTCGCGTTCCACGTGCAGGCGTGTATTGCGACGTTGCGGCAGCTTTGCGGCAAGAACGATTCCAAACACCCCCTGTCAGAACTGACAGCGCAACACCGTGACCGTGGCTGCTTTCTTGATCTCGAAGCTGTGATTCGTAACTTTGAGGTTAAGAATGAAGGTCATTGTGCGCACCCGTGCGGCGCTCCTGCACGACTCCGAACTAATGCTGGGAATGCATCGCCTGAGAGGGCGCGTATTCAAGGATCGGCTCGACTGGGACGTCTCTGTTTGCGACGGATTAGAGATCGATCAGTACGACACCTTCCAGCCGACTTATCTCCTGGCGCTCGAGCAGAGCGACGTTGTTGGTTGTGTTCGTCTGCTGCCCACCACTGGCCGCAACATGCTGGCGGACACGTTCCCGGTGTTGCTGGACGGCAACCCGGCGCCGAGTGCGACCAGGATCTGGGAAAGCTCGCGCTTTTGCATTGACACCAAGAGTGCGGCGGCAACAGCAGAGAATGGTCTGCGCCAAGCGACGTTCCTGCTGTTTGCAGCCATGATCGAATGGGGGCAGCAACACAATCTTCAGGCCATCGCAACGGTCACTGATCTGCGCATGGAACGCATCTTGCGCCGGGCCGGATGGCATCTCGATCGCCTCGGCTTGCCTCGCCAAATCGGCTCCACCAATGCCGTCGCCGGCTTGTTGCCGATCTCCGGCGACGCTCTCGGCGCGATCCGAGCGGCTGGGCAGATTTCGGGCCGTGCAATTGAGGCGCCATCAAGGCTGGCGATCGCTGCCTAACATCGAACGTCCTCAGCTCCTGACAAAAGGCTCTCACCATGGATCCCGCTGCATTCGCGGCTCTGGTCGAACGATGCGCCCCCACCGCAATGGCTCAGCCGCTGACGGCCATCGTGCGGCAGGCGAGCTCATTCGAGCCGCTGCTCATCACGATTGAAGGGCGCAAACCGATTCCGATTCAGGCGACCGACCGTGACGAAGCCATCCAGCTCGCAACCGAGGCCATCGCTAGCGGCCAGCAGGTCCGAACCGGTCTCGCCCAACTTGATGCTGAGGAGACAAAGAAGGCCGGGCTGACGGCTGCCACCACCTTCGATGCGTGCCAGCACATTGCTGGCCTGGGCAGATTATTCGGCGCGCGCGTGCAAGCTGCGAGCGTGAAAAGCGCAGATCCCGACCAGGCGATTGCCAAGGTTGTCGCGAGCTTCGCGCCCAAGGCTTCCGGTCAAGCCTCCGAGCCACGTGTCGAGCCGATGGGGACCACCGGTCGTGATCGCCCCACCGGCGATACGACAATCAATCCACCCGCAGCCTCTGCCAGCGAGCGCCGGCCCTGGGACGTCTATCGCTCAGGACTAGGCACATCAGCCTTTGTTTACGAACGATGAGAACGCCGTCTTTTCCTCTCAACTCAATACGCGGTCCGGACTGGGGTCCGGCTGTAGTGCCAATCGGAGCCGTGCCATGACTTCTCCTCTTAAACATTCCGCTGCCCTGCTTTGCATGGGGGCCGTTCTCAGCGTCGCGTTGGTTGAGCCGGCGCTGGCGCAGACCGCGAACATCGAAGGCGTGCTGCAGAACATTGTCAACATGTTGACCGGCAACGTTGCTCGGCTGCTGGCGACGCTTGCGGTCATCATCGTCGGCATCGCCTGGATGTTCGGCTATCTCGATCTGCGTAAGGCGGCCTATGTCGTACTCGGCGTTGCCATCACCTTCGGCGCCTCCGAAGTGGTCTCGACCTTGACCGGGGGCCATTGATGATCGAGGCCGTGCGTCTCACCGAGGATACCTTGTTCCTCGCCTGTACACGTCCCGCCATGGTCGCCGGCGTCACGATGGAAGCCATGGCGCTCAACGTGATGTTCTCCTGCATCCTGTTCCTGGTGGCCGGCAGCATCGTTTACGGCCTGGTCGCAATTCCGATCCATGGGCTTTGCCGCATCATCTGCCGGCACGACCCCAACATGTTCCGGATTCTACTGGCCTGGATCGAAACCCGGGGACGCACGCGCAACGCCACCTTTTGGGGTGGATCATCCTGCACGCCGCTCAAACTTGTCCGGCGATATCGAACCAGGGACCTCGGTTATGCGTAACGCGGCGCTCAAAGCCCGGGAGATCGAGCCCGATGTCTACCTGCCGTTCGGCCGGCATGTCACAGATACTGTGATCAGTCTTACAACTCGAGCCCTGATCACGGTGATCCGGATCGACGGCACCTCATTCGAGACTGCCGAAACCTCGGATCTGAACGATCTTCACGGCAAGCTGAATCTCACGTTGCGCAATGTCGCAGACCCGCGCCTCGCGCTCTGGAGCCACCTGGTGCGCCGCCGAACGTCGGTTTATCCGGACGGCACCTTCCGGTCGACCTTTGCGGCGGAACTTGACGCACAGTATCGCGAACAGCTGTGCAAGGAGGCACTGTTTCGCAACGATCTCTATCTGACACTGGTTTGTCATCCCGGGCGCGCCGCGACGGATACCGCAGCCGCATTCTTCAGGCGGCTTGGCCGAAGCGCCGGGCAGTCCGTCGAGGTCGACAGCGGAGCCCTGAAGCGGCTCGACGATGCAACGCGAGATATCGTCGCTGCACTCGACCGTTATGGCGCCCGTGCGGTCGGATTGGTGGAGCGCGACGGCATCACCTTCTCGGAACCTATGGAGCTGCTCCATGCGCTCACCTCCGGCGAGTGGATGTCGATGCCATTGCCGCACGGGCCGATCGGCCCCGCGCTCTATTCGAATCGTGTCATCTTCGGCCGCGAAGCTCTCGAAATCCGCAGCGCCGGCGGTTCGCGGTTCGCCGGCATGTTCGGGCTGAAGGAATATCCGGCGGCCACCCGGCCAGGCTTGTTGAACGCGCTGCTTTCGGCGCCGTTTGAGCTCATTGTCACGCAATCATTCGCGTTTCTGGCGAAGGCGGACGCCAAGACGGTGCTGACGCGCAAGCAGAACCAACTGGTCTCGGCCCAGGATCCGGCCGCCTCACAGATCGACGAGCTCTCTGACGCGCTTGACGATCTCGAATCCAACCGCTTCGTCCTCGGGGACCATCACCTCTCGCTCCTGGTCTACGCCGATACGCCCTCGCAGCTGCAGGATCACATGAGCGTGGCGAGGCGTGCACTGGCCGATGCCGGTGCCGTGCTCGCACGAGAAGACCTTGGACTTGAAGCAGCCTATTGGGCCCAGCTTCCCGGGCTGTTCAAATACCGGGCGCGCACGGGCGCGATCAACTCACGGAATTTTGCGGCGTTCTCCCCGTTCCACACCTATCCCACCGGACAGCCTGCGGGCAACCATTGGGGTCCGGCGGTGGCGATGCTCAAGACGGCGTCCGGCTCGCCTTTCTATTTTTCCTTTCATCATGGCGACCTCGGCAATACCTTCATCTGCGGCCCCTCGGGATCCGGCAAGACCGTCGTACAGAACTTCCTGCTGTCGCAGGCCGAGAGATTAGGTGCATCCTACGTCTTCTTTGACAAGGACCGGGGCGCCGAGATTTTCGTGCGCGCCGCCGGTGGCACCTATCTGACGCTCCACAATGGCGCCCCGATCGGCTGCGCGCCGCTCAAGGCGCTGGAGCTGACGCCGGCAAATCTTTCCTTCCTGGGCGAACTGGTCCGGAGACTTGTCACGCCGGAAGACCGACCACTGACTGTGATCGAAGAGGAGCGGATCGATTCCGGGTTACGAGCGCTCGGTCAACTGCGGCAAGCAGAACGTTCGTTCGGGACGCTGCGGGCGTTTCTCGGCCAGCAGGACCGCGAGGGCATCGGTGCACGGCTCGAGCGATGGTGCCGGGGCGCGCCTTTCGGCTGGGTGCTGGATGGCGAAGAGGACGCCATTGGCCTGGAAGCCCGGTTCATTGGTTTTGACATGACCGGTCTCTTGGACCACCCCACCGTTCGCACGCCACTCATGATGTATCTATTTCACCGCGTCGAGCGGCTGATCGACGGCCGGCGCCTGATCATCGACATCGACGAATTCTGGAAGGCGCTGGGGGACGAGGCGTTCCGAGATCTCGCCAACAACAAGCTGAAGACCATCCGCAAGCAGAACGGTGTCATGGTGTTTGGCACGCAGTCGCCACGCGACGCGCTGGCCTCGCCGATCGCGCACACCATCGTCGAACAATGCCCGACCCAAATCTTCCTGCCGAACGCGCGCGGCACACGCGCGGACTATGTCGACGGCTTCCATTTGACCGACACGGAATTCCGTCTGATCAAGGAGGAGCTCGCCCCCGAAAGTCGGCGCTTCCTGGTCAAGCAAGGCCACAACTCGGTGGTGGCGGAACTCGACCTCAGCGGCTTCGACGATGCGCTCGCCGTTTTGTCAGGACGCACAGAGACCGTCGAGCTGCTCGATCGCATTCGCAACCAGGTCGGTGACGATCCCGCGCATTGGCTGCCAGTGTTTCACGCCGAGAGAAGGAAAGCCCAATGATGATCCAACGTATGCCTACGGTTCTCACCTCCCTGTCGGTCGTGACCCTCCTGATTGCCTCACCTGCTGGGGCGGAGATTGTGTTCGACCCCAGCGTCTTTGCGCGGCAATTGGACCAGCTGACGGAACTGAAGAAGCAGGTCGACACCCTGACGTCCCAGCTCAAGGTCGCGCAGGACCAATTGAGCCAGGCCAAGCAGCTCTATGACAGCTTCAACAAGCGGACCAACGCCAACGACATCGGAGCGCTCTTGAACACGCCGCAGTTCCGAAAAGCTCTGCCCCAACAGTTCTCCGATATCGAACGTCTCGTCGCGGGGCAGGGTGGCGGTAACTTCGCCAACGCCATCGACCATTATCTTTCGCAGAACCGCTTTTATGCCGGCAACAGCGGCAATTCGTATTACCAGAGCGAGCTTGACCGGATCGCTCGGCAGACGGGGGCGAAACATTCCCTGGGTCAGGCGGTATACGACACCGCCTCGCAGCGCATCGATGCGCTTGAGGAGCTCAGAGCTCGCATCAGCTCGGCGACTGACGCCAAAGAGGTTCTCGATCTTTCAGCGCGGCTGCAGGCCGAACAAGCGCTGCTGCAGAACGACGTGCTCCGAATGCAGGGGCTGGCCATGATCCAGCAGGCCCGCATGGACATGGATGGACAGCGGGAGCGGGAGAAACAGCGGCAACTGGTCGATGAGATCAAGGCGGCCCTGCAATGAATACGCTGACTTCCATTCTGTTGTTGCTCGCCGCAACAACCAGCCTCACGGGCTGCAACGAGGCCGAAACCAATCGTCCGACGACAACCGTCAGCTGGTTTTTCGAGCATCGCGACGAGCTTGCGGTGGCTCTCAAGGCGTGCCGCGACAATCCGGGCGAACTCGCAAAAACACCAAATTGCGTCAACGCCAATGAAGCCCGCAACAAGGTCACCGTCCAAGAGATGAAAGACGCCCTGAAATAAGGATCGCCGCGATGGCCGTTAACGTCTTCGACAGCTTCTTGAAAGAGTTCGAGCAACCGATCACGGCATTCGTGTCGACCTCGGTTTCGAATCTTGCCTCCTACATCGATGGTCCGCTGCGCACCGCAGTGATGCTCTACGTTATCCTCTACGGTTTTGCCGTGATGCGGGGAGCGATCTCCGAGCCGATCATGGAATTCGCCTGGCGAGCGATGAGGATCGTGGTCGTGGTGCTGCTAGCGACCAACTCGAGCGCATTCCATCAGTATGTCACGGGGTTGTTCTTTGATTCCTTGCCAAAAGAGATCGGCAATGCTTTGGCGGGCTCTGGACTGAATACCAGTTCCGGAGCGCCGTTCGATCAGCTTCTCTCCAAAGGAATTGACGTCGCCAACAAGATCTATGAGCAGGCCGGCCTGACCAATATCGCGCCCGCACTGATTGCAGCCATTCTCCTGGTCTTTGTGGCCGTCGGATCCTTCTTGCAGTTCGCAATCCTGCTCTATGCCAAAGTTGGGCTTGGCGTCGTGATCGCTCTCGGCCCGGTCTTCATTGCACTGGGGCTGTTTGAGGCCACCCGCCCGTTTACAGAAGCTTGGCTTCGGCAGGTGGCCAACTTCGTGATCCTATTGGTCCTGGTGGTCGCTCTGGTCGGGTTGATGCTGACCACCGTCAGCGGCTTCATCGACAGGTTTGGAGCTAACGCGGGAACAGCGGGCGAGATGGTGGTGGCCGCGGTCGCCATCAGTGCGGTGCTGGGTCTGTCAGGATACATCTCACTTCAATTGCCGACCATCGCAGGCGGTCTCGCCGGGGGAGGGGCGTCTCTGGCAGGCCGACTCGTCACAAGCCCAATGATTGCCAATGCCGCGGCGGCCGCCGGCGGCGCCTATGCCGGCGCTCGCTGGTCGGCCGGCCGCGGCATCGCCGCCCTCAGAGCCAGCCGTCAAGGCGGTAACATGCAGCGTGTCAGATCGTCGGGAACCACCGCGGGATAGGGACTGATCGTGACGGGCAAAAGCTACCTGCTGTCCGGATTGGACTCCCGCGTTGGACGCCATTCAGAAACCATGAATTTCTAAATCATTGAAATATCTCTATAATTTTCGCCGAAGACAGACAGCTTGCACTTGAGCTCTGCGTCGCCGAGCACGTCAGCTTGCTCTAAGATCAGCCGCTTTATTCACAGGACTTCGCGGCCGGAAATAGTAGCTGTTCCTCGCCCAGCCGATCGTTCTAAATCTCATTCCGGTCCATATTCATCGCTCGGTAGCAAAGGACACGGCATCGCCGTTCTAACGGACCGTATGCCCGTTCGCCACGGCAGGTCGCCAAGATACTTTCTTTGTGACGACCAAGTCGTCAATATATACAATTCACGCAATGAATTGCGGTGCGAGGTCGATATATATGAGTGGCGAAAAGTACCTAACGGCGACAGAGGCCGCGGCGCTGCTAGGCGTTAGCGTGGCCACGCTCTACGTTTACGTCGGCCGTAAGGGGCTCCGGTCGCGGCCCGTGCCTGGCTCGCGCGAGCGACGCTATTTGCGCGCCGATATTGAGCAAGAATTATTGCGAAGAAACACACCACGCTCCGCTGCCGCCGACCCCCCTCTAGAAAGCTCGATCACCCAAATCACCGATCAGGGGCACTTTTATCGGGGACAAAGTGCTATCGAATTGTCCAAGGCCGCGACGCTCGAGGATGTCGCCGCGCTCCTCTGGCAGACGTCGGCCGAGCAGGTATTTGCCGATGAAGTCCCCAAGTCGTCTGCCCATTATGACGCTCTCGCAAGCGAGCTAAAATCCCTGAACAGTGTCGACCGAGCTACCGCGCTCCTTCATGTGCTAGAGGAAGCCAACCCTCGATCGTTTGATCTGACGCCCGAGGGTATGGCGCGAACAGGGGCAGATATCATACGTTGGCTATCGGCGATCCTTTTGCAACGGTCGGCTCCCGCCACCACCCCGATTCACGAAGTTGTCGCCAACGCGCTGAACCTTGACGACAGCCGCGCCGATCTGGCGCGACGGCTGTTGATTCTTTCAGCTGATCACGGTTTGGAACCAGGGGCCAAGGCCGTACGCGCGGTTGCGAGCACAGGCGTGTCGCCGTGGCGAAGCGTCACCGCCGGCTTGCTGGTCGCGAGTGGTCGACGCAACTGGTTCGGCTACGGGCTCGATGTATGGCAACTACTCGGCGAGATACTTGACGGGCCCGACGCAAAAGAGCCTATCTTCCGAAGATTGCGACAGGGACAGTATGTGCCTGGGTTCGAGTCATCGCTATATGCGGGGCATGATCCACGCGGGCGTGCTCTTCTTGTCAGCTGCGAAAAGGCTTTTCCGAATGATCCGGATATCGAGCGGCTCAACACTGCTGTTGCCTTAGTGCGCGAATGGTCCGACCGCGAGCCTGACTTTCCATTTGCTCGTGCATTTGCCAACAGGAAGCTCGGCGTGGGGCAATCTGATGCTCTCTACTCTTTGGCGCGTTCGACCGGTTGGATAGCTCACGCGATTGAGCAGTACACGCAGGACGATCGTCGGCGGACCGGCAATGATCGTGCGTCAATGTTTGGTAGCATGATGCCTCACCACTCAACGTAAAACGATGGTGATAGGCGACAGCTTTAAATGATACCTTCGTGCTTTAGCTGCTCGATCTCCGGCGGCTCCATTCCAAGTAATTCTTCGTAAACGTATTTGTTGTCTGCGCCGAGCGGCCGCCCGGTAAAGCGAATCGCGCCTTGGTCGCGAGACATGCGGAACATCACGTTCTGCATCCGGACATCCCCGAGCACGTCATCGCGAACCGTGGTTATCGTATCAAGCGCCTGGAACTGAGGGTCGGCGAAGATGTCGGCTATGTTATAGACTGGTGCAACCGCCGCTTGCGCGCGCTCGACTTCGTTTATGACGGTCGCGGCCGGCCGCTCGGCTATCCAGGCTGCGACTCTGCCATCCACCTCCTCAACATGATCAACTCTGCCGGAGGCGGTCTCAAACCACGGCTGCGACGTCAAGTCGTCCGCCCCGACCAGTTGCATCAGTCGATAAGCGATTGACGTCGATGACGTGGATATTGCAAGCCACTTGCCATCCTTAGTGCGGTATGTGTTTCGTGGCGCGTTGCCCTTCGAGCGGTTGCCGGTGCGCTGTTGAATAGTCCCGAGTTGGTCGAACAGAATCGGCTGTGCACCCAAGATAGTTAGAATTGGCTCTATGAGCGCAATGTCGATTACTTGGCCCTTGCCCGTCATTTCGCGGCTGCGGATGGCCGTCATCGCCGCGAACGCCGCGGCGAGCCCGGTGATACCATCTGCGAGCCCGAAGGGGGGAAGCGTCGGCGGACCGTCGCGCTCGCCAGTCATGTCGGCGAATCCGCTCATCGCTTCGGCGAGCGTGCCGAACCCTGGTCTATTAGCGTAGGGACCGAACTGACCAAAGCCGGTCACTCGAACCAGAATCAGTCCTGGATTGTCTTTCGACAGCTCCTCGTAGCTGAGGCCCCACTTGTCGAATGTGCCGGGGCGAAAATTCTCAATCACAACGTCTGCCCGTCGGGCCATTTTTTTGAATACTTCAGCACCTCCGGCTTTGCTGAGGTTTAGGGTGACCGTGCGCTTGTTGCGACCGAACATCGTCCACCACAGCGGGCGACCGTTCTTGACGGGGCCGTGAGTGCGCACGGAGTCGCCCTTCGGATGTTCGACTTTGATGACTTCGGCGCCGTAGTCACCAAGAAACATCGCAGCGACGGGCCCTGCGAAAAGTGTCGCCGCGTCGATCACGCGGATGCCGGTCAGTGGTTGTGTTGTCATTTCCAAAATATCCATCTGGGTACGAAGCCGCCGTGTAAGTCGGCTTTTAGTTGGCCGCAGATCCGGCCGCGCTGACTCCTGATCGACTTGACATCTATACAAATGTAAATCACCATAACAATATACTTGTCAATATATACCCTATGTCATAAAGATATCTCCCAAATAGTGATAGAAAGGGAGGAGCTAGGATGATGTCCCATCGCTGGGTAAAGCGCCCGCCAGGGTCGAATTGGGGTGAATTCGGTGCGGACGATCGGATCGGTCGTCTAAATCTGCTGACGCCTGAGAAGGTCCTGCAAGGCATTCGCGAGGTCGTCGCGGGACGATCCTTCTGCCTCAGTCTTCCGCTTGATCTGCCCGGCGGAAACGTAGCTAATCCGCGCCGTCATCCGCCCCGTCTGTTTGCGGCAATCCAGGACGGGGAGTGCGTTTACAACAAGCCAATGTACGCCCGGCCCGGCAAGCCTCCGATAGCAGCCGTGTGCGACGACGCCGTTCTTCTCTACACGCAGTACTCAACCCAGTGGGACAGTTTCGCCCACGCTGGAGCGCTGTTCGACGCCGACGACGACGGTGTTCGCGAGGTCGTTTACTACAATGGCTGGCGTGCCGGCGAGAGCGTGGTGTCGCCGAAAGCCAACCCTGACGCCGAGCCCTGGGCACGGTTCGAGGGGCCGAACGCGAACGAGCTCGGTATCGACAACATCGCAGTCGCCTGCCTACAGGGCCGCGCTGTCATGGTCGATCTGCATCGGCGATTCGGTCGCAAGCGGCACGCAGTCGGCTACCGAGATCTTATGCGCATCATGGCTGAAGACGGTGTCGAAGTCGAAGCTGGAGACATCCTGTGCCTCTACACGGGATACGATCAGGTCATCCTGCAGATGGGTGGTAATCCTACTCGCGAGGCTCTGCATGGGACTTGTGCGGGCTTGGACGGCTTCGACCGCGATCTTCTACAGTGGGTGACTGATAGCGGTCTGTGCGCCATCGCGTCGGACAATCGTGCCGTCGAACTTTCCCCGCCGGCCCGACCGCCTGAAGATGATGATCTCGTTTCGCTTCACCTGCACTGCTTGTTCAAGCTCGGAATCCCCCTTGGTGAGCAATGGTATCTCACCGAGCTTGCTACCTGGCTACGCGAAAACGGTCGTTACCGCTTTCTGCTCACGGCGCCCCCGCTGCGACTGCCAGGCGCCGTTGGCTCTCCGGTGACACCAATAGCGACCGTCTGAAGATCCACGAAATAATTGACTTGAGGAGGTGAGAAATGGTGCGGAGGTCGATCGACCGGCGACGATTTTTAGTGGCTGGGGGCACCGCTGCTACTGTACTCGGTCTAGCGGTGTTACCGCAAATTGGTATGGCGCAGGACTCGGTTGGTACACCCGCGCCGCTCGCGAGACGGCTTGCTGAATATGCGCAAGCGCTGACTTATGCCGACATAGATTCTGCCACGCTGGAAAGGCTGCGAATTCATCTTGTCGACACCTTTGGGTGCGCCCTCGGCGCGCTCGATGCTCCTCCCGTCGCGATGGTTCGCAAGGTCGCGGAGTCTGGCCATGGCGGCCGCGCCACGCTGATCGGTAGTAACCAGCAGACCTCGGCGGAACTCGCCGCCTTCGTCAACGCTGCAGCGATACGGTTCTTGGACTTGAACGATGGTTACGCGGGCAAAGAGCCTGGCCATCCGAGTGATTTGATCGCGGCATGTCTCGCGGTGGCGCAAACCGAGGGCTGTTCGATCCGGGACTTTATCGTCTCCGTTGTCCTCGTCTACGAGATCGAGTGCCGCTTGTTTGACGCCGTGGCGCTTACTCCGAGAGGATGGGATCATCCGACATATAGTGTAGTCGCCGCGGCTCTCGGTGCCGGCAAGCTCATGCAGTTATCCGTCGATCAGCTGACCGAGGCCGTAAACATCGCTCTGGTGAACAACATGGCGATGAATCAGACCCGCGTGGGGGTCATTTCGCTGTGGAAAGCTCTCGCCAATCCAGATGCGGCCCGGAAGGGAATCTTCGCTGCAACGCTCGCGCGCGCAGGTATCACGGGCCCTGCCCCAATCTTCGAGGGCAGGGCTGGATTTGAGAAGCTCGTCGCTGGGGGTCCGATGAACATCGATACAACCGTGTTCGGGGGGCGGGGTCGTCGTTTTCGCATCAATGAATGTGGTATCAAACCGTTTCCAGCCCAGGGGTTGACGATAAGTGCGGCAATCGCGGCGATAGTCATTTCCACGCGTGTCCCAAACAAGGATACGATTGCGTCGATCTCGATCGCCACGAACGAGATGTCGCTGCGTACCGCCGCTGGCGAGCCCGAAAAATGGGCCCCCACCACCCGCGGGACAGCCGACCACAGCTTACCCTACGTCGTCGTCCGTGCGCTCCTTGACGGCGAGATCACCGACAGCAGCTACTCCGATACTAAATTGGCGGAGCCACAGGTAAAGGCACTCCTCGGAAAAACGAAAGTCGCCGAGGATCCTGTACTGACCGCGGCGTTTCCCAAAAACATATCGAGCCGCGTGACTGTCATGCTCCGGTCTGGCGAGACGATTGCAGAGCAGGTCGACGACGTTCTCGGCTCTCCCACACATCCCCTGTCGCGCCTCGACGTAGAAGCGAAGTTCTGGCGGACGGTAGGTCCGGGTATCTCTCGCGGCCAGGGGGGGCGGCTCATTCAACTCATCTGGACGCTCGAAACCGCCCCAAGCGTCGATGCTCTGATGGCGGCCGCAGCCGTTGCCGTCTGACAAAGAGTTCGGAGTTAAAATGATCACCATCGACGAGACACCCGCCGACGTCGCCGCTACCACTGGTGTAGTCAGCGAGAAAGGGTGGATGCATGAGATATCTCGCGACGCCTGGTGGGCGGTTGCGTCTGCCGGACTCGCGTGGACTTTCGAGGTGTACGACCTCGCCGTCGTTTTTGTCATCCTGCCGGTTCTTCTCCAGATATTCGACCTGACGAAAGCGGAGGGAAGCCTAATCATCAGTATTTCCGCCTTCGGCAGCATCGCTGGTGGCATCGCCTTCGGCTATCTCGCCGACCGGTACGGACGTCTGAAGACGCTCTATTCGGCAGTCATCATCTACTCGGCTTTCACCGGCGGAATCATCTTCTGCCAGTCGCTGCCTGAACTCCTAGTGTTGCGCTTCCTGGGTGGGCTGGGAATGGGCGGGGCATGGGCCGCAGGCGCCTCATTAATCGCCGAGACCTGGCCGCCACAGCATCGGGGGAAGGGTGGTGCAATCATGCAGTCCGGCCTCTGTTTCGGATCAATCCTCGCAATCGCCCTGAGCGCGCTCGTGACGCATTTGTCCGGCGGACTTGAGGGCGGAGCGTGGAAGTGGCTATTCGTGATCGGCGCGCTTCCCGCGATCCTTCTCTACCCGATGATTCGCTGCACGCCTGAATCCCCGATCTGGCTCGCACGCACCATAACGAGTGCAGGTGACCGCGAGCAGCGGCGCACTGCTAGGGCACTCTTCGATAAGAGTCTGTTCGCTGCATTCAGCTTCATTTTCTGTTTGCAGTTCGTGTTTTGGGGCGTTTCGACCTGGATTCCGACTTTTCTTGTGACCGTCAAACACATGACGTTCGTGAGGAGCACAGGCTTTCTGTTCGCACAGCAGCTCGGGACGCTGGCTGGCTTTATAATGCTCGCCCTGATCATCGACCGGATCGGGCGGCGGCCAACCTTTCTGCTCTACCTTTTAATCGGCGGGGTCGCCTTGGGCGTCCTGATCTTCACCATGCAGCAGGAGCTTCTACTCTTGGCCACGGCGTTGGTCGGCTTCGGCCTCGGCGGCATCTTCGGCGGCCTTGGTCCGTTTCTTGCCGAAATATTGAAGTCGAGCAACGCGCGCGCGCTTGGCATGGCCATCACCTACAACGGCGGTCGTACAGGCGCGCTGATCGCTCCAGTAGTCGTCGGACTGTTGGGATCGACTGAGCGAGGATTTCAAATGGGCATGGGTTTGGTAGGCGTTGTCCTCATGGGTGCAATGGCCGCTGTCCTTCTGGCGCCGGAGACAAAGGGAACCGAACTCGAATGAGCCATCCCTCTCGCTTAAACAACAGGTGTTAGCAACATGCTGAGATCGCTCCTCTACGTTCCGGGCAACCGGCCAGACCTCTTCGCCAAAGCGATCGCGGGCCCGGCCGACGGGATTATCCTCGACCTCGAAGACGCTGTGCCGTTCTCAGCCAAGGAAGAAGCGCGGCGGACTACGGTCATGCTAGTCCGCGCAAATGCAGAACTGAGGGATCGCCTGCTGGTTCGCATCAACGCCGATGCGATGGGCATCGAGGACGCGAGCGCTTTGGTCTCTGTGGGCACGCCGATTACGGCCATCATGGTGCCTAAAAGCGAACGAGGCGATCGTCTCGCCACGCTTGCGACGATCCTTGAAACCTCTGATGCGGCTCGGCCCGAACCAAGCCGCGTCAAGCTTCAACCGATCATCGAGTCGGTCGCCGGGTTATACTCGCTCGGCGAGCAGGCCGCAGCTACTTCACGAGTCCGACGCTTCTCGTTCGGCGCAGGTGATTTTGTGATCGATCTCGGAGGAACCGTCACGCCCGACCGCATCGAGACGTTTGTGGCCCGGTCGAAGATCGTGCTGCGGTCGCGTCTGCTCGGCCTCGAACCGCCGATCGCACACGTCTTCGCCGACTTCAAGGACGACAGCGGCCTTCGCCGCGCCTGCGTGGCGGACAAAGCCCTTGGCTTCGGCGGTCGCTCGTGCATCCATCCCGCCCAGGTGGGCATCGTCAACTCAATCTTTGGCGTCAGCGAAGACGACGTGCGGCGCGCCCGTGCGATCCTGAGGGCGTTCGAAGAGAACGCGGTCAGGGGGATCGGGGCATTCCAACTTTCGGACGGCACTTTCGTAGATGAAGCCGTCGCGCGCCACGCCCGCGCGGTGCTCGAGGCGTTAAGCCGTCCTGGCTGACGCGATTAGCCGTGCTGAAGAAGCGTGGCGCGCCGCAAAGTCCGCAGCAGTACACAACCACTTCGTTCCAAGCGTTTATGTAGCATTGCTTTGGTCGCGCACGGCTAAGGCATCAAATCGAGCGCGCAGAGACACTAAAAACGTGATGGCGAGAGACGGAGTTCCGCAGAGCGGCGATGTGGTGCGTTCGAAGAAAGCTCCGGACGACGGCTTCGAGAAAAAGCAACTATAATTCCGATCCTGGTGTCGGTCTTGATCGCCTCGCGTTGGTTCGTCCTCGCCGACATGGGGTAGACACTGGCGTATCCAGCAGTCAGCGAAGCAAGAATGGAGACAACGTTGGACCAACAGTTGGAGAGCAAGATGGATAGCACTTCTGCGGACCAGCTTAATGTCGCCGGTCGGCTTGAAAGGTTGCCGTTATCACGTTTCCATCTGTTCGCTTGCTCTATCATTGGGGCTGCAATGTTCTTCGACGGCTACGACCTTGCATTGACGGGGCTTGTTATGCCATCGCTAGTCAAAGTTGGAATACTTACTGAGTCTGGGAGGGCGTCGCTCGTTTCTCTTTCCATCTTAGCCGCAGCGCTCGGCTCGGCATTAGGAGGGGCTATTGGAGATCGATATGGGCGACGAAGACTATTTATTGCAAATATTGCGATTTTCGGCATCGCCAGTCCACTCTGCGGTGTGGTGCAGGATCATACAGCATTTTTGATGCTGCGGATGTTGGCGCTGCTCACTCTAGGTATGCAAATCCCAACGGGTTATTCGTATTTGAGCGAGTTGACGCCGAAATCCTCCCGAGGCCGCCTTCAGTCAGTCATCGCTCTATTGGTCAATGGTTCATTGCCGACGGGTGCGCTCGTCGCGTGGTTGGTCATGCCCAACTTTCCTGCGGATGAGGGTTGGCGGGTCCTTTGCCTTCTATCCGCTCTGGTACTGCCGCTCGTTTTCGTTCCGCGATCAACTCTCCCTGAAAGCCCGCGATGGCTTGCCTCTGTCGGTCGACTCATTGAGGCCGACCTAAGGACCACCGAGATCGAGAAGGGTTTGCTACGAAAAGGCATAACGCTGCCGGTTCCGAACGTTCTTCCCCTACCTATTCCGGATCTCGGCTGGGCGGGCCTGCTGAGCAACGATATACGAAGACGCTTTGGCTTGGCGGTACTGTTTCAGGTTTGCCATCTTTCAGCGGTGTCTCTCTTTGCGGCCTGGTTGCCAACCATCTTGGTTGCTCAAGGTTTAGATGCTGGATCCGCTTTTGCCATATCTGCAATTTCTTTCGCCGGCGGCATGCTTGGCCCTACAATGGCGATCTTCCTGTCTGATCGCTTTGAGCGGCGCCGGCTCCTGGTGGGAGCTTCATTTTTCGGGAGCGCGCTGGGGTTCGTCTATCCATTGCAATCTGCGCCAATTTGGTTGATGTCCGTCGGATTACTGCTGACGACGACGATGTTTTTTATTTCGGCGACAGGATTCGCGATCTATCTTCCTGAAATTTTGCCGACGGGGATAAGGCTAAGAGGCATGGGCTCAGCCATGCTCGTCGGTCGCTTGAGCTCTGCGTTAACCCCTTTTGCTGTGGCAAGTGGGCTGACGCGATTTGGTAATCCATTGTTGGTCGTAACCGGCGTAGGGCTGCTCTACGCCTTATTGGCTCTAGCCTTCGCTTTCATGGGACCCAATACAAGAGGACGCAGTTTGGAAACGCTCGAGCATTCGGGCTTCGCTACCCAACAAGACTCGAACACGTGATAATCTCTTCGTGATATGGCTCGCCTTGAGAAAGGGAGAAGCCGACGCAAGGTATCTCGGCATTGATAAGGCCGGCGTCCCGTTCCACAAGATCGCATCCCTGCGACTATGTTACAGGTCCCCGTCAGCATTCCAGGGCGAAGGCTGCCAAGTATTTCGGATGCTGGCGGGCTTCGTTGCCTGGATAATCTGGCGTCCGGCGAGCGGTCTCGTCACGAGCCTAGCTGAAATCCCGAGCAAGTCGATCTCCCGCCGACATGGACGCCCACTACTTCACCTCCGCCGCAAAGTGACCGGACTCGAATTGCGCACTCTGGGCGCGCCATGTTTCGATTTGGTTGTCGGCAGTCTCGCGGAGAACGAAAGATTTCGCCGCTGCTTCGGTTGCAGGCGGCCGAAGGTTTATACTTCAATTCGGTGCGCCAATCAGCGCCATGAACGACGTCAGAAAAGGCGCTCTCCGCCATCAAAGGCGCCATACATCTTGATCGCGGCTCATTCGACATCCTGCCGCTTATTGCTCCGATGTTTGCCTCGGTCCCACGGGCAGGCAACTTCAGCACGCTCCTAAGTCCCACAATCTTGAGCCCTGCCAAAAAGGACAGGTCACCACCGCAGCCGACTCTGACCTTGTGAGTCAGAGCCCGCTCGTCGAACAGGCGCGACGGGTTGAGCGAGAGCGTAGGACATCACTAGAACCAAGCGATTAGGGCAGGGCATCAGAACGATGTGGCGTCGACTATTCATCATTTGCGTCATCGCATCGCAGCTTGGAGGCTGCGGGACCTGGTCAAAGGGGCCGCCGTCATGTGACGGCACGGCTCGGCGGCCGCTCAATCGTTCGTTGTGGGATTCGGAGTCCGGCGCGCCGCCAACGACACCCGAGCCGTCGGCTTCGCCGTCCGCCCCCATCACCCGGAAAGGCGAGAGCAGCCCGCCAATGCCCTCGACCCATCTCGCCGCGTCCGGCCGGTGGGCCGACATTGAGGCCTCTTACCGCGCTTGCGGCAAGGAGGCCTGAGATGGTCGGCCATGATGAGCTGAAAAGCTACTTCGAGAACGCGCGGCGATGGGAACAAGACCTGTTACTCTCGGCCCATCGCTCGCGGCGAACAGCGTGGGTGATTGCCGCGGGCTCCTGTGTCTTGGCGGTTGCCTCGGTCGGTGCGGTCGCAGCGTTGGCTCCGCTCAAGACCGTCGAGCCGTTCGTCATCCGCGTCGACAACGCGACCGGCATTGTCGACACTGTCTCGGCCCTCAATTCGACGCCTGCGCGCTACGACGAAGCGGTCACCAAATATTTCCTTGGACGCTACGTTCGCGCGCGTGAAGGTTACAGCTATCCGGAAGCCGAAACCAACTTTCGCACGATTTCCCTTCTTTCGGGTCAGGGCGAACAGGCCCGCTTCGCAGCCTGGTACCGCGGCTCCAATCCCGAAAGCCCGCAAGTCGTTCAAGGCCGTTTCGGGGTCGCGACGGTGCGGATCAAGGCGATTTCGCTGCTGGCGGACAACGTCGCCTCTGTGCGGTTCATGAAAGAAAGCCGCAAGGGCGAGGAAACCCGCATCACCCATTGGGTTTCGACCCTGACATTCTCTTATGCCAGCGCCCCGATGTCGTCCGCCGACCGTCTGATCAATCCGCTCGGCTTTCTGGTTTCGGAATATCGCGCGGATCCAGAGGTCGTGCCATGAAACGTTTCGCGCTTATGATGACTTTAGCCCTCGGTTTTGCCGGGCCCGTGCTGGCGCTGCAGCAGCCAGCGCCGGGGCAACACGATGCGCGCGTACGCACCGTGACTTACGATCCCGCCAATGTGGTCCGCCTCAACGGTGTCATCCGCGCCTCGACCCAGGTCGTGTTTGCCGATGACGAGGAAATCGCCCATATTGCGATCGGTGACGCGATCGCATGGGAGGTCGCCCCCGCGGGCTCGATCCTCTTCCTCAAGCCCCGCGAAAAACACCCACCAACGAATCTGCAGGTCGTCACCACCCGACCCGACGGACGCAAGCGCTCCTATCAGTTCGAGCTGTCGATCGCTGAGAGCACGCTGGCGGACAGCTACTTCGTCGTCCGCTTTGCCTATCCCGGCGACGAGATCGAGCGGCGGCGCATTGAGGCGGCTGCCCGCGGCGCAGAACGGGAAGGCGCGCTGATCGATCAGACGTTTGACCTGCATCATGCCTACGGCGCCCGCAACTGGCGTTTTTCTGCCCAGGGCTCGATCGACCTCGAACCCGAAGCCGTCTTCGACGATGGCAAGGAGACCACGTTCCGCTTCGCTGGTAATCGGGAGATCCCGGCCATCTACCTGATCAACTCGGATGGCTCTGAAAGTCTGGTGCCCAAGGATGTCCGCGGCGAGCTCGTGGTGGTCCACGCCACGGCCCGCGAGTTTCGGCTGCGCAAGGGCGACATCGTGCTCTGCATCTTCAACGAAGCGTTCGATGCTGTCGGCGTCAATCCCGGCACCAACACCACGAGCCCCTCGGTCGAGCGGCGGGCGAAGAGGCCAACTCCAACCCCAAGGGCACGATAGGCGGGCACAACATGACCGAGCATGAGAATGAAACGCTTGCCGGCGAGCGGGGAATCACCCCGGTGGGAGGAGGGGACAATGGTCGAGCGGCCATGCTCAAACGCGGCTTCGGCGCGCTCGCGCTCACCGCATTCGCCTTTCTGATCATCTGGGGGACCTGGAAAAGCGACAAGCCGTTCAGCGAGTCCGCACGCAAGCTCATGATCCGTCAGGCGGCGGCGTTCGAGCCCGCCGCGGAGCTACCCGCCGCACCCACCACCACGGCATCCATTCCGGTCGCACCTATCTCAGCCACGCCGGCGGCCCCCGCGCCAGCTCCCGACCAGATGCTCGAAAGCGCACGGCGCGCGCCGGTGCTCGCCTATAACCGGCCGGTCGCGTCGGGACGTCCGCCCCATAATGGCCCGACCGGAAGCGTCCCCATCGATCCCTATGATTTTGGGCGGGCCGAGCCACGCAACGAGCTTGCGGACAAGCTGAAACCCACGCCGATCGAAGGCGTGCGCGCGGCCCGGCTTCCCAATCGCAACCTTCTGGTCACCCAGGGCACATCGATCCCTTGCGTGCTCGAGACTGCGATGTCCTCGGATGTGGCGGGCTTCGTCTCCTGTGTCGTGTTGCGAGATGTGATGTCGGATTCCGGCAATGTGGTGCTCATGGAAAAAGGCACCCAGGTGGTCGGCGAATATCGTGGCAATGTCCGGCGCGGCTCCAAACGGATGTTTGTGCTATGGGCGCGCGCCAAGACGCCGACGGGCGTGATCGTGGCGCTGGCCTCGCCCGCCACTGATGCGCTCGGCCGCGCAGGGTTCGACGGCGACATCGACACGCATTTCTGGGAGCGTTTCGGTTCGGCGCTATTGCTGTCGATCGTCAGCGATGCCTCCTCGATCGGGCGGCAGCAATTGCAAGACGGCTCGATCCAGATCAACAACACCGCTGGTGCGAGCAACACCGCCGCCGGCATCGCCGTCGAGCAATCAATCAACATCCCGCCGACGCTGAGCAAGAACCAGGGTGAACTCGTGAATATCTTTGTCGCGCGCGACCTCGATTTCTCGTCGGTCTACCAACTCAAGCGGATCGAAAGTCGCACCCAGATTCTCGACCGCACCCTCCCCGGAGGCTTCGTCGGGCCCGCCGTGGTGACGAAATGAGCACAGGCGCATCGGTCAATCACGATGGCGGACGGTTGGTGCTGGCGCGCTACCTCGAGCCGCTGGCGCCATACTTGGCCGACAACACCCTGACCGAAATCGTCGTCAACCGTCCTGGCGAGGTTTTTGTGGAAGGACCTGACGGCTGGAGACGGCAGGAGGAAGCAACGCTCACGCACGCGTACCTCTCACACCTTGCGACAGCGGCCGCCGGTCACACCCGCCAAGACATCGGACCGGAATGTCCGGTGGTGTCGACCAGCTTGATCGGCGAGGAGCGCTGTCAAATCGTTGTGCCGCCCGCGGTCCCCGCAGGCATGATCAGTCTCACGATCCGCAAGCCCTCAACACTAACCATGAACCTGGACGCCTTGGAGCGGGTAAAGCTGTTCGATGAGGTCCGCTCCGCCAGCGACGAACTGGATGCCGACGAGCATCGGCTGCTCACGCTGAAAGAAACTGGCCATTGGCGCGAGTTCCTTGAGCTTGCGGTACGCACTCGCCGCAACATCTTGATCTCGGGGGCGACGGGGTCCGGCAAGACCACCTTGTCCAAGGCTCTGATCGCGGCGATCCCGGCCCATGAACGGCTCGTCACCATCGAGGATACCGTCGAACTCGCAATCCCACACCAAAATTCGGTGCGGCTGCTCTATGCCAAAGACGGGCAGGGGATGGCCAAGATCGGCCCTCGAGAGCTCCTTGAATCGTCCTTGCGCATGCGGCCCGACCGGATCCTGTTGCAAGAGCTGCGCGACGGCACCGCCTTTTTTTATCTTAGGAATGTGAATTCAGGACACCCGGGATCGATCACGACGGTTCACGCTGACAGCGCCCGCTTGGCCTTTGAACAGATGACCCTGCTGGTTAAGGAGAGTGCCGAGGGACGTGACCTCCACCGCGACGACATTCGTTCGCTCTTGCTGCATCTCGTCGACATAGTGGTCCAGATGCAAAAGCGTAACGGCCGCTATCGCATTTCGGAACTCTACTATGACCCCGTTCGCAAACGCGACCACGCCCGTTAAGGCGGCGAAGGGCACGGCGCTTGCGCTCGCAGCCGGCGCGGTCTTCCTGCTGGTCGCCTCGAACGTCCTGCTGCTCGGGCTCAGACTTCATGATGGCGGCTTTCACTGGTCGGAGATCGCCACAGGCTGGCCGCGTTTTGGGGCCGATGCGCGCTTTGACCGCTGGCTGACGCTGTCGACCCTTGCTGGTCTGATTGTGGTGTTTGGCTTGCTCGGCACTCTCCTCCGGCAGCGTCCGCTTCCCCTTCACGGCAAAGCCCGTTTCGCCTCCGAGCGCGAGATCAAGGTCGCCGGCCTGCGGTCCAAGGACGGGCTGCTGCTCGGCCGCAAAGACGGGAAAATGCTCTGCTTCGGTGGATCGGAACATGTCCTCCTCTATGCCCCAACCCGGGCCGGGAAGGGCGTAGGCTATGTCATTCCGAACTTGCTCAACTGGCCGGATTCGGTCGTTGCGCTGGATGTCAAGAAGGAGAATTGGGATCGCTCGGCCGGCTTTCGCGCTAGCCACGGGCAGGACGTCTATCTGTTCGATCCGCTCGACGAGAACGGTCGCACCGCACGCTACAATCCACTGGGCTATGTACGCAGCGATCCCGCGGACCTCTATGACGATCTGCAACGCATCGCCGTGATGCTGTTTCCGGCCGAAAGTCGCGGCGATCCGTTCTGGTTCGAGGCGGCTCGTTCGTCCTTTGTGGCGATTGGCGGCTATGTCGCGGAAACGCCGGGCTTGCCTTTGACGATCGGAGAGATCCTGCGACAGTTGTCGGCGACCCAGGATCTCAAAGCTCACTTCGGCAAGATCATAACCGACCGCAAGGCAGGTTCGTCACCGCTCTCGCGGCACTGCATCACAGCGCTGAATGACTTTCTCGCCGCCTCCGAGAACACGTTGAACTCGGTCCGCAAGACTGTGACGGCCCGGCTCGGCCTCTGGCTCAATCCTCGCATCGATGCCGCAACCTCGACTAATGATTTTGATCTGCGGCAGCTGAGGCAAAGTCCCATTTCCATTTATCTCGGGGTGACACCCGACAATCTCGACCGCGTGGCGCCGCTTCTGAACCTGTTCTTCCAGCAGGTGGTCGACCTCAACACTCGCGAATTACCCGAACAGAACCCTAAACTCGCTCGCAAGGTGCTGCTCTTGCTCGACGAATTTCCGGCGTTGGGCAATGTCAACGTGCTGGCAAAATCTGTCGCCTTCGTCGCTGGTTACGGCATCCGTCTTCTCACGGTGGTCCAGAGCCCGGCGCAGCTCCGCGCGATCTACGGGGTCGATGCTGCGCGCAACTTCACGACCAACCATGCCGTGGAGGTCGTATTTGCCCCGAAGGAGCAGGACGTGGCGAATGAGCTCTCGGAGCGCATCGGCTACGAGACGGTGAACGCGCGTAGTCGCAGCGGACCAAAAGGGCTGGCAATGCGCGCGATCAGCGAGACGCTGTCCGAACATCGTCGCGCCCTGATGCTGCCGCAAGAGCTCAAGCTTCTTCCGAAATCCAAGGCCTTTATTCTTGGCACTGGCATTCCGCCTATCATCGCTGACAAGATCATCTACTACGAAGACAAGGTATTCCTGCAGCGATTGCTGCCGGCGCCTATCCCCCAGATGCCCAAAGCGCGTTCAAATGCACTAATCGACGCCGAAATCAAGGAGCTGCGCTTCGAGATCGCTGAGCTGCGAGCGGCATTCCGAGCACGGCCCATGACCGACGGGGAGGTCGCCGATCCCTCCACGATTCCTGCAGGCGCCAGTTTCGATTTCGGTAACGTGGATGTCGATCTTGAAGGTCTCTCCGAAGACAAACTGAAAGCCTGGACCCTGAACTACATCGACGCTCAGGTCATTCCGCCGACGCGGCGGACCGGCCGCAAGCAGAGGGGGGAGCAGCATGAACGACAGGCATGATGCAAACGAGGAATTCAGCCTGGAGCGGCAACGTCGCGTGGGGCGTGCTTCCGCCCGAGAAAAGGCGGAAGACGAGTCCATAGCAACAGCCCCCAACAAACCTTCATCGGCGGAGGTCATCGACAGTGCGTTTCCGGACCGCATCCTTCGGAAATATTACGTGGTGGCCAGTGAATCCGAAAAGGATGGATCTGACCTCGAGGCGCGGCTCTATGCCGATGAGCGGAAGGAGTATCTCGCGTTCAAGACCACCGACGATCGCCTGGTCACCCGCCTCGCTGCCGCCGAGGTGATTCGGGACATGGTCAGCGTGGCACAGCATCGCCAGTGGGAGGCACTGCACGTCCGTGGTTCCGTCGAGTTCCGACGCGAGGCCTGGCTGGAGGCGAGCGCGCGCGGAATAGAGGTGCAGGGCCATCAGCCAAACGAGTTCGATCGCCAGGCGCTCGCTGGCAGACGAGTTGCATCGGATCGAGCCCACGCCCGTACCAACGAGATCGAAGCTCACTCGGCCCCCAACAGGTCACTGCAGCCGGATAGGCTCGATTACGACAAGGGCGTTTCCGGACGTCTCATGGAGGTCGGTTTTGGCCCGTATCGCAACCGCGCCGACGCAGAGCCGTCAACCTATGTGGCCATCCAACTAGATGATGGCCGGCGACATCAGGTGTGGGGCGCCGGCGTTGTAAATGACGTCGCAGACAGTGGCGCAAGGCCTGGCGATCGCATCTCCCTGCGGAAGGATGGCGTCGAACCCGTCATCAGGGCGATCAAGTCGGTAGACGCCGCCACGGGAATCGCTGGCATTGAACGACGCCAGATGTGGCGCAACATGTGGAGTGTGACGGTGGAGGAACGCCGTGCAGACCGGCCAACGACTGCGCATGATTCCGACCTGCTCGCAGCCCAATCCCAGCTTATCGTCATCAAAAAGCTCGTCGAGCGCGCTCTGCCGAACGATAAGAGTGCTCGCCAGAGCATTATGGCCTTCGCCAAGGAACGGATCGCGCATCACCTCGAAAACGGTCGTTCGTTTGCACGGGCAAATGTCCTAGACTCTGTTCAGGAGCGCCACCACGCGGGAGCCGACAAAGACCAGGTGCACCACGAGGGGCGAGTAAGAATGAAGGAGCGAGAGCGCTGATTTCCACCATCCTATCCCTGCGCCAGCCCCGGAGCCGACCCAATGTCTTTATGCACTCAATGAGCTGGGCTTCCACGCAAGGAAGTGGCAATACTACCTATCTGAAATACCATCCCCAGGGTTAGAGCAGCTGACTCTTAATCAGCGGGTCCCAGGTTCGAGCCCTGGTGCGCCCACCATATAAATCAAACACTTAGCGGGTTGAGCAAGCGGCAAGACCAACGCCGTTTACACCACCGTTTACAGTTTTGTTCTCGCTTCGAGCTTCAGCACCGCAGCTTCTGCGAGCTGAATGTCGCGACCGAGGTAGTGCGCATCTAGAATGGCCTCGACGTCCTTCAACGAATGACCGGTGACGGCCGCGATCTGCGGTACGCTGGCGCCTGCGATCGCAAGGCGAACCACCGCCGTGCCGCGCAAATCATGAAACGTCAGGCCGTCGATACCGGCACGCTCGCAAACCTTTCCCCACGACGTGCGAAAGCCATCTGACGTCCAGGGCCGGCCCAGCGTGTTCGTGAGGATAAGCGGCCCCCGGCGGCTCGTCGCATCGAGCAGGGTCCTCAAGGGGGCGCCCGCGGGCATCGCGACCCGGCGGCCACCTTTCGATTGCCGAAGGCGAATGTAAGGGGTCTCGTAGGCTGACCAGGGTAGTCGCAGCAGGTCTCCCTGTCGTTGCCCGCTCCACAATGCCAAGACGAGCGCGAGCTGGATCTCGCTGGATGCGACCGCGAGAACCGCGGCAATGTCTTGTTCAGTCCAAATCTTATCTTTGCGGTCCGCTACGTAGAGACGGCCGCCGCGTTCGCATGGATTGGTCGCGATGATGCCACGGTCCTTCGCGAACGACATGATCCGAGCCAACGTGGTCCAAGCATAGTCCGCCTTGCGAGGCGTCTCGGCGAACGAGTCGCGCCAGGTCTTGAATTCACCACGGACGCGACGATCGGCCAGAGCTGCCACCGGTAGGTCGCCGAACCCGTCTTCGATCAGCTTGATATAGGCGACGTACGCGCGGCGGGTCGAAGCCGCCAAGCTAGTGAACTCTGGTGCGGCCTTGTATTGTGCGATGATCGTCATGAACGTGCCTGCGCGTGGTTGCCGAAGGCTTGCATGCGCGTCGTGATACTCTCGAACGAATTCGGGTGTGCCTGGCTTTGCTTCGATAGCGGGCCCACCACGCCACGCGTAGAAATGCACCTTCATCTCGCCATTGGCGAGCTTTCGCTTGACCCTATGAATTCCTTTAAGAACGACGCGCACGTTTTGCTCTCCATTCATCTAAGGCAGACGATTCCTGTTGCTGCTGTAGGCCGCTCGTCGCATCCAATGCAAAGTCAATAGCTTTCAGATCCCAGCGCGTTGTGCCGGCGAGGGGCGAGGGCAGCTTGCCGGACCGCACCCAAGCGGAAAAAGCGCTCGGCGATAGGTTGCAGTAGGCAGCTGCTTGCTGCCTGCTCAGCAACCGAGGCGTGAGCGGTCGGCAGGGCGTCGAGTCGACGTCCCGGGTCGTGGTTGAGTTTGAGAGGCAGATAGCCGCACCGGTGCTTCCACGAGATGTGCGACGATCAGAAGCGGGCGAATGTTCGTCCTTAAGTCGCGCGTTGCGCGCGCGACCAGCAGATTCCGACTCCATTTTGACGTGCCAGTCGCCGGTACCAGCGGCGATTGTTTCACGTGACTCGTCCTAAGACTGAGTGGGAGAAAAGGATCTAAACACCGGATAACCGTGTGTTAACACCAGATTACACCAGAGCGGCAGTGAAGTCAAAGGCGTGATCGGCAAGCCTACTGCTTGCCGATCTGCCCGTATTGACTCTCATGCACTGCTCGTTCGACGAGCCCAGTTGATTTCGAGCGAGCGCCTTCGAACGCCGTCAGGCCAAATGAATTGTCCCTGGTTTTCGTTCGACCTCGATCGAGTAATCCAGTTTCGTCGCGCCAATTCGTCCAGCACGAGCTTGCGCTGCAGGGCATTGACGAAGATGCGATTGAACTTGTCCGTTTTCACGACGCAGCGATATCGATCACGTTGCTGTTCGACATATCCGTCAATCGTGTCACACTCATTGCGTGCGATCGCCGAAGCCCTCGGTAAGTTCATCAGCCGCACTTTGAGCAAAGCCCAACCAGCGTCAAGTGCCTGCTGCTCAGTTGCAAGAGTATTGAGAGCCGCGTCGCAGCATTTCAAAATCGCATCCAACAATTCTGCTCTCTTCCAGGGGAGGTCAATACCTTCGATGGCGAGAGCGCCCCCCGCGTAGATGAGACCGAATTTTCGTACGATGTCGGCGTGAACAACGTCTTTGGCGCCGCCAGCGACATTTGCCTTAAACCGGCTCACGTGTCTCTCTATCTTGTCTCGAAGTGCGGTCCGAGACTTAATCAGATACCGGATATACTGTGCGAAGACTTGGCCGTGGTCTTTGCCGCACGCAACATAAATGGAGGAGAACAGTTCCTGCAGCGCTGATTGGCCCAGCAGACCCGATGACACTCGATCAAAGATGTGATCGAGGCCATCAAAATATACAGGCACGTCGATTAGGCGACGAGCGTCGCCGCCTCTTTGCTCGCCGCACTTGGCCGCAAGCTCCGCTATGGTGGTCTCAGCAGATGTGAGCGAGATCACCCGGTATTGCTCGCCATTGTTGGAGGCTTCGTCAAATGTGGTGCTACGGAGCTTGCTCGACCCGGTACCGAGGTTGTGAGCGAAGTTCTTTATACCCTGATGCCTCTCCTTGTCTGATGCAACCGGCATCTTGTTAAGATCGTCGACGACCATTAGGCAGTCGTTGCATGAGCGCAGGGCGGGCTCGAGACCGGCTAACGTAGCGTTCCAGGTGAGCAGCTGGTCGATTTGACCAGCTGCGCAAACTGAGGAGCCCACGAGAGTAGCTGTCGTTTTTCCTCCCCCAGTCTTACCTGCCAGACACAGTCCAAACGACTGCTCGCCCGCAACGCGCAAGAGGGGTGCTCCAAATGAGCACGATATGGTCAGCATCATGGCCGACGATTTTGTGGCAAGCGACCCCACGGATTCTAGCCAATTCTTAGATGTGCCCGACGCTCGCGGTCGATGGCCCGCGGGCGGTAGGCCGCAGATGTTCTTCGTATTGGCTCCAATAGCCCGATCTGGCAGCACAAAAGTGTTACGGCCGGGCCGCCAACCTGCAGCGGCGGCGTAAGCGAACCGCGTATTTGGTGCTGCTGCCGCAGCCGCTTCGACCCTCGGTTTAGTCAGTAGGGAAGGATGAGCGTTTCTGTTGCGCAGTCTGTCACGAAAAAATTTCCAATTGTCAGCTTCGGCGGGGCGCAATTCAATAGATCCCTCGCCCTTGTCCTCTCTTGTGAAAGCATATCGCTGAAAGAACTGTCCGTCGGATAGATCCTCAATCAAGGCGGTCTTTTTCAAAATAGGCAAATGAGTCTCCTCTGCTGAGCCTGCACACTATGCACGGCCAAATTCGAAGACCCGAAACTAACGGTTTGACAGTGTGGACGTAATAAGCCGGAAGCTTGCTGGTCTAGGCCAGCAGCTTGTTGGCCTACCTAGTCAATCAGCTTTGGAGGTCTGTACCTTTTCAGGATAGCGACTTGTACCGGGTCAAGCTCCGCAAGCTCGACGTCCACTGGCGTTACGTTGGGTGGAAATTTGAGGAAGTGAAAACGAGATCGGCTCCTCTCGTCCAAGCGAGCAATCAGTCTGACCTGACAAAAGCGAGCTAGCCCAAAAAATTCCATGACCTCGTCGTTCTTTGCTAGAAACTTATCGACCTTATTGATTGTCGATTTGAGGTCCGGGGCGAGGTGCGTGATGAACTCGTACTTCGAATACATCGCGGCCCAGATGAACGGGCCGGAGACCGCGTAGTTGACCCAACTGACTTTCAACGTAGAGCGAGATCGCGTGTATGCGTCCCGGTCATCCTCTTTAACGTCGTCGGGGACAAAGCCCCCTTGTTCCACGAAGTGCAGTGCCTTTAATAAAGATGGCCTTTGCTCAATTGGGCAGATCATAAAGAAATCGATCAATTCGCTTATGTTCGCGAGCTCGTTGAACGCCGATCCAAATTCCATGTTGAACGTGTCGCCCAATGGAAACTTCAGCAGGGTCTCTGCAAAGTTGTCCTGCGAAAAATGTGGGTTCGCCCGAACAAGATTTGCTCGACGCGCCTTCGGAAGCCGAAGAAAATAGTTTGCCGCGCCGATAGTCTGTGCTGTTCGAGTGGTCGTGGCTTTCGTCGGAAACAGCATCCAAGCCACGAAGCCCAAGAAGGCCAATTCGCGCTCCATAGGAAAGTGTTGCCGTCGATAGCCTGTTATTACAGCGATTGCGTCGGACGGATCGAATTTGCGGGCCAAGGTGTGTGCTGCCATGACGAATAGATACCGTGCATCCTGTGCAGTGATTCGAGTGTGCAATAAGATTGCGCAGCTCTAGTCGAAGTCGCAATGATGACTTTAGCTGTGCACGGATTGCACCCGGCTGGCAGGGTCCTGCACGGCCTACACGGCTTATCGAGCTAAAGATGCCTTTCTTGGCTCGCCAGAAGGCGGTGGCGTACAAAAATTATCACCCCTTGCGTTCAGGAGCGTTCATCGCTGTTTGAACACACCAATCGACCAATAGACGCCCTACAGGGTCAAAACGGGTACTTTGAACTGTCTGCGGCCAAATCTGCGTGACGTGGCAAGTTGTAAAGGGTCCCAGAAACTAATTGGAGTCTGGGTATGACTTTCTATGGCAACACGAGGATTGAGTATTGGCAATCGCGGGAGTTCTCGGCTCTGCGAATGGCCTTTCAGGAATCTCGCAAACGTAAAACCCTGTCGCGTGGTGATCGAGAACTGCCGAGAGGTAGATTTAGACACGATCTACTAGCAGTAAACTCCTTCTCACGCCGGATTTGGGGGCAAGCCATCAGTAGCGAACTGTCGCGCTTCTTCTGTGATGGTGGAGATGGCTCAACCCACAACAGGAAAATCTATTTCGTGTCTCTCATGGACATTGCCTGCGCCCGGTCTCCGGAGGAGCAACTGAAAGACGATGAGCTGGAGATCATCAAGAACCGACTCAGGTTCGCTCTAGGAGATTTTTCATATTTGGGTATGGTTGAGCCAGCTTATTACGTTAATTTGCACAGCGGTGCCCGATATGACGGAAAGCGGTGCCTGTTTTGGCACCTGCATGCGCTGGTGTGGGGTGTCTCGCTCAAGGACCTGAAAAAGCATCTTCGTAAGCTGGTCAAGAGAGGTCGCTACAGCGCTATTGCGAATGGCTTGGCTGCCACCCATACTCGCAAGATCAAGCAGGCGCACTTGCCCAGTCATGTGGGCTACCTTCTGAAGTCGCCGTGCAGGACTTATCGGCTATTCGCCCTGGATCCGGAAGACGGGCAAGGTCAGCCTACTACGGATTCACATAGCGAGGTCCGGCCGCGATTCAGACAAAAAAAGCTACATCTCCGTCACGGCGACAGAGTCGTGCTTTTCCACGCGATGAAGAACCTTCACCTAGACAAGCTCGCCGTCGGAGGCGGGAGTGGCGCACAGCTACTTAGAACTGCAAAGCGGGTAGCCTTGAGGGTGGACGACGGACTGATGCCCAAAAAGCGACCAAGCCGCTTTCTTGGTATGGCTGAGCACCGAAGAAGGAAGCTGCGCTACCTGAAGGCTGCGTAACAGCGGTACAAGCCGCATCGTCGCGGTATCGCAAATTAGCGAACTTGTAAAATCCACATAGTGTGGCGAAGCCACGCTAACAGCGGCGTTGCGCCGCGGAAAAAGAGGAAAACATGAGCGGAATGAATCTTGGGAAGCATTGCATCGCCCTTGGTGGGCTCGACGGAGAGGCATTTGTCAGAACTCTATCTGCGCTCAGGTTGAGCTTGAGCCGATTGGAGACCTTCGTTGTTGATCTGAGCGACGCTAGCGATGTCAGTCCCGGTCCATTGGCTAGTATTGGATACGAGGTCGATAGGGATGCTATCGTGATTGATCACCTAGACGGGACCCTTTGTGATGCCATTTCTCGGCTGATCGACCTGACCGTCGTGACTAGGACAGCCCGAGTAGCCCTTCAGAGGGCAGACGACGAGCCGCCCGATCCGTAGCGGGCTCGCGGACTCGATACAGGCAACGAAACCCAGGCAGAACGGCGCGGCTTTGTGTCGTTGCGGTGGCGTGTGGAGGCAAGGCGTGGTGGGCGAGGGCGGTCCGGATATCCGATCATCCGCCGGGATCGTGAAGCGCATACCACCATAACTGCGTTGATCAAAATCTCCGCTGGACACTTGGGTCAGGCGATAATCGAGATAGCCGTCATCGCTCCCGGGGATGACCTGCTGAAAACGGCGGTCCGTAATCGAGCGATTTTGAAACTTGTAAATCTCTCCTAGAGGTCGCCGAACGCATGTCGCGAACGGGGCTCTCTCAGGAGATGACGATGAAAAAAGCAAATGCCAATGCCGCGGTCAATTCCAAAACATTTGATCTGATTGGAAATGTAGTTACCGTTGACGATCAGGTGCTGACACTGTTGGATCAATTGGTCTCAATGAAGCTACTAGTCGGATGGGAGGACAGAGCTCCGTCTCAGCGCCACTACACCATAGGAAAGCGGATGAGGGACATTGCCGCAAAGATTTCAAGCGCTGCTTCGACACACCCAACTGAATGATAGGGCGCTAATGCTGGCGACGGGCCGTGGAACCACGGCCCGTCTTTTATCTAGAGTCAATTAGTGCCCAATTGGATTGCCCCCATGTGGCGGTGGACCGACTACGGGCGAGTTCGTTTCAAGGGGTACGCTCGTAGATGGTGGGCTCAGCGAGCGGACCATCAGCCTATTTGGCCAACTCTGTGCTCATTGGATCGGATTTGTCGCACCATATGCATGTAAAGTCTGTTTCTGAGAGGGCCTGACCGTCCTCCGCGGAGGCGCAGCCGGTAGCCACTGAGACACATCCTTGTAGTCGCCAATCATCTCGCGTTTGTCCAACCTGATGGCAACGTATTCGCATTCCGCCTTCGCTTGCACGGCTTGGCGGGCACATCCAGATAATCCGTCGTGCCATCGCGCGATTTGCCGGAGCTTGGTGGCGACGGGTTGGGGGGAGCTGCATTCCAGCGCTCGTACCCGGCAGCTCTTTTGCTTGTGGTTCGTGTCAGACAGGACGGATTAGCTGGCTGTGCGCGGATGCTTCTACTAATTCCTGGCTCAACATTAGCAATCGGTCGTAGCCGCTGGAGCGGTCCCAAATCATGTTTTTTGCGATTTGGTGGTCGAAAAAACTCAATGCACGGTCGCCGAAATAGCAGCAGAGATTCTAGTTTCTTCATGAATTCTAGCAGTCTGCGCGGCTTCCAAAATCTGTCGGTAAAGACTAGATCCAATTCTCGGGATCAACAAGCTGACCGCCTTCCCGGAGCCGAGCACGTAGCCCAGCGGCAGCTTTCTGGCGAGCGCGCTCACCTCGGGGGGCTGTCGGATCAGGATGCGGCAGTCCATGTCCATAGCCGCGGAAACGATGCTGTCCTTCAGGACAGTGAAACGAGCGCCCCGTGGATGTCCTCGGTCTAGACCGAGGACATAGACTTGGTGGAATCCTGGCGGTTCCGATCTCTGGCCCATTTAATACCCAATGATCTTCAATGAATTGTGGTGGTCATCTGAGCTCGACGCCATGGCCGAATTTCTTCATCCTTATTGCGGCGTTGATAGTCTCCATCATGTCTTTCTCCGCAGCCGGATTGTAACTTAGATGCCAGCCCATAAAGTCGTGCGCTGGCGCATTCACCGGAAAGCCGTGATTGGCACCTCGATACTCGATCATCTGCACCGGAACGGACCGCTTCGTCTTCGCCAGTTCTTCGCACCATTTGGGATTGTTCGCGTCGTCGTGGTCCCCCATAAAGATGATGATGGGGCCCGTATACAGTGCGGAATGCTGCAATGACGGGCTGCAACCTGGAGCAACCGCGAATGCTGCCGCAAGATGGTGCGGATGATCGGCTTCCTGCGTCGTCATTGACACCAACGTCGTCGTGCCACCATTGCTGTAACCCATGAGGTAGACTTCATTAGCCTTTGCCAGCTTCTTCTCGATGAGGTAGTCGAGCGCGGAATAGGCATCGTCGGCCCGGCGCCGACCCCAGTGCAGGTCGGCGGGGCCGCAGGTCCGATCCACATAGCGCGTCGTGAAGCTGTCGAGCACCAGCACGCCAACGCCTGATGCGTTGAGTACGTTGGCCACGTGTGCCGCCCATTCCTTGGAAAGTGTGCCGAGGCCGTCGCAACCATGTAAGAGAATGACGAAGGGCGCCGGGCCCTTCGTTTCCTTCGGCGAGTAGATAAAGGCGTTCAGTTCGCCGTCCTTCTGCACTTCGTCGAACTCTTCCGGCGCGCCGTTCTTGAAGTTTTTCGAGAAGCCAGAATCATAGGGGTTGTCCTTGGACCAGTGCTTGCTCGAATTGTGCGGGTAGTCGCCTTTCCAGTTGATCTTGACTTCTTCTGCGGATGCGGCGGCAGAGAGCAAAAACAACATCAACGGGAATATGGATTTCATATACTTTGATCCATAGGTTATCGGCCCGCCGACGAGATGTTGGCGGCGCGCACGTAGATTGTTTGGAGCTAGAGCGAATACTCGTTGCGAAAATGCCGGGCTCTGTTTTGGGCGCGGCACTCGCAATGGATTTAGCTTTCGACCGACGCGAAGATTATGAAGCCGATGATCAGGCTGACGACCCACGCGACTGCATAATAGGGACGCTGCCTCAAGCGGTTCGCCCTCATGAACAGGTAAATTGGCGTAAGCAGAACGGATGTGATGCGGGTTGCCCGGGAGCCATAGCCTGCTTGCTGCAACCTGCGATCATCGAGCCAACCGAGCAGGCCGTTAATGACAACGGGCACCTGGAACGGCAGCCCCCGGCTGGCATGGTACGGAATACCGAAAGCTACGGCGCGGGCCGCCGCGTCCTGGTTGCTGGCGCTCACCATAGCTTCGATCACCCCCAGGACGATTGGTAAGAGGGTCAGCGTCCAGACGTAACCGTTGCCGATGTGCTTCGACGAAATGGCGGGTGGCTCGGCAGCTACAAGTTCACCGAGGTCGCTCTCTCGGAGGGGCTTCCATTCAGGCATGCCCTTTCGCCAAACCTGAGTGTCGGTCTCGATTTCTTTCTTGTTCAGAAGGTCCTTGATGGTCGTCGCGGTCGTCGGGCCTCGCCGAGCGCCGTTTACGACGTAGTGCCACTCGTTTGGCCCTGGCTGGCTGGCGGCTCCAAGATCCGGCAGCGGCGGTGGTGCAGAGAGTTCTTCAGTCACTTTGGTGTTCCTCTTTCCAGTGAAGGTGTTGGAAGTTGCCCTCGCTTCGATCCCAGATTCTCGCTCAATAGGGAATATAGTCCCTAGAGACTATATGCCCGATGATGCTCCATCCAGCAATGCAGGATTGGCGCGTCATTGTTGGCAAGAATGTCCGGCGTATTCGTCAGCAGCGCCGAATGACCCAAGAGAAATTGGCGTTCGAAGCCGACTTGGATTTGACCTACATCGGCGGAATCGAGCGAGGGCGGCGTAACCCCAGCCTTATGGCAATGGCTCAAATTGCTGAGGCCTTGTCGGTGTCGCTCGTCAAACTCGTGAGCGAGCAGTGAAGGTTCTTGTCGGGGACTATTGAGACCTTAGTACTCGTCAGCCCTCATGATCGTGATGATCCGCTCGGTGACGGCTGGGTCTGCCGGATCGGGTGAATGGAAGTCGAGCGACTTATCAAAATAGTCGATCTTGAACATTACGGCGGTGCCGTCAAAATCAAAGGCACCAAAGTCATGCTCCTCGTGGGGATCGTTGGCGTGGCAAAAGTCGTCAAAGACAGAAATCGTCTTGACTAGACGTTCCACGGCCTCCGGGCCCAGCTCGGCGATGCCGGCCGTGATGACGGCGCCGCCGCCGAGAAGGTGCTTGCGAAGCTCGTCGTTGAGCATGCGTATCCGGTCCGTGTCCGTGTGCGGGGACATGGTTGTTCTCCATGATGTCTATTGGTTGATGAGCCTGGGCTCGCGTTCGGTCAGCACCAGGCATGGTCAGATTGTCGAAGCCCGGGCCGTGGCCCGGGCTTGGCGCTAGGCTTGCAGGCTATCCTGGGCCGGGATTGACGAGCCCTACCTGGGCGATGTGCCGGACGTAGGTGCCCTTGTCCGGATAGTCGCGAAGCTGAAGTGTCAAAACCTGGTCCTCCCGCTTGGTCACTAAGCAAGGCCACCACCCAAACCCGGGGTCGTCGTCCTCGACGAGCACCAGTTGGCCGACTGCGATGCTCTCCCACGTTCGCGGTAGGCCAGCAGCAACAACTCCCCCTGCCTTTGCCTTTTCAGGGGATGGTGCTGGGGCGGGCTGTTGAACCTTGCTTCCGTCGCCGGGCATATCGAGGGCGGCTTTGATCTTGCTCAAGAGGTCCCGCCGGATCGGTGGCACGAATGCCTTGCCGCTTGCATATAGCCTCCCCACGGGCAGCTTCATGCCGATCTCGGTGACTGCTGGCGAGGCCGGGTGCACTGAGACCAGCTTCATCTGTGTTTCGGCTTGCAATATTGACCCCCTAAGCCGGGGGATCGGCGTCCAAAATTGACCCCCTACAGATAGGTCTGTTGCGCTGCCTGCTTTGGAATGAAGCAGGTGGTCGGGGATGCTGATCGTGG
>Ga0207695_10000478_pt1 | contig 86076 bp, 77 predicted proteins | sample KBSC54metaG_FD_184354 | JGI IMG/M metagenome (GOLD analysis project Ga0207695, IMG submission 184354) | Corn rhizosphere microbial communities from Kellogg Biological Station, Michigan, USA - KBS C5-4 metaG (SPAdes) (version 2) | ecosystem: Host-associated > Plants > Roots > Rhizosphere > Soil...
CGCATCGGCGACACCTTCCGCTGGAAGGGCGAGAACGTTGCGACGTCGGAGGTCAACGACACCGTGCGCGATTTCACCGGCGTGGTCGATGCCACCACCTACGGCGTCAGCATTCCCGGCGCTGATGGCCGCGCGGGCATGAGTGCGATCGTCGTGAACGAGGGCTTTGATATCGAAGCGTTGCCGGCGCACCTCGCGCAGCGCCTGCCGGTCTATGCCCGCCCCGTCTTCATCCGCATCTCGCGGGAGCTCGATGCGACCGAGACGTTCAAGCAGAAGAAGGGCGAGCTCGCCCGCGAGGGATTTGAACCCAGCGCGGTAGCGGATCCGATCTTCATGCTCGAACCGAAATCCGGCGCCTATGTTGCGCTCGATTCCGAGATATTTGCGCGGATCGTGGATGGGACGATCAGGCTGTAACCGCAGCAAAATCGGCAGATAGGTCCAATTTTATCTGAATTGTCCAAGAGCCCATTTACTTCTGTCCCGTAGAAAAGCGGACAAGGGAGGCGGTCATCACGAGCCGCCGCAAGAAACACGATTGATTAACTAAGTCAGAGGCGAGAAAGCCATGTCGGTACGATCCAAAGTTATCGAAGCGATCCAGCAGATCGCCAAAGAGCAGCACGTCACGCTTCCGGCGCTCACGGATGATCTGTCCCTGCACGAGACGGGCTTTGACTCGCTCGCTTTCGCCATCCTGGTCGCGCGTCTCGAAGACGAGACCGGCGTCGACCCCTTCACCATTTCCGAGGACGCAGCGTTTCCCGCTACCGTGGGCGATTTCGTGCGGGCCTACGAAAATGTCCCCGCGTGAGATCTTTGCGCTCCGTGACCATCTCGGCTCGGAGCTGACAGGCCGTACGCTGTCCGATGCGCACGATGTCGTGTCGCTCACCGATATCCTGTCGCAGACGGTCCTCAATGGCCGTCTGCGCGAGCTGTCCGGCCGTGCCGTCCTGTTGAAGCTGTCCGACCAGCTGCGGTCGGGCCTTGCCATGATCGAGCTCGACGGTATCGCCCGTCGTTTGCTTCTCTGTCCGCCCGATCTCAACCCGGCGCATCTGGACGCGTTGATCGCGGACGCCGGGATCGATGCCGTCGTCGCCGATGAGCCCGATCGCTGGGCCGGGACCGGCGTGTCGGTGGTCGTCACCGCGCAATTGCCGCTTCGGGCCACCGAGCCTGCCAAGACCGAACGCGCGACCGAATGGCTGATGCTGACTTCGGGCACATCAGGTGTTCCGAAAATCGTCGGTCACTCGCTGGAAGCGCTCACCGGTGCTATCGTCGCTGAAGGCCCTGCCAAGGGGCCCGCGCCTGTCTGGGCGACGTTCTACGACATCCGCCGCTATGGCGGCCTGCAGATCTTCCTCCGCGCCATCCTCTCGGGTGGCTCCATGGTGCTGTCGGATCCGCACGAAGTGCTTGCCGATCACGTTGCCCGGCTGAACGCGCGCGGTGTCTCGCATATCTCCGGCACACCATCGCATTGGCGCAAGCTGCTGATGAGCGGTTCGGCCGCGCAATTCGCGCCGGGTTACGTCCGCCTTTCCGGCGAGATCGCCGATCAGGCCGTGCTCGACGGCCTCAAAGCGGCCTTCCCCAATTCCTCCGTCGGTCATGCCTACGCCTCGACCGAAGCCGGCGTCGGCTTCGCCGTCAATGACGGGCTCGAAGGTTTTCCCGCGAACTATCTCGGCAACCGCAATGGCGTCGAGATGAAGGTCGTCGACGACTCGTTGCGCATCCGCTCGACGCGAACGGCGCATGCCTATATCGGCCGCAACGCGGCGGCGCTCACCGATGGCGACGGCTTTGTCGACAGCGGCGACATCGTCGAACTGCGCGGCGACCGCTATTATTTCGTCGGCCGCCGTGGCGGCATCATCAATATCGGCGGGCTCAAGGTTCACCCCGAAGAAATCGAGGCGGTCATCAACCGTCACCCCGATGTGCGGATGTCGCGGGCCAAATCGCGGCGCAGCCCGATCACCGGCGGCATCGTCGTCGCCGACGTGATCCTGGCCGAGGGCGCGGACCAGGCCCGGGCGAAGGAAATCCGCGACCAGATCCTGGATCAGTGTCGCGCGCAGCTCGCCTCGCACAAGGTGCCCGCGGTGATCCGCTTCGTCGAGGCACTCGACGTCACTCCGGCCGGCAAACTGGCGCGCACCGATGCATAATGTTCTCGTCACCGGCGGCAGCCGCGGCATTGGCCTTGCGATCGGCAAGCGTCTGGTCAGCGCCGGCTACAACGTGATTGCGGCGGCGCGGCGCGAAAGCGACGAGCTGAAGGCCGCGATCGCCGAGTCGGACGGACGCCTGCATTTCCGCGCCTGCGACCTTGCGGTGATCGACGCGATCCCGGCTTTCGCAAAACTCGTGCGCGATGAGTTCGGCCCGACCTACGGCCTCGTCAACAATGCCGGCCTCGGTACCGAGGGGCTGCTCGCGACCATGCACAATTCCGAGATCGAGGCGTTGGTGCAGCTCAACGTGCTGTCGCCGATCATCCTGACCAAATATGTCGCGCGCCAGATGATGGCTGACGGCGCCGGCCGCATCATCAACATCTCGTCGATCATCGCGACGACTGGCTATAACGGCCTCTCGGTCTACGGCGCGACCAAGGCCGCGGCGACCGGCTTCACCCGCTCGCTCGCGCGCGAGGTCGGCAAGCTCGGCATCACCGTGAATGCAATCGCGCCCGGCTTCATCGATACCGAGCTCACGCACAATCTCTCCGACGAGAGCCGCAAGCGCATCGCCGGCCGTAGCGCGCTGCGCCGTCTGCCTGATGTCGACGACGTCGCGCGCATGGTGGAATATCTGCTCGGCGAAGGCGGTCGCAACGTGACCGGCACCGTGTTCACGATCGACGCCGGCAATACGGCCTAGGGTGGAACCCGGCCGCGAAAATTCCGTTGATCCGGCGCAATGACATTGAGCCGGATTTGGTCGTAAGATGCTTCGTCATCGATTGGTTTACGTCAATCGAGCTGCCCTAAACGACAGGGAGCAGTCCATGGCTTCTCAAAATATGACGTCGCCAAACGTCACGACTGCAACTCGCGACCGGACACCTGCGGAGCCATCGCCCGCGAAACTCGACGATGCGCGCTGCCCGCCGATGTCTCATCAAAATTCCGGCAGCCACGGCCATGAGATGTATCCGCAGCAATTCGTGCGGCTGATCGGCTGTCACGATGCGCCCTCGCCAGGCCTGCGCAAGCGCCAGGACGAGAAGCTGCATTAGCGCGCGAAGCTGGATCGAACAGTCCCGGATTTGACGCACCACGATGTCTCTGACCGTCGTGGCGTCTGACGCAATCTATTGTGGCGCGGCGCGACCTTGTCGTCGGACGACATTTCGGCCAAAGATCGAGAACCCCGATCGATCCTGCCCCGTATCTCGTTCGGAAGCGTCCCAACCATCCGGCATCACCCGATGATCTCAGGCGAATCCTTTTACGGCAGCATCCCCGTCTTCCGCGGCTTCACCAGCCTGATGGACCCAAAGCTCTATTTGCCGCTGCCGGATGACTGGAGCATCGGGGTCGCAGACATCGTCGATTCCACCAAGGCGATCGCGGCGCAGCGCTACAAGGCGGTTAACATGGCCGGGGCCGCGGTGATCGCGGCGGTGACGAATGCGCTGGAGGGACGCGAATTTCCCTTCGTGTTCGGCGGCGACGGCGCGAGCTTTGCCGTTGCACCGGCCGATCTCGATGCCGCGCGCGAAGCGCTGGCCGCGACCGCGACCTGGGTGCGGGAAGATCTCGACCTGAAGATGCGCGTTGCGCTGGTGCCGGTGAGCGCCATCCGCGCCAAGGGGCTCGATGTGCGCGTCGCGCGCTTCGGTCCGTCGGCCAACCTGTCCTATGCGATGTTCTCCGGCGGCGGGCTCGCCTTCGCCGACGCCGCGATGAAGCGCGGCGAGTTCGCGGTGGCCGAGGCGCCCGCGGGCACTCAGCCCGATCTCTCCGGCCTGTCCTGCCGCTTCGAGGTGATTCCGGCCTCGCGCGGCTTGATCCTGTCGGTGCTGGTGATGCCGGCCGGCGGCGCCGACCCGCTGGCCTTCCGCAAGGTGATCGAGGACATCATTCATCTCGTCGAGCGCAGTCCGGAGGCCGGCCGTCCCGTGCCGCAGCAGGGCCCGCCGCTGAAATGGCCGCCGCAGGGGCTCGACTACGAGGCGCGGGCGATGCGTGGAGGGTCGTTGCTCAAGCGCCGTGTCGGCCTGCTCGCCTTTACGTTCTTCGCGTATGTCCTGATGCGCTTCGACATCAAGGCCGGCGGCTTTCTGCCAAAGGTTTACAAGCGCCAGGTGGTCGAGAATTCCGACTTCCGCAAATATGACGACGGCCTGCGCATGATCCTCGACTGCACGCCGGAGCTCGAGCGCGCCTTGAGCGATCGTCTGGCGGCCGCTGCGCGCGACGGCGTCGTGCGCTACGGCCTCTATCAGCAGGATGCCGCGATGATGACCTGCTTCACGCCATCGGCGCTGCGCAGCGATCATGTGCACTTCATCGACGGCGCACGCGGCGGCTATGCCTCGGCGGCGACGGCGCTGAAGGCGATGGTGGCCGCGAGTTAGCGGCCCGCCCGCGTCCAGGTTTCGCCGCCGCAGAGTGCGCCGACGCAGCCTTCGACGCGCAAAGTTTCGGCTGATGTCACCGTGATGCTGCTTGCATAGGTGCTGCCGTCGTCAGCATTGTAGATCCGGCCCGACCATTTGCTTGGCCCTGCCGGCTGCATGCCGGAGAACAGCGGCAGTCCGATCATCGACCGCTTGGCGAGCGCGGGATTGGGGTTCTTGCTGTCGGTCGCGGGCTTGCCGGTCGCAGTGTCCATGGGCTCCTTCAGCCAGACGATCACGCCGCAGATGCCCCCGCCGCATTTGCTGATTTTCACGCGGGCATCGCCCGCCTGGGTCAGCCAGGTCCCGCTCGCCTCGGCGCTCTGGGCGTGCGACGTCGTCGTGCCCCAAAGGGCAGCCAGAAGGGCAGTGAGAACGGCAAATCTGCGGGTCATGGGAAAGCCTCGGAATGGAGGCGTCTCCATAGCAGCAAATTACGATCGTGCAACGCCTGATGGAATCACTTTCCTGCGCTCATTTGCCCCGGCGAGGCTCTCACCAGGGCAGGCCGCACAGGTCGATCGTGCCGAGCGTCGGGGCGCGGACGATGTTGAACACATAGGGAGCCATGTAGTCGAAGCGGATTCGTCCCTCCGGCTGCTCGCAATAGACCTCGCCATTGAAAGGCAGCCAGCTGCGGGCCGCGTAGAATGCGGAATTGTGCGGCTCGCAGAACAGCAGCGCAAAACGAACCGCCTCGTTGGCGCGCATGGTATGCACCGCCGCGTCGATCGCCATGGTCGCATAGCCCCGGCCACGACGATCCTCACGCGTGCAGACGCCGCCGATTCCGCCGGCATGCACTTTCTGTCCATTCCAGGTGATGGTCCGGAAATAGATGCCGACATGGCAGACGAGGCCGTCCTCGGGCGTCTCGATCAGCACACGCAGATCGGCATTGGCCCATTTGACGTGCCCCCAGGGCAGCTTCTCGACGATATCGGGTCCCCAGACCGCCTGATGCAGCGGCTCGGCAATCGGCCACGAGGCGTCACCGTTCAAAATGTCGATTTCGATGCTCATGGCGATGCTGGATTTGTTGCAGGGCGGTAGGCGATTGGTGATTTCTATCACAGACGGCGCTCGGTTGCCGGGATAGAGCTGAATGATATGCTCGCCCCGTTGGAACGCTGGAGTTTCGATGCGCCGGGTGGTCGCCTTTCTGCTGACGGTCTTGCTGGTTGGCTGCGCCAGTGGCCCGGCGATGGCCGACAAGCGCGTGGCCTTCGTGGTCGGCAACTCCAACTACCAGAATGTCGTGGCGCTTGCCAATCCGGCTAATGACGCCGACGCCATTGCAGATTTGTTCAGGAAGGCCGCGTTCGATGTCGTCGAGAGTCGCCGCGACCTGAAGAACACGGATATGCGGCGTGCGCTACGCGACTTCACCGAGAAGACGCGCGATGCCGACATCGCCGTGATCTACTATGCCGGTCACGGCATGGAGGTCGACGGGACCAACTATCTCATTCCTGTCGATGCCGTTCTGGAGCGCGACACCGACGCCTATGACGAGGCGATTGCGCTCGACCGGATCCTGCAGGCCATCGAGCCCGCCAAACAATTGCGTCTCGTCATCCTCGATGCCTGCCGCGACAATCCCTTCGTCAAGAGCATGAAGCGGACGGTGGCGTCGCGCTCGCTTGGCCGGGGTCTCGCCGGCGTCGAACCGTCGCGGCCGAACACCCTCATCGCCTTCGCGGCAAAGGGCGGATCGACCGCCCAGGACGGTGACACGCGAAACAGCCCCTTCACGACGTCGCTGCTGAAATATCTGGGCAAGCCGGGTCTCGAGCTTGGCAAGGCTTTCAGGCTCGTTCGTGACGACGTGATGAACGCGACCGGCAACAAGCAGGAGCCGTTCGTCTATGGCTCGCTCGGCGGTAACGACGTCGTATTGGTGCCGGCGGCGGCGTCGCCCCCGGCGGCCAATTCCGATATCCGCACCGACTACGAGCTTGCCGAACGCGTCGGCACGCGGGAAGCGTGGGATTCCTTCATCGCCGCCCATCCCAGCGGCTTCTATGCCGATCTCGCCAGGTCCCAGCGCAACAAGCTGGAGCAGGGCAGGCCACAGGTTCCGGCGCTTGATGTCGTGGCGAAGCCGGCGCCGCCGGCGGCGGAGCCAGCCAAGCCTGTCGACAAGCCTGTCGAAATGACCGTCACCTCGCGCGCGCCCGCCGAGGTCAAGCCGGAGCCATCGCCGCTGCCGGATCTTCCGCGACTGCTCCAGGCTGAGTTGAAGCGGGTTGGCTGCAAGGCCGGCGACGTCGGCGGCGAATGGGATGCATCGGCAAGGCGGGCGCTGGCTTCATTCAACGACAATGCCGGCACCAAATTCGACGTCAAGCTTGCAAGCCTCGATGCGCTGGACAGCGTCCGCGCCAAGGCCGGGCGCGTCTGCCCGCTCGAATGCGACCGCGGCTTCCGCGCGAGCGGCGAGGCTTGCGTCAAGATCGTCTGCGATGAGGGCTATGTGCTCGGCGCCAAGAACGCCTGCGAGAAGCGGCCCGAGCGCAAGGCAACATCAGCTCCGCGGCGTACCACGGGAGGAGGCGGACGCCATTGCTTCGTCTATGGCGGCAATTCCTTCTGCGAGTAGAGGTGTTCAGTACGGCGTGCACTCGCTGTGCACGATCCGCGGTTTCGAGCAGAGCGCGGTCCCAGTCTTGCCCTCGAAGGCGTATTGCCGCTTGCCCGGCTTGAGCCGGTTCTCGATTCGCAGCGAGCAAGCATTTCCAACCACCGTCATGTAGACGATGATGTAATTATTCGGATATTCGCGCACGGCTTTCAGCGTGTGCTTGCCGGCCACGCGCAGCGAGGCGGAGCCGCCTACGGCTTCCGTCGGCTTGGCGCCGAGCTTGGCCGTGTACTGCGTATGGCCCTCGATATTGGACTGCATGTCGAGCGTCGCGGTGCGATCCGTCGACAGCATGCCGGTGCCCTCGGCATGAACGGGAAAATCCTTCACGGAAGGCTCCTGGCAATCGGCCAGCGCGTCGAACGAGAATTTGGCGCGCGCGGTGACGCTGGCGGCATCGCTTTCCAGAGGCATCAGCAAGAAGATGGCGGCGAGCGTGCTGAAAATGCAGGCGGACTTGAATTTGGACATGTCGACCATCCTCAAGTTAAACATTTCATTCGCAATAATATTTTGGGGATTTAATTCCATCCGCGGGCCGGACGCAAATGGGCTATGCGGTCGCATCGCGCCTTTTCGCAAATTGGCGGTATTTAACGGCGCAGGAACCTTCTATAAGGGGTGACCGTTAGAACTCGTTCTCCCCCCAGTTGCGGACAAGAACCCATGACCTTTACGCTGCCCCCACTCCCTTACGCCTATGACGCCCTTGGCCAGTTCATGTCGAAGGAGACGCTGGAATTCCACCACGACAAGCATCATCAGGCCTACGTCACCAACGGTAACAACGCGCTCAAGGGCACCGAATGGGAAGGCAAGTCCCTTGAGGAGATCGTCAAGGGCTCGTTCGGCAAGAACCCCGCGGTGTTCAACAACGCCGGCCAGCACTACAACCACATCCACTTCTGGAGCTGGATGAAGCCCAATGGCGGCGGCACCAAGCTGCCGGGCAAGCTCGAGAAGAAGATCAACGAAGACCTTGGCGGCCTCGAGAAGTTCAAGACCGACTTCCAGGCAGCTGGCGTCGGCCAGTTCGGCTCCGGCTGGTGCTGGCTGTCCGTGAAGAACGGCAAGCTCGAAATCTCCAAGACTGCGAACGGCGAGAATCCGCTGGTGCATGGCGCCACCCCGATCCTCGGCTGCGACGTCTGGGAGCACTCCTACTACATCGACTATCGCAACCGCCGCCCCGACTATCTCAAGGCGTTCGTCGAGAACCTCGTGAACTGGGAATACGTCGAGTCCCTGTTCGACAAGGCCTGAGTTTTTGCTCCGTCATTCCGGGTTTGGCTTCGCCGCCCCGGAATGATTGAAACAGAAAAAGGCGGTCGCTCTCGCGGCCGTCTTTTTGCTGTTCGGATTGTGTCCGTGAAGTCGGTGCTCTCCCGCTCCCGCTTGCGGGGAGGGTTGGGGTGTCTCCGCAGAGAGATTCTCAGGGCGAAATGACCCCTCCACCCGGCGCTTCGCGTCGACCGTGGACAGGCGTAATGTTATAATATAACGTCTCCGGCATGGTTCCCGCCGCGTCCCACGCCCATCATCACGACCATGCCCACGGTCATTCTCATGACCACTCTCACGGTCATTCCCATGACCACGGGCATTCGCATGGGCACGACCACACCCACGCCCACGTCCACGATGCAGCCTCGCCGCATCCGGCCCAGGACGCGCCCTGGTCGATCCTGCGCATGACCATGGCAAGTCGCCTCACGGCCGCCGTCGCCGTCTGTGCCGTGCTCTGGGGCATCGTTTGGCTGGCGATGAGGTGACCATGGCCCAACTCGCCTTCCGCAACGTCACGCTCGGCTATGACCGCCATCCGGCCGTGCACCACCTCAATGGCGAGGTTGCATCAGGCGCGCTGGTTGCCGTGATCGGCCCGAATGGTGCCGGCAAGTCGACCCTGCTGCGCGGAATCGTCGGGATCCTCAAGCCGCTCGACGGCAGCATTCATCTCGGTGGGTTAGATGCCCGCGACATCGCCTATCTGCCGCAGAGTGTGGACATCGACCGTACCTTCCCGATCTCGGTGTTCGATTTCGTCGGTACCGGACTGTGGCGCGGGACAGGCCTATTCGGCGGCATCGACAAATCCGCGCGCGAAAAGATTCTCCGGGCGATCGCCTCGGTCGGCCTCAATGGCTTCGAGAACCGCCCGATCGGCACGCTCTCGGGCGGGCAGATGCAACGCGTGCTGTTCGCGCGTGTGCTGCTCCAGGACGCGCGCCTGATCGTGCTCGACGAGCCCTTCAACGCCATCGACAGCAAGACCACGGTCGACCTGCTCGCACTGGTGAAGCACTGGCACGGCGAGGGCCGTACCGTGCTCGCCGCGCTGCACGACATGGAGATGGTGCGCGCCCATTTCAGCGAGACGCTGGTTTTGGCGCGCGGCCCCGTGGCCTGGGGACCGACGGCGGAGGTGCTGACGCCTGAGAACCTGATGGTCGCGATGCGGATGTGCGAGGCCTTCGACGACAGCGCTACGGCCTGCGCCGAGGACGGGCGCTCGCGGGCGGCGTGATTGCAGATGATTTATGACGCACTGATCGGCCCGTTCACCGAATTCGAGTTCATGCGGCGGGCGCTCGCCGCCGTGATCGCGCTGTCGCTGGCAGGCGCGCCGATCGGCGTGTTCCTGATGCTGCGCCGGATGAGCCTCGTCGGCGATGCCATGGCGCATGCGATCCTGCCCGGTGCCGCCGTCGGCTTCCTGCTCTCCGGCCTCAATCTGTTCGCGATGACCGCGGGCGGCCTGATCGCCGGCTTTGCGGTCGCGATCCTCTCTGGCCTCGTCGCGCGCTCGACCGGTTTGAAGGAGGACGCATCGCTCGCAACCTTCTATCTGGCCTCGCTGGCGCTGGGCGTCACCATCGTCTCGATCAAGGGCACCAATATCGACCTGCTGCACGTCCTGTTCGGCAACATCCTCGCGATGGACGACCAGACGCTGCTGGTGGTCGCCTTCAACGCCACGGTGACGCTGCTGGTGCTGGCGGTGATCTATCGTCCGCTGGTGATCGAGAGTGTCGATCCTTTATTTCTGCGCACCGTCAGCCGCGCCGGTGGCCCCGCGCATCTCGCCTTTCTCGCGCTGGTCGTGATCAACCTCGTCAATGGTTTCCAGGCGCTCGGCACATTGCTGGCGGTTGGCCTGATGATCCTCCCGGCGGGCATTGCGCGGTTCTGGTCGCGCGATCTCACGGTGATGATCTGCATCGCGGTGATTGCCGCGGCCGTCTCCGGCTATGCCGGTCTCGTGGTGTCATTCCAGACCCGCGTTCCCTCGGGCCCCGCGATCATTTTGGTGGCGACGGTGTTCTACATCGTCTCCGTCCTGCTCGGCCGCGTCGGCGGCATTATCAGGCAGTTGTTTCCCGCCCGTCATCTGGAAGCGTGACGGCGATGCGCTCTCTTCTGCTCTTTGCCTTCCTGCTGTTTGTCTCGCCGCTGCACGCCGCCGAACGGCTCAACGTGGTCGCGAGCTTCTCGATCCTCGGCGACTTCGTCCGCACGATCGGTGGTAACAAGGTCAATCTGACGACGCTGGTCGGCCCCGACAGCGACGTGCACGTCTACACGCCGGCGCCGGGTGACGCGAAACGCATCGCCGAGGCGAAGCTCGTCATCGTCAACGGGCTTGGGCTGGAGGGTTGGCTGCCGCGCCTCGTGCAATCCGCAGGAGCCAAGGCGCAGGTGATCACCGCGAGCACCGGCATCGCGCCGCTGAAGCTCGGCTCGGCCGCCGATCCGCACGCCTGGCAGTCCGTGCCGAACGCCAAAATCTACGTTACCGGTATCGCCAATGCGCTGGCCGTGGCCGACCCTGAAGATGCAGAATTCTTCGGCACCCAGGCCAAGACCTATCTGGAAAAGCTCGAAGCCCTCGACCACGAGGTCCGCGATGCCGTGTCCAAAATTCCGGGCGAGCGGCGCAAGGTCATCTCGACTCACGACGCCTTCGGCTATTTTGCCGCCGAATATGGCATCCAGTTCGTGGCACCCCTGGGCGTCTCTACCGAAAGCGAGCCTAGCGCGCGGGATATCGCGTCCATCATCGGGCAGATCAAGGCCCAGAAGATCCCGGCCGTTTTCCTGGAAAATATCAGCGATGACCGCCTGATCCGGCGGATCGCGGCCGAGACCGGCGCGAAGGTCGGCGGGACCCTGATTTCGGACGGTTTGACCGGCGAAAAGGGGCCTGCACCCACTTACATTGACATGGTCAGGCACAATATAAAGGCCCTGACCAACGCGCTTGACCACTAGGGCAGGGGCCACCTCGCCTCGCGTCGCGCGACCAGCTGACGTCCGGAGTTCTTATGTCTGAAGCGACCGCCTCCAAAATTCCCGTGACCGTCCTGACCGGCTATCTCGGTGCCGGCAAGACCACGCTTTTGAACCGCATCCTGTCGGAAAACCACGGCAAGAAATACGCCGTCATCGTCAACGAATTCGGCGAGATCGGCATCGACAACGACCTCATCATCGGTGCCGATGAGGAAGTGTTCGAAATGAACAACGGCTGCATCTGCTGCACCGTGCGCGGCGACCTCGTGCGCATCATGGACGGGTTGATGAAGCGCAAGGGCAAGTTCGACGCGATCATCGTCGAGACCACCGGCCTTGCCGATCCGGCGCCTGTCGCCCAGACCTTCTTCGTCGACGAGGACGTGCAGAAGAACGCGCGCCTCGACGCGGTCGTCACGGTCGCCGACGCCAAATGGCTGTCCGATCGTTTGAAGGATGCGCCCGAGGCCAAGAACCAGATCGCGTTTGCCGACGTCATCGTGCTGAACAAGACCGATCTCGTCACCAAGGCGGAGCTCGCCGAGGTCGAGGCCCGCATCCGTGCCATCAACCCCTATGCAAAACTTCATCGCACCGAGCGCTGCTCGGTGGCGCTGGCCGACGTGCTCGATCGCGGCGCCTTCGACCTCGACCGCATCCTCGACATCGAGCCGGACTTTCTCAATGCCGATGATCATGACCACGACCATGATCACCACGGCCACGATCATCATCACCATGATCACGGCCACGGCCTGAAGCACTATCATGACGAGGACATGCAGTCGCTGTCGCTCAAGACCGACAAGCCGCTCGATCCTGATGTCTTCATGCCCTGGCTCCAAAATCTGGTGCAGGTCGAGGGCGGCAAGATCCTGCGCTCCAAGGGCATCCTCGCCTTCCATGACGACGATGATCGCTACGTGTTCCAGGGCGTTCACATGATGCTGGAGGGCAACCACCAGCGGAAATGGAAGGACGGCGAGCCGCGCCAGAGCCGCCTCGTCTTCATCGGCCGCGAATTGCCGGAAGAGCTCATCCGCACCGGCTTCGAGAGCTGCATCGTCTCGTGATGAAAGAGTTTACTCCGGCTCCCGATTCCGCCTCGATCGTCTCCGTCACTGACCGCGTCAAGCCGGTGACGCTCGGCATGGGCGTGACGTCGGCGCATTTCCTCGGGCCCCGCGTCGCCTTCGCCGGCGCCGAGGAGAAAGTCGCTTTCGTCGACGCCAAGGGCGAGATCACCTCAGTCGCCGTGCACAGCGGCGGCATTCTGTCGACCGACTCCGACGGAAAGCGCCTGATCATGGGCGGCGACGACGGCAAGGTCGTCTCACTCGATGCCAAGGGTGAGGTGACGTTGCTTGCCACCGATCCCAAGCGGCGCTGGATCGATGCGGTCGCGCTGCATCCCGATGGTGCTTACGCTTGGTCCGCCGGAAAGACGGCGACCGTCAAGAGCGGCAAGACCGAGGAAAAGTCGCTCGATGTGCCCTCGACCGTCGGTGGTCTCGCATTCGCGCCGAAAGGCCTGCGGCTCGCGATCGCCCATTACAACGGCGCGACGCTGTGGTTTCCGAACATGGAAGGATCAGCCGAATTCTTGCCCTGGGCCGGCTCGCATCTCGGTGTCACCTTCAGCCCCGACAACAAGTTCCTGGTCACCTCGATGCACGAATCGGCGCTGCATGGCTGGCGGCTTGCCGACAACAGGCACATGCGCATGACCGGCTATCCCGGCCGCGTCCGCTCGATGTCCTGGAGCGCGGGCGGCAAGGGGCTCGCGACCTCGGGTGCCGACACGGTCATCATCTGGCCGTTCGCCAGCAAGGACGGCCCGATGGGCAAGGAGCCCGCGATGCTGGCGCCGCTGCAGGCGCGCGTGGCCGTGGTCGCCTGCCATCCTAAGAACGACATTCTGGCCTGCGGCTACAGCGACGGCACCGTGCTGATGGTGCGTCTGGAGGATGGCGCGGAGATCCTGGTCCGCCGCAACGGCACACCGCCGGTGGCCGCGATCGCCTGGAACGCCAAAGGCACGCTGCTCGCCTTCGCCGATGAAAATGGGGACGGCGGGCTGCTGGAGCTTTGATCTGTCATGGTTCCAGCCGTATAGGGGGCCATGCGGTTTCTCACGACCTTCCAGCTCGCTGATTTCGCCGACACGCTGGTCAGCCTGTTCACGGCCTTCGTGCTGGGCACGCTGATCGGCGCCGAGCGGCAATACAGGCAACGCACCGCGGGCCTGCGCACCAACGTGCTGGTCGCGGTCGGCGCGGCTGCCTTCGTCGATCTCGCCATGCATCTTGAGGGTTCGGACGGTGCTGTCAGGGTGATCGCCTATGTCGTCTCCGGCATCGGTTTCCTCGGCGCCGGCGTCATCATGAAGCAGGGCATGGACGTGCGCGGCCTCAACACTGCGGCGACGCTGTGGTCCTCGGCAGCGGTCGGCTCATGCGCCGGCGCCGACATGGTCGCGCAGGCGGCGGCGCTGACGGAGTTCGTCATTGCCGGCAACACCATGCTGCGCCCGCTGGTCAATGCCATCAACCGCATCCCGCTGGACGAGAAGGCGCTCGAGGCGACCTACTACTTCAAGCTTGCGGTCGCGACCGACGCTTTTCCCGACATGCGAGATCGCCTCGTCGATAAGCTTGAGGCCGCGAAATATCCGGTGGCCGATGTCGATGTGGTCGAGATCGGAGACGACGACCTGCTGGAGATCGTCGCCAAGCTGGTCGCGACCGCGGTCGATCCGAACGAGCTGAACGCAGTGGCGACGGATCTCCAGCATCTGCCCGGCGTGCGCCACGCGACCTGGGAAGTCAGCACGACGGAGTAAGCGCGGCCTTTTGGCACGTGTGCCTACGGTTCCCGCCTCGCCAGGCGTACGGAACCCCAGCCAGGCAAACTCGTTGATTCCGCGGATAAAGGCGGTGATCGACATGCCCGGCCCAAACGAGAAGCAAAACCTGAAGCTCGACCTGACAATTGCCTGTTCGCTGTTCGCAGCAGGCGTTCTGGTATCCGTGATGTCGATCGCGCAAATCCGCGCCGAAAGCCGCATGGAGCTGGCGCAGGCGACGCAGCCGCTCCAAGGCACGCCGTCCAATGATCAGGACAAGACCCCGGCCGAAGCAAAACCTGGCGGCGAGCGGCCGACCACCCCGGCGCCCCAGCCCGCGCGCCCCGATCCGCAGACGCAAGGTGCGGCAGGCGCAGCCAAGCCCGCGCTGCCGCCGGCCCCGGCGGAGAAGGTCGCGCCCCCGCTGGAGAAGAAGTAGCCCGACGGCCATCGCATTCTGACACGCATGTGACCACATGCCGATTTAACGATCTCGCCTCGGCGCGCGGCTCGCTCCATAATCCGTCGAACCAACGACAGATGGGGCCTGCCATGAAGATCGAAGACGTCCGCCGCACCGCTTATTCGATGCCGCTCACCAACCCGTCTTTCCCGCCGGGCCCATATCGATTTTTCAACCGCGAATATTTCATCATCACCTACAGGACCGATCCCGAAGCTCTGGCCGCGATCGTGCCCGAGCCGCTCGAAGTGGCGGAGCCGGTGGTGAAATACGAATTCATCCGCATGCCCGACTCGACCGGGTTTGGCGACTACACCGAGACCGGGCAGGTGATCCCCGTCCGTTTCAAGGGCGAACTCGGCGCCTACACCCATGCGATGTATCTCGACGACGAAGGCCCGATCGCCGGCGGCCGCGAGCTCTGGGGCTTTCCGAAGAAGCTGGCAAAACCGAAGATCGAGGTCGAGAGCGACGTGCTGGTCGGCTCGCTGCATTACGGCTCCGTGCTCTGCGCCTCCGCGACCATGGGCTACAAGCACCGCAAGGTCGACCTTGACGCGGTGCTGCAGCCGATGAAGGCGCCGAACTTCATCCTGAAGATCATCCCGCATGTCGACGGTAGCCCTCGGATTTGCGAGCTGGTGCGCTTCCATCTCGAGGACATCACGCTGAAGGAAGCCTGGACCGGCCCCGCCGCACTTGGCCTGTTTCCCCACGCACTCTGCGATGTCTCCCGCCTGCCCGTGCGTGAGGTGGTCTCGGCGCTGCACTTCAAGGCGGACCTGACGCTCGGGCTTGGCAGCGTGGCGTTCGACTATTTGGCGAAGTAACAGGGCTGGTCGCGAAACGAAAATGCCCGGCGCGAGGCCGGGCATCATGGTCGGTCAGGCGTCGTGCGCGATCACCGCACCAGAATATTCCGGAACTGCCAGGGATCGCTGGTGTCGATGTCCTCGGGGAAGAGGCCCGGACGATCCGTCAACGGCGTCCAGTCGGTGTAGAAACCCTTGACCGGGCCGAGATAGGGCAGCTGGATCTCCAACAGGCGATCGAAGTCCATCTCGTCGGCTTCGACGATGCCTTCGTTCGGGTTCTCAAGCGCCCACACCATGCCGCCGAGCACGGCTGACGTGACCTGCAGGCCGGTCGCGTTCTGATAGGGCGCGAGCGCGCGGGTCTCTTCGATCGAGAGCTGCGAGCCGTACCAATAGGCGTTGTTGTCGTGGCCGAACAGCAGCACCCCGAGCTCGTCGATGCCGTCGACGATCTCGTTCTCGTCGAGGATGTGATGCTTCTCCTGCATCTTGGCGGCGCGGCCGAACATTTCATGCAGCGACAGCACGGCGTCGTCGGCCGGGTGATAGGCGTAGTGGCAGGTCGGCCGATAGACCGCCTTGCCCGATGCGTCGCGCACCGTGAAGTAATCCGAGATCGAGATCGATTCGTTGTGGGTGACGAGGAAGCCATACTGCGCGCCGCGGGTCGGGCACCAGGTGCGCACGCGCGTGTTGGCGCCGGGCTGCATCAGATAGATGGCGGCGCCGCAGCCGGCCTCGTGGGTGTGTGCATTCTCAGGCATCCACTTCTCGTGGGTGCCCCAGCCGAGCTCGGACGGCTGCACGCCTTCGGACAGGAAGCCTTCGACCGACCAGGTGTTGACGAAGACATCAGGCTCCTTCGGCGTCTTCGAGCGCTGGGTGTCGCGCTCGGCAATGTGGATGCCCTTGATGCCGGCCTGCCGCATCAAATCTGCCCATTCCGCCTTGGTCTTCGGCTTGGGGGCGTTGAGCTTCAGATCGGCGGCGACATTGAGCAGCGCCTGCTTGACGAAAAACGAGACCATGCCGGGATTGGCGCCGCAGCAGGACACGGCCGTGGTCGAGCCCGCCGGGCGGGCCTTCTTGGCGGCCAGCGTCACTTCGCGCAGTGCGTAATTGGAGCGCGCTTCCGGGCCCTTCGAGGCATCGAAATAGAAGCCGAGCCAGGGCTCGTTGACGGTGTCGATGTAGAGCGCGCCGAGCTCGTCGCAGAGCTCCATGATGTCGGTCGAGCCGGTGTCGACCGAGAGATTGACGCAAAAGCCCTGGCCGCCGCCCTCGGTGAGCAGCGGGGTCAGCAATTCGCGATAATTGTCCTTGGTCACGGCCTTCTGGATGAAGCGCACATTCTGCTTCTCGCAATGCGCCTTGCGGCCCTCGTCCTTCGGATCGATCACGGTGACGCGCGACTTGTCGTAATCGAGATGGCGCTCGATCATCGGCAAGGTGCCTTTGCCGATGGAACCGAAGCCGACCATGACGATGGGGCCGGTGATCTTCGCGTAGATCTGCGAGGGAGGGCTCATGAGTTTCTCCGGAACGTGCTGGCGGACAAAAGGTGTTGGTTGGATCAGGCGCTGTGGCGCTTGTTAGATGCTGCGGCGCTTGGCGGTGACTTCGATCTCGACCTTCATCTCGGGCTTGTAGAGCGCCGAGACGATCAGCAGCGTGGCGGCCGGCCGGATTTCGCCGAGGACCTCGCCGCAGACCGCGAAGTGAGTGTCGGCATCGTTGGCGTCGGTGAGGTAGTAGGTCACGCGGACGATATCGGCCATCTCGAATCCGCCCTCCTTCAGGGCCGCTTCGATGGTCTTGAAGCAGTTGCGTGACTGGCTCGTGACATCCGATGGCATCGTCATCGTCGTGTAGTCATAGCCGGTGGTTCCAGCGACGAAGCAGAAATCGCCATCGACTACGGCGCGGCTGTAGCCGGCGGTCTTCTCGAAGGGGGAGCCGGTGGAAATCAGGCGACGTGACATGGGTTCGGCCTCGACTGAAAAGGGGGATTTTGTGGGGTTAAAGGGCGTTTCCGGGGTTCATGCAACCCCCAAGGAACGAGCTCAGAGCAGGCGCGGCCGGACGTTGCCGCGGAACTCGGCTTCGGTCGTCGCCATCATGGCTATCCCTCAGGCCGCGTGCGCTTCGAGGGCGCGAACCACCCTCCGTTTGGGCAGGGCCGCGCCGGTCGGGACGATCATCCCCTCGGCGCCGTCAAGCGCGCCGTCGGTGAATTCGATCGCCAGCAGGCGGTCGCGCTCGAACGGGCCGGGCAGCATCAGCGCACCGGTCTTCTCGGCCGAGAAGCCGAAACGGGCGTAGTAAGGCGCATCGCCGAGCAGGATCACGGCTTGATGCCCGCGCGCCCGGGCGGCGGCCAGCGCTTGTTGCATCAGCGCGGCGCCGATCCCGAGCTCGCGGCAGGCAGGGTCCACCGCCAGTGGTCCGAGGACCAGAGCGGGCCTGCCTCCGGCGCTGACGTGCCACAACCGCACGGTTCCCACGAGTGTCCCCTCGTGCACAGCGGCCAGCGCAAGGCCGGCAGCGGGTGCACGTCCGTCGCGCAGGCGCTGGCAGGTGCGGTCATGGCGGTTCTCGCCAAAGGACGCATCGAGCAGCGCTTCACGCGTCGCGACGTCGATAGCACGCTCCGCACGGATCGCGAACGGAACAGCTTTCGAGGTGAGGGCGACTTGTGTCTTCCGAAAAGCAGTCATGGCGCGTCAGTCCCCGCTTGAGCCGACGTGCGCGCAGCACGCCGGTTCAAGGCGTCGTCAGAAATCAGAGATGTGAGGAAGGAGCCGGCGGACCGGCTCCCAGGTTCGTCAGGCCTCGAGGGAGAGGCTGTTTAGATGTGGTAGGTCTTCAGCGGCGGAATGCCGTTGAACGCCACCGCCGAGTAGGTCGACGTATAGGCCCCGGTGCCTTCGATCAGCAGCTTGTCGCCGATCTCGAGGGTGACGGGGAGCGGATACGGGCTCTTCTCGTACAGCACGTCGGCGCTGTCGCAGGTCGGGCCGGCGAGCACGCACGGGGTCATGTCCGCGCCGTCATGCGGGGTGCGGATGGCGTAGCGGATCGACTCGTCCATCGTCTCGGCCAGACCGCCGAACTTGCCGATGTCCAGGTACACCCAGCGCACTTCGTCCTCGTCGCTCTTCTTCGAGATGAGCACGACCTCGGATTCGATGATGCCGGCATTGCCCACCATGCCGCGACCCGGCTCAATGATGGTCTCCGGAATCTGGTTGCCGAAGTGCTTGCGCAGTGCGCGGAAGATCGAGCGGCCGTAAGTCACGACCGGCGGCACGTCCTTCAGGTACTTGGTCGGGAAGCCACCGCCCATGTTGACCATGGTCAGGTTGATGCCGCGCTCGGCGCAGTCACGGAACACCTGCGAGGCCATCGCCAGCGCACGGTCCCACGCCTTCACCTTGCGCTGCTGCGAGCCGACATGGAAGGAGATGCCGCACGGCTCCAGGCCCAGACGCTTGGCGACGTCGAGCACCTCGACGGCCATTTCCGGGTCGCAGCCGAACTTGCGCGACAGCGGCCATTCGGCGCCGGCGCAGTCATAGAGGATGCGGCAGAACACCTTCGCGCCGGGAGCGGCACGGGCGACCTTCTCGACTTCGGCGACGCAGTCCACCGCGAACAGGCGAATGCCGAGCGCGAAGGCACGCGCGATGTCACGCTCCTTCTTGATCGTGTTGCCGAAGGAGATGCGGTCGGGCGTCGCACCGGCGGCCAGCGCCATCTCGATCTCGGCGACGGTCGCGGTATCGAAGCAGGAGCCCATGGAGGCCAGCAGGGAGAGCACTTCCGGCGCCGGGTTCGCCTTGACGGCATAGAACACGCGGCTGTCGGGCAGGGCCTTCGCGAAAGTCTGGTAATTGTCGCGCACGACCTCGAGGTCGACGACGAGACACGGCTCGGTGTCGAGACCTTCCTTGCGGCGGTTGCGCAGGAATTCCTGGATACGTTCGGTCATGGCACTCTCCAACGGTCCCAGCGACGGGAACCGCATCAACGTGACGTCGGATAAGAGTGCTTCGGCCAAATCGCGCGATGGAGGCGCGACGGAGCCAAAAAACTCAAACCAGACTGTGCTGCCGTGGATTGGTTGGGAGAGCTTCCCGCCCGCACACCTGGCAATGAAGGACAAGCCTTTTCAGTAGCCCGCGCCGGCGTTGGAATGCCGGTAGAGACCAAAAAAGCCCGATCCGTCGTTGCTTTAAGTCGCGTCCCCCGTTGAGAGCGGGGTGCGCCGGTTCGCCTCCGGCTGCCAGTCACGGTTGCAAAAAGTGAAGTCACCTTCGACAAGGCATCTCTGGAGAGAGATGCTGGACGCTCCGGGTTTGCCAAAGTCTTCAGACCCAAACCTTTCGGTTCTCAAGTCTCACGACTTCTGCACTTCCGAAGAGCCCCTCGGCTTCTTCACCCCTTGGCGGCTGTCCGGCCTCTTGTCCGGATACCTACCGACTGACACACGACCACAGGCACGTGCGAAATTGGGCAAAACGCACATAAGGGTTTTGACTCGGCTTCGCAAGATTTTTTTTTAGGCTGAGAACAGATTTGCCTAACATCTGCTTGCGCAGTGTTGCGCGAGCGACGCGGAAAATGAACGCGCGTTAAGTTTTCTGTGTCGCGCGCGTGGATCGCGTGTGTGAGGAGCGTCAGCCGCGCTTGAAGAACGGCTCGACGCGCTGAGCGGCGCGGATGAAGGCGGTCATGACCAGCACGCCGAGTGCGAACAGCACGGCCTGAAGGATGTGCGCGCCCTGGTCGCCGAGCCCGAGCAGAATGGCGAGCGCCCAGCCGCCGGCAAACGCTGCGCCGAACACCTCTGCGCCGATCAAGATGGCGGCGCTGATGACGGTGATGACGCTCGGCCAGACGATCTGACGGGAAGACGAAGAAGGCATGGGCTCTGGGGTCCGGTGTTTCGAGGGCCGCAATCTCCTCGAAAAGGCGGGCGGGAGCAAGGCCAAATGGCCCAAAAAAGCCCCATCGCGTGCTATAGCTGGCCCCAACAAATCAGCTCAAAAAACGGGACTTGTGATGTCAGACCCCCGCCAAACTACGGACTCCGAGACCAATCCGCTGCTGAAGGCCTGGGTGACGCCATTTGCGACCCCGCCCTTCAACGAGATCACGCCGGAGCACTTCCTCCCGGCCTTCGAGCAGGCCTTCGCCGACCACTCCGCCGAGATCGCGGCGATCACCAATGATCCTGCCGCGCCTGACTTCGCCAACACCATCACGGCGCTGGAGCGCTCGGGCAAGCTGCTGAACAAGGTCGCTTCCGTGTTCTACGACCTGGTCTCGGCGCATTCCAACCCGGCGATCCTGGACATCGACAAGGAGGTCTCCTTGCGGATGGCGCGGCACTGGAATCCGATCATGATGAACGCTGTGCTGTTTGGCCGCATCGCCCAACTGCACGAGAACCGCGCCAATCTCGGCCTCGACCCCGAGCAACTCCGCCTGCTGGAGCGCACCTACACCCGCTTCCACCGCGCCGGCGCCGGCCTGTCCGACGAGGCCAAGACGCGGATGGCCGAGATCAACGAGAAGCTGGCCCAGCTCGCGACCGGCTTCAGCCATCATCTGCTCGGCGACGAGCAGGAGTGGTTCATGGAGCTCGGTGAGGCCGACCGGCAGGGCCTGCCGGAGAGCTTTGTCGCCGCCGCCAAGGCTGCGGCGGAAGATCGCGGCATGGAGGGCAAGGCCATCGTGACGCTGTCGCGCTCCTCGGCCGAGCCGTTCCTGAAGAGCTCGGCGCGGCGAGACCTGCGCGAGAAGGTCTACAAGGCCTTCACCGCCCGCGGCGACAACGGCAATTCCAACGACAACAATACGACCATCGGCGAGATCCTGAAGCTGCGCGAGGAGAGCGCCAAGCTGTTGGGCTATCCGACCTTCGCCGCCTACCGTCTCGAAGACTCCATGGCCAAGACGCCGGATGCGGTGCGCGGTCTGCTCGAGCGGGTCTGGAAGCCGGCCCGGGCCCGGGCGCTCACTGATCGCGACGAGATGCAGGCGCTGATCACGGAGGAGGGCGGCAATTTCAAGCTGGCGCCCTGGGACTGGCGCTTCTATGCCGAGAAGCTCCGGCTCCAGCGCGCCAATTTCGACGACGCCGCGATCAAGCCGTATCTGACGCTCGATCACATGCTCGCCGCGGCCTTCGACTGCGCCACCCGCCTGTTCGGCGTCACCTTCGCCGAACGCAAGGACGTGCCGGTCTGGCACCCCGACGTCCGGGTCTGGGAGGTCAACGGCCCTGACGGCAAGCACAAGGCGCTGTTCTACGGCGACTACTATGCGCGGCCGTCCAAGCGCTCCGGCGCCTGGATGACCTCGCTGCGCGACCAGCAGAAGCTCGACGGCGAGATCGCGCCGCTCGTCATCAATGTCTGCAATTTCGCCAAGGGCACGGGCACCGAGCCCTCGCTGCTGTCTCCCGACGATGCCCGCACCCTGTTCCACGAGTTCGGCCACGGCCTGCACGGCATGCTGTCCAACGTGACCTATCCGTCGCTGTCAGGCACATCGGTCTTCACTGACTTCGTCGAGCTGCCGTCGCAGCTCTATGAGCACTGGCAGGAGCGGCCCGAGGTGCTGCAGCAGTTCGCCCGTCACTACCAGACAGGCGAGCCGCTGCCGGATGATCTGCTCAAGCGCTTCCTCGCCGCGCGAAAGTTCAACCAGGGCTTTGCCACCGTCGAGTTCGTCTCTTCGGCGCTGGTCGATCTCGAATTCCACTCCCAGCCGGCCGCTGCCGCGCAGGATGTTCGCGCCTTCGAGAAACGAGAGCTCGAGAAGATCGGCATGCCCGAGGAAATCTCGATGCGGCACCGGCCCACGCAATTCGGCCACATCTTCTCCGGCGACCACTACGCAGCCGGCTATTACAGCTACATGTGGTCTGAGGTGATGGACGCCGACGCCTTCGGTGCGTTCGAGGAAGCCGGCAACATCTTCGATCCGGCAGTGGCCAAGCGGTTGCACGACGACATCTATTCGAGCGGCGGATCGGTCGATCCGGAGGTGGCCTACGAGGCCTTCCGCGGCCGCCCGCCCGAGCCCGACGCGCTGCTCCGCCGCCGCGGCCTGCTCGGCGACAAGGCGGCCTGATCGGCATGCGCGCGTTGCTGGGATTGCTGCTCGCTGCCACTTTCACCCTCGTGGCGGGCGCGGCGAGCGCGCATCCGCATGTCTGGATCACCGCGACCAGCGAGCTGCTCTACGCCGAGGACGGTTCGATCACCGGCGTGCGCCACGCCTGGACCTTTGACGACATGTTCTCGGCCTATGCGGTGCAGGGACTCGAGAGCAAGAAGAAGGGCGCCTACACGCGCGAGGAGCTGGTGCCGCTGGCGCAGACCAATGTCGAGTCGCTGAAGGAATATGCCTACTTCACCTTCGCGAAGGCCGACGGCAAGAAAGAGCGCTTTACAGAGCCGGTCGACTACTTTCTCGACTACAAGGACACGGTGCTGACCCTGCACTTCACGCTGCCGCTGAAGAACCCGGTCAAGCCCAAGCAGCTGGTGCTCGAAGTGTTCGATCGTTCCTTCTTCATCGACTTCCAGATGGCCAAGGACAACCCGGTCAAGCTGGTCGGCGCGCCCTCGGGCTGCCAGATGAAGCTCGATCGTCCCAGCGACGGCACCGCGACCGCGCAGAAGCTCAACGAGCAGACGTTCATGGACGGTCCGAACGCCAATTTCGGCATGATGTTCGCCAACAAGATCACGGTGGATTGCCCTTGAAGCTGCATCTCTCGCCGCTCGCGCGCGGGCTCCTCGCTTGCGCGGCTGTGCTCCTCGTCGTCGGCGTCGCCGATGCCGCGCTCCACCATGTCTTCGCGCAAAATCCATTCGGCGCGTCGAAACAGGCGCCAGCGGCGGAGCCCGAGGCCAGCGGTCTGATCGGCTGGCTTCTGGCCAAGCAGTCGGAATTCTATCGCCAGATGTCGTCGACCATCCGCGCGGCCAAATCCGACGGCTCGGCGGTGTGGACGCTGCTCTTCATCTCCTTTGCCTACGGCATCTTCCATGCCGCCGGCCCCGGCCACGGCAAGGCGGTGATCGCCTCCTATCTGGTCGCCAACCACGAAACCGCGCGGCGCGGCATCGCGCTGTCGTTTGCCTCGGCGCTGATGCAGTCGCTGGTCGCGATCCTAATTGTGGGCATCTCGGCCTGGATCCTGAACGCCACCGCCAAGACGATGTGCAAGGCGGAAGGCGCAATTGAGATCGCGAGCTATGCCTTGATCGCGCTGTTTGGGCTCCGACTGGTCTGGGTCAAGGGCCGCACCTTCATCCGCGCGCTCCAGGCGACCCAGCCGGTGCCGGCGATCGCAGGCGTGCCGCACGAGCACCATCATCATGATGCGCATGATCATCACGACCATGATCACCATCATCACGATCATCACGGCCACGATCACGCGCACGCCGATCATCACCACGCACACGGCCACGTTCATGACGCGCATTGCGGCCATTCTCACGGTCCCACCCCAAGCGAGCTCGCCGGCCCCGGTGGCTGGAAGCGCGGGTTTGCCGCAATTCTGACTATCGGCATCCGCCCCTGCTCGGGCGCGATCCTGGTGCTGGTGTTCGCGCTGGCCCAGGGCCTGTTCTGGGCCGGCATCGCCGCGACCTTCCTGATGGGCCTGGGCACCGCGATCACGGTTGCCGCCATTGCGGTGATTGCCGTTTCAGCCAAGGATATCGCCGGCCGCCTGAGCGCGGGACGCGACGGTGGCGGCGCGCTCTTCATGCGCGGCATCGAGCTCGGCGCTGCCGCCCTCGTGTTGCTGTTCGGGGCAGGCCTGTTGCTCGGCTACATCGCAGCCGAGCGGACGACGTGCTTTTAGACAAGACTCTCGCAGCGCAGCGTCCCTTCGACGGTGCGCTGCAGAGCCGGGGCCCATCTCACGGCACGGCAACGTGTGGCCTTCTGGGGCCCGGCTCTGCGGAGCAGCGTTTCACGCTGCACCGCGTCCGGGACACGGCACCTTCACACCGGCAACAACCGCTTCAGCAGCGGCATGAAGAAAATCCCGAGATTGATCGCAAAGCCGATGCTCCATAGGATGGTGCGCAGGGTCGGGCGGTTGCCGAGATAGGTCAGGACGTAGGCGATCCGCACGATCAGGAACAGCACGGCGAGCTCGTCGATCAGGCGCTGCGGCGAGTCCCGGAATTCGGCCAGCAGCACGGCAAAGGCGAAGAACGGGAAGGTCTCGATCCCGTTCTGGTGGGCGCCGAGCGCGCGCTGCGCGATGGCGTCCTCATAAAAAGCGGGATCGCGCGGCCGTGAATTGTCGAAGCCGCGAAACCTGATCCATTTGATCGAGGCGATCGTTATGAGATAGAGCAGCAGCGCTCCGAAAACGCAGAATTCCGCGAGTGTCATCTTCCCTCCCCCGCTTAGGCAGGACCCTAGCGAAATCTGGCTCATCTTGACAAGTTTGGGGCAACGCGCGACGCAACTGATCATGACGCCCCTGGCCCCCATCATTTCAGCGAAACCGGCAGCGCCATTGGCCCAGCCGCGCGTCGGCGTGCTGCTGGTCAACCTCGGCACCCCCGACACCGCCGACGCTCAGGGCGTGCGGGTCTATCTCAAGGAATTCCTGTCGGACGCGCGCGTCATCGAGGACCAGGGTCTGATCTGGCAGCTGGTGTTGAACGGCATCATCCTGCGCAGCCGTCCGCGCACCAAGGCGCTCGACTACCGGAAGATCTGGAACGTCGAGAAGAACGAGTCGCCGCTGAAGACCATCACGCGGTCGCAATCCGACAAGCTCGCCGCCGCGCTGTCGGACCGTGCGCATGTCGTGGTGGATTGGGCGATGCGCTACGGCAACCCCTCGATCAAGGCGGGGATCGATGCGCTGATCGCAAAGGGCTGCGAGCGCATCCTCGCGGTGCCGCTCTATCCGCAATATTCCGCCTCGACCTCGGCCACCGTCTGCGACGAGGTGTTCCGCGTGCTCGCACGACTGCGCAACCAGCCGACGCTGCGGGTGACGCCGCCTTATTACGAGGACGAGGCGTATATCGAGGCGCTCGCTGTCTCGATCGAGACGCACCTCGCCACGCTGCCGTTCAAGCCCGAGCTGATCGTCGCCTCCTTCCACGGCATGCCGAAATCCTATGTCGACAAGGGCGATCCCTATCTGAGCCACTGCGTCGCCACGACGGAGGCGCTGCGCCGCCGGCTCGGCGTGGACGACACCAAGCTGCTGCTGACCTTCCAGTCGCGCTTTGGCAATGACGAGTGGCTGCAGCCCTACACCGACAAGACCATGGAGCGCTTGGCGAAAGAAGGCGTGCGCCGCATCGCCGTGGTGACGCCGGGCTTCTCCGCCGATTGCCTGGAGACGCTGGAGGAGATCGCGCAGGAGAACGCCGAGATATTCAAGCATAATGGCGGCGAGCAGTTTTCCGCGATCCCGTGCCTCAACGACAGCGTAGCAGGCATGGATGTGATCCGTACGCTGGTCCTGCGCGAACTTCAGGGTTGGATCTAGGGAGCCTCCATGAACCGCCGCGAATGTCTGGCGCTTCTTGGGACGGTCACCGCGCTGCCGGCTTCCGCATCGGCGCAGCAGCCGAATGTAACGCGCCGGCTCGGCGTGCTCTCGGTGACGGCGGCTGACGACGAGATCGGGCAGGTTCGCAGCAGGATCCTGGCCGAAGCTCTTGCCGCCCATGGCTGGAAGGAGCACGACAATCTCAAGGTCGATTGGCGCAGCGGAGCCGGCGATCGCGCGCGCATCGCGCGGCTCGCCGACGAGTTGATCGCGCTCAAGCCCGACATCCTGCTCGCGGTCGGCACGCCGTCGGTGGAAGAGCTTCGCCAGCGCACCACGACGATCCCGATCGTGTTCGCTGTCGTTACCGACCCAGTCAGCCAGGGCTTTGTCGAAAACCTCGCGCATCCCGGCGGCAACATCACCGGCTTCACCGATTATGACGGCCCGCTCGCCGGCAAATGGCTGGAGATGCTGACACAGGTCACGCCAAAAGTGTCCCGCGTCGTCGTCGTCTACAATCCCGCCACCGCACCGTTCGCACCCCTGATGCTGCGCACGATCGAGGACGCCGCGCGCACCCTTCACGTGGCGGTCGAACCCGCGCCGATCCATGATACGGCTTCGATTGCCGCGCTGGCGTGGCGGAAAGATTGCGGCCTGCTGATCCTGCCCGACTTCTTCACCATGGCCAATCGCGCGGCTCTGCTCGCGGCCATTGCGCAGGCGCGGGCGCCGGCGATGTTCTGGAGTCGGCTGTTCGTCGACGAGGGCGGGCTGATGTCCTACAGCACCGACAGCACCGAGCAGCTGCGGCGTGCCGCCGGCTATATCGATCGCATTCTGAAGGGCGCGCTGCCTGCCGACCTTCCGATCCAGAACCCCACCAAATTCGAGCTGGCCGTCAATCTGAAGGCGGCCAAGGCGATCGGCGTCACGCTTCCCCCGAGCCTGCTCGCAACCGCGAACGACGTCATCGAATAGCGTCGCAAATTCTTAACGTTTGCCGGTAGGACTGCGCTTTCGAGCTTTCAAGGGCCTTTCGCAAATACATAATCGTGAGCGTTCCCTCTTCGACCGTCTTGTGCAGAATGGCGTGGATGCCGACGTGAAAAGCGACCGCTGAACCGGTAGGGTGTTGATCCCGACCAATGGCAGCGCGGGAAGGGTCTTTTCCCGCCTTGGAGGATATATGAGCGGTTTCGATATTTTCGCGATTGTGCTGGTGTTGCTCGTCATCATCACGCTGATTGCCGGCGTCAAGACGGTGCCGCAGGGCTATGACTGGACCATCGAGCGGTTCGGCAAGTACACGCAGACGCTGAGCCCCGGGCTCAATCTGATCGTGCCCTATTTCGATCGCGTCGGGCGCAAGATCAACATGATGGAGCAGGTGATCGACATCCCCGAGCAGGAGGTTATCACCAAGGACAACGCCACCGTGACGGTGGACGGCGTCGCCTTCTATCAGGTGTTCGATGCGGCGAAGGCGAGCTACGAGGTCTCCAACCTCACCCAAGCCGTCACCGTTCTGACCATGACCAACATCCGCTCTGTGATGGGCTCGATGGATCTCGACCAGGTGCTGTCGCATCGCGACGAGATCAACGAGCGTCTGCTGCGCGTCGTCGACGCCGCGGTCTCGCCGTGGGGCCTTAAAGTCAATCGCATCGAGATCAAGGACATCGTGCCGCCGGCTGACCTCGTCGAGGCGATGGGCCGGCAGATGAAGGCCGAGCGCGTCAAGCGCGCGGACATTCTCGCCGCCGAAGGCCAGCGCCAGTCGGAGATCCTGCGCGCCGAGGGCGCCAAGCAGGGCCAGATCTTGCAGGCCGAAGGCCGCAAGGAAGCTGCGTTCCGCGACGCCGAAGCGCGTGAGCGGTCCGCGGAAGCCGAGGCCAAGGCGACGCTGGTCGTCTCCGAAGCCATTGCCAAGGGCGATGTCGCCGCGCTGAACTATTTTATCGCCGACAAATATATCAAGGCGTTCGGCCAGTTCGCGGACGCGCCAAACCAGAAGATCATCATGCTGCCGATTGAAGCGACGAGCTTGCTCGGTTCGCTCGCCGGCATCGGCGAGATCGCCAAGGCGACGTTCGGCGAAAGCGCGGCATCCGCGGCTGCTGCCGCTCGGCGTCCCAGCTCAGTGCCGCCGACCGGCGGCACGCCGCCCACTGTGCCGCCGCGGCAGGGGTAATCAACGGCGCATGCCCGACCAAGGGCGTGCGCCCAATTTAGAGGTCGTGTCATGACCGATATGTTCGTATCGCTCGGCACCTGGAACTGGCTGATCTTCGGCTTCATCCTGATGGCGCTGGAGGTGATCGCGCCGGGCGTGTTCCTGTTCTGGCTTGGGCTTGCAGCGTTGCTGGTCGGCCTGATCTCGTTCGCGGCCGTGATCTCCTGGCAGATCCAGCTCGTGATGTTCGCGGTGTTCGCCGCCGCCGCCGTGCCGGTGTGGCGCCGGCTCGCCCGGCCGAAGCCGGATGCAAGCGCGAGCCCCTTCCTCAACAGGCGCACCGAGGCGTTGCTGGGGCGCGAATTCACGCTGGAGAAGCCGATCATCGACGGCAACGGCACCGTCCGCATCGGCGACACCGTCTGGCGCGTGGCGGGTCCGGATACGCCAGCGGGCACGCGGGTGAAGGTGGTGCAGGTGGATGGCGCGAATTTGACGGTGGCGGCGGCGTAGCTCGCTTCTTACCTCTCCCCGTAAGAACGGGGAGAGGGAGAGCACCTGTCGTCACTTCTTCCACTTCTCCGCAAACCGGTGCAGCGGCATGAATGTCTCACACAAATCGCGCCCGAGCACCGTCAGCCCGTAGCCGCCGCCTTCGCCGAGCTCCACAAACCCGGCCTCGCGCAACTCCGTCAGCCGCGCTTGCAACACCGTCGGGGAAGCCTCGTCGCAGGCCGTGCGCAGGGCGCGGGAAGTGAGGGGTTCATCGCGCAGCTCCCACAGGATCCGCAGGCTCCAGCGCCGGCCCAGCAGGTCGAGCAGCGCCATGATCGGCCGCCCGGTGCGCGATCCCCGGACTTTCCCTGAGGCTGCCTGCTTCGCCATCGTAGCCCTCTTGCGTCTTGCTACATATAATGTAGCGTGTTGCTACGATAATTGTAGCAAGGAAGATGCCCATGTCATCCCCGATGCCGCGGATTGCTCCGCTCTCGCCGCCTTATCCCCCGGAGATCCAGGCGCAGTTCGACCGCATCATGCGCGGAGCGCCGCCGCTGGCGCTGTTTCGGGTGATGGCGGGCCATGCCCGCGCCTGGGACAAATTTCGCGCTGGCGGGCTTCTTGATCCGGGTCCGTTATCGCTGCGCCAGCGCGAGATCGTCATCGATCGGACCTGCGCGCTGAACCGTTGCGAATATGAATGGGGCGTCCATGTCGCGATCTTCGCCGCGCCGGCCAAGCTCAGCGAGGACGAGATCCGCGCGACGGTGGAGGGTGATGCGACCTCACCCTGCTGGTCGCCGGCCGAGCAGGCCGTGATCGCAGCGGTCGACGGGCTGCATCGCCGCGCGACATTGTCAGACGCGGAGTTCGCCGCGCTCTCGGCGCATTACGACGAGGCGCAGATTCTGGAGATCATGCTGCTGTGCGGCTTCTACCGCACGGTGTCGTATCTGGCGAACGGGCTGCGGCTGCCGCTGGAGGAAAAGGCGGCGCGGTTTCCGGCGTAGCGAGCGGCGCCTTACGCCACACCCGCGCGCAGCAGATCGTGCAGGTGGACGATGCCCACCACCTTGTCCGCCTCGGTCACGACCAGCGTCGTGATTTTTCGCGCATTGAGCACCTCGATCATCTCGCTGGCGAGCATCGAGGGTGGCACGCTCTTGGGTTGCTTGGTCATGATGTCGTCGACCGACACCGTCAGCAGATCCGGCCGCATGTGGCGGCGCAGATCGCCGTCGGTGATGATGCCGACGGCCTCGTTCGCGGCGTTGACGATGCAGACGCAGCCGAGACCCTTGGCCGACATCTCGACCACCGCGTCCGACATTTTCGTGCCGAGCGGCTTGACCGGAATCTCCGCACCGGTGCGCATGTAGTCGCGGACGAATTTCAGCATCGCGCCCAGCTTGCCGCCGGGGTGGAAATGCGCAAATTCCAGTGCGGTGAAGCCGCGGCCTTCGAGCAGCGCGATCGCAATGGCATCGCCGATCGCAGCCTGCATCAGGGTCGAGGTGGTCGGCGCCAGATTGTGCGGGCAGGCCTCGCGCGCCTTCGGCAGCTCGATCACGATGTCGGCGGCCTGTCCCAGCGAGGAGGCCGCATTCGACGTCACCGCGATCATCGGGATCGCAAAGCGCGCCGAATAGTTCACCAGCGTCTTCATCTCCGGCTGCTCGCCGGACCAGGACAACGCCATGATGACGTCGTCGGTGGTGATCATGCCGAGGTCGCCGTGAGCAGCTTCAGCGGTGTGAACGAAAAAAGCTGGCGTGCCTGTCGAGGCCAGGGTCGCCGCGATCTTGCGCGCCATGTGGCCGGACTTGCCGAGCCCGGTGACGATGACGCGGCCTTTGGCGTTACGGATCAGGTCGACCGCCCTGGCAAACGCCTCGCCCAGCGGGCCGCGTAGGGCGGCTGCGAGCGCGTTGATGCCGCCGCTCTCGGTCTCCAGCGTGCGGAGCGCGGATTCGACGCTATCGGGAGTGGAGCTGGATGATGAGGTCATCAGCGGTTTCGAACTCGGCATGTTCTGGTCCAGGGAGGAGGGGCTTCGGCCCGTTGGCGCCTCCTTAGCACGCCTCAGCCGGCGAGGCGACGCGCCCCCCGAAAGCCTCAACGGGTCATTAACCATAATTGTTTTAACTCCATTAACGATGGCTCCCGCGGGTTCGCGGAGAGTCGTCAGTGAAGTATCTGATTTCGTTGGAGTTATTCCATCGTGGGGTCGCCTCCAGGCAGGGGCCGAAGCCGCAGCGCGTTAGCTTTCCGCGCCGCTTTGCCATGCCTGCTGCTGACCGCGCTGGAAAGCGCACCCGCGGCCGCCCAGAACGTTACGCCCGACCTGTTCAATCCCAAGCGCGGCGGCTTTGTCTCGCCTGACACGCTGCCGACGCGCCGCACGGCTGGTGTCCCGCAGGCCCCGTCGGATGCGATCCCGCAGCCGCCCGATCCCAACGACGATCCGCGCAAGAAAAGCGACGCGCCCGCGACGACGCGCGTCGGCCAGGTCCCGACCTACGGCCTGCCCGCCGCGAACGGCGCCAGCAGTTCCGGTTACGACTCGCTCAATCGCAAGCGCCAGCAGCCCAAACTCTATCCGGGGCAGCCGAAGCCGAAGAAGCCCGCCGGTCCCGGCTCGCCGGTGCCGACAACGCCGCCGGTCTCCACGCTCGGTCCGCCGCGCATTGCGCCTCCGCCGTCGGAGACCGCGAACAAGACGCCGCTGCCGCCGGCAATGGCGGGCACCGTGCCCGGCCAGCCGCAGCGTCGCCGTCTCAAGGTCGACGACGATGCCTTCGGCGCGGTTGGCGATTACGCCGGCAGCTTCCTGATCAAGGGCGGGCTCGAACTGTCCGCCGGCTACGACACCAATCCCGCGCGCCTGCAAAAGCCGATCGGCTCGCCGGTCTATGTCGTCGCGCCTGATCTTCTGATCCAGTCCGATTGGGAGCGCCACGCGCTGGTCGCCGATTTGCGCGGGTCGTTCTCGGGCTACACCAACAACATGCCGGCGACGATCGACGGCTTCGCCTCGCCGTCGCCGGTCGAAATCAACCGCCCCGATTTCACCGGCCATGTCGATGGCCGCTTCGACGTCGACCGCGATCTCAAGCTGACCTCGCAGCTGCGCCTGCGGCTCGCCACCGACAATCCCGGCAGCCCGAACGTGCAGGCGGGCCTGCAGAAATACCCTGTTTACGCCACCTATGGCGGCACCTTCGGCTTCGACCAGACCTTCAACCGCTTCGAGGTTGCGGCCGGCGCCACCGTCGATCGCACCGCCTATACGGATTCAAAACTCACGGACGGCTCGACCTTCAGCAACGACGACCGCGACTTCAATCAGTTTGGCGGCGTCGGTCGTTTCTCCTACGAGCTGAAGCCAGGCCTGAAGCCATTCGTCGAGATCGAGGGCGACAACCGAATCCACGACCAGGCCGCCGATCGCAACGGCTATCTGCGCGATTCGTCCGGCGGCTACGCCAAGGTCGGCACGTCCTTCGAATTCACCCGCATCCTCACCGGCGAAGTGTCGGTCGGCTATTCCGCGCGCAACTATGTCGATCCGCGCCTCAGCCAACTCTCGGGCTTCCTCACCTCGGGCTCGCTGATCTGGAATGCGAGCGGCCTGACGACGGTGAAATTCAACACCGACACGCAGATCGCGGAAACCACGATCCCCGGCTCCTCCGGCGTGCTCGTGCACACCTACGCCGCCGAAGTCGATCACGATTTCCGCCGCTGGCTCACCGCGGTCGGCAAGTTCACCTACGGCACCTACGACTATCAGGGCCAGAATCGCAACGACAAGACCTACTCGCTCGAAGGCAATCTGATCTACAAGCTCAATCGCAATGTCTGGATCAAGGGCACACTGCGTCACGACATCCTGGATTCGAACCAGCCGGGCTCGAGCTCACAGGGCACGGTGGTGATGCTGGGCGTGAGGATGCAGAACTGAGCTAGCGGTGAGGGCGTTGCCACTCACTCCGCTGTCATGCCCCGGCTTGACCGGGGCATCCAGTACGCCGCGGCTTATCGGATCAATCACAAACGTCTCTGGAATACTGGATCGCCCGGTCAGCCGGGCGATGACACCGTTTGCTAGTTTGGCCGAGGAGCAACGCTCAGCGCGGCAGATCCGTCTTCCCCATCAGGAACGTATCGATCGACCGCGCACACAGTCGGCCTTCACGGATCGCCCAGACCACCAGTGACTGGCCACGGCGCATGTCGCCTGCGGAGAACACGTTCGGCCGCGAGGTCTGGTAGTCGAGCGTGTTGGCCTTGACGTTGCCGCGCGGGTCGAGATCGACGGCGAGCTGCTTCAATAGGCCCTCGTGCACGGGGTGCACAAAGCCCATCGCGAGCAGGACGAGCTCGGCGTCGAGGTCGAACTCGGTGCCTTCGATCGGCGTGAACTTGTCATCGACGCGCACGCAGTGCAGCTTCTTGACCTTGCCGTTCTCGGCTGTGAACTTCTGCGTCAGCACCGCGTATTCGCGCACCGCGCCTTCGGCTTGGCTCGAGGACGTGCGCATCTTCAGCGGCCAGTTCGGCCAGGTCAGGCCCTTGTTCTCGCGCTCGGGCGGGGCGGCCATGATCTCGAGCTGGGTCACGGAGAGTGCGCCCTGGCGCAGCGACGTGCCGATGCAGTCAGATCCGGTGTCGCCGCCGCCGATGACGACGACATGCTTGCCGCTGGCCAGAATCTCCTTGACGCCGTTCAGCGGCTCGCTGGAAACGCGACGGTTCTGCTGCGGCAGGAAGTCCATCGCATAGTGGATGCCCTCGAACTCGCGACCGGGGATCGGCAGGTCGCGCGGGGCTTCCGCACCGCCGGTCAGCGCGATCGCGTCGTACTGGTTGAGCATCTCGCGCGGATCGACATTCCCATCGACGCCGACATGGCTGTTGTAGTGGAAGGTGACGCCTTCACCTTCCATCTGCGTGACGCGGCGGTCGATGACGCCCTTCTCCATCTTGAAGTCGGGAATGCCGTAGCGCAGAAGGCCGCCGGCCTTGGCGAACTTCTCGAACAGGTGCACGTCGTGTCCGGCGCGCGCGAGCTGCTGTGCGCAGGCCATGCCGGCCGGACCCGAGCCGATCACCGCGACCTTCTTTCCGGTCTTCACAGTGGCGACTTCAGGCTTCAGCCAGCCATTGTCCCAGGCGCGGTCGACGATCGCGCATTCGATCGTCTTGATGGTCACAGGGTTGTCGTCGATGTTGAGCGTGCAGGACGCTTCGCACGGCGCCGGACAAATGCGGCCGGTGAACTCAGGGAAATTGTTGGTCGAGTGCAGATTGCGCGAGGCTTCTTCCCAATTGCCCTGATAGACGAGGTCGTTGAAGTCAGGGATCTGGTTGTTGACCGGGCAGCCGGGCGTGCCTGGGGCGACCGAGCCGGTGCCGTGGCAATAGGGAATGCCGCAATTCATGCAGCGCGCGGCCTGGTCGCGCGTTTCCTTCTCGGTCAAGGGAACGACGAACTCGTTGTAATGCTTCACGCGCTCGGCGACCGGGGTGTACTTGCGGTCATGCCGTTCGATTTCGAGAAAACCCGTGATCTTGCCCATTAAACCCGAAGTCCCTGCCGCTTAAATTCTTTGCTCTCTCTCCCCTCATCCTGAGGAGCGGCGCGCTCTTGGCGCCGCGTCTCGAAGGATGAAAGGCCCGGATGGTGACCTCATGGTTCGAGACGCAGCTCACGCGCCCCTCACCATGAGGGCTTGTTGTTACGCCCCGATCGCGATTTTCGGCTCGGCGTCCGCGTTGGCGGCCATTTCGCGCAGTGCGCGCCGGTACTCGACCGGCATCACCTTGCGGAATTTGGGCAGCCATTCCTTCCAATTGGCGAGGATGTCGGCAGCACGCTTGGAGCCGGTCGCCTTGGCGTGGCGCGTGATCAGGACGTGCAGACGCTCGACGTCGGAGTCGAGCAGATCCTTGAACACGTCGACCCGGCCATGTGCCTCGAGGTCACCGGAGTGATGGTAGGTGTCGGCGTTGATCATCTCTTCCGACAGCACCGGCTCGAGCTCGACCATCGCCATATTGCAGAGCTTGCTGAAGTCGCCGGTCTCGTCGAGCACGTAGGCAATGCCGCCGGACATGCCGGCCGCAAAATTGCGCCCGGTCTTGCCGAGCACGACCACGATGCCGCCGGTCATGTATTCGCAGCAATGATCGCCTGCGCCTTCGACGACGGCGACCGCACCCGAGTTACGCACGGCGAAACGTTCGCCGGCGACACCACGGAAGTAGCACTCGCCCTGGATGGCGCCGTACATCACGGTGTTGCCGACGATGATGCTTTCTTCCGGCACGATGCCGCTGTTGGCTGGCGGCTTGACGATGATCTTGCCGCCCGAGAGGCCCTTGCCGACATAGTCGTTGGCTTCACCTTCGAGCTCGAAGGTGACGCCGTTGGCGAGCCACGCACCGAAGGCCTGGCCAGCCGTGCCCTTGAGGCTGACATGGATGGTGTCCTGCGGCAGGCCGGCATGGCCGTAGATCTTGGCGACCGCGCCCGACAGCATCGCACCCGTAGAGCGGTTGGTGCTGTTGATCGCAGCCTCGATCTTCACCGGCGCGCCGCGGTCGAGCGAGGGTTGCGCCTTCTCGATCAGGGTGCGGTCGAGCACGGCTTCCAGATGATGGTTCTGGCGCTCGGAGTGATAGATCTTCTGGCCCTTCTCTTCCTTCTGCTTGACGAAGAGCTTGGAGAAATCGAGGCCCTTGGCCTTCCAATGCGCGACCAGCTTGGTCTGGTCGAGCAGCTGAACCTGGCCGACCATCTCGTTGAAGGTGCGGAAGCCGAGCGAGGCCATGATCTCGCGGACCTCCTCTGCGACGAAGAAGAAATAGTTGATCACGTGCTCGGGCTGGCCAGTGAAGCGCTTGCGCAGGACCGGGTCCTGCGTGGCGACGCCGACCGGGCAGGTGTTGAGATGGCACTTGCGCATCATGATGCAGCCGGCCGCAATCAACGGCGCGGTGGCGAAGCCGAACTCGTCGGCGCCCAGCAGCGCGCCGATCACGACGTCACGTCCCGTGCGGAAGCCGCCGTCGACCTGGACCACGATGCGGCTGCGCAGCCGCTCGCGCACCAGCGTCTGGTGGGTTTCGGCAAGACCGATCTCCCACGGCGAGCCGGCGTGCTTGATCGAGGTCAGCGGCGAAGCGCCGGTGCCGCCCTCGAAGCCCGCGATGGTGACATGGTCGGCGCGCGCCTTGGCAACGCCCGCGGCCACTGTGCCGACGCCGATTTCGGAGACGAGCTTGACCGAAACGTCGCCCGTCGGGTTGACGTTCTTGAGGTCGTAGATGAGCTGCGCCAGATCCTCGATCGAGTAGATGTCGTGGTGCGGCGGCGGCGAGATCAGGCCGACGCCCGGCGTCGAATGCCGGACCTTGGCGATGGTCGCGTCGACCTTGTGGCCGGGCAGCTGGCCGCCTTCGCCGGGCTTGGCACCCTGCGCCATCTTGATCTGCATCATGTCGGAGTTGACGAGATACTCCGTGGTGACGCCGAAGCGACCCGAGGCGACCTGCTTGATCGCCGAGCGCATGGAATCGCCGTTCGGCATCGGCTTGAAGCGGTCGGATTCCTCGCCGCCTTCACCGGTGTTCGACTTGCCGCCGATCCGGTTCATGGCGATCGCGAGCGTGGTGTGGGCCTCGCGCGAGATCGAGCCGAAGCTCATCGCGCCCGTGGCGAAACGCTTGACGAGATCCTTGGCCGGCTCGACCTGGTCGAGCGGCACAGGCTTGCGCCTCTCTTCGTCCGCGTTCTTGATCCGGAACAGGCCGCGCAGCGTCAGCAGGCGCTCCGACTGCTCGTTGAGGATCTTGGCGAAGGCGCGATAGCGCTCCAGCGAATTGCCGCGCGCGGCGTGCTGAAGCAGGCCAACCGATTCCGCGGTCCATGCATGATCCTCGCCGCGGCTGCGATAGGCGTACTCGCCGCCGACATCGAGCGAAGTCTTGTAGACCAGCGCATCGCCGAACGCGTCGGTGTGACGGCGCACGGCTTCTTCGGCGATCTCGGCGAGACCGACGCCCTCGACGCGGGTATGCGTGCCAGCGAAGAATTTTGCGACGAAGTCTGCCTTGAGGCCGACCGCGTCGAAGATCTGCGCGCCGCAATAGGACTGGTAGGTCGAGATGCCCATCTTGGACATCACCTTGAGCAGACCCTTGCCGATCGACTTGATGTAGCGCTTGACGATCTCATAGTCATCGAGCGAGCCCGGCAGGCGGTCCTTCATCGCGACGATGGTTTCGAACGCCAGATAAGGGTTGATCGCTTCCGCGCCGTAGCCAGCGAGGCAGGCGAAGTGATGCACTTCGCGCGGCTCGCCGGATTCGACGACGAGGCCGACCGAGGTGCGCAGGCCCGTGCGGATCAGGTGGTGATGCACGGAGGCGCAGGCCAGCAGCGACGGGATCGGAATCCGGTCGGTGCCGACCATGCGGTCGGACAGGATGATGATGTTGACGCCCTCGCGCACCGCGCTCTCGGCGCGCGCGCAGAGCTCGTCCAGCACCTGGTCCATACCCGCCGCGCCGAGACCGGCGTGGAAGGTGGTGTCCAGCGTGCGCGACTTGAAGTGCGATTCAGCGACGTCGGAGATCGAGCGGATCTTTTCGAGATCCGCGTCGGTCAGGATCGGCTGGCGCGCTTCCAGGCGCTTGGTGGTGGCGAGGCCCTGCAGGTCGAACAGGTTCGGCCGCGGTCCGATGATGGAGACGAGGCTCATCACCAGCTCCTCGCGGATCGGGTCGATCGGCGGGTTGGTGACCTGCGCAAAGTTCTGCTTAAAGTAGGTGAACAGCGGCTTGGCCTTGTCCGACAGCGCCGAGATCGGCGTGTCGTTACCCATCGAGCCCGCGGCTTCTTCACCCGTGGCGGCCATCGGCGTCATCAGGATCGCGATGTCTTCCTGGCTGTAGCCGAACGCCTGCTGGCGATCCAAAAGCGACAGGTTCGAGCGCACGCCCGTGGTCGGCACCTTCGGCAGGTCTTCCAGCACGATCTGGGTCCGCTCCAGCCACTCCTTGTAGGGATGGCTCTTGGCGAGCTCGGCCTTGATCTCGTCGTCAGGAATCAGGCGGCCCTGATCGAGATCGACCAGCAGCATCTTGCCGGGCTGCAAGCGCCACTTGGTGATGATCTGGTCCTCGGGGATCGTCAGCACGCCCATTTCGGACGCCATCACGATGCGGTCGTCCTTGGTCACGAGATAGCGTGCCGGCCGCAAACCATTGCGGTCGAGCGTGGCGCCGATCTGGCGGCCGTCGGTGAAGGCGATCGCGGCGGGGCCGTCCCACGGCTCCATCAGGGCAGCGTGATATTCGTAGAAGGCGCGGCGCTTTTCGTCCATCAGGGGATTGCCGGCCCACGCCTCCGGAATCATCATCATGACGGCATGCGGCAGCGAGTAGCCGCCCTGCACCAGGAATTCGAGCGCGTTGTCGAAGCAGGCAGTGTCCGACTGGCCTTCGTAGGAGATCGGCCAGAGCCGGCTGATGTCCTTGCCGTAGAGCTCGGAGCTCACCGAGGCCTGGCGCGCCGCCATCCAGTTGGTGTTGCCGCGCAGCGTGTTGATCTCGCCGTTATGCGCGATCATGCGATAGGGATGCGCCAGCGACCAGGCCGGGAAGGTGTTGGTCGAGAAGCGCTGGTGAACGAGCGCGAGCGCGCTCTCGAAATCCTTTTCGTGCAGATCGGGATAATACTTGCCGAGCTGGTCGGCGAGGAACATGCCCTTGTAGATCACGGTGCGGCAGGACATCGAGCAGGGGTAATAGCCCGCAAGCCCGCGGTCGCGGCGCTGGTAGATTGCCTGCGAGATCGACTTGCGCAGGATGTAGAGCCGGCGCTCGAAATCGTCCTCGGTCTTGGCGGTGCCGTTGCGGCCGATGAACACCTGCATGCAGGCGGGCTCGGTCGGCTTCACAGTGACGCCGAGTGAAGAATTGTCGGTCGGCACGTCGCGCCAGCCGAGCAGGGTCAGGCCCTCGTCCTTGATCTGGTCGGCGATGATGCTCTTGATGACATTGCGCCAGGCGGTGTCGCGCGGCATGAACAGCGCGCCGATGGCGTATTCGCCGGGCGCCGGCAGCTCGAACTTGTTCTCCTTGGCCTTGCGGCTGAAGAAGGCGTGCGGGATCTGCACCAGGATGCCGGCGCCGTCACCTGCGCGCGGGTCGGCGCCGACAGCGCCGCGATGCTCGAGGTTGCAGAGAATGTTGAGCGCGTCCGCGACGATCTCGTGCGACTTCTTGCCCTTGATGTTGGCGATGAAGCCGACGCCGCAGGAGTCCTTCTCCAGGCTCGGATCGTAGAGGCCTACGGCCGGCGGGCGTGAATTGTGTTCCTGAATCGGATCGGTCGTTTTCGAGGCGACCGTCGCCGACAGCTCTTCTGCCACGATGTTTGCGCTCTCGAATTGCGACCCGTTCATTGTTCCAATCCTCTCCGTGCGGCAAGCTGACTCACCGCTATCTTCGGCGCACCTTGGGCGTTCCACGGCACCCGCCTCTGGGTCACCGCTCGTCCGCTGCGAGCCGCATTTTCTTAAATTCAGGCCAAGGCGTTCTTCGTCCCCGAGAACGGCTTTTCCTGCTTGCCTTATGGTGCTCGAAAGCACCGACTTCGTTGCAATCCCTATGCCGGAACAGCAACCAAAATTAAGACAGTCTTCCTGTCCTAACCACCACCTTGCCAAATTTTTGTCTATCACACAAGCGCGCGGAAGTCCCGATTCCCGATATGTCAATCAATCGCTTTCCGAAAGTTGCGCGGCCCCGGTTTTGAAGCAAACGCGCCCCGATCCGGCCCAAGCGCCGCCGAAATCCCGGATGAAGCTTCACCTCAGCCCTTCGAAAGGCGCGCCACGCCGCAAGAAGCGAAAGAGCGCCGGTCATTCGGGGGCCTGACAGGAGCGTGTCGACCATGAAGTTTTTCACAGGATGTGTGGCCGCGGCCACGCTGGTGCTGGCTGCAACCGCTGCTCAGGCACAAGTTCCCGCGAACGGTATTTCCGGAGGGGCCTATGTTGCCGTGTCCGATTTCGACGGGCCCTACGCACCACCGGAAGCGGCGCCACCACCGCCGCCGCGCTATGGCTACGGCTATGAGGAGCGCGGCCCGGCGCCGGCCCTGCTGCCCACCACCGAGGTCTATGCGGTGCTACGTGACAACGGCTTCTCGCCGCTGGGCATCCCGCGCCTCCGGGGCGCCGTCTACACCATCGCGGTGATCGACCACCGCGGCGACGACGGCCGCCTGATCATTGATGCCCGCGACGGCCGGATCATCCGCTTCATGCCAGCCGCGGACGCCTATGGCATGGCGCCAGCCTATGAGGAGCCGCAAATTGCGCCTTATCGGCCGCAAAGCGCGCTACCGGCGCCGACCATGGTCCGCGGTGGCCCGCCGCGCCCGCCGGCCTCGATCCCGCATGTTGCGTCTCGCACAGTTCCGCTACCGAAGGCAGCACCGCAGCGGGCGGAGACGTCCGTGGCGGCCGCTAAGCCCGCTGAGCAGACGGCCGCCGTGCAGGCCAAGCCAGCCGAGGCCGCGCCACAGGCAGCCGCATCAACCGTCGGCCAAGCCAAGCCGGCTCCGACGATCCTGCCGACGCAGGAAATGCCGGCTGCGCAGGGGCTGGATTGACAGGGGCTGCGGGCGCCAGCCAACCATCGGTGTCGTCCCGGCGGAGGCCCCGCCGGGACGACAATGAGGAGAGGGCAAAGCAAAACAAAAGGCGCCTGAAATCCTCAGGCGCCTTCTGCATCTCAGCAACCGGCGCTCAGCTCCGCGGATAGCCCACCGCATCCAAAATCAAATTCGCCACGTCCTTCGGATGCGACACCAGCGAGAGGTGGCCGGCGTCGAGTTCAATCGTGGTCGCATTCATGCGCTTGGCGAGAAAGCGTTCGAAATCGGGATTGATGGTACCGTCGTTCTTCGACACCGCGTACCAGCTCGGCTTCGCATGCCAGGCGGCTTCAGTCGTGCGGCCCGCGAAGATCGAGGCGGCCGTCGGCCATTGCACGGCGTAGAGCTCCTTCGCGCGTTCCGGCGCGACGCCGTTTGCAAAATATTTCAGGAAGGCGTCTTCCGACAGCTTGGTGTAGCCGTCGCGCTCGACAATACCGGCGCGCGCAGGACCGGTGGGAAACTGCTTCGACAGCGCCACAAAATCCTCGTTGGCATCGGGCGCTCGTGCAGCGATGTAGACGAGGCCGGTGACCTTGGGATCGGTGCCGACCTGGCTGATCACGGTGCCGCCCCAGGAATGCGCCACCAGCACGGTCGGACCATCCTGCTCGGCCAGCACACGCTTGGTCGCCTCGACGGACTCAGCGAGCGAGCTTAACGGATTCTGCACGGCGGTGACGTTGAGGCCGGCGGCCTGCAGCAGCGGGATCACCTCCGACCAGCTCGAGCCGTCAGCCCAGGCGCCGTGCACCAACACCACGTTCTTGGCCTTCACGGTCTGCGGGGCCTGCGCGTGGGCAAGGCTGATGGGGGCCGCCAGCAGGCTCGCGGCGACGAAAAGGCTGCGCCAGAAAGTCACGATCGTTCTCCGTCTTGTTTTGGGTTCGATGTCCAAAGGACGGAGCGAAAGGCCGCGGCGTTACGCGGCTCACCGTTCTGTGATGCGGTGCAAAACGAAAAAACGCCCCGGGGCACCGGGGCGTTTTCGTAACCTGGAAATTGGCGCGGCTTAGGCGGCGACCGAGCTCTCGATCACCTGCGCCTTGGCGGCGCCGGCGTTGATCGCGATCTGGCGCGGCTTCTTGGCTTCGGGAATCTCGCGCACGAGGTCGACGTGAAGCAGGCCGTTCTCGAGCGAGGCGTCCTTCACCTGAACGAAGTCGGCAAGCTGGAAGGCGCGCTCGAAGGCGCGGGCGGCGATACCGCGATACAGCACTTCGGCTTTCGAGTTCTCGTTGGCGACTTTCTCGCCCTTGATCGTCAGCGTGTTTTCCTTCGCGACGATGGAGAGCTCATCCTTGGCAAAGCCGGAGACCGCAACGGTGATGCGATAGGCGTTCTCGCCGGTGCGCTCGATGTTGTAGGGGGGATAACCGGGGCTGGCGTCCGAGCCCGTCTGGTCGAGCAGGTTGAAGAGGCGGTCGAAGCCGACGGTGGAACGGTAGAACGGGGTGAGGTCGTAGGTACGCATGGTCAAGTCCTCCATTGAGCGACTGTTGGTAACCCGCCCGCCAATCGGGCCGGGCTTTAGTCTGTGTGCAGCCTGATGTTCCGGTTCCGAAACACTGGTAGCGGCCTGCACCATGGTGATATGGGTTCAAGGGAATGGCGTTCAAGAGGGCGGTATCGGCGCCTTTTCGACGCTCCCGCCCCTTGATTTGCAGCCTTTGGCGCCCAAGCACTCCCAATCATGACGCTGGTCTCGATCCCGTCCAATCCCGTGCCCGAAGACGTCGTCAGCGGCACCATCAAGACGCCTGACGGCGTCGAGCTGCGGTTTGCGCGCTGGGCGCCGCCGGCAAATCGCAAGGGGACGGTCTGCGTCTTTACCGGGCGCAGCGAGCAGATCGAGAAATATTTCGAGACCGTGCGCGATTTGCGCGACCGCGGCTTTGCGGTCGCAATGGTCGACTGGCGCGGGCAGGGCCATTCGGCGCGTCGCCTGCGCGATCCGCGCAAGGGCTATGTGCGCAGTTTTGCCGACTACGAGATCGACGTGGAGACCTTCGTGCAGCAGGTGGTGCTGCCCGATTGTCCGCCACCGTACTTCGCGCTGGCCCATTCCATGGGCGGTGCGGTGTTGCTGCGTCTCGCGCATGCGGGCAAGCGCTGGTTCGACCGCATGGTGCTGTCGGCACCGATGATCGACCTGCCCGGTCGTGCCACCTCGTTTCCGGTGCGGGCGCTGTTGAAGACGATGCGCATGCTGGGACGTGGCGGCGCCTACGTTCCCGGCGGCAGCGACCACCTTACGGGGCTGTCGCCCTTCATCAACAATCCGCTGACCAGCGATCCCGTGCGCTACGCGCGCAACGCCGCGATCCTGGAGGAAGACCCGACGCTCGGTCTGGCATCACCCACGGTCGCCTGGGCGGACACCTCCTTCCGCGCCATGCGCACCTTCAAGGGCATGAACTACCCCTCGGAGATCCGCCAGCCGATCCTGATGCTGGCGGCATCCAACGACACGGTTGTTTCCACGGCAGCGATCGAGGAGTTCGCCTACCACTTACGCGCCGGCTCCCATCTCGTGATCGCCGGCTCCAAGCACGAGATCCTCCAGGAGCAGGACCGCTACCGCTCCCAGTTCTGGGCGGCGTTCGATGCGTTCGTGCCGGGCACGCCGCTGTTCGGGTGAGGTGATCCGCGAAGGCGGTGCTCTCCCTCGCCCCGTTCTTACGGGGAGAAGGTCGGGGTGAGGGGCCTCTCTCCGCACATGACGTCGAAGTGAGACCTGTACCCCCTCACCCGGATTGCATCTTCGATCCAATCTGACCTCTCCCCGCAAGCGGGGCGAGGTGAAGAGGCGGCTCACAACGTCTTCAGATACTCGATCAGATCCTTGCGCTCCTCGTCCTCGAGCAGGCGGCCGACGACGCCGTCCTTGTCGGGGCCCTTGCCCTCGAACGAGTGGCCGAGATTGCTGTTGCCGTACTGCTCGGTGCCATCAGAGGCTCGCGTCGAGAAACGCGACTGCCCCGTCTTGCAGCTCTCGCCGTCGGAGACCGCGAAGCCGACCTGTTTCGGATCGTAGTCGCGACCACCGCCCATGCAGAATGATTTGGGGCGATCGGCTGCCGGACTCAGCATCCAGTAGAGCGAGGGCACCGATCCGTTGTGCAGGTAAGGCGCGGTGGCCCAGACGCCGTTGAGCGGGCGTGCGCGATACCAGGGCGGCGCCTCCGGCTTGTCGGGCGGCTGCGGACCGGGATTGGGACAGTTCTGGCGCTCGCCCCACCAGGCCTTCTGAACCGTCGGATCGATCTTGGCATCGTCCATCGCCTTGCGACTGACGATGTCGACGATCACCATCAGGCCGAGCGAGTACGGCATGTCGGTCGAGGAAACGTTGGGCAGCTTGCAGTCCCACCATTGATTGAGGTTCTGCGTGGGATCGAGCTTGAGAAAGCCCGGCACCTGAACCGTGCGCGTCGCCAGCACGCTGGTCTGGGCGATATCGGTCCCTATGCCCTTGGCGCTCATCAGCACCTCGTTGAGGAATTTGTCCTTGCCGATCGTCTTCCAGCGGTCCGAGGACCAGATGCTCTTGTCAGGAAATTCGGCGTCGAACTCGGGATCGTTGACCGGACCAAGATGGCACTCGACGCAGATTTGCGCGTAGAGCTTGCGGCCGCGTTTGACGCGGTCTTGATCGATCTTCCACGCAGCATCGCCGAAGATGTCAGACGGCCATTTCGGCGACGTCAGCCCGGACAGCTGTTTTTTCGGAAAGGGTGCCGATCCCTTCAGCAGGTCCTCGATCCAGTTCAGGTTTCTGATGTCCATCGACGAGCGGAACAGCGTGCCCTCGGGGGCATTGTCGGACAGGTTGAGCAGCGCGGTCACGCCCAGCGCTTCGCCGGCGTTGCGGATCAGCGGCTGTTCGATCGATGCGTCATATTGCGCGAATTTGAGCCAGGGCACAGTCCAGATCGGCGGGAAGCTGACCGGCGCGTCCTTGGCATGCAGATTCTTCTCGAAGCCGCTGAGGCCGCTGAGCGTCATGTCCTGCGCGAAGACCTGATTGCCGATGCGGTTGAGTGCATCGAGGCGACCGTAGCCTTCCTCGGTGTCCTGCTGCTGCTCGTTCTGCTTCGTCTTCTCGTTGAGCCTGGTCTTGCCTTTGATGGTGTTCGCGTAGGTCGTTTCCCAGTCTTTCAGGAACGTGCCGATCGCGCTCAGCTTCTGCTTCAGCGCATCGCGATCCGCATCGCTGGCGGAGGGGCCAAGCACACGGTCGGCGAAGCGCTTGAAGCGACCCGGCACGGAGAGCGTGTAGGCGATCGACAGGCCGGTCGTGATTTCGAGCTTCCGAAGGTCCGTCATCGCCGGGCCGCCGTCGAAGCGGATGTCGATGCCCTTGTAGTGGATCTGGCCGGTGTGACAGGCGGCGCAGGTGAGGCCGATCCGGTCCTCGCCGACCTTGCCGGTCGCGGGATCGGCCACGCCGGTCATGCGTGCAAAACCGACGGGCAGGCCGTCAACGTTTTCAGCCTGCGCGCCCCATTTGACCGGCGGATCCCATAGCCGCGCCGGCACCGGCTTCGTCTTGTCGTAGACATTGGCATAGCCGAACCGGCGCAGCGTGGCGTCGTCGGTGTTGATCGTCTGCGGGCTCGGGATGAAGCCGAAGCGCTGCAGATGGTCGCTGTCGTGAAGCATCCCGGGCCTGGCGAAGAAATGCAGCCGCGGCTGCTCCAGCGCCATGAACCAGCTATAGGGCACCGGGAAGGTCGCGGTGCCCTGGCTGGCGTGATGAAACCAGTGTCGGTCTTCCAGCGCCCAGTTCTGCTCGAGCCAGTACGCGGCGCGAGGTTCAACCAGCTTCGGCAATGGCGGCGCCACCAGGTCGCCGAGGATGCCGGGCAGCATCGGCTGGAATTGATCGGGAAAGCGCAGCGTCACGATGCCGAAGACGAGGAGTGCGGCAATGAGCCCGCCGGCCGCGCGCAAGATCAGCGAGGGCGGGGTCACGGGCTGGCTGACCATCCGCTGGGTGATCCGGTCAGGGAATTTGCGCTCGTTGAACAATGTCCTCACCTCGGCCACGCTGAGATAGCGGTCATCACCCTGGCCCTTGCCCATGATCTTGAGCAGGACCGGCCATTCGAATTTCATCAGGAGCGGGTAATACCAGCGCGCCTGATTGCCGGCGCGCTTGAGATTGTCGTCCATGAAGGTCTGGATCTGCGAGGCGTTGAGCCCGATCTCGGTGCCGCCATCGGGATTGGGATAGGTGCCGCCGAAACCGGCAAGCCGCGTGATTTCGTCCTCGTTGACCTTGCCGTCGACGCCGAGAATGCGCGAGCCGGCACCGAGCTTGTCGAGCGGTCCGCCGCGCAGGCCATTGAGCTGCGCGCCCCAGAACATGCTCTGCAGGATGTGACAGGCGCCATTGGCGATCAGCGCGACGCCGCGGACCTGAACGCGTGCCAGCGTCTTTTTCGCTCCGGTCTCGCCGCTTGCGTTGGCGATGGTTTGCGATAGCGTTCGCAGCGGCACGGTACCGCCATCGACAAAGCCTTCGCCGACGAGACCGCGCAGGAACGGGCAGGGATTGTTCGGGGAGACATCGATTGAAGGATTGAAGGGCTTCTTGCGAGAGTCATCCATCGGCGAAATCCCAAAACAAGCGAATCGTGAAAACGGCCGCGCCGATCAAGCGCAGAAAGTCCTAACAAACCGACAGCGGACGCGCCGTGGTTATACTACTTCAGGGTGTGACGAAGTGTGGCTGAATTCACCCGGCTGTCAATAAAGCCACGGTGAGGACGCTCAGGATTCGGCGGCGCGTCTGACGTCGCTCTGGACCAGCGTGAGCTTGCTGGCCGGGACGCCCGCCTTCAGCAGCCCGTCGCGGTAATGCGCGATGTCTTCGGGCCGCTTCCAGTGAAAATTCCGCAAATGGCGGTCCACATTCAGTGTCGGGTAATTGCTCATCAGCACAGCGGTGGCCTCGGCTGCTTCGGCGGTCCGGCCCAATTGCGCCAGCGCTGCGGCGCGGATCGCGAGCGCCTGCATGTGGTTCGGGTTGACGTAGAGCTGCTCGCGGGCCCAGGACAGGGTCGCGTCATATTGGCGGACGAGATAGTGGCTGAAGGCGTTCAGCGCGGCCCATTGATAGCGCGGGTCGCTGCTGTCGCGCTGGGCGGCCATCGAGAACAGCTCGATCGCCTGGCGGTGCTCACCGATGGTGAAATGGCAGATGCCGAGCACGCCGCGCGCGCCCATGTCGTAGGGATTGAGCGCGACTGCGCGCTTGGCGGCGTCCATCGCCGCCTCGTCATGGCCTTCCATCGCATGCGCCCAGGACAGGATCGAGAACGCAAAGGACGAGCGCGGGTCGAGCCGGACGCTGGTTTCGGCAAGCTGCATCGCTTCAGCCCACATCTCGCGCGTGCCCTTGACCCAGCCGAACTGGATGCTCTGGATCTGGATCGTGGCCAGATAGGCATGCGCGATCGACAGTTTGGGATCGACCGCGATCGCCTCCCGGAACAGGCCGACGGCGATGCCCAAATCTTCCTTGGTCTGCCGGTAATAATGCGACAGGCCTTTCAGGAAGCGGTCCCAGGCCGTGATGTCGTTGGTCGGGCGTGCGGGCGCGGAGGCTTCGGCCCGCACGATCTCGGTGGCGATCGCCGCGGACAGATTGGTGGTGATCTCGTCCTGCATGGCGAAGAGGTCGCCGATGTCGCGGTCGTAACGACCGGTCCAGAGCTGCTCGCCGGTCTCCGGCGCGATCAGCTCCGCGGTGACGCGGATCTTGGCGCCGGCGCGCCGCACCGAGCCCTGGATCAGATAGGTGGCGTCGATTTCGCGCGCGATGACGCGCGTGCTGACATTCTTGCCCTTGAAGGGAAAGGTCGAGTTGCGGCTCAGCACGCGATAGAACGATTGCAGCGACAGCGCGTGGATCAGATCCTCGGTGAGGCCGTCGGAGAAATATTCGTCCTGGGCGTCACTGAGATTGGCAAACGGCAATACGCCGACGATAGCGGTGCGGTACTGCTGCGAGAGCGACGATCCCTCCCGCAGCTCGGGCGCGAGCGCGGATGCGCCGTCGGGCGTCCAGGTCCAGACTCCGACCGGATCCTTGATGTTCTTGAAGCGGTGATTGCCGCCATCGACCAGCGACACGGTGAGATGCTTGCTCGCTTCGCGATATGCCTTGGCCGAGATCGCGAACCCGCCCGGGCTCGCCACCGATTCGAGACGGACGGCGATGTTGACGTCGTCACCGAACACCTCGTCCTCATCGGCAATCACATCACCCATGTGAATGCCGAGTCGAAACTGCATGGTGCGGTCGGCCGGCAGATGATGATTGCGCTCGGCCATCAGCACCTGCATCGCGATCGCAGCCTCGGCGGCGCCGACGATGGAGGGGAACTCCAGCAGGAAGCCGTCGCCGGTGTTCTTCACGACGCGGCCGCCGTGATTGAGAATGATGGGATGAATCGCGCTGCGATGGGCCTTGAAGGCGGCATGGGTGCCGGCTTCGTCAGTGCCCATCATCCGCGAATAGCCGGCGACATCGGCGCAGACGATGGCGGCCAGACGTCTTTCCATATCCTCGGAGCTCCAAGGGCGAGGGACTGCCACCCGCGTGGCGGTCGCCGCGAATCCCGCATTTCAAGAACCCAACCCTTATAGAGCACATGATGCCGAGCGAAAGTGTGAACCGCATTGCAAATTCGGCGCAAATCCTCCGCGTTTCCGGCGGTGGACGGCGGGGGGCGAACCGACTAAGGACCATCCTTCGAGATCGCCCGGCCGGGCGGCGGGAGCCTTCGCATGCTGGGCATTCACGAGATCTGGCTCTTCGTCCTGTCGGGTGTGCTGCTCAACGTTACGCCGGGGCCCGATACGGTCTATGTGATCGGCCGCAGCATGCAGATGGGCTGGCGCGGCGGGGCGGCGGCTGCTTTCGGCATCAGTTGCGGCTGCTTTTTCCACGTCGCGGGCGCGGCCATCGGCCTTTCGGCGCTTTTGATGGCCTCATCCACCGCCTTCTCGATTCTGAAGTTGGTCGGCGCGGCCTATCTGGTCGTGACGGGGCTTCAGATGCTGTGGTCGCGGCCGGCGCTGGTGGCGGTCAAGGACGAGGCCGAGCGGAGCTCGCTGCGGCGGGTCTTCCTTCAGGGCGTCTTCACCAACGCGCTCAATCCCAAGGTCGCGCTGTTCTTCCTGGCGTTCCTGCCTCAATTCGTCGCAGCCGATGCGCCCCACAAGCCGCTGGCCTTCCTGACGCTCGGCCTGATCTTCATCTTCACGGGGACGCTGTGGTGCTTGGTGCTGGCGGCGTTCGCGGCGAAGGCGGCCAATCGGCTGCGGCAGTCCGAGGGCGTGATCGCCTGGGTCAACCGTGCGCTCGGCGGGCTCTTCATCTATCTCGGCATCCGCGTCGCGATGCTGGAGACGCGGTAACGTCGGTTACGCGAATTCCTTCAGCAGCGCGCTGCCGGCGAGGTAGATGCCGAGCAGGATCATCGCGACCAGAAACCAGCGGCGAAAGGCTTCCGCCGGCATCCGCTGCCGCACCGATTGACCGACATACATGCCGGCAAAGGCCATCGCCATGGCCACAGTGCCGGGCACGGCATTGGCTGGCGTCAGCAATCCGCCGGCGGTGAGGTTGAAGGCGAGCGCCAGCGTCGCCGTCGTGAAGAACACGCCGAGCGCCTGCACCAACTCGTCCTTCTCCATGCCGATCGCCTGCATGAACGGCATCGAGGGAATCACCTGCACGCCTGTCGAGGCCGAGATCACACCCGTGATCAGGCCAACCACGCCGCCGACCCATTTCTCGTTCTGGGGTGCGACGTGGAACTTGAATGTGCTGAGGCCGATGATCGCGTAGATCACCAGCAGCACGCCGAGTACCACGGTGCCGTAGCGCGCATAGGGGCCGGTCAGCGCGCCGGCATTGAGCCAGCAACCGATCACGGTGCCGATCATCAGCGGCCACAGCCGCCTGAGGATGTCGCGCAGATGCGGGCCGACAAACGTCTGCCAGATGTTGGTGACGATGGCGGGTACGATCACGATCGCAATCGCGCGGCTCGGCGCCATGTTCACCGCGAGCAGGCCCATCGACACGGTCGGCAGGCCGAGCCCGACAACTCCCTTGACGAAACCTGCGACCAGGAAGACTGCGGCGATGAGAATGAGAAGCGGGTCAATCATGCCTGCACATTGACCGAAGCCGCGCCGAGGCACAATCTGGAGGTTACGGAGATAGCCTTCGTTCATGACGAAGGCTAAGTTTGGAGGAAGCACACAAGTGCGTTTCGATCTCGTCGATCTCCAGCTTTTCATCGCGGTCGCCGACCAGCGCAGCATCACGCGCGGCGCAGAGCGCTCGCATCTGGCGCTGGCGTCGGCCAGCGCGCGCATCAAGGGGCTCGAGGACGCGCTCGGTGTCGCGCTGCTCAAGCGCGGGCGGCGGGGTGTCGAATTGACCGCGGCCGGCGAGAGCCTGCTCGATCATGCCAGGCTCGTGATCCACCAGGTCGATGCCATGCGCGGCGACCTCGCCGGCTTTGCCAGTGGCGTGCGCGCCAGCGTGCACTTCCTCGCCAACACGTCGGGCCTGTCGGAGCATCTGCCGAAAGCGCTCGCCGGTTTCCTGCGCGAGCATCGCGACGTCGCCATCGACATCGAGGAGCGCGAGAGCACCGATATCGCTGCTGCGATCACCGCAGGCGCTGCCGATCTCGGCTTCGCCGCCGAGCACGCGCTGCCCGATCATATCGAGCGTTTCGTGTTCAGCGAGGACCGCCTGACGCTCGTGACATCCAAGCGCGGCCCGTTCGCCGGCCGCCGCCAGATCGATTTCCAGGAGGCCGGTGCCTTCGAGTTCGTCGGCCTGACCAGCGCCACCGCGCTTCAGATGCACATATCAAAGCATGCAGCCCGCCTCGGCATGCGCCCGCATTACCGCGCGCGGCTGCGCGATTTCGACGCGATCTGTCAGCTGGTCGCCGCCGATGTCGGTGTCGCGCTGGTGCCGGAATCCGCCGCCCGCCGCTGCGCCAAGCTGATGCCGCTCGCCATCGTGCGTCTGCGTGACACCTGGGCCAACCGGAGGCTCGTGATCTGCGCGCGGAGTTTCAAGGCGCTGCCAAGGCCGGCGAAGATGTTGGTGGAGCATTTGCGCGCGGCGGCGGTGTGACTGAACTGATGTGAGCCACGCTGCTGCCGCACACTCAACTGCGCTCCCTCCCCCCGCAAGGGGGGAGGGAACGCACCTATCTTAGTGGCGGTATCACGACTCAAACGTCGATCACTTCGCCGTCTCCACGCCGGCGTCCTTGATCACCTTCGCCCACTTCTTGGTCTCATCCGCGATGAAGCTACGAAAATGCTCCGGCTCATCGCCGACTAGCGTTGCGCCCTGCTGGGCGAGCTGGTCCTTCACCGCCGGATCCGCCATCGCCTTGGTCGCGAGATCATGGAGCGCGGTGACGATCTCCTTCGGCGTGCCCTTCGGCGCCACCATGCCGTACCAGTTCTCGATGCGCAGATCGGGAAAGCCGGCTTCCTTCGTGGTCGGCACGTCGGGCGCAGTCGGAGCGCGCTCGGCAGAGCCGACCGCGATCGGCTTGAGCGCGCCGGCCTTGACCTGCGGCAGCAGCACCGGGAGATCGAGGAACGTCATCTGCACTTGCTGGCCCAGGAGGTCGTTCACGGCCGGCGCGGCACCACGATAGGGCACGTGGACGATGTCGATCTTGGCCGTCAGCTTGAGCAATTCGCCGGCGAGATGCGGCAGGCTGCCGGGGCCTGAGGAGGCGAAGTTGAGTTTTCCCGGCTGCGCCTTGGCGAGCGCGATCAATTCGCCGATGTCCTTGGCCGGCACGTTGGTGGCCACGACCAGCATTTCCGGCACGGTCGCCACCAGCGTCACCGGCGTGAGGTCCGTGAGCGTGTCGTAGGCGACCTTCTCCATGCTCGGGCTGATCGCGAGCGCGCCGGCCGAGGAGATGGCGATGGTGTAACCGTCGGGCGCGCTCTTGGCGACGGCATCCGTGCCGAGCACGCCGCCCTGGCCGCCGCGATTGTCGATCAGCACCGGCTGGCCCGCCAGTTCCGACATGCGCTGGCCGATCACCCGGGCGATGATGTCATTGGGGCCGCCGGCCGGGAACGGCACGATCAGCTTGATAGGTTTGGCGGGAAAATTCTGGGCGAAGGCGGGAGCTGGTAGCAGAAGCAAGATGGCGAGGAGGAGCGAGCGACTTCTTTTCATGCAGGCTCCTTCGCGCATGATCCGGAAAAGTGTGCAGCGGTTTTCCGAGAAGATCATGCGCAAAATAATATGTCGCCTATCCGTTGAGCAGTTTGAGCGCTTCTTCGTGAACCCTTGCGTCACCGGCCGCGACAATGCGGCCGCCGCCCTGGGCCGGCTTGCCTTCCCAGGTGGTGACGACGCCGCCCGCGCCGGTCACGATCGGGATCAGGGCTGCGATGTCATAAGGCTTCAGCTCGGTCTCGACCACAAGGTCGACGTGGCCGGCCGCCAGCATGCAGTAGGAATAGCAATCGCCGCCATAGCGCGACAGCCGCGCGCCCTGCTCGATGCGGCCGAAAATGGCGCGGTCGCGCTCGTTCATGAGCAAGGGAGAGGTGGTGTAGGTCGTCGCCTCCGACAGCGAGGTGCAGCGGCGGACCTGCAGACGGCGCTCGCCGGAGGGGCCTTTATAATTGGCCGAGCCGTTGTCGCCGGAAAAGCGCTCGCCGATGAAGGGCTGGTGCATCATGCCGTAGACAGGCGTGCCCTTGTGCAGCAGCGCGATCAGCGTGCCCCAGATCGGAAAGCCGCCGATGAAGGATTTCGTGCCGTCGATGGGGTCGAGAACCCAGACATAGTCGGCGTCCTCGCGCTCATTGCCGAATTCCTCGCCGACGATGCCGTGCTGGGGGAAGCTCGCCTTGATCAGCCGACGCATCACCGCCTCAGCGGCGCGGTCGGCCTCGGTCACCGGATCAAAATCCTTGGTCTTGCTCTTGTCGTCGATCGACAGCGAGGTGCGGAAGAACGGCAGGATGGTCTCGCCGGAGGCGGTGGCAAGCCGTCCGATGAAGGCTGAGAAGTCGATCACCGTCACGGCGCATCCTCAAAACGAAAGTTGGGTGAAGCTCGCATCTGCCTAGCTCAAATCGGCTCTCACGTGCAGCGCTGTCTTGATTTGCACCCTGGTATTTTGGATCCGGTTACCTTCTGCTCAAGCGAGCCATGTGGCGGAGCCATATGCTGGCCAAATATCGATCACAGTGTTGAGAACTTAGTTCCGCCTATGCCTTGTTTGTATGCAAATGACTATCAACCCATTGAAATTCCTAATCAAAGGAACTGAATCTGGATTTCGCTGGGAGCAAATGAGCTATGTGTTTTTGCATGACAAATGGCTCAAAAGCCCTTGCACTTTGTGCGTCGCGGCCGCATATTGTTGCGGTGCGGTAGCGCTTCTCGCGTTACCGCTGCCCTCCTTGGGCGTTTCCTCCCTAGACTTGGGCCGCTTGCGTCATTCGCGAGCGGCCCTTTTTTCTTGTGCTCTGGTTTTCAGTTGAGCGCGCAAACGCTCGCGAAACGAAAACCCATTCGCAGGCGGTCGTTCGAGAAGCGCGTTTACTCCGCCGCAGCCTGGAACGGGCCGAGATCGCCGAACGGGATCGTGGTCGCCAGGACGTCGGCGAGAATGCCGAAGTCGGATGCCACTTGCGCAAAGCGCGGGCCGCGCTCGCGGCGGCGCTCGTCCATATAGATCGCGCGATTGAACTCGAGCTGCACGGCATGGAGGCCGCTCGCCGGGTTGCCGTAATGCTCGGTGATGAAGCCGCCGGCATAGGGCTTGTTGCGGCCGATCGAATAGCCGAGCCCGGTCATGGTTTCCTCGACGCGGTCGGGCAGCAGCGGCGTGCAACTGGTGCCATAGCGGTCGCCGATCACGACGTCGGGCCGGCGCGGCTCGTCTCGGCTGACGCCGACCGAGGGCATCGAGTGGCAGTCGACCAGCACCACGGTGCCGAACATCTGGTGCACCTTGTTGATCAGCCGGCGCAGCGCGCGGTGGTAGGGCTTGTACAGCGTCTCGATCCGCGCCAGCGCGTCGTCGACTGCGATACGGTCGCGATAGATCTCCTGGCCGTCGCCGACCACACGCGGAATCGTGCCCAGGCCGCCGGCAACCCGCATCGAGCGGGTGTTGGCAAAGCTCGGCAGCCGGCCGGTGAACATGCGGGGGTCGAGCTCATAGGGCTCTCTGTTGACGTCGACATAGGAGCGCGGAAAATTCACCCGCACGGTCGGAAAGCCGCGCTCGCTCAAATGGCCGATCAGTTCATCCATGAAGGAATCTTCCGACCGCCGCAGTTGCGGCAGGTCGATCCGAGAGGCCGAGAGAAATTCGTCCGGATAGGTCGAGCCGGAATGGGGCGAGTTGAAAATGATTGGCGCGCGCCATTCGGCGGGCTCCACAATCTCGAAGGCGGGCGACGTGTCGCCGTCAAACCGGGTCATCTTCTCAGGCTTCGTCCCTTCACGCCGCACGATCCGACATGGGTCGAGAATCGAGTGATTCGGCCGGTCGAGCGGCTCTTATGTGTCGTCATTGTCTGGAATCGCAACCATTCTGCCAAGCGAAAAGATGTGATTGTCGCTGGAACACGTCTTAACCGTGCGAGCAGGCAGGTGGGGATCGGTGGCTGCGGCAGAATTGCTTCGCAGCCCGTTCCGGTTCACAACACCCCTCGCAGCGCGAGCCTGAGGGTTAAGATTTTCACCCCAAATTTACCCTCTGTCGGGCTTAGTGACCTCTGCATATCCTCTGGGGATTCGACGTTCCAGCCATGCCAAAGATCCTGCTCGCCGAAGACGACAACGACATGCGCCGTTTCCTGGTCAAGGCGCTGGAAAACGCCGGTTTTCAGGTTTCGTCCCATGACAACGGTATGGCCGCCTATCAGCGGTTGAGGGAAGAGCCGTTCGAGATGCTGCTGACCGACATCGTGATGCCGGAGATGGACGGTATCGAGCTCGCCCGCCGGGCCTCGGAACTCGATCCCGACATCAAGATCATGTTCATCACCGGCTTCGCTGCGGTCGCCCTGAACTCGGATTCGGACGCGCCCAAGAACGCCAAGGTGCTGTCGAAACCGGTTCACCTGCGCGAATTGGTGAGCGAAGTGAACAAGATGCTGGCAGCCTAAATCGGCCAGCTTCCGTCCTTGCGCCGGGTCCCCTGAGCCGTTATAGGACCCCCACCCAACGCAAGTGGACTATTCGGGCGCGTAGCTCAGCGGGAGAGCACTACCTTGACATGGTAGGGGTCACAGGTTCGATCCCTGTCGCGCCCACCATCCTTCGCTCGCGATAGCAGAGAAGGATGCCGCGCCGAAGCCCAACGGGCGCAGGCGGGCTGTAGCCGCGAGCTTCGGCTCGGCAAGCCACGATCCACCAAACTGAGAAGGCGAAGCGTGTCCGGCGTAGCTCGCAGAGCGAAGACGGACTGGTGCGTCATTCTCCGCTAGCTTGGAACGCCGGGACTCACTCCGGCATTGTTCCACCATGCCCAAACCCTTCCACCACGCCACGCCCGTCGATCCCCAATACGAGATCAAGAGCGACAAGACGGATCACGTCGCCCTGCACAAGGGCAAGGCGTTGCGGTTGCTTCGGAGCTGACGACGCGGCGAACGCAAGCGATCGTGCAAGGTGCCGGTCATTGCGATTTCCGCTACCGTCGCGACAGCGGCGATCGCGGTGAAGGGAATGCGAATGATACGGGTGACTTGTCTTGCCATGCTCGTGCTTGGGCTCGCTGGATCACATGCGAATGCCGCCATCATCGACTGGCAGGCCGAGCTGCAACGCTGCCGCGAGCTGCGCGCGAGCGTGGCGCCGCTGCTTCAGGCCGGCGAGGGGATCTCCGCAGTCGGCCGCTCCAGCAGATCAGTTCGTCGCTGCATCTGGATCCAACGCATGGCCGTGCGCAAGAAAATCCCCGGCGCAGAGACGTGGTAGCGCGCGACGGTCAGTCGCGCTGGTTTTTCGGCGCGAGCAGCCCGCCCATCTCGTCAGTGCAGGCCGATCGCGACGACGCGGATGTGGGATGCGGGCGCCATGTGGTCATGGGGCCGCTCACCCCACCAGATATCTCTTCACCGCCGCCTCGTCCCATTCAATCCCGTTGCCGGGCGCTTCGCTCGGCAGCGCAAAGCCGTCCTTGATGGTCAGCCGCGTTGCCAGCACCGCATCGGCCCAATCGACATATTCCAGCCAGTGCGCCGTCGGCGTCACGCAGAGCAGGTGCGCGCTCACCTCCGAGAACAGATGCGTCGATATCTCGATGCCGGCGGCATGCGCGAGCGCGGCGGCGCGCAGCCAGCCGGTGACGCCGCCGATGCGCTGCACGTCGGGCATCACATAATCGCAGGCCTCGGCTGAGAGGGCGGCCTGCATCGAGAACGCGCTGTCAAAATTCTCGCCGATCTGCACCGGCGTGCGCAGCGCATCCGCGATCCGGGCGCAGCCCTCATAATCGTCGTGGCGGATCGGTTCTTCGATCCAGGTCAGTCCCTCGTCGTCGAGCATCTCGCCGCGGCGGATCGCCTCCGTCACCGTCAGCGCCTGGTTGTAGTCGCACATCAGCGTCACCTCGTCGCCGACGGCTTTCCGCACCGCGCGCACCACGGCCAGATCATCGCGGGCCTCTGGCCGGCCGACGCGGATCTTGGCGGCGTGAAAGCCCTCAGCCAGGAGCTTGTGCGCTTCCTCCACCGCGGCACCCGCAGGCATGATGCCGAGACCCTTCGAATTGTAGGCCTTCACCGGCTTCGGCGCGCCGCCGAGCAGGCGTGCCAGCGGCAGGCCGCGCGCTCGGGCCAGTGCGTCCCATGCCGCCATGTCGATGCCGGATTGCGCCAGCCGCTGCAGGCCGGCGAGCCCGAGCAGCGTAAATCGCTGGGTGAGCTTGCGCTCGATCTCGAACGGCAGCAGCTCGTCGCCGGCGAGCAGCTCTGACATGTCCGCGACCATCGCGGTCAGCGGCTTCAGGGCCGATGGCGTGATCGAGAACAGATAGGCATGCCCTGTTGCGCCCTGGTCGGTCTCGCAGTCGATCAGCACCAGCGGCGCCTTCGCGACCGCGCCGGTCGAGGTTTTCAGCGGCAGATTCATCGGCACGATGACGGGGCGCACGCTGAAGCTGATGATGCGGATGTTACGGGTCATGGGCTCTCCCGGCGGAGTGAATGCAGGTTCATGCACGATCTTAGACATTCGTCATGAAACGAAAAGCTGATTGCGGCGACCTACCATCTCAGGGGTTGCGCGGGGGGCGGGTTTATTGGCTCTGTGCAGGGGCGTGCTGTGCCGCGAATCCCTTCGAATTTGCGACAAAGACGCACATAACGGAGCCATCAAGTGAAACAAGAGATCGTCGAAGAGCAGCGCAAGAACGGCATCCTGATCGGCGCCGTGATTGCCTTCCTCCTGCTGGCGCTGCCGCTGGCGGTCTGGCTGGACCTGACCGAGCTCAGCAAGACGGCGCTGCGCCGCCAGGCCATCGACCTCAACTCGGCCATATCAAGTGTGCGCAGCTACTATGCGTCCAACGTGGTCGGACGCATCCTTGCCAACCCCGATGGCTCGACCAAGGTCGTTCACAACTATGAATCCGTTCCCGGTGCGATCCCGATCCCGGCGACGCTGTCGCTCGAGCTCGGCCGGGTCATCGGCGCGCAGCAGGAGAACATCACCTACCGTTTCGTCTCGGACTTCCCGTTCCAGAACCGCGCCCCGCACCAGCTCGACAAGTTCGAGAAGGATGCGCTGACGCTGCTGCGCGCCGACCCTGAGCAGAAGGTCATCGAGACCGATACCTCGCTGTTCTCCGACAAGGTCCGCCTGGTCGCGCCCGTCATCATGGGCCCGGCCTGCGTCAGCTGTCACAACAGCCATCCTGAAAGCCCGAAGAAGGACTGGAAGGTCGGCGACGTCAGGGGCATCCAGGAAGTGATCATCGCCCAGCCGATCGCCGCCAACATCTTCTCGTTCAAGTTCCTGCTGGCCTATTTCTTTATCGCCGCGGGCTGCGGTCTGTCGTTCCTGTCGCTGCAGCGCCGCCAGGCGCGCCGCATCAAGGGCATGAACAGGGAGTTGGAATCCGCCAACGACTTCCTGGCGTCGCTGTCGATGAAGATCTCGCGCTACATCCCGCCGCAGGTCTACCGAAGCATTTTCTCGGGCCAGAAGGACGTCACCATCCATACCGAGCGCAAGAAGCTCACGATCTTCTTCTCCGACATCCAGAATTTCACGGCGACGACCGAGCGTCTTCAGCCAGAATTGCTGACCCAGCTGCTCAACGAATATTTCACCGAGATGTCGGCGATTGCGCACGAGCATGGCGGCACCGTCGACAAGTTTATCGGCGATGCCATGCTGATCTTCTTCGGCGACCCTGAAACCAAGGGCGATCGCGCCGACGCGCAGGCCTGCCTGCAGATGGCCTGGCGCATGCAGCAGCGCCTCACCGAGCTCAATGCGAAATGGCGGTCATCCGGCATCGAGCAGCCGTTCCGCTCGCGCATGGGCATCAACTCCGGCTATTGCAACGTCGGCAATTTCGGCAGCAGCGACCGCATGGATTACACGATCATCGGTGCCGAAGCGAACCTCGCTGCGCGTCTGCAATCGATCGCCGAGCCCGGCGGCATCGTGCTGAGCTACGAGAGCTTTGCGTTGGTCAGCGACATCGTCCGCGCCCACGCGCTGCCCGCCATCACGATGAAGGGCATCAGCCGCGAGATCATTCCCTATTCGGTCGATGCACTCAACGATGCGGCGGCGGACAGAAGCGGCGTCATCACCGAGCGCGCGCCGGGGCTCGAGCTGTATCTTGATCCAGCCGTGGTGAAGTCCGGTGACGCCGCGCGGGTGCGCTCGCTGTTGGAGAGCGCGCTGGCGTCGCTGAAGCCGGCGTGAGGGTGCGAGCTTCCGACTGAATTCGGATGTTGCCAAGGGACCGGTGCGCTCCCTCTCCCGCAGGCGGGGGAGGGAGCGCAGCTCCTCTGGCGATGCAGCCGACCTCTCACAAGGCAAAAAGGTGCGCGTAATGGTTTCTACCGCGCCATCCCCTCCGTAAATGCCGTCTCGATCACGGCCCCGAACGGCTGCCACGACCGCCCATCGAACTGCACCAGCCGCATCTGCTTGATCGGCAGATAGCTGTCCGGCGAGGTGTTCATCCTGATATTGGGGAGCGCGACGGTGGGGTGATAATCCCTGAGCGACGCCGCCTGGCGCATGATGTTGTCGCGTGACAGATCATCGCCGCATTGCTTCAGCACCTGCGTCAGCGCTTCCGCCGCGGCGTAGCCATAGAGCGCCGCGCTGCTATTTGTGCTTTCGACCTTGTGGTACTTGTCCATGAAGGCGAACCAGCTCTTCATGGCTGGATCGTCCTTCCATGCGGGATCGCTCGGATCCTTCAGGAACGCCGCCGAGATCACGCCGGCCGAATTCTCCAGCCCCGCCGGCGCCATCGCGTTGGCGATCGAGGCGGAGGCATCGTTGACGATGAAGACCGGGTGCCAGTGCAGCGACGCCGCGAGCTGGATCACCTTGGCTGCCGTCGAGGGCACGCCGAGGAAGACGAAGATGTCGGCGCCCGCGCGCTTGAGGATCGAGACGTGCCCTTCGAGGTGCTCGTCCGAGATGTCGAAGGCGACGTCGACGAGGACCTGACGGTTCAGATCACCGAGCCCTTCCTGGATGCCCTTGTAGAGCATGCGGCCGAACTGGTCGTTCTGCCAGAGCACGACGATCTTCTTCCGTGGATAATAGGCCTGGATGTAGTTGGCGTAGATGCGCCCCTCCGATCGGTACGGCGGCTGCCAGCCCATGGTCCAGGGAAATGCCTTGGCTTGGCTCAATTCCTCGTCGCCGGAGGCCACGAACAGCTGCGGGATTTTCTTCTCGTTCAGATACCAGCGCGTGGCGAGATTGCCTGGTGTCCCGAACGATCCGAACATCAGATGCACGTCGTCCTTCTCGACGAGGTCGCGGGTCAGCTCCAGCGCGGCCGCCGGATCGGAATTGTCGTCGCGGGTGATGAAGCGGACCTTGCGGCCATTGATGCCACCGCGATCGTTGACCATGTCGAAATAGGCCGCCTCCGCGTTGCCGATCGCGCCGAATTCGGAGAGCGGCCCCGAATAAGGCACGATGTTGCCGATGCGGATTTCCTTGTCGGACTTTGAGCCGGAATTGGGTTGATCCGAGCGCTGCTCCGACATCGCCCCGAGCGAGGCGAGCGCGGCGGTCAAAGCGAACAGCAGTCTACCGGTGACGCGCATGCTCGACACCCCGTCGTTGGCCCCCAACGAACCAGGCTCAATCCGCACCAAGGCGAGTTGATCTACGTCAAGCGTTTGGCGATCCTGTGGCACCGCAGACGAAGCGGCAGGCGTGTTGACGCGCTGTCGAGAGGGTCCCCGTGTGGTACGCCCCCTACGGCAGCCCCCGCGCCTCCAGCTGATGCACCAGCAGCAGCGTCGGCTCGGCGAGACTGTCGCCGGAGCCATCCAAACCAAAGGCGCTCGCGATGCCGTCGCGGCTGCGCAGCACGGTGGTGCGCGGGCAGTGGCCGGTGCCGCACAGCGTCTTCTTCAGCGTCTCGCCTTGCGCGATCAGGTTCGCCGGATCGTTCGCGGCCCAGGCCAGCACGATCGGCGCGTCGACATTGAGGATGCCGGGAAATACCGAGCGCTTGTCATATTGAGCGGCGTCGTTGCCGAAATAGGCCTTCTCGCTGTCACTGGCGTCCTTGCCGGCGCGGTAGATGCCGGAGACCAGCACCACGGCGGCGACATCGGCGCGGTCGGTCTGGAGTTCGGGATGCGCCAGGAGGCTCGCGACATGGAAGGCGCCGGCGCCATAGCCGACCGCGACGATCTCGCGGGCATCGCCGTTGAACAGGTCGATATTGCCGTGGATCCAGGACAGTGCCGCCGCCACGTCGGTCGCCCCCTTCGGCCAGGTCGCCGCCGGCGCCAGGCGATAGTTCACGCGCACGCCGATCATGCCGTTGCGCGCGGCAAAGCACATCGCCTCGTCCTGGATGTCGCGGGAAAGTTCCGGCGCCCCGCGATCGCCGGTGAACGTGTCGCCGGCGACGAACAGCAGCACCGGCCGCGGCGTGTCCGCCTTGGTGGTCTCGCTGACGGCGACGTCGAGCAAATTGGCCTCGCTGTCGCCATAGCGCAGGCCACGCGAGAAGGTGACCTGCTCGCACAGCCGTGCGACGCCGCCGGCCGTCGTGTCGTTGTCGGTGAGGCCTGTCAGCACGAGGTCAGATGGCGCCGCCGGCCGCACCGGCAACGGGCCGTGTGCGGAGGCCGCCGTCACGGTCAGAACAAGCAAAAATGCGAGATAAGTCTTCATCATCCTGGTGCCGGCCTTGAGCGGTCCAGATATCGGCGGACCGCCTTGGCCTGTCTTTTCAATTCGCCTTATTAGTTCTCAATTCCTCTTGCGGCGATTTCACGGCACCTTTGATCGGCCTCCGGGCCTGGCTCAATTCCCCGGCTGGAACGTGCAATCCGCCCCGCTGCCGTCCTTCTGCCTGATGGCATTGGGGTCGATCGTGCAGCTCAGCTTGCTCAGGCTCTCGAAGTTCGATCCCGCCGCGCCATCGGGCGGAATGCCTGATAGTGCCTCGGTCGCGAAGATCTCGTTGGCTGTGGACCCGTTCACGTTCCTGACCTTCTTGCCGAAGGTCACCTCGCAATTGCGGACGGTGATGTCGACATTGCCGGTGCGGCAGACGATCTTGTCCGCGGTCACGACGACGGGCTTCTTGTAGGGGACGTCGGCATTGGCGGCGAAGAGCATCGCCACGGCTCTCTTCTCCGCGCCTGATAGCGTTGGCGACAGTGGCGCGATCACGCCCGCCAGCGCGAGCGCCGTGGAGCCGGAGATTTTCGAGGGCGCGGGGCCGCCAGCGCCGTTGGCGACATCGGCGGTCGCAAGGACAAGGACGGCACAGGCGAGGTAGGCCGGCATCGTGACTTTCATTTGGCATCTCTCCTCTGCGACCACGGCTTCTCCACCGCACGACAATCGCAGCCTATGACAGATTTTCCAGCAGGGGGAGAGCTACAGGCAAAGCCTCGGGAGCGTCGAACGCGGCGAAGTTACCCGATGCAGGAGTGGGTATGCCCGCCGCCGGCGTGCTGCGCTTGCACACAAGCGCCAGACGGGAGGAATGGCGCCTCAATCACAAATTGAGACTGCACAGGCTTTTCCGGACAGTGAAATGCTGTAGGCTAGAGATTGCGAGCTCATGCTCGCCACTTCAAAAAGACGTACACGGGAGGGACCTATGGACATCAGGAAGCTCGCGACAGCTGCTGCGTCGGCTGTCGCCTTGTGCGCATTATCGGACGCCGCCGGTGCCGGCCAGTATGACGGCATTACAATCAACATTCTGACGCGCCCGGGACCCGTCATCGCCGGCGCAGTGTCCCAGCGCGGAAAGGAATTCGAGAAGCTGACGGGCGCCAAGATCATCGTCAATGAGGTCCCGTATGCCGAGATCTTCCCGAAGGTCCAGCAAGACTGGTCCACGGGAACGAATTCGATTGATGTTGCCGTCTTCGCCGCCGGCTGGGGCGTCGAGCTCGCCGCGGCAGGGTTGCTCGAAAATCTCGATCCCTACATCGCGAAGGACGGCAAGATCGACGTCCAGGACATCGCGCCCTATTTCCGCGAATTTGCCCAGAAGATCGGTGGGCATACGATGGTGATCCAGGTCGATGGCGACTTCCAGATGGTCTATTACCGGAAAGACATCCTGGAAAAGAACAAGTTGCAGCCGCCCAAGACCTGGGACGACTATCTCGCCATCGCCAAGGCGATCAACGGCCAGGATATGAGCGGCGACGGCAAGCCGGGCTATGGCTCCTGCATCTTCAAGAAGCGCAACGCGCAGAGCTATTTCGCCATCCAGACGATCGCTTCGACGATCGTCCAGACCCAGGGTACGGCCCAGGGCTTTCAGTTCGACAACGCAACAATGAAGCCCCTTGTCAACAATGCCGGCTGGAAGAAGGCCTTTGAACTCTACAAGGAGACATCAAAATACGGGCCGCCTGAAGAACTGAACATGGACATCGGCGACACCCGCGCCCTGTTCAAGTCAGGCCGTTGCGGCCTGCTGATCGAATGGGGCGATCCGGGCCCGCTCCAGCTCGAAGACGATGCAAAGGGGATCAAGAACAAGCTCTACGCCACCAATGTGGGTTCGAAGGAAGTCTTGGACCGCAAGACCGGCCAGCTTGTCCCTGTCAGCAAAGAGTCTGCGCCGAATGCGATCGACGGCATCAACTATGCTCCGTTCTCGGCCTTTGGCGGCTGGGGCGGCGCCGTCAACGCCAAGTCGGATCCCAAGGTGAAGCAGGCGGCCTACGACTTCTTGTCGTACATCAGTCAGAAAGAGCAATCCAACGTCGACGTGACCATGGGCTGGACGGGCTTCAACCCATATCGCCTCAGCCAGCTCAAGAGCACGGACCTTTGGGTGAAGTCCGGCATGGATGAGGGCCTTGCCAAGAATTACATGGGCGCCATCAACGATGCCCTCAACAACCCCAACATGGCGTCGGACCTCAAGATTCCCGGTGCGCAGCAGTACACCGGTGTCGTTCTCGACACGGAGCTCGCCCGCTATATGGCTGGCGAGATCACCGTGGATGAGGCCCTGAAGAACATCGAGGCCGGTTGGGACAAGATCACCAAGGACTTCGGCCAAGCCGAGCAGATCAAGCAGATGGCGCTCGCCGTCGGACCTGCAAAGTGAGCGAGCTTGATGTCTGAGGTTACAGCTACGAGCCAGCCGGGGATTTCCCCGGCTGGACTGTCTCGGGGTGAAAGCTGGGGCGAGTGGCTTGACCGCCATTCGAGAACATTCTTCATCGCTCCGGCTGTGACGCTTGTCCTGCTCTTTGCGATCTTCCCGACCTTCTACACGGTCGTCTTTGCGATCAGTCATGTCAGATTCTCGGCCACCGGCCTCAAATTCCGGACGGTCTGGCTCGAGAACTTCGCGTCCCAATTTACCGGCAACCAGCAGGTTCACTTCCTCGGTCGCTTCACCAGCATGAGCATCGCCGGCTGGGTGTTCACCCTCGTGATTGCCGGCGCTTTGCTGTGGTGGCTCTATCGCGCCGTCGCCAGGGGGACGAGCAGGGTCGGCCTGGCCGGACGGCTGATCAGCGCTGCCATGGCCATGTTCATTGCGCTTCTATTCTCCGCCACACTGCTATCAGGCAATCAGTGGGGCACGCTGCTCAATACCCTGTTCTATGTCGTCGTCGGCTGCTCCATCCAATTCGCCATCGGCCTGATGCTGGCCTTCCTGTGCTCGCAGCCTGTCATCGGCAAGAACTTCTTCCGCGTGCTGTTCTTCATCCCCCTCATGATCACCCCGCTCGGGGTGGGCTATGCCTTCAAGATGATCCTGGACGTGACCAAAGGTCCGTTCCAGCCGTTCTGGCAATTCGTCGGTCTCGGCAATTGGGCGTGGTCAACCGATGCCTGGGCCGCGCGCTGGTTCATTATCCTGGGGGATTCCTGGCAGTGGATCCCCTTCATCTTCATCGTTCTTCTCGCCGCGCTGGAGAACGTGCCGAAGGATCATGTCGAGGCCGCCCAGGTCGATGGTGCCTCCAGCTTCCAGATATTTCGCGAAATTACCTGGCCGCAGATTCTCCCCGTCGCAGCAACCGTCATGCTCATCCGCATGATCGAGGCGTTCAAGATCGTGGATCTGCCAAACATCATGACATCAGGAGGGCCGGGGATAGCGACCGAGTCAATGACACTGCATTCGCTGTTTCTCTGGCGCGCCAACAACATGGGGGATTCTGCCGCGGTGGCGTATCTTTTGCTGATATTGACCGTCGTCGTGTGCTCTTCGTTCTTCAACTACGTGGTGGTCAAACGGTTACGCAAGGCGCGGGCATGAGCGGGACGCCTCACCCGACGTTCAAGAAGCATCGCTCGTTCAGACAGAGGCTGTTCGAGCCGCCTGCCGTGGGTAAGATGTCTCTCGTGGCCAACCTTGTGGCCTGGGCCATCCTGTTGTTCTGGTCGCTGTTCGTGCTGTTTCCGATCTATTGGGTGGTCATTACCGCATTCAAGGATGCCGTGACCGTCAATAACGGGCCGTTCTTCATTCCTTTTGTTGATTTCCAGCCGACACTCAAGGGTTGGATCGCGCAGTTCGCAACGGATCCCTATTGTGATGCCTATTCGATCGGCCGCCAGCTTGTCCTGCTGCTCAACAATCTGTTCGCCTTCATTGTTTCGCCCGTTGTCAAGATCGAAAGAATGGAGCCGCAGATCTGCAAGGTCTACCTGGCCTATACGAATTCCTTCGTGATCAGCTTCGGCGCCACCGCGCTCTGCATTGCGGTCGGGTCCATGGCGGCCTACGCACTGGCGCGTATCAGCTACAAGCCGAAGTTCGGAAACATCGTGGTGTTCGTGCTGCTGGCCTTGTCGGCGATCGTCGCGTCCAACTATTTCGACGTTCATTGGGCGATTTCAGGCTCCGCTGGCCTCGCCCTGTTCTTCCTTCTGGCCCGCAGCCTGGGGCGCCGTTTCAAGACCACGCTCGGAAATAACGATATCCTGTTCTGGATCGTATCCCAGCGCATATTGCCGCCGATCGTCGTCATCATTCCTGTCTACATGATGTTTCAGTCGGTCCGCATGATCGACACGCACCTCGCGCTGATCATCGTCTATGCGGTCGCCAATCTGCCGATCGTCGTCTGGCTCATGCACGACTTTTTCGCCAATCTTCCCATTGAACTGGAAGAATCGGCGCAACTCGACGGCTCGTCACGATTCGAGATCTTTTGGGACATCGTGTTGCCTCTGACCCGTCCGGGACTTGCTGCAACGACCCTGCTGACGCTCATTCTCAATTGGAACGAGTATCTGTTCGCGATCTTCCTCACCACCGCCCGCGCCCTGACCATGCCGATCATGGTTGCCGCCAAGAACACCGGCGAGCGCGGCATTCTCTGGTGGGAGATGTGTGCCATCATCATGATCATGATCCTACCCGTGATCATCATGGCTATTGTTTTGCAGCGCTATATCGCCAAGGGCGTCTTGCTTGGCGCGGTCAAGGGATGAGCGGATGACCAGTGTAATTTCGGCCGCCGCTCGCCAGGTCCCGGTCCGTTTCGACAATGTGCGGAAATATTTCGGGCCCGTGAAGGTGCTCGAGGAATTCAATCTGGACGTTGCGCCCGGTGAATTCCTGGTGCTGCTCGGCGCGTCCGGTTCGGGCAAGACCACTGCGCTCAGAATTCTCTCCGGCCTCGAGGCCGCCACCGCCGGTCGCGTCTTGATCGGCGACCGCGATGTCACCGACGTCCTGCCGAAATACCGCGACATCTCGATGGTGTTTCAGTCCTACGCGCTCTATCCGCACAAGACCGTGGCCGAGAACATCGGCTTTCCACTCAAGGTTCGGCGCATTCCCGAAGCTGAGCGTACGGCCGCGATCAAGGACGCCGCCACTCAGGTTCAACTCCAGACTCTGCTCGACCGATACCCTCGGGAGCTATCCGGAGGCCAGCGTCAGCGCGTGGCGCTGGCCCGGGCCATCATCCGCCGCCCGTCGGTGTTTCTCATGGACGAGCCGCTTTCGAATCTCGATGCAAAACTTCGCGGCCACATGCGCGCCGAGCTGAAGCACATGCAGCAGTCGCTGGGCATCACGACCATCTATGTCACCCACGACCAGATCGAAGCCATGACCCTGGCCCACCGCGTCGCAATCCTGGAAAAGGGAGTTTTGCAGCAGCTCGATACGCCGGCGAATACCTACAACGATCCCGCCAATCTGTTCGTCGCCCAATTCATCGGCTCGCCGCCCATGAATATCATCCATGGGACTCTGGACGGCACGGCCTTCATGGGCCACGGAGCCCAGCTGATGTCACCGGTGTCGGGCAGGATTGCCAAGGCTGTCCTCGGCGTGCGGCCTGAAGACTGCTCGATCGTTGAGCACGACAAAGGCGATCTGAAGGGCGAAATTTACGCCAACGAGTTGATCGGGGACCACACGCTTGTGACGGTCAAAGTCGAAGGCGACTTCATCGCCGTAAAGGCTCCCAAGCAGTTTGCCGGCAAGCAAGGCGAGCGCATCGGCGTCTCGCTGACGCCGTCACGCACATTCGTCTTCGATGCGGAAAGCGGCCTGCGTGTGCGGTGAACGAGGCGGCGAGCCTAGGGAGTAGGTGCCCCGGCTTGCACCAGACCGCGTCCGTTCGATGCAGCGTATGCACTGTGATGGTGCCGCGACTGCGTGAGACGACTGCAAATACAATCAACGACAGGTAGTGGCAAACATTCGCCATCGATTTATTCCTTTCGCCGGTGCTATCGCGCGGCCGCGCGTGGCGTGGTTGCTCGACGCGCACCAATGGCCGAGAATGGCAGTTGGAGAATGTGGCGCGTGCAGTGCCTTCTGGCCTTTTTCTTTCCCTTTGTCCGCCATAGAGCGAGCTTAACGCACGATACGAGTTGAGGAAGCGTAGCACGCCGTGCTGCAAGGAGGTCCTTTGCGTCGGGTGGAGCAAGGTACCCAGTGGTCATTTCAGCGCAAGCTTCGCCGCCTGCTTGCTGCTGCTGTCATCGTTGGCCCCGTCGCGCTAACGCCGGAGGTGAGTTCGGCTGAGGGGCTGCTTGATTTCTTTTTCGGTGGCGGCCGGAAGCAGCAGCCAACCTCGTCTTTCGGCATTGACAATAATGGGCAATCGCCGACGCCGCGGCCGGTCGCCGTGAGCGCGGGACCTGCCTTCTGCGTGCGCACCTGCGACGGCAAATATTTTCCGCTGATGCGGGGCGCGGCCTCGCCGGCACAGATGTGCCAGGCCTTCTGTCCGACAAGCCTGACCAAGGTTTTCTTCGGCTCCAACATCGACAGCGCTTATGCCGCAACTGGCGAACGCTATGCGGACAGCGAGAACGCTTTTGCTTACCGGAAGGCGCTGCGCGCCGACTGCACCTGCAACGGCCACAATCCCGGTGGTCTCTCGCCAATTGATCTCGCGCTGGACGGCTCGCTGCGCCGTGGCGACGCGGTGGCCACGACCGACGGGCTCGTCGCCTATAGCGGCATACGACTCGGTAACGACCAAACCCCGGATTTCGCCCCCGTGGTCGCGCCGGCGCGAACCGGCATGACGGCAAACAGCGCGTCAAACCCGAGGTGACCCGCACGCGGTTGCCGGCGACAAGAGGTCGATCCTAGGTGACTTCAACGCAGGATGCAGCCTGCACACCCAGAGCCGGACGCCCTCAGCCCCCGATCTCGCTGCTGAGCATGGGCCCAAACAACTCCCATGTCTCGCCGTTGAACCTCCTGAGCTGTACCTGTTTGATCGGCGCAAAGTCGATCGGGCTCGTGTTAATCTTGATGCCCGGCAGCAGGTTGTCGGTTCTGAAGTCCTTCAGGTTAGCGGCCTCCTTCATCACGTTCGCGCGCGTGAGATTGTCGCCACACTGCTTTAGCACCTGAACCAGCGTCTGGGCCTCATTATAGCCCGTAACCAGCAGACTGTCGGCTCGGTTGCCTTCCGGAAAATATTTGGACAGGAATTCGTCAAACGCCTTCATACCAGGATCATCCTTCCATGTTGGATCGAGTGGATCCATAAGGTAGGCGACCGAAATGATGCCTTGCGCATTCTCGAAGCCGGCCGGCTTGATCACCGCACCAATGGATGTGGCGACGCTGTTAACAATGTGCAGCGGTTTCCAACCGAGCTCGCCCGTTTTTCTGATCGCTTGAGCGGCGAACTTCGGTGTTGCGATATTGACGAACACATCGGCATTGAGCGATTTCATCTTGACGACGTGCGAGTCGACTGTTGTCTCTGCCACCTCATAGGCGTCCTCCGCAACGATCATCGATGCGGCCTTGTCGCCAAGACCGTCCTTTAAGCCCTTGAGATAGTCCTTGCCGTAATCGTCGTTCTGATAGAGGACACCGATCCTCGCGTTCGGCCTTTCTGTTAAGATATACCTCGCGTAGATCCGCGCCTCGCTTTGGTAGTTGGGCTGCCAGCCCATGGTCCACGGGAACTCTTTTGGATCATTCCATTTGGTCGCACCAGTAGAGACAAATAGCTGCGGTACCTTGTTCGCGTTCATGTATCTTTGAATAGCAGTGTTCGAGGGTGTGCCGAGCGGGTCAAAAATTAGGAGAACTTGGTCGCTCTCGATCAGCTTACGCGCTTGCTCCACAGCTTTTGGCGGACTGTAGGCGTCGTCATAGGAAATGAAGTTGATCTTGCGGCCGTTAATGCCGCCCTCTGCGTTGATCTTTCGGAAGTAGGCCGCCTCCGTCCTGCCGATTACGCCATAAGCCGAGGCCGGCCCGCTGTAGGGCATTATGTTGCCAATCTTGATCTCCGTGTCGGTGACACCGGGATCGTATTGCTTCTGCGCAACCGCGCTGCTTCCTCCGGCAGCAAACCAGATGATGGCGATCGAAAAGGCCGCCACTCGTCGCGCGACGATGGACATCTCGATTCTCCCTATCAAAGAAAAAATGAATGTGTCTGCTTTTATGAAGGCATCTTTTGGGACAGCTTATATCGAACGACCCTTGCAGGGAATGTCGATGTGGACGTTCGCCTTACGCCTCACAATCCGTCACTGGGTCTGTCCTATTGAGAGTGACAAGCGAGCATCGAACAAAATCGCGCTCGCAAGTTTTCAAGATGATTTATGGAAGCGGGGACGCGGTGCTGCTTTCGCCTGATGATGCACTCGCTCACCCTCAATTAGGCACCCGGCTCGGCGTACCCAGTTCGTTGGTTGCCATCGAGCACCGATAGGTTGTATGTTTGATTTTTAGTTTCCATAGGTAGAGCTGTCTCGGACCCACCCTTGGCGAAACGCGGAAGGAATTGAAATTGGCCCGCAATTCCCAACTCGACAATCCGGTCGAAGCACCAGCAGAAGACGAGTTCAATCGCTGGCCATTCAGTCAGCGTTTGGCGGATACGATTGCGGGCTTCGACACGTCACAAGGAGCACCGGTGCTCGGCCTCTTCGGCAGGTGGGGCTATGGCAAGAGCACCGTATTAAACTTTCTCCGGGTGGCGCTCGAACAAAACCATTCGGGAAAGGTCACCGTCTTTGTATTCAACCCTTGGCTCTTCAAAGAACAAGAAGCGTTGCTTCGAGAGTTTTATGCGGGGTTGGCGCGGACCATCGGTGCCGACTTCGACAAGTCAGGCAAGGATCTTGGCGAATGGATGAAGCGTTATGGAGGCGCATTCAGTTCCTTGCCATTTGTCGGCGGTAGCGTGAGCAAAACAATCGAAGCCTTTGGCAATGATCTCGCAAAAGATCCGACGCCCGATCAACGCGAGCGCCTGACGATCATCATGAGAGCTGCTCCCAAGAAGGTTGTGGTGCTGATCGATGATCTCGATCGGCTGGACCTCGAGGAAGTTATGACCATGCTCAAGTTGGTCCGCCTTTCAGCGAACTTCCCAAACGTCATCTATCTGCTGGCCTTCGACGAGGAACGCATAGCCCGCGTCGCAGGTAACGCGTACGGCGATCCAGCCGAGGGGAGACAATTTCTCGAGAAGATCATTCAGTATCCGTTCTCTCTTCCTGCGGTTGGATTGGACCGGCTAGCAAAATATGTGATGAGACATGCCCAATCTGCATGCATGGACGCAGGCATAGAACTGAGCGAAAAAGCATGGAGCGAATACTATCAAGTATGCAGGGAACTGTTTCTGCCGCACCTCGGCACGCCGCGGCAAGCAATTCGATACGCAAACGCGCTTCGCTTTGCTCTCCCCATGTTACGCGGCGAGGTTGATCCATTCGATCAAATGATCGTCGAAGCAACGAGAGTGCTGTTCCCCCAATTGTATAAATATCTCAGGGACAACGTTGACTTTATCGTCAATCCCCCGCGGGACCTACCAGCGAACGAGGAATTGGTCGCTGGGCCGTTGATCAAGGTGTTGACGCGCTATAATCGCGACACATCCAAGATAATCTCCGATCCTCGCTATCACGGTCGGTATTTCTCCTACGCTGTCGCGCCCGATGACATTTCCGATGCCGATCTTGAGCTCCTGCTCAAAATCAGTGGCGATGGCGACGATACGAATTTGGAGCCAAAGCTCCGCGAATTGGCAAAGGACCGCTTGGCGTCGCTAACTGAACGCCTCTCTTCTCGCGGCGAAGGCTTAGACGTAGATCGCGCATACCGCCTGGCAACTACGCTTGCGCGCCTAGGGGACGTTCTGCCAACGGATCAAGCCCTGCATGAGCAGCCGCGAGCGGTCGACCTCGCCGGCCTAATTGCTCACCTCGCTAATCATCTCTTAGACATACAGGCCTTTCGATCAACCTTTGTCGCCCCGGACGTCTTACGCTCCGCCGTGCCTCTGCCTTTTGCGTTGCTGATATTCAACGAACTCGGCAGAGTTGACCGACAAGAAGAAAAGAAGCATGGACCGCTGCAGGATTGGGAAGGTCTTCGAGCGATGCTGAAGGAGCGGGTCAAGACGGATGCGATCGCAAACCCTCCTTACAATCGATACACTCCATTAGACGCATATCGAATGCTCTACTTTTGGAGAAGTAGCGATCTGGACGAACAAAAGGCGTGGCTGACGGAAAGGCTCAGAAGTCAGCCACGCGAAGTGAGCCGCTTTCTGGGCATGTTCAGCGATATGATGGTCAACTACCAGTACATCGTTGAATTTGTGGAGCCAGAAAACATTGTCACAGCGATAACGGGAGCCTTTGGCGATACGTTGTCGAACTTGGAGCGGCGGTCCGACGATCTCGATAACGCCAGGGCTTTCCTCAGTGAATATCGCCGTCGGAGCATGGCGACTTCGGAGGCCAACTCTTAACGCCCGCGATTATCGAGAGCCTTGCGTAGACCAGGCGCGCTAGGTTTCGCCCCCTCGGGGCGGAAACCGTCTTATGTGCCGTCATCGAATTGCTGCGCGTTTCTCACTCTTGTTGCCCTTTGGCAAGGAAGCGAGGGCCCTAGCGGGAGGTCTGGTCCTAGCCCCCACAACGGACCGACCGGCATGTCTGGTGTCGTGCCGCTATTGGGGGCAAAGGGACATCAATTGAGATTGGAGCTTTATCTTTACCCCAGGTCTTGCACTGCAGACGAAATCGGCCGCATTGGAGGGATGCGGCCGGGGACCTCTGCGGGCCGCGCAGGCAGGCGACTTGCCGCCTGCGCCAGATCCGATCGGCTAGCTGGTCGGCCCGCCCTGTAGCGCGCTGAGCAGCTTGCCGCCGTCAGGCACGCCCCAGCCGGTGCAGGCATCCCATCCAGGACCCGCTTTGTATTGTCCACCGAGCAGACCGTCGGTGTCATTGTTGCCGACGGTGATGTCGCGCAGCACGCCTGATGGCCCGAACTTGGAATAGAGCAGGGCATTGAAATTACCGGATCGTGCGCCGTTAGCGGCGTTGATCCTGGCGATCAGGCTGGCCCAGAGCGGTGCGGAGGCGCTGGTGCCGCCGACGATGCCGAGCTTGCCGCCGGACATGGTCAGATAACCCGTAGCGGGATCGGCGTTGGCCGCGACATCGGGGATCGCGCGTCCGGCGAAGTGACCGGGGTTGATCGACTTCGGCACGATGCCGCTCTGCCAGCTCGGCACCGGCGTGATGTCGCTGACGCCGCCACCGGTGCCGCTGCCCGGTCCGTCGTTCCAGACGGTCTCGGTCAGCTGCACATGCTTCTTGGAATTCGCCCGCGCATGCAGGGTCGTGCCGCCCACCGCCAGCACGTAGGGACTGGTGGCGGGGAAGTTCACATGCGCGCGGCCGTCTTGCATCTGGGCTTCCGAACCGTCATCGCCGGTCGACACGCAGAACGTGATGCCGAGGTGGGCCGCCGCGAGGAAGCTGTGGTTGCAATGATCGATCGCCGCCGGTGACCAGATCACGCCGGCATTGTTGAAGGCCTGGTTCTCGTCCCAGCCCCAGCTGATCGAGACGACGGAGGGATCGTTGACGGAATCGCTGACGACCTTGGCGAGACAATCGACCAGGCCCTTCTCGTCGAAAGTCGAGAAATAGGTGGCGATCTTGGCGCCGCCGCCGAGCGCGCCGGCAACGTCGACATCCAGCATCACCTCACCGGTCGAATCAGGATCGCCGGAGGGATCAGTCGAGACGCCGTCCACCGCGATGACGGCAACTTCCGGCGCGGGAACGCCGATCTTGCTGAAATAGGCCGCGACGTCAGGGGTCTCCACGCCGCCGCCGAATTCGAGCAGGCCGATACATTGCTTGCTCGCATCGGCTTGCGGGAATTTGTAGATGCCCGCGAGCTCGGTCGGAATGAACCAGTGCCGAACCGAGCTTGCGAAGTCCGGCTTCGCGCTGCTCGCCAGATGGCGAGAGCGCCTCAGCACACGGTGGTTGTTCAGGCCGAACACGCCGGTGATGGCGTCGCCGATTTCGGTCGGGACGTGCACCGGGCCGGTGCGGGCATGGAAGTCGCCGAGCTGCGGATGGGAATAGTCGAACAGCGTGACCCCGAAAGCGTCGCTGACGTCGTCGACAGTGCCGGCGATGCCGAGCCGCGCTGCGGCGGGCTCGTTACGGGTGACGACGAGCTTGTGCGCCTTGGCGAAATCCTCGATCGACTTGATGGCCTTGGGATCGGAGCCGTATTTGCTCTCGAGCGTGTCGCGCGTCATGTATTTGCGCGCCTTGGGGAGCTTGTTGTCGAGGTCGGACAAGTCAGGCAGGTCGGCAGAGCGCTTGACGCCGAGCGTCAGCTCGATCCAGCGCTGGCCGTTGGTCCGGCGCATCGCCTTCGAGCCTGTCGGCAGTTGATGGACCGAGTTGGGAAGTGCGACCATGTGGGGTGTTGCACCAGGGGACATAGTATTTCCTCCTTGCACGGGTGGTTGACGAACAGAAAAGCGATTTGCGAACGCGCCTTGAGCGCGTTCGAAAGTGGTCAGGTGTTCGAAAATGGATCGTGGCGATCCGGCCCAAAAAACCGGCGCAAAATGGATCAAACCTAAAATAGTAAAACGACGCGATGCATCCTAGCAGCCGATCGCGCGGCGCGCGTCTCACAATCGCGTCAATCTATCGCAGCCGTGCCGCATCGATGCGCCAATCGAGCTGACGTAGTTGGCATGTCGCAAATCGGCGCGCGCGCGTGAACGCGCGATGCACGCTGGATGATGTGTGCAGGAAAGACGTCTGAAGTTCTAGCCGGCCTTCTTCCGCTTCGTCGCCTTCTTCGCAGTCTTCTTGGCCGCCTTCTTCTTCGCGGCCTTCTGGGCGGTCAGATACGCCTCGACCTTCTTGGAGGAGTGGCCGGCGGCGGCGACGGCGGCCTTCAGCTTCGCCGGCGTGATCTTGAACTTCTTCGACCAGTAGCGGACTTCATAGGCTTCACCGAGTGCGATCAGCTTCTTGTCGGCGGCGCGGTGCTTCTGCAGCTTGATGTACTCTTCGACCTTCCTGGCGGAGTGGCCGACTTTCTTGACGGCATATTTCAGCTTGGCCGGCGTGACCTTGAATTTCTTCGACCAGTAGGCGACTTCATATTTCTCGGTGAGCGCAATCAATTTGCGGTCCGCTCCGCCCCGTTTGGTCTTGTCGTCGGCCATGCTTCTCTCCTGCCCTGGGATCTGCGTACATCCAGTCTAGCATGCAATCCGATTTTTTGCGGTGCGGGATGGCTCGCGCGCGGCGATTGCGCGGGGCGGTGGTTTTGCCGCGTCGGCTCAAATGGTTGTGCGGCGCGACCCCGGTCTATCCCGGTAAGGTCGTTCTACTGTGCATGGGGTTGTTTTCGACTTTTTTGCCATTCGCGCGTCCGTGATGGAACCTAATTGCGGCTGGTGCGACTTATCCATGACACGGGCAAACACGTGCGAGGCAGTCATGGCAGAGAAGCATACCGCCGATCCGGCTGAGATCATGCGGGCGACCGGTCATCCTGAATTGGAATACGCCGCCGGCTGGACCATCGCCGGTCTCGTCACCATCGGCACCATCGTCGCCGCCTGGGTGTTCGCGATCTAGGCCATTGGGAATTGAAGTTCGAAGGCCACGCCCGCCTCGGAGGGCTTGAGCCTGATCGAGCCGCCATGGCTCGCCATCACCGCACGCGCGATCGCCAGCCCCATCCCCGTGCCGCCCTGGTCGCGGCGGGTCGTGAAGAACGCGTCAAAGATCCTGTCGCGGTTCGGCACCGAGATCGGCTCGCCGTCATTGCTGACCGTCAGCAGCAACGTCGTCCGCTCGTCCACCGCCTCGAGCCTGATCGACGTTGCCTTGTGCCGCACCGCGTTGTCGGCGAGGTGCGACAGCACGATCAGCGCCTTTTCGCCGGACATGCCGATCGGCCGATCGAGGCTGCCGGTCGCCTCGATGGTACCAGCCGGAAACCGGCTTCTGAGATCGGCGATCACAGGCGCGAGCTCCGTGCGCTCGTTCTGCGGCAGGCTCTCGGCGCGCGCCAGCTCCCGCAACCGCTGCGCCATCGCTTCCAGCCGCTGGGTGTCGGAGAGAATGTTGGCGATGAACGTCTTCTGCTCTGATGGCGTCAGGCCCTCGGGCTTGCCCTGGTAAGAATCCTGCAACAGTTCGGCCGCGCCCTTGATCGAGGTCAGCGGCGATTTCAGCTCGTGGGTGAGGTGGGCCGAGAACGTCGCGATGTAATCGGAGCGCCGCGCCAGCTGCTCGGCCATGCCGAGAAAGCTGTGCGAGAGCTGCGCGAACTCGCGCGTGCCGTAGTGCTTGAGCGGCTGGAACGCTTCGCGATCGCCACGGCCGATCCTGGCAGCACGATCAATCAGCTCGCGCATCGGCAGCGTGATCGTGCGCGAGAACACCAGCCCGATCGCGATCGTGCCGAGGATCACGGCAAGCCCGGCCAGCACGAACTTTCCGCGCTCCTGGTAGAGATGATCGAAAATGTTGCTCGGCGTCCGCGTGGTGTAGATCACCCCGGCAACGCGGTTGTTGACGATGACGGGCATCGCCGAGAATACGTGCACGCCAAGCCCGCGGCTGAAGGAATAGATCGGCGGCGGCGGCTTGTCCGGCACGCGGTTGCGTAAGGTCGCGTGGTATTGGCCGTGCAACGCGTCAGCGACCTCCTCGATATGCGCGAGCGACTGTCCGATCTCCTGCCGCCCGGCGATCACCACGCCCTGCGGATCGAGGATGCGAAAGCCCGCCAGCGTCACCTTCTGCGTCTCGCGGATGATCGGCGTCAGCTTCGCGCCGATCTCGACATAGGCCTGTTGCGCCGGCTGGGTTGCGGGCAGCGCATCCGGCCGCCGTCGCAGCAGATCGTTGGCGGTGAGATCGAGCAGGGGCCGGATCGGCGTGACCTGGTCGCCGGGATCGGGCAACACGTTCGGCGGCACCTCGGCGCCGAGCGTCAGGCCGCTGTCGAGCCGCGCTTCGACCTCCTGCGCATAGATCGTCGCCAGCACGCGGCTTTGCGCGATCAACTCGGCCTGGGTCTGGCGGATCAGCTGGTTGTCGTAGAGGCGGAAGAAGAACAAGCCGACCAGCGGCAGCACGGCGACGGTTGCGAGCACCGCGAAGATGACGAGCCCGAGCGACGGCCGCCATTTGTCGGGCGGAGCGCTCATGCCTCTTTCTCGCAGCGGCCGAGCTTGAAACCGACGCCGTGAATGGTCTCGATCACGTTCTCACACTTCAGCGCCCCGAGCTTGGCGCGGATGTTGCGGATGTGGCTGTCGATGGTGCGGTCGGAAACCTGGATGTTGAGCTGATAGGCCGCTCGCATCAGCTGCTCGCGGTTGAACACCGACGTCGGCCGGGTCAGGAACGCGCGCAAGATGCCGAATTCGATCGCGGTCAGCTTCAGCGGCGTGCCGGAGAAGGTCGCCACATGCTGCTCGGGATCGATCAAGAGCCCGCCTTGCGCCAGTGCAGCCGGACTGCCTTTGGCTTCGCCATTGCGTGGGCTCAACCGGCGCAGGATGACATTGACCCGTGCCACCAACTCGCGCGGGCTGAACGGTTTTGTAACGTAGTCGTCGCCGCCGATCTCGAGGCCGAGCACGCGGTCGATCTCCTCGTCCCGCGCTGACAGAAACAGGATGGGCACGTCGGTCGTCTTGCGGATCTCCCGGCAAACGTCGAGGCCATCGAACTCGGGCATGCCGATGTCGAGCACGATCAGGTCAGGCCTGTCGGCGGCAAAGCGGAGAAGCGCCTCCTTGCCGTCGCGGGCCTCGATCACGTCCATGCCGGCCTTCTTTAGGGCAACGCGGATGACCTCGCGGATGTGGCCCTCGTCGTCGACGATGAGAATGCGATGCGCCAAGAGATTCTCCGCTCACCCGGCCGGCTGGCTGCCGGACTGGCCTCTCGCCTCGGCATCCAGCCTGCGTTGGAGCCGCCAGCTCCGAAACCCCCAGGCCCGCCAGGCCATGTCCAGGCGCTGCTTTTCTACAAGCTGATCACGCCATCCGACAAGATTGACGAGATTGGCGTTGGAGCGAAACGGTATCACCTTGGCGATCGCCGGCAGAGCCTGTGGCCCAAGTTGCGTAAGATAATAGTCATCGATCGACTTGCCGTTACCGGACATTTCCCGGCTATGCGCAACATTGTAGTCGGCAATGAAGGCGTCGAAGTTCATCAGCGAGCATATATACACCACCATCGTTAACGCGATCAGATTGGCGCCGACGAGCCACCGGTTGGGCCGGTCGAGCGCGATTCGTGCGACGATCAGGATCAGCCCCAGCGCGACCAGCCCCATCCAGATGAAGGCGGCGATCCGCCAATAGGTCAGCATGTAGATATCCACGTAGAGATCGAGGCGGAGGATGGAGGAGGCGACCAGCAGGACGTTCTGCCCGACCCAGAGATAGACCAGCGGTCGGATCACGCTGGATTTCTCGGCCGGCCCGCCTGGACGCATCGCGACCAGCACGAAGGCGGCGGCGAGCAGCGCGGTCGCGATCAGCGGATAGGCGCCGCGATGGGCATAGCCGGCGTAAGTCATGCTGGCCGGCAGCGCCACATGGCCCCAAAGGTAGAGGCCGTCGAGTACGGATTGCGCCGCGAACAGCAGATTGAACAGGATCAGCGAACGCAGAATCGTCGAGGAGCCGAGGAACTCCGCCGGGATCATGGGGGCTCCGCGCGGGAGGGGCGGCGGCACGGGGCCATCGACGACATCAATGGTGGCAATCGTCCTGCGCCGCCAGCGCAGATGGATGAACGGCCAGACCAGCGCCAGCATCATGGTCCAGAACAGCACGCGCGGGATGCTGACATAGTCGAGAATGAGCTTTGGATTGAGCAGGGACACCCACTGCTCGATCACCGGGTTGGCCGCGGCGAAGAGAGCGACAAAGACGGTGCCGAGCGCTGCCGGCAGCAGCCAGAGCGCGATGCCGCGGGTGAATGCGGACATGTTGAAAACATGGAGCGCTTCGAAGAAGACCCTGAAGGGGCCGAACAGAAAGAAGTTGCGCAATGCTCGGGCCCGCTCGGCGAGCCCGGTCGTCTCCGGATTGGTCGCAAACAACAACGAAATGGCGAGTGCCGCGACCAGAATCAGGAACGATAGCGTGTTGAGCTCCTCGATCGCCGGTATCAGGCCGGCGACGAGGATGGCGGCGCCGACCATGGTGCGACGCGGATCCAGCGCGGCGTAGTTGAAGAGCATCGACACGCAGACTGTCGCAATCGCAAACAGCGTCAGCGATAGCCCGATCCGGTGGCCATAGAACAGCCAGTCGGCGAACCCAGCCAGTACAAGCGCGCAGCCGAGCTTGGCTGGAATTGAGGAGTGCTTGATCGGCCGGAAGTCCGCCGCGATCGTCGAGGCCAGGCTCGTCATGTGCAAAGCACCTTTCGTGATGGGTGGCACCTCGAAATCTGCACGGCTCTTGTGCAGAAGCCGGGATCGTCGTCTGCACGGTTTCAGGAGTCTTTTGCAGATTTCGTGCAGGTGCGCTTTTGGCTCTCGCGCAGCGCAAATCACCTTGATAGGTGCGAAGCATCCGCCACTGCTCGGACGTGATGCACCATGGAATTCCTCCGTCGTATCGGCCTCATGCTGCTTTGGGTTGCCGCACCCGTTGTTGCATTCGCGGCCGCCAACAAGAACGATCCCTATCTGGTCCCGCTGCGGGGCGTCGGAAACATCGCGCTTGTCGTTGTAAGCATCGCGATCGCCGTCGCCCTGATGCGCAAAGGCCGTTGGCATGGCTTGGCTGGCAAGTTGCTCATTTTGCTCTGGTGCCTGCCGCCAATGCTGATGGCGGTGGCGCATCTCAGCTTCGAGCTGCGCAAGCACGATGTCCTCAGCGCCACCGTGCCCGAAGCACGTCAGCTCGGACCGCACTTCATGGTCGGCTATTCGTCGTTCCCGGAAGTTGCGCGCCTCGCCGAGCAAGGCCTGATTGGGGGCGTCTATGTCACCAGGCACAACATCCGCGGCCGATCGATCGAAGCGTTGCGCGCCGAGATCGCGGCGCTCCAGGACATCAGGCGCGCCGCCGGGCTGCCGCCGCTGGTTGTCGCTGCGGATCAGGAGGGCGGCATCGTCGGACATCTTGCGCCGCCGCTGACGAAACTGCCGGCGCTGGCAACGCTTGCCGGGCTTGCTCCTGATGAGCAGCAGGCCAAAGCTGAAGAGTTTGGCCGTATCCATGGCCGCGAGCTTGCGAGCCTTGGCATCAATCTCAATCTTGCGCCGGTGCTCGATCTCAAGCCGCCGGTTCGGCGCAATCGTCTCGATTTCCACACGCTGATTGGCCAGCGTGCGATTGCGACCGATCCGGTGGTCGTCAGCACCATTGCCAGTGCCTATGTGCGCGGGCTGGAAGAGTCCGGCGTCGGCGCGACGCTGAAGCATTTCCCGGGGATCGGGCGCGTGCGCGCCGACACGCACCATTTCAGCGCCAACCTCAATACGCCAGTCAAAGAGCTGGAAGCCTCGGACTGGCTGCCGTTCCGCGCAGTACTGTCGCAGTCGCACAGCGCGCTCATGGTCGGCCATGTGACGCTCACGGCCGTCGATCCAGATCGTGCCGCCTCGCATTCGAAACGCGTTGTCGACGGCATCATCCGGGATGCCTGGAAGTACCAGGGCGTCGTGATGACCGACGATCTCGTGATGGGCGCGATCTATCAGCACGACGTCTGCAAGGCCGTGGTCGAGGCCATCAACGCCGGCGTCGATCTCCTGCTGGTCGCCTATGACGGCGCGCAATTCTACCGGATCTTGGGCTGCGCCCTCGATGCGTCGCGGCAGGGCAAGCTCGATGCGGCTATGCTGCATGCAAGCAAAGCGCGGCTGGAGAGGGGCTTTTCGATCGAGCAGGCGCGAGCGACGTCAGCCGCGGTCCGCGTCGTCAATAAAAATTAGCTCTTCGCAAGCTGGCGGTAATGCCTCCTCAGGGCGCGTGGCGATTGAAGGAGGTAAGGCGCATGCCATAGGGGCTTGCGACGTTGGGCACGACGTCGGTGGAGACTGCCGCGTCAGCGAGAAGCTGAATCGAGCGGCGCAACCACCGGTGTAGCGTCTTGGTCACACATCCAGATAATGATCAACTTATGAGGTGTGTCAGCTTGTCGCAACAACCTGTTTCTTGCGACAAGAGCCTCGTTGTTTTTGGAATGGCGGGGCCCGGGAATGCGTCGTGTTGCGGCAATTGGCTTTGGTTTGATTTCGATTCTGGGATTTGGAAGTACCGCAATCGCCGCCGATCTTGCAGTCAAGGCTCCGGTAGCGCCCCAGCCATTCAGCTGGACCGGCTGCTTTGTCGGTGTCCATGCGGGAGGCGACTTCAGCTTCGACAAGATCAGGAGCTCGGGTGATTTCAGCTCCACCGGTTTCATCGGCGGCGGACAGATCGGCTGCGACTATCAGTTTGCATCAAACTGGGTTGTCGGCGCCGAAGGTCGGGCTGCATGGTCGAGCCTGACGAGTAAGACGGCCGGTCTCGGCAATTTCGGCGGTGTGATCATTCCGACGCAGTTCACCGTCAGCAACGACTTCCTGGCGTCGGCGACCGCGCGCATCGGCTATAGCTTTGCCGGCAACTGGCTCGCCTATAGCCGCGGCGGCGTCGCCTGGACGCGGGAAAAGATTGATAATGTGGTCACGCCTCCGCTTCTGGGATTCCCGGTCGATCCCAAGGCGACTGTCACGCGTACGGGCTGGACCGCCGGCGTCGGTCTCGAGTGGGCATTCGCGCCGCGCTGGTCGACCAATTTCGCGTACGACTACTATGATTTCGGCGCCAATGATTTCTTTCTGACGAACTCCGCTCCCTTGGTGACTTTCCGCGGAAACTTGAAGGACAGACTCCACACCGTGACGGTCGGTGTGAACTATCGCTTCTGATCGAGAAGCTCTGCCATGTGCTACGGCGTCACTGCTCCGCGCGTGACCGCGCGCGGAGCGGTCAGCTCTTTCCAGGTCGAATTGGCGATGTGCACTGGCGAGAAGGCCGGACGCTCGACATAGTGCCCGTCGCCCGCCTCCGCGCGCAGATTGCCATCCTTCCACACGATACGTCCGCGCGAGAGCGTCGCGACCGCTCCGCCGGTGCAGGCAAAGCCTTCGAAGACGTTGTAGTCGATCCGACTCATCTGCCGTTTCGCGCTGATGGTCTTGCTTGCCTTGGGGTCCCACACGACGAGATCAGCATCCGAGCCCACAGCGACTGCGCCCTTGCGCGGATAGATGTTGAGGATGCGGGCGATATTCGCTGATGTCACGGCGACGAACTCTTCCTTGGTCAGCCGACCCGTGGCGACGCCCGCGGTCCACAACAGCGCCAGGCGATCTTCGAGGCCGCCTGTGCCATTCGGGATCTTTCTGAAGTCGCCGAGACCGAACCGCTTTTGCTCGGTGGTGAAGGCGCAATGATCGGTCGCGACCACTTGCAGAGAGCCGGACTGCAGGCCGGCCCAAAGGCTGTCCTGATGCGACTTGTCGCGGAACGGCGGTGACATCACGCGCTGGGCGGAATGATCCCAGTTCTTGTTCTGGTATTCACGTTCATCGAGAAGGAGATGCTGAATCAGCGGCTCGCCATAAACGCGTTTCCCCGCCGCGCGTGCGCGCGCGATCGCCTCATGCGCCTCGCGGCAGCTGGTGTGCACGATGTAGACCGGCGTGCCCGTCATATCGGCGATCATGATGGCTCGGTTGGTGGCTTCGCCCTCGACTTCCGGCGGGCGCGAATAGGCGTGGCCCTCGGGGCCGGTGACGCCGCGCGCGATCAGCGCCTCCTGCATCAGCGCGACGACGTCGCCATTCTCGGCGTGCACCACCGGCATCGCGCCGAGATGGGCGCAGCGCGCGAACGAATTGTAGAGCTCGTCGTCGTTCACCATCAGCGCGCCTTTGTAGGCCATGAAGTGCTTGAAGGTGTTGATGCCGTAGGTTTTGACCACGGTCTCCATCTCGTCATAGATCTGCTTGGACCACGACGTCACCGCCATGTGGAAGCCGTAGTCGCTCGCCGCTTTCTCGGATTTGTGCCGCCACTCCTGATAGGCCGCGAGCATGGATTGGCCGGGATCGGGCAGGCAGAAATCCACCACCATGGTGGTGCCGCCGGTCAGCGCTGCCTTGGTGCCGGATTCGAAATCGTCCGCGGTGACGGTGCCCATGAAGGGCATTTCGAGATGGGTGTGCGGATCGATGCCGCCCGGGATGACGTAGGCGCCGCCGGCATCGAGGATCTCCGCCCCGGTCGGTGCTGCGATCGATGCGCCGATTGCGACGACCATGTCACCTTCGATCAGCACGTCCGCACGGCGCGAATGATCATGATTGACGACGGTGCCGCCGCGGATGAGGAGGGACATAACAGGCTCCGGAGGAGGAGAGAGAACAGGACGCTCCGGAGGCTAAGCGTGCCGTGCGTCGTGCGACAGGCGAAATTTTAGTCAATCGCCGCCCGCGCGATCAATCCGTCGATCATCGCGCGCACGAGGCCCGCGATCTCCTTGCGCAGCGCCGGCAAGGGAACGGCGACCAGCTTCTGCTCCAGGCCGAGCGCCACCATGCCGTGCACCGCCGAGAACAGGCTGCGCGCGGTGATGCCGAGCTCTTCGGGGCTGCGTTTTGGAAACAGCGCGGCGAGCGGCGAGTAGATGTGGCGGAACAACTGCATCTGGTCGTCGATCGACCAGTCCGGCACGATCTTGTCGGCCTCCATGCGATGCTCGAACAGCGCGCGCCAGAGCTGGAGATTTTCTGCGGCGAATTCGCAATAGCCAATGGCGATGCGAACCAGGGTCTCCTGCGGGGAGGGAGCGCCGGTGCTCTCCACTGCGCTCAGCGCCTCATCGAGCCGCAACAGCGTGTGCGAGCCGACGCGTAGGATCAACTCGTCCATATCGGCGACGAGATTGTAGACCGCGCCATTGGCGCAGCCGATTTCGCGGGCGAGATCGCGCGTCTTCAGACCGGCCAATCCTCGTTCGGCGATCATCCGCTCCGCCGCGAGGATCAGATCCTCCCGCAATTTCTCTCGTCGTTCCAGGGCTTTAGACATTTGTTAACCAAAATCGTGAGCGTTGCTCAAATTTCTCTTGAGCGATGCTCAAGATATGCTACAAAGCATCTGTGAGCAATGCTCATAACAGGGAGCAAGCAATGTTCAAGACCGTCGTCACACTTTTCCGCGGTAGCGTGGCCGCCGCAGGCGAGGAGCTGGAGGACCGCACGGCTCTTCTGATCCTCGACCAGCAGATGCGCGATGCGGCCGCAGCCGTCGAGCGCAGCAAGCGGACGCTGGCGCTGGCGATCGCGCAGGACCAGCAGGAGGGCCGCAAGCTCGAGGCGACCGTCACGCGGATTGCCGATCTCGAGACCCGCGCCGTTGCGGCGCTCGATGGTGGCCGCGAGGACCTTGCCAAGGATGCCGCCGAAGCCATCGCGGGTCTCGAGGCCGATCGCGACGCGGCGCTGACGGCGAGGGCTCTGTTCGCGACCGAGATCGCCCGCCTGAAGCGGCACGTGGCAAATGCGCAAGCCCGCATCACCGAGCTCGATCGCGGCCGCCGTATCGCCCGCGCCTCGGAAGCGGTGCGTTCGCTCCGCCGCAGTGGCATCGAGGCGGCACGCCCTTACGAATCCACGTTGCCTGAGGCCGAAAACACCCTTCGGCGTCTGCGTGACCGCCAGATCGAAGCCCAGGCTGCCGATGATGCGCTGGTCGAGCTCGATGCGGCCACCGGTCCGCTCGCCACCGCCGAGAAACTCGCCGAGCAGGGCTTCGGCCCCCGGATCAAGACGACCGCGGACGATGTGCTGGCACGGTTGAAGTCAAAGCATACGCCGACCGCCTGAACTCAAACCTCATCATCATCAGAACCCACAGGAGATTATCATGAACCAGAACGGCCAACCCCACTCCGGCGCCTGGGTGACCTTCACTTACGCGTCCTTCGCAGCTTCCGCCTTCCTCATCGCCCTCGGCATCTTCTTCCTGCCGATCGACCTCTGGATGAAGGGCTACCTCACCATGGGCATCGTGATGCTGGTCCAGACCTGCGTCACCCTGACCAAGACGGTGCGCGACAATCACGAGAGCAGCCGGATGGTGAATCGCATCGAGGATGCCAAGGCCGAGCGTCTGTTGATGGAAGTCTCCAAGGCGGCCTGAGCCAAGAACACATCGAATTGGGCGGCGGATGCTGGAGCATCCGCCGCTTTTCGCATTTCCGATCATTTGCCATGGCCGCCGAAAGATATCCTTTACCCTGCAACCGGCGCGCAAAATGATGCTCATCGCTCCTTAATCGCCGTGCGCGAGAAACCCTTCCGATCACGGGCAGGCGGGCATGGCAGACGCAGAGAGTAAACGGAGCTGGCAACATCTGCCCGAGGCTGTCCGACGTCTGCGCAGCTACGCGTCGTTTTGGCTCAAGGCCTTCGCTCAGCCTGCCATAGATCTGTCCCTGCGCACCCATCCCGGGCACGTCACGCGCATCGTCGAGAGTCCCGGCCTGTCGCTGTCGCATGACGAGCTGGAACAATTGGTCGGGCAGCTTCGTACCGTCGCAGCCAAGACGCTGCCGGCCGATGAACTGACTTATGGCATTTTCTCCGGGGAACGCGAGCGCCTCTCTCGCGCCATCGTCACCCTGATCTTGGAGGAGGACAGTGGACGCCCGATCGCGTTCAACGCGCTCTCGGTGATGGAGGTCGAGCTCGACGGCGCGCCGGTCGATGTCACCCATCTCGGCCTCGTGATGGTCGATCCCGAAGCGCGCGGGCAGGGGCTGTCCTGGGTGCTCTACGGCCTGACCACGCTGGTGCTGTTCCTGCGCGACGGCCTGCGTCCGCGCTGGATCTCCAATGTCACGCAGGTTCCGTCGGTCGTCGGCATGGTCAGCGAGACCTTTTCCGATGTCTATCCGTCGCCGCGACTCGAAGCACGACAGAGCTTTGCGCATCTCCAACTCGCTCGCGGCATCATGCGGCAGCATCGCGGCGTGTTCGGCGTCGGCGCCGACGCGGGCTTCGATGAGAGCCGCTTCGTCATCACGGATGCCTATACCGGCGGCTCCGACGCGCTGAAAAAGACCTATGACGAGGCGCCGAAGCACCGCGACCCGCAATATGCCGAGTTCTGCGCCCGAGAGCTGAATTACGAGCGCGGCGACGATGTCCTCCAGATTGGTCGCATCGACCTTGCCGCTGCGCGCGCCTACCTGTTCGAGCAGGTGCCGCATCGTTCGCTGCCCGGCCTGTTTGTGGCGTCGCTCTTTCTTGGCCTGCAGCGGCTGGTGCTGCCGGTCGTCCATTGGCTCGACGATACCAGGAGTTTTGGCACGTTGCGTCCGCGACAGGGGAACGGCCGATGACATCAGCCGTGGCTGCCTCCGCGATCGTCAATATCTGCGCCGTAATCGGGCTCGGCGTTGCCATGCTCGCACTCTATCGTCGCGATGCGCGCAGTCCGCTGACGGTACGATTCGTGATCGCGCTCGGTGTCGTCGCGCTGCTGTTTCTGATCCGCAGCGCCGCGTGGCTGACCGGGAGCAGTCTGCTTGACGATCTCTCGGTGATCCCGGCCGCTGCTATTCCCTTCGGCGCGCTGATCGTGACCGAGGGCATGTTGCGGCGGCACGCGCCTCGCGCCATCAAGCTTGTTGTGATCATCGGCGCTGTCGTGCTCGGTCTCGGCGGCGCGCTCGGGCTTGGTCATTTCGAGATGCCTTACGCCATTGCGCTGGCGTTGTTCCAACTCGGCGGCTTTGCCGCCTGCGCGGCTTTGCTCGCGATGCGGGATCGG
>Ga0207695_10000481_pt1 | contig 85421 bp, 75 predicted proteins | sample KBSC54metaG_FD_184354 | JGI IMG/M metagenome (GOLD analysis project Ga0207695, IMG submission 184354) | Corn rhizosphere microbial communities from Kellogg Biological Station, Michigan, USA - KBS C5-4 metaG (SPAdes) (version 2) | ecosystem: Host-associated > Plants > Roots > Rhizosphere > Soil...
TTCCGGCAGTCGGAGGACCCCAAGATCCTCAGTGAGCTGAAGAGCATGATGGTGGCCTCGATCGAGAACCCCGAGGCGGCCCGCCCCTTCTATGACTTCCTGGCCAGCCGCCGCGCGACGCTGAAGGTCCTGCTCGAACGCGGCGCGGCGCGCTCCGAGGTGTCCGCCGACGCCGACCTCGACTTCCTCACCGACCTCGCCTACGGCCTGCTCTGGTACCGGGGCCTGGTCGGCCATCGGCCGCTGGACGACGAGGCGGCGCGCAAACTCGCCGGCGCACTTGTCGCGGCAGGCGCTGAATCACGGAAGTAATACCCGCCGGAAAGTCGATCTCAATACTGGTGGGAAAAGGTCAGCGGTGCCGCTGCGCAAGCGACACCGCTGTGATGAATGGACACCGAGAACGAGTTAACAAGCGTCTGTTGTCCGTAGTCGCCTTCCAGGTCCTCGCAGTTCACTCCGTCTGCCTGGCTGGCTGGCCCCTTAAGGGGTCGGTCTTTGCGTGGGTTCCCGATTCGATGTCGAGGTCGAGCGGCCTTGTGCCAAACCATTCCTTCTCTTTGAGTTGGGAGGTCGCCGGGCCTTGCTTTCTTTCTACGACCGATCAAGGTCGGTGCCAAGGGCTACTGGCGGGTTTTTACCCGCTGTCGACCGAATGGCGGAACAATGCCGCCTCAGCAGGCACAGGGATCCCAGAGGCGGTCATCCGTACCGTCGGGGGACGCCCGGCGGCCTGGATCCGACCCTTGTGCGAGCCTCTCGCTAGGGTGAAGTCATGCGTGCCATCACGATCGCCGAGCCGGGCGGACCGGAGCAGTTGGTGTGGGCCGAAGTGCCCGATCCGGTGGCGGCGGCCGGTGAGGTGCTGATCCGGGTCACCGCGACCGCCGTGAACCGCGCCGACATCCTGCAGCGGATGGGCTTCTACACGCCTCCCCCGGGTGCCTCGCTCTATCCCGGGCTGGAGTGCTCCGGGGTGATCGCCGAGGTCGGGGCCGGAGTCAGCGGGTTCGTGCCCGGGGACGAGGTCGTCGCGCTGCTGGCCGGCGGCGGGTACGCCGAGCTCGTGGCGGTGCCCGCGGGGCAGGTCGCGCCGCTGCCGAAGGGCCTGAGCGCGCTGGCCGCCGGCGGGCTGATGGAGACGGTGTGCACCGTCTGGTCGAACGTCTTCATGCTGGCCGGGCTCCGCGCCGGCCAGACGCTGCTGGTCCACGGCGGTTCCAGCGGCATCGGGACCACCGCGATCCAGCTCGCGCACGAGCTCGGCGCCCGCGTGATCGTCACCGCCGGGACCGCGGCGAAGCTCAAGGCCTGCCGCGAGCTCGGCGCCGATGCCGGGGTGAACTACCGCGACGAGGATTTCGTGGAGAGGGTGGCCGAGGTCACCGACGGCCGCGGCGTGGATGTGATCCTCGACAACATGGGCGCCGCCTACCTGGACCGCAACGTGCGGGCGCTGGCCGTGGACGGCAGGCTGGTGATCATCGGGCTGCAGGGCGGGGTCACCGGCGAGGTGAATTTGAACACCCTGCTGCGCAAGCGGGCCAGCGTCAGCGCAACCACTTTGCGCGCGCGGCCGTCAGAAGAGAAAGCGCAGATCGTCGCGGCGGCCCGGGACGCGGTGTGGCCGCTCATCGAACAGGGCCGCTTCCGGGTCGTCGTGGACCGGGTGCTGCCGATCGAGCGGGCGGCCGAGGCGCACCGGGTCGTCGAGGACAGCGGGCACGTCGGCAAGGTCGTGCTCGACGTGGCGGCGGCGGGAAGCGGCAGCTAGCCGGGAAGGCACGCGTGGAAGCTAGGGACGGTTACATGACGGGATTGAACGGCGACCTCTTCGGAGCGATGAATATGAGCCTGAACAACGACCCCGACCACGACGACGACCTGGCCGGCCGGGTGATCGTGGTCCCGGCCGAGGCGCACGGGGACGACGAGTCCGGCGAGAACCCGATGAACGTCGCCGAGATGGTCGAGCAGCCCGCGAAGGTGATGCGGATCGGCTCGATGATCAAGCAGCTGCTGGAGGAGGTCCGGGCCGCGCCTCTGGACGAGGCCTCCCGGGCCCGCCTGCGCGAGATCCACCGCTCCTCGATCGCCGAGCTGGAGAAGGGCCTGGCCCCGGAGCTGGTCGCCGAGCTGGAGCGGCTGTCCCTGCCCTTCGCCGAGGACGAGGTCCCCAGCGAGTCCGAGCTCCGCATCGCCCAGGCCCAGCTGGTCGGCTGGCTGGAGGGGCTGTTCCACGGCATCCAGACCGCCCTGTTCGCTCAGCAGATGGCCGCGCGGGCGCAGCTGGAGCAGATCCGGCGGGCGCTGCCTCCGGGCTCGGTGCCGCCCGGCATGGCCGGCGGCGACGGCGAGCAGCCGGGGCGGATCACCGGCGCGGGACCGTACCTGTAGCCGCCGCCGCGCCTTCCAGGAAGGCGTCCAGCACCTTCGCGTAGTTCTCCGTCCACCACGGCACCAGGGCCGCGGTGGCGGGGAACAGCGAGTCCGCGCGGTGATCGGCATGGTGGTAGTGCCAGGTCAGAATCCAGAAGTCGGTGAGGCGCTCCCACCAGACGCGGCGGACGGAGTCGGTGAGCTCCCGCTCCGAGAACTGCGGACGCGCCGCGACGTATCCCCCGATGAACGCACGAACCAGATCCAGGTCGAGCTGACCTGAGTACTCCCCGGTGAAGAACACTAAGGCAGTGCTCACCACCTCATCCCCACAAGGCGCTACCGCGGTCTTCTCCCAGTCGACGACCGCGGTCACCCGGCTCCCGGGTTCCAGGCCCGACCACATGACGTTTCCGGCATGGAAGTCGCCGTGGATGTAGCCGACCGTCGCTACCGCATCTGGCGCGGGCCGTAGATGGGCGACGTCGGGAATCAGCGCTAAGCGCTCCCGTAATCGGTGCGCGGACAGCGCGTCCATCTCATCCCTGCCGGGACCGGTGGTGACCACCGAGAGCAGCTGCTCGGCCTCGGCGATGGCGCGGCGTTCGGACGTGGTGCCGACGAACAACGGCTGTGGGACCTGGGGAAGAACCCGCTCCAGGCCCGTGTGGAGGTCGGCGAGCAGAACTCCTAAGCAGCGCGCGTCAGCTTCCTGCATGTCTTTGCCATAACGGTGCACTCCGTCGTTCCAGGGGAAGACCGCAAAAGGGCGACCCCGTACATATGCGACTGTACGGCCGTGCACATCCCTGAGCGGGGCGACTGCGGGGAGACCCGCCGCCTGTAATCGGATCACGGCTTCGTGTTGCCACCGGAGTGTCTGTGCCGCGGAGCGTCGGCGCCCGTACGCGTCGGGAAGCCCGGATCCGATTCCGCGCCAGGGCAGATAGTGCTTCAGGAAGTAGCGCCGGCCCGTGGACGTAATCTGATATGACCGGTTGAGAAGCCCGCTGTCCATGGGGCGGAAAGCGGTCGGCGCCGGCAGCCCGAACCGCAGAAACAGCGCCTGGAGTGGCCCTGATGTCCCCGGCATGCGCGCACTCTACAGTGCGGATCATCCTTAACCTGCGCTTTATGTGCACTGACTAGCCTCGAATGAACCAATGGACATCCGGTGTGCCATCCCGGAGGGTGGCAGGACGCGACATCGCGCTGGAGCGCGCGGCGCGGGGAGGCGGACGGGTTATGGCGGCGAGCGGGGCGAGAGGCCACCGTCGCGCGCCCAAGCGCCGCGGCCGGTCTCCGCTGCGCGCGGTCGCCCTGTTCTTCATAAGCACGGCGCTGGTCGTGGGGTCCGGGGTCGCGTTCGGCTACGCCACCCACCATCTCGGCGGCCACCCGAGCACGGACACCGCCAGCGTGGTGGCTCCCCCGACCGGCCCGCTGGACGACACCGCCTCGGCCACCGACGACTCGGCGGCCGGCGGGACCGACTCCGCGCCGGTCAGCTCGCATCCGATGCTCAAGGCCAGCGGGCCGGGCACGGTCACCGAGCTGAACGTGCCGTCCGCGGACACCGACTGGAAGTCCCGGCCGGTCTTCGTCTACCGGCCGGCCGTGCCGGCGAACGTCGTGCTGCCGGTGGTCTACCTCCTGCACGGGGTGCCCGGCGAGCCGGACCGGATCATGCGGTCCGTGAAGGACGTGCTGGACCAGGCGTTCACCACCGGCGGCCAGGAGCCGTTCATCGTGGCCGCGCCGACCGGGGAGGGCACCGCGCACAACGACACCGAATGGGCCGACGCCCAGGACGGCAAGGACATGGTCGAGACGTACTTGATCAAGAACGTCATACCGGCGGTCGAGGGCAAGACGCCGCGGCCGGCCAGTATGCGTGCCGTCGTGGGCTTCTCGATGGGCGGCTACGGCGCGGCCAACCTGACCCTGCGGCACCCCGACCTGTTCAGCCAGTTCGCCTCGCTGGCCGGGTACTTCCACATCGACGACCCGGACGGGATGTTCGGGTCCGACAGCAAGGTCGAGGCGGCGAACACGCCGGACGGCATGGTGCAGAAGGCCGCGAAGAAGCGGGTGCTGCTGCTGGAGGACCAGGACGAGACCGACCCGCTGATCCAGGGCCAGGCCTCCGAGTTCGCGCAGCGGCTGAAGAGCTGCGACTGCGGCGTGGACCTGTCCTGGCGCCTGGAGCCGGGCGGGCACACCTACGACTTCGTCACCGCGGTCTTCCCGAAGGTGATCAGTTTCCTGAACCAGGGCTTCACCGTGAAACCCGTCGCGACACAGTCGGCCGCGCCGGCCGGATGACGGTGCCGCGCTGAGCGATGTTTCACGTGAAACATCGCTCAGTTCTGCTTCTTGGGCTTGGCTTCCTCGTCCAGGCCGAGCATCTCGCGCTCCTCCTTGCTGAGCCGCTCGGTGCCGGTGCGTTCGGAGGCCTGAGCCGGGGCCGCGGGTGCCGGGGGTGTCGCGGGCGGGGCCGTCCGGTTCTTGTCCACCGGAGCGGTCGTGGTGATCGCAGGCGGTGCCGTCGAGGCCGTCGAGGCCGTCGCCGTCGAGCCGGTGCGTGCGCTCTGATCCGCGGCCCTGGCCTCGGGCGTCTCGGCCACCACAGCGCGCTTCGGGTACCCGGGCATCAGCAGTGCACCGATGATCATCAGGAGTCCGCCGCCGAACGCCCAGGCCACGCCGGAGCCGATCCCGCGGTCGTTCGAGCCGGTGATGGTCAGCTCGCCGGCCGCCTGTCCCTGGCGCACCATCCACAGGATGGTGAAGCCGAACGCGACCACGCCGGCGGCGAGCACGAGCGCGCGCGAGCGCATCAGCACTCCGACCACCGCCAGGATGGCCGTGACCAGGAAGACCAGGAAGACCGAGTCCATGATCCCGGACCGGGACACCGTGATGCCCGAGCCGAAGACCTCGTAGAACTTGTAGCTGCTGCCGTGCCGGTTGTTGTACCAGGCCTGCCAGGGGCTGACGAGTGTGGCCGCCGCGCCGATCAGCGCGAGCAGGCCGCCTAGGGCGTTGCGCATGTTCCGGGCTCCTTCCGCCACCCCCTACGGCCGACGGTAAGGCGCTCTTCGGTACCGTGCACCTTGACGGGGCCGCGACGGGGCCGTCCGGGGGTGTGGACCGTGTGCTTTTTGTGAGACATCCGAGCAGGTCAGATGCCTTATGCGCAGCAAAGTTGAGTGGCCTACGCGCAATCTTTTGACTTCGCGTCCCCGCACCGTGCATCATTGAGCGAACTCGACTCAATCTGTCGCGAGCCTTCCCCACTCCATGGGCACGCGTCAGCGACATACGAAACGTCTTTCGCGGAGGAATCCCCATGGCACGTCCGGTCGGCATCGACCTCGGGACGACGAACTCCGTCGTCTGCGTCCTGGAAGGTGGCGAGCCCACCGTCATCACCAACGCCGAGGGCTCCCGGACGACGCCGTCCGTGGTGGCCTTCGCCAAGAACGGCGAGGTGCTGGTCGGCGAGGTCGCCAAGCGCCAGGCCGTCACCAACGTGGAGCGCACCATCCGGTCGGTCAAGCGCCACATGGGCACCGACTGGAAGATCGGGATCGACGACAAGCAGTTCACGCCGCAGCAGATCTCCGCGTTCATCCTGCAGAAGCTCAAGCGCGACGCCGAGTCCTACCTGTCGGAGAAGGTCACCGACGCGGTCATCACCGTCCCGGCCTACTTCTCCGACTCCGAGCGCCAGGCCACCAAGGAGGCCGGCGAGATCGCCGGCCTGAACGTCCTGCGCATCGTCAACGAGCCCACCGCCGCGGCCCTGGCCTACGGCCTGGACAAGGGCGAGGGCGACCAGACCATCCTGGTCTTCGACCTCGGCGGCGGCACCTTCGACGTCTCGCTGCTGGAAGTCGGCAAGGACGACGACGGCTTCTCCACCATCGAGGTGAAGGCCACCAACGGCGACAACCACCTCGGCGGCGACGACTGGGACAACAAGGTCGTCGAGTGGCTGGTGACCCAGTTCAAGAACGCGCACGGCGTGGACCTGTCCAAGGACAAGATGGCCATGCAGCGTCTGCGCGAGGCGGGCGAGAAGGCGAAGATCGAGCTGTCCAGCTCCACCGAGACCTCGATCAACCTGCCCTACATCACCGCCAGCGCCGAGGGCCCGCTGCACCTGGACGAGAAGCTCACGCGCTCGCAGTTCCAGCAGCTGACCGCGGACCTGCTGGACCGCTGCAAGACCCCGTTCCACCAGGTCATCAAGGACGCCGGCGTCTCGCTGAGCGCCATCGAGCACGTGGTGCTGGTGGGCGGCTCGACCCGCATGCCGGCCGTGGCCGACCTGGTCCGCGAGCTGACCGGCGGCAAGGAGCCGAACAAGGGCGTCAACCCGGACGAGGTCGTCGCCGTCGGCGCCGCGCTGCAGGCCGGTGTCCTGAAGGGCGAGGTCAAGGACGTCCTGCTCCTCGACGTCACCCCGCTGTCCCTGGGCATCGAGACCAAGGGCGGCATCATGACCAAGCTGATCGAGAAGAACACCACGATCCCGACCAAGCGCTCGGAGACCTTCACCACGGCCGAGGACAACCAGCCGTCGGTGCAGATCCAGGTCTACCAGGGCGAGCGCGAGATCGCGGCGTACAACAAGCGCCTGGGCATGTTCGAGCTGACCGGCCTGCCGCCGGCGCCGCGCGGGCTGCCGCAGATCGAGGTCACCTTCGACATCGACGCCAACGGCATCGTCAACGTCTCGGCCAAGGACCTGGGCACCGGCAAGGTGCAGTCGATGGTCATCACCGGCGGCTCGGCGCTGCCGAAGGACGAGATCGACCGCATGATGCGCGAGGCCGAGCAGTACGCCGACGAGGACCACAGCCGCCGCGAGGCCGCCGAGGTCCGCAACCAGGCCGAGTCCCTGGTCTACTCGACCGAGAAGTTCCTCAAGGACAACGAGGACAAGGTCCCGGGCGATGTGAAGTCCGAGGTCGAGGCGGCGGTCGGGGAGACCAAGGAGGCCCTCAAGAGCGAGGACTCCGCGGCCATCCGCTCGGCGTCGGAGAAGCTCGCCACCACCAGCCAGAAGCTCGGCGCCGCGCTGTACCAGCAGGCCCAGGCCTCCGGCGAGGCGGCGGGCGCGCCCGGCGGGGAGTCCGCCGGCGCCCCCGGCGGTGCCGAGGACGACGTGGTGGACGCCGAGATCGTCGACGAGGGCAAGGGCGGCCAGGCCTGAGCCTGGCCCGCCAGGGGTTCCACCTGACGAGCGAGTGGCACGACGGCTAGACGGCGCCGCGCGAGGCGCGATCATCAGCGGATGATCGCCCACCGCGCGGCGCCACCCCCAGCAAGACTGAAGCCTTCCCGACGATGGGGAAGCGGCGGGTTCAGGAGGACCTTTCGTGAGCGACGAGTACGCGGCCGAGCGGGAAGGCGAGGGCGAGCGCGCCAACCTCGCGGTGACCGAGCTGCTGGCCAAACTCGCCGAGCGGACCAACGAGCTGCAGGGCGTGCAGGCGGAGTTGGCCGAGCGCACCAACGACGTGCAGCGGCTGCAGGCCGAGTTCAGCAACTACAAGAAGCGGGTCGAGCGGGACCGGCAGGTGGTCAAGGAGACCGCGGTGGCCGGGGCGCTGTCCGAACTGCTCCCGGTGCTGGACGACATCGGCCGGGCGCGCGAGCACGGCGAACTGGAAGGCGGCTTCCGCCAGGTCGGCGAGGCCTTCGAGGCCGTGGTGGCCAAGCTGGGCCTGGCCCGGTTCGGCGCGGCCGGCGAGGTCTTCGACCCGAACCTGCACGAGGCGCTGATGAGCACCACCTCCCCGGACGTGGACGAGGTGACCGTGGCGGTGCTGTTCCGCCCCGGCTACCGGATCGGCGAGCGCGTGGTCCGCGCGGCGCAGGTGCAGGTCGCCGAGCCCGGACCGGCTCCGGAGGCCGAGAAGCCGGCCGAGCCGGCTCCCGCCCCGGCGGCGGCCAAGGCCAAGTCGGCGGCCAAGAGCGCTTCGGGCAGTGCGGGCGCGAACAGCGCGAACAACGGGAACGGGAACACCGGGACCGCCAAGGCGGCCCCCGAGCCGCCCGCAGAGGTCGACGACGACGACGATTCGGGTCTGTGAACCCGGATCAGCCTGGGCGACACGTGGACGACATGGCACAACCCGGACGGGAGGCGTGGGTTTAGGTGGCCGTCAACAAGGACTACTACAAGATCCTCGGAGTCCCCAAGGACGCGCCGGCTGCCGACATCAAGAAGGCCTACCGGAAGCTGGCGCGCCAGTACCACCCCGACGCCAACAAGGGCGACGCGGCCTCGGAGGAGAAGTTCAAGGAGATCTCCGAGGCCTACGACGTCCTGTCCGACGACAAGCGGCGCAAGGAGTACGACGACTCGCGCTCGGTCTTCGGCAACGGCGGCTTCCGGGGCCCCGGCACCGGCGCCCCCGGCGGGTTCAACTTCGACCTCGGCGACCTGCTCGGCGGTCTGTTCAACCGCACCGGCGGCCCGACCACCGGCACCGGCACGGCCGGGCGCACCAGCCAGGCGCGCCGCGGCGCGGACGTGGAGTCGGAGGTGACGCTGAAGTTCAGCGACTCCATCGACGGCGCCACGGTCTCGCTGCGGCTGACCTCGGACACCCCGTGCTCGGCGTGTTCGGGGACCGGCGCCAAGGCCGGCACCACCCCGCGCGTGTGCCCGACCTGTTCGGGCACCGGCCAGGTGAGCCGGAACCAGGGCGGGTTCGCCTTCTCCGAGCCCTGCCGGGACTGCAAGGGCCGCGGCCTGCTGGTCGACGACCCCTGCCCGGTGTGCCACGGCTCCGGCCGGGCCGCCAGCTCCCGCACGATCCAGGCCCGCATCCCGGCGGGCGTCCGCGACGGCCAGCGCATCCGGCTCAAGGGCAAGGGCGCCTCCGGCGAGCGCGGCGGTCCGGCCGGCGACCTGTATGTGGTGGTCCATGTGAGCCCGCACGCGGTCTTCGGACGCGAGGACGACAATCTGACCGTGACCGTGCCCGTCACCTTCCCCGAGGCGGTGCTGGGCGCGGACATCCAGGTCCCGACCCTGGGCGGCATGCCGGTGACGGTGAAGCTGCCGGCCAACTCGCAGAACGGCCGGGTGCTGCGCGTCCGCGGCCGCGGGGTGGCGCGCAAGGACGGGACCAAGGGCGACCTGCTGGTGCGTTTCGAGATCGCGGTTCCGGCCGAGATCGGCGACGACGCGCGGGCGGCCTTGCAGAAGTTCCAGGAGGCGACCGGCAACCACCACCCGCGGGCGGAGCTGCTGGACGCCGCGAAGGGAGAGTGACGGACGATGGCCTCGAAGAATCCGTTCCTGCCGCTGACCGAGGAAACACCTGTCTACGTCATCTCCGTCGCCGCGCAGTTGGCCGGGATGCACCCGCAGACCCTGCGGCAGTACGACCGGCTGGGCATCGTGTGCCCGGAGCGCACCGGCGGCGGTGGCCGCCGGTACTCCGCGCGCGACATCGACACGCTGCGCGAGGTGCAGCGGCTGTCCCAGGACGAGGGCGTGAACCTGGCCGGGATCAAGCGGATCCGCGAGCTCGAGGAGCAGGTCGCGGCGCTGTCCCGGCGGGTGGCCGAACTCGAGGCCGTGACGCTGTACCCGACCGCGAAGAGCGCGGTCCCGGTGGCCGCGCCGGTCGCGCCCGCGGCCTCGCCGCTGCCGCCGGTCCCGCCCGGCTACCGCGGCGACCTGCTGCCGGCCCTGCCTGCGACGTTCACCACCGCCCTGGCGGTCTGGAAGCCCCAGGGCAAGTGAGCGTCCCGCGGCCCCGCGGCGCGCCGCATCGCTGAGCGCCGCCGCGGCTCGCCGCCGCACAACTGAATGTCGGGGGGCTGATCTGTATTGATCTGCTTTAAAGTCGTGGAGGTTTCACCGTGGATTCGCAGAAGCTGACGACCAAGAGCCAGGAGGCCCTGAGCGTCGCGATCCGCGAGGCCACCCGCGCCGGCAACCCTCAGGTGGAGACGGTCCAGGTCCTGCTGGCCCTGCTCGGCCAGGTCGAGGGCACCACCCGGCCGCTGCTGGAGGCGGTCGGCGTGGACCGCGCGGCGCTCACGCAGGCGGTCTCGGCCGCCGCCGAGCGCCTGCCGTCGGCCAGCGGCTCGACGGTCTCGGCGCCGACCCTGGCCCGCAACACCCTCAACGCCCTGAACGCCGCCGGCGACGAGGCCCGCAAGCTCGACGACGAGTACGTCTCCACCGAGCACCTGCTGCTCGGCCTCGCGCTCGGCGACGACGCCACCGCCGAGCTGCTGAAGAAGGCCGGGGCCACGCCGCAGGCGCTGCGCGAGGCCTTCGGCAAGGTGCGCGGCTCGGCGCGGGTGACGTCGCAGGACCCGGAGGCCACCTACCAGGCCCTGGAGAAGTACGGCGTCGACCTGACCGCCTCGGCGCGGGACGGCAAGCTGGACCCGGTCATCGGCCGCGACGCCGAGATCCGCCGTGTCGTGCAGGTGCTGTCGCGCCGGACCAAGAACAACCCGGTGCTCATCGGCGAGCCCGGCGTCGGCAAGACCGCCGTCGTCGAGGGGCTGGCCCAGCGCATCATCGCCGGCGACGTGCCGGAGAGCCTGCGCGACAAGCGCCTGGTGTCCCTGGACCTGGGCGCGATGGTGGCCGGCGCGAAGTACCGCGGCGAGTTCGAGGAGCGCCTCAAGGCCGTCCTGGCCGACATCAAGGACTCCGAGGGCCAGGTCATCACCTTCATCGACGAGCTGCACACGGTCGTCGGCGCCGGCGCGACCGGCGATTCGGCGATGGACGCCGGCAACATGCTCAAGCCCATGCTGGCCCGCGGCGAGCTGCGGATGGTCGGCGCCACCACGCTGGACGAGTACCGCGAGCGCATCGAGAAGGACCCGGCCCTGGAGCGCCGCTTCCAGCAGGTCCTGGTCGACGAGCCGACGGTCGAGGACACCATCGCGATCCTGCGCGGCCTCAAGGGCCGTTACGAGGCGCACCACAAGGTCGCCATCTCCGACACCGCGCTGGTCGCCGCGGCCACGCTCTCGCACCGCTACATCACCTCCCGCTTCCTGCCGGACAAGGCCATCGACCTGATCGACGAGGCCGCCTCCCGGCTGCGCATGGAGATCGACTCCCGTCCGGTGGAGATCGACGAGCTCCAGCGCACCGTGGACCGGATGAAGATGGAGGAGCTGGCGCTGGCCAAGGAGCAGGACCCGGCCTCGCGCGACCGGCTGGCCCGGCTGCGCCTGGACCTGGCCGACCGCCAGGAGCAGCTCAACGCCCTGAACGCGCGCTGGGAGCAGGAGAAGGGCGGCCTGAACCGGGTCGGCGAGCTCAAGCAGCGGCTGGACGCGATGAAGTCGCAGGTCGAGCTGGCGCAGCGGTCCGGCGACTTCGAGACGGCCTCCCGCCTGCTCTACGCCGAGATCCCGGCGGTCGAGGCGGAGCTGGAGACCGCGTCCACCACGGTGGACGAGGTCGAGGCCGTGGCCCCGATGGTCAAGGAGGAGGTCGGCCCGGACGACATCGCCGAGGTGGTCGGCGCCTGGACCGGCATCCCGGCCGGCCGGCTGCTGGAGGGCGAGACCGAGAAGCTGCTGCATATGGAGGAGCGGATCGGCGAGCGGCTGATCGGCCAGGCCGAGGCGGTCGCCGCGGTCTCCGACGCGGTGCGCCGCGCGCGGGCCGGCATCTCCGACCCGGACCGTCCGACCGGCTCGTTCCTGTTCCTCGGCCCCACCGGTGTGGGCAAGACCGAGCTGGCCAAGGCGCTGGCGGACTTCCTGTTCGACGACGAGCACGCCATGGTCCGCATCGACATGTCGGAGTACTCCGAGAAGCACTCGGTGGCCCGGCTCGTCGGCGCCCCTCCCGGCTACGTCGGCTACGAGGAGGGCGGCCAGCTCACCGAGTCCGTCCGGCGGCGGCCGTATTCGGTGGTGCTGCTCGACGAGGTCGAGAAGGCGCACCCGGAGATCTTCGACGTGCTGCTGCAGGTGCTCGACGACGGCCGCCTCACCGACGGCCAGGGCCGGACCGTGGACTTCCGCAACACGATCCTGATCCTCACCTCCAACCTCGGGACCTCCGGCTTCGACCTCACCGTCGACGAGGCGCTGGACCCGGCGCAGGCCCGGCTGGACCGGCGCCAGCGAGTGGACACCGCGGTGCGGGCGGCCTTCAAGCCGGAGTTCCTGAACCGGCTGGACGCGCAGGTGGTCTTCGACCCGCTGGGCACGACCGAGCTCGCCCGGATCGTCGACATCCAGATCGGCAAGCTGGCCGAGCGCCTGGCCGACCGCCGGCTCACGCTGGAGGTCACGCCGGGGGCGAGCGACTGGCTGGCGATCGCCGGGTACGAGCCCGCCTTCGGCGCCCGTCCGCTGCGCCGCCTGGTCCAGTCCTCGATCGGCGACCCGCTGGCCCGCAAGCTGCTGGCCGGCGAGATCCGCGACGGCGACACGGTGAACGTGGACGTCGACATCGAGAACGACGCGCTGGTCATCACCGCGCACGCGTAATGGGGATGATCAAAGACCGGCGGTGCGTCTAGCGTGGTGTCCGTGTCCATGCCTGCCGCACTGCCGACCGTCACCGCCACCCGGTACGTGACCCCGCTCCGCGAGGGCGGTTCGCTGCCCGGCCTGGTCGAGGCCTCGGACCTCGGCACCTATGTGGTGAAGTTCCGCTCGGCGGGCCAGGGCCGCAAGGCTCTGGTCGCCGAGGTGGTCGCCGGGGAGCTGGCGCGGGCGCTGGGTCTGCCGGTGCCGGCGTTGGTCGGGATCGAGCTGGATCCGGTCATCGGCGCTGCCGAGCCGGACCAGGAGATCCAGGAGCTCCTCAAGGGGAGCAGGGGACTGAACCTCGGTATGGACTATCTGCCGGGTTCATTGGGATACGACCCCTTAGCGTTTCCCGTTGAGTCCGAACTGGCCAGCCGCATTGTGTGGTTCGACGCGCTGGTGCGGAACGTGGACCGCTCTTGGCGGAATCCGAACCTGCTGCTGTGGCATCGCAAGCTGTACTTGATCGACCATGGCGCGTCGCTGATCTTCCATCACAACTGGCCCGGTGCGCAGAAGGGCGCCCTGGCTCCCTTTGACGCGGCCGACCATGTGCTCGCTTCCTATGCGAAGGACATGCCGGGCGCCGACGCCGCACTCGCGCCGCTCGTCACCGATGAACTGCTGCGGGCCGTGGTGGCGGTCGTGCCGGACGAGTGGCTGGCCGACGAGCCGGGATTCGAGTCCGTCGACGAGGTACGCGACGCGTACGTCGGCTATCTGGCGACCCGCGTCGCCGGACCGCGCGAGTGGTTTCCACAGGTTGTGGACAGCTCCGCGCAGGAGGCCGCTCGGGCGCAGCAGAGTTCCGATCTCAAGGCTCGTCTCAAGGCGAAGCACCCGAACTGGATGCAGGGACGGGTGAAATGAGCGTTCAGCCTTATGAGTACTCGGTACTGCGGGCCGTCCCGCGCGTGGAGCGCGGCGAGTACGTCAACATCGGCGTGGTGCTCTACTGCCAGCAGCTGGACTTCCTCGGCTGCGCCACGCAGGTGGACTCCGTTCGGGTGCGCGCGCTGGATCCCACAGCGGACGTCGAGGGGATCGAGGCGTTGCTCGGCGCCGTTTCGAAGGTGTGCTGCGGCGGGCCGGACTCCGGACCCGCCGGCCAGGACGCGCTGGGCCGGCGATTCCGGTGGCTGATCGCGCCGCGTTCCACGGTGGTGCAGCCGGGACCGGTGCACACCGGCCTCACCGCCGATCCCGCCGCGGCTCTGGACCGGCTGGCGGAATCAATCCTCGGCTGAGGCCTTGGCTTCCTGTGCCGCCTGCGTCGTTGACGCTGCCTGCGCAGCAGCGCCGCCGGGACCGGTCAGCCGCGACGACGCCTCGACGCCGCGCTTCTCGATGTCCGCGATCATCTCGCGGTCGGCACGCGCGGTGGCTCGGGCGTTGGTCTTCTCCACGATCGCGGGCAGCATCCCATGGAAGCGGCGCAGGTGATTCACCCAAGAGGGAACGCAGATAACGCGGCTCCGCTTAGCGATTCCATCGGCGACCGCCTGGCCGACCTTCTCCAGGGGATAAACACGGGACGCCGGACCGGGCGCGCTTTTACGGAACTTGCCCAGGACCGGATGCGCGTCCGCGCTCGTCACCAGATCCGTCTTGATCCAGGAGAAGTACGCGACCCCGACGTCCACACCGAGATGCTTCACCTCGGCACGCAAGCTGTCGCCGAATGCCTCAGCGCCGGCCTTGGACGCCGTATAGGCGGCCAACGCAGGGGGATGGATAAGGGCTGCCGCAGAGGAGACCACGAGGACGTAGCCCTTGTTCTTGATGACGTGCGGGAGCGCAGTGCGGACCGTGCGCCAGACGCCGAGCAGGTTGATCTCGATGGTGCGCTCGAACGCGGCCGGGTCGATGGAGCGGATGAAGCCGGTCGGCGCGACCCCGGCGTTGGCCACCACGACGTCGATCCCGCCGTAGTGGTCGACGATGCCGTCGATCGCCGCGCCGAGCTGCTCCCAGGACGTCACGTCCGCATCCCACGCCGTCGCGTCGGGGCCGCAGGACTCTGCGGTCTTGCGCAGCTCCTCGGGCTCCAGGCCGATCAGCGCGACCTTCGCCCCGCGCCGAGCGAGGCGGCGGGCGGCGTCGGCGCCGATCCCGCGCGCCGCGCCGGTGATGACCACGACTTTTCCGCTGACGCCTTGCGGTCCCCAGGTTCCCATGGGCCAACCCTACCGCCGGTAACTTACTGGGCGGTAGGGGTCGGCGCGGCGGTCAGCTGCCGACCTGCTGCCCCGCGGAGTTGAAGCACAGCGGCGGCGACGGCGCGTAGGCGGACTTGCCGTACTGGTTCACCGCCTGCACCTGGATGCACGAGGTGCTTCCGGCCGGGAGCATGTAGGAGGAGGACGTACCGTTGACCGGGACGTACTGATCGCCGCCGCCGTCGATGTCGTAGTGCAGGACATAGCTGGTCGCGCCGGCGTCCGCGTTCCAGTAGGCGTTGACCGTGGCTTCCCCGAACCAGGCCGGGATGTTGGCGCCGACGCCGGTGACGGACCCCGGTGCGGTGTGGGTCGGCTGCGCCGGCGGCGGAGCGGCCGTCGTGTGCGCCGTCGAGGGGTGTGTGGCCGGGTGCGAGGCCGTCGAGGCCGGAGGGTTGTTCTGGCCGGTGTTCGGGTTGCTGCCTGGAACGGTGATCGTGACAGGTACGGAGTTGCCCTGGGTCGAAGGCACGTTGCCGCCGACGGGTGCAGCGGGGGCCACCGCACTGCTCGGCGTCGGCGACGACGGACCGCTGCCGTTCGGAGTCTGTCCGCCGGGACCGCTGCTCGAAGAACCGCTGGTGGGTGGGAACGATCCGCCGTTCTGACCGCTGGACAGCGTGCTCCCGCTCCGCGGAGTGTCCGCGGCTGTGTTCCCCTTTCCACCTCCGCCGCCGCCCTCGACGACCGCGAGGGCGGCCAGGAGGAGCGCGCCGACCGTGGCCGCGGAGATCACGGCGAGCCGCTTGGCCCCGCGCTTCGGCGCGATGGCGACCGTCGCCAGATCGGCCGAGTCGGTGGCCGTGAGCGGCAGTCCCACGCCGAGCGGCGGCGGCTGCCAGGCGACGCCGGTGAGCGGCTGCCAGTCCATGGGACCGAAGGCTGCCACGATGTGCTCGGGCGTGGGGCGGTCTTCGGCAGCCTTGGCCAGGCAGCCCTCGATGACCCCGCGCAAGGCCTCGTCGTCCTCGGCCACGCCGGTCAGGTCCGGCTCGTTGTTGACGACGCGGTGCAGGATCGCCAATGGAGCACCGTCGCCGAAAGCCAGGCGTCCGGTCGCGGCGAAGACCAATAACGATCCCAGAGCGAACACATCAGAGGCGCTCTCCACGGAGCGCCCATCGGCTTGCTCAGGGGACATATACGCCGGTGTGCCAAGCGTCTGCCCTGTGTTGGTCAACAGAGAGGCGTCCAAAGCCCGGGCCACACCGAAGTCGATGACTTTGGGGCCGTCGGGGCCGCACAAGACGTTCGCCGGTTTGAGGTCGCGGTGCACGACGTCCGCTGCGTGGATGACTTGGAGCGCCTCCGCGATGGCGACAGCCAGAGCCCGAAGCCGCCGGTTGTCGAAGCTGCCGCCCTGCTCGACGGCGTCCTGCAGGGTCGGACCCGGGACATACTCGGTCGCCAGCCATGGACGCGTGCCCTCGGCCTGCGCGTTGTAGATCTCGGCGACACGCAGGCTGTGGACGCGTCCTGCGACGTCCAACTCCCGCGAGAAGCGCTTGCGGAACGCCGGGATGTCCGCCAGGTCGGAGCGGACGACCTTGACAGCGGCCTGCCGGCCGGCCTCGTCCGTACCGAGGAACACGCGGCCCATGGCACCCGATCCGAGCTGGGTGAGGAGCAGATACGGCCCCATCCGGTCGGTCGCCGGGGGTCCCCCCTTGTGTACGTCGCTGTTCATATTCAACGTCATGCCTCCCCTGTACGGCGTCCCGGCCATTATGGGGCAGCAGCCAGAACCGGTGCCCCCGGGCCCTTAACGCAGGCGGCGATCGTTGAGAACTGGCAACGCGCTACGCGTCTCGGCAACCAGTGCCGGATCAACATCCACCCGCAGGACCTCTTCACCGGTACCCGCTTCGGCGATGACATTCCCCCAGGGGTCGATGACGGCTGAACGTCCGCCGAGAGCCACCCCTCCGTTCGTCCCCACACAGTTCGTGGCGAAGACGAACACCTGGTTCTCGATCGCGCGGGCCTTCAGAAGCACGCGCCAGTGCTCGATCCGCTTGGCGGGCCACGCGGAGCACATCACCATGTGCTCCATGCCCTGATTCACGAGGCGACGGAACAGCTCCGGGAAGCGGAGGTCGTAACACGTGGCCAGACCCAGCGTTCCCCAAGGAGAGGAGAGGGTGACGATGTCCTTCCCCGGCCCCATCAGGGTCGCCTCGCCCTCGCTGAAGCCGAACCGGTGGATCTTCCGGTACTGCGCCTGCTTGCCCTCGGGCCCACGGAGTACCGCGGTGTTATAGAGAATCCCGTCAGGCGTGCGCTCTACATACGAACCGAAGTGCAGCCACATCTCAGGGCCCGAGCCCTCATGGGTGCGCACCTTCTCCAGCGCGGCGATCACCTGGCTGTCGGCGATCGGCTCGGCGTGACTGCTCCAGCTCTTGTAGTCGAACCCGCCGGCCACCCAGAGCTCCGGCAGGACGACCAGTTCAGCGCCGGTCTCCCGTTCGGCCTCGACCAGCTTCACGACACGGGTCCAGCGATCCTCCGGCGCTTCCGCGTCGTCGACCGCGAGCTGCATGAGCGATACGCGCATACTGCCGATCGTGCCAGAGGCGCACCGGTTCTGAGAACCGGTGCGCCTCTGCGTGCCTCTGTGCGTCTGTGCTTAAGCGATCAGCTCCAGGCCAGGGCGGTCAGCGGGTCCGCCAGGACCGCACCGATGTCCCGCAGCACCTTCGAGCCCAGCTCGCCGTCGACCAGGCGGTGGTCGAAGGACAGCGCGAGCGTGGTCACCTGGCGCGGCTTCACCTTGCCCTTGTGCATCCAGGGCTGCTCCCGCACCGCGCCGAACGCCAGGATCGACGCCTCGCCGGGGTTGAGGATCGGGGTGCCGGAGTCCACGCCGAACACGCCGACGTTGGTGATCGTCGCCGTGGCGCCGGTCATGTCGGCCAGCGAGGTCTTGCCCTCGCGCGCCACGTCGGTGAGCTTGTTGAGCGCGCGGCCCAACTCGACCAGCGACAGCAGGTCGGCGCCCTTGACGTTCGGCACGAGCAGCCCGCGCGGCGTGGCCGCCGCGATGCCCAGCGTCACGTGGTCGAAGTAGACGATCTCGCCGTTGGCCTCGTCCCAGCGCGCGTTGACCTCCGGGTTCCGCGCCATCGCCACCAGGAACGCCTTGGCGACCAGCAGCAGCGGCGAGACCCGCACCCCCTGGAAGTCCGGCATCGTCTTCAGGCGCTGCACGAACTTCATGGTCGGCGTGACGTCGACCGTCAGGAACTCGGTGACGTGCGGCGCGGTGAACGCCGACTGCACCATCGCCGTGGCGGTCGCCTTGCGCACGCCCTTGATCGGGACGCGGCGCTCGCCGTTGACGAAGGGCTCGGCCGCCGGGGCGGTGCCGTTGGCGGCCGGCGCCGGCTGCGTCCCGGAGGCCGCCGCGTGGACGTCGTCCCGGGTCACGGTGCCGTTGGCGCCGGTCGCGACGACCAGCGCCAGGTCCACGCCGAGGTCCTTGGCCAGCTTGCGGACCGGCGGCTTGGCCAGCGGCTTCGCGCCGACCGGGGCCGGGGCCGAAGGCGCGTCCGGCGCGGCGGCCCGGACCGCCGGAGCAGCCGTCTCGCGCGCCGCGGACTGGCCGTAGTACGCCGGGGCCGGGAGGTCGTCGACCCCCGGCTCCTCGCGGACCGAGGCGCCCATGACGTCGGCCGCCGACGGCGCCGCCGCGGCAGAGACCGTCTTGCGCGCACGGCGGCTGGAGGCGCCCTGCTTGACGCCGTAGCCGACCAGGACCGGCTCGCGCTTGTCGTCCTTGCCCGCCTTGCCCGCGGCCGGCGCGGCCTTGGCCTCGGCGGTGGCCGCGACGCCGGCGGTCATGTCGTCCCCGCCCGCGCCGCCGGTGCTCGGCGTGCTCGGGTCGATGTCGATCCCGATGATCGGGGTGCCGACGTCGACCGTGGCGCCCTCCTCCACCAGCAGCTCGACGATCTTGCCGGCCCACGGCGAGGGCAGCTCGACGGCGGCCTTCGCGGTCTCGATCTCGACCAGGATCTGGTTGACCGTGACCAGGTCGCCGACCTTGACCGACCAGGCCAGGATCTCGGCCTCGGTCAGGCCCTCGCCGACGTCCGGAAGATTGAATCTCTTGATCTCACCCATGATGTGCTCCCGGCTCCCCTAGAACGCGAACGCGCGGTCGACGGCGTCCAGCACCCGGTCCAGGTCCGGCAGGAACTCCTCCTCGACCCGCGACGGCGGGTACGGGGTGTGCGGGGCGCCGACGCGCAGGACCGGTGCCTCCAGGGAGTAGAAGCACTTCTCGGTGACCTTCGCGGCGACCTCCGCGCCCATCCCCATGAACACCGAGGCCTCGTGCACGGTGATCAGGCGGCCGGTCTTGCGCACGGAGGCGTACACCGGCTCCAGGTCCAGGGGGTTCAGCGTGCGCAGGTCGATGACCTCCAGCGAGCGGCCCTCGTCCGCGGCCGCCGCGGCGGCCTCCAGGCAGGTCTTCACCATGGGGCCGTAGGCGACCACGGTCGCGTCCGTCCCCTGACGCACGACGCGCGAGGCGTAGAGCGGGTACGGGGTCGCGTCCGGGTCCAGCTCGGCCTTGTCCCAGTAGCGGCGCTTGGGCTCGAAGAACACCACCGGGTCGTCGGAGGCGATGGCCTGCTGGATCATCCAGTAGGCGTCCACCGGGTTCGACGCGGCGACCACGCGCAGGCCGGCCGTCATGGCGAAGTAGGCCTCGGGGGACTCCGAGTGGTGCTCGACGGCGCCGATGCCGCCGCCGAACGGGATGCGGATCACGATCGGCATGCTGACGGTGCCCAGGGCCCGGGCCCGCATCTTGGCGACCTGGGTGACGATCTGGTCGAAGGCCGGGAAGACGAAGCCGTCGAACTGGATCTCCACCACCGGGCGGTAGCCGGACAGCGCCAGGCCGACCGCGGTGCCCACGATGCCGGACTCGGCCAGCGGGGTGTCGATGACCCGGCCCTCGCCGAAGTCCTTCTGCAGGCCGTCGGTGACGCGGAAGACGCCGCCGAGCTTGCCGATGTCCTCGCCCATGAGCAGGACCTTGGGGTCGTCCTCCAGGGCCCGGCGCAGTCCGAGGTTCAGGCCCTTGCCGAGGCTGATCTGCTGGGTCTGGCCGTTCTTGGTGTTGGTCGACTCTGCCATGTCAGTGAGCACCCTCGAAAGATTCCCAGTAAGCCCCGTACTCTGCGCGTTCCTCGTCCATCAGGGGGTGCGGCTCGGCGTAGACGTGGTCGAAGATCGAGATCGGCTGCGGGTCCGGCATGGTCACGCAGCGGTGCCGGATGTCCGCGGCGACGGTGTCCGCCTCGGCGTCGACGTCCTTGAAGTACGCCTCGTCGGCGTAGCCGTTCTTCTCCAGGAACGCGCGCATGCGCAGGATCGGGTCCTTGGCCTTCCACTCCTCCAACTCGTCGGAGTCGCGGTAGCGGGTCGGGTCGTCGGACGTGGTGTGCGCACCCATGCGGTAGGTGAAGGCCTCGACCAGCATCGGGCCGTTGCCGGTGCGCGCGCGCTCCAGGGCGGCCTTGGTGACCGCGAGGCACGCCAGGACGTCGTTGCCGTCCACCCGGACGCCCGGGAAGCCGAAGCCGGCGGCGCGCTGGTACAGCGGGACGCGGAACTGGCGCTCGTTGGGCTCGGAGATGGCCCACTGGTTGTTCTGGCAGAAGAAGACCACCGGAGCGTTGTTCACGCTGGCGAAGACGAAGGCCTCGTTGACGTCGCCCTGCGAGGACGCGCCGTCGCCGAAGTACGCGATCACCGCGGCTTCACGGCCGTCGCGCTGCATGCCCATGGCGTAGCCGGTGGCGTGCAGCGTCTGGGAGCCGATCACGATCGTGTAGAGGTGGAAGTTCTTCTCGTTCGGGTCCCAGCCGCCGTTGTTCACGCCGCGGAACATCCCGAGCAGGTTCACCGGGTCCACGTCGCGGCACCACGCCACGCCGTGCTCGCGGTAGGTGGGGAAGGCGTAGTCCTCGGCGGTCTGTGCGCGGCCGGAGCCGACCTGCGCGGCCTCCTGGCCCAGCAGCGGGGCCCACAGCCCCAGCTCGCCCTGGCGCTGCAGCGCCGTGCCTTCGGCGTCGATGCGGCGGACCAGGACCATGTCCCGGTACAGGCCGCGGTACTCCTCGGGCGTCAGGTCGATCGAGTACTCGGGGTGCTCGACCAGCTCTCCTTCAGGGGTCAGCAGCTGCACGAGGTCCGGGTCCTTGGGACCGGCCTTCTTCTTAGCAGCGGTCTTTCCACCCGCGCCCTTGCGTGAGGTCACCACTACATGTCTCCTCTACACGTAACTCAGACGGACGTACGGCGGGATCGCCGCCGCGGTCAGCGAGGTGCTGCGGCGGCCGTGGAGTTCGGGTCGGGGTGTGACGTGGATCCCCCTCGGCCGTGCAGAGGCCACGTTACCGTGCTGAATGCCTGCACGATGCCTCGCACCAAACACGCGAAACCGCGCGAGCATGACTATGTTGTCGGTGTGCACTCTGATGCGGGGAAGCCGGACATAGCGGACTCAGTCCGCGTCTTCCTGCTGGACGACCACGAGCTGGTGCGGCGCGGGGTCGCCGAACTGCTCGGCGCCGAACCCGATATCGAGGTGACCGGTGAGGCCGGCAGCGTGGCGCAGGCCCTGGCCGCGGCCGAGGCGGCGAAGCCGGATGTCGCCCTGCTGGACGTGCGGCTTCCCGACGGTTCGGGGATCGAGGTCTGCCGGGAGCTGAAGTCGCGGATGCCGCACCTGGGCTGCCTGATGCTGACCTCGTTCTCGGACGACGACGCTTTGTTCGGCGCCATCATGGCCGGCGCGGCCGGGTACGTCCTGAAGGACATCCGCGGCTCGGCGCTGGTGGACGCGGTGCGGACGGTGGCGCGCGGGGGCTCGTTGCTCGACCCGACCGCCACGGAGAAGCTGCTGAGCCGGCTGCGCGTCGGCATCGTGCCCGGGGACGGCGACCACGAGGCCGCGGCCTCGAAACTGGCGTCCCTCACCGTGTCCGAGAAACGGATTCTGGAGCTGATCGCCGAAGGGCTCACCAACCGGCAGATCGGCGAGCGGCTGAACCTGGCGGAGAAGACGGTGAAGAACTACGTCACCGGGATCCTGGCGAAGCTGGCCATGCAGCGCAGGACGCAGGCGGCGGCGTTCGCCGTGCGGCACCTTCCTGGGCGTTCGCAGTAATAGCGGATCTCTACTGCGGTTTCGCTATAGAGGGCGCTCCATGAGCATCCCCTTGAAGAGTTCCAGGACTGCCTCGCGGATCTCTTCCCGGGTCGGGGCGGCACGGCTGCCGGCGCCGGCGATGGAGTCGAACAGGACTCCTTCGCTGAAGGCGATGAAGGCGCGGCCGGCGCGGTCCGGATCCGGGGCGCCGAGAGCCGCCATGAGGCCCCGTGCGGGCTCGCGGAAGGCCGCCCCGGCCCGGTCGTAGATGACGCGTAGTTCGGGCCGTCTCGTCGCCTCCAGCGCGAGTTCGAAACGGGCCAGCGCTTGGTTCCGGCGGTGCGTGAGGGTGTCGTGGAGTTGCGTGGCCACGAGGTCGGCGGCCGTCTCAGGCGTCAGCTTCTCCAGGGCCAGCAGGCCGCCGGGGTTCGCGGCGTCTTCGAAGATCTCGGCTTCCAAGCGGCACAGCCGGGCGAACGTCGTCTCCAGCAGGGCGCTGCGGGTCCGGGCGTGGTTGGAGGTGGATCCGGGCGGCAGTCCGGCCGCCTCGTCCACGGCGCGGTGGGTGAGCCCCCGCAGTCCTCGCTCGGCGAGCAGGGCGATCGCGGTGTCGCCGATGAGGTCCGGACGCGAGGTCATGGCCGAGACCCTAGCAGTTGACGACTACGGCTGTAGTGGGCTAGGACTACACATGTAGTTGGGACTACGGGTGTAGTGAGGAGCGGTCATGAGGGTGATCGTGGCGGGGGCGGGATTCGGCGGGCTCACCGCGGCGGTGGGGCTGGTTCAGCGCGGGTGGGACGTGACGGTGGTCGAGCGGGCGACGGAGCTGCGGCCGATCGGCTCGGGTCTGGCGGTCGCGCCGAACGGGTTGCGAGCGCTGGACACGCTGGGCGCCGGCGACGCGGTGCGGAAGCTGGCGGCGTTTCAGGGGGATGCCGCAGTGACCCGCTCGGACGGCCGGGTGATCACGCGGGTGGACAGTGAGGCCGTCATCCGACGGTTCGGCGACGCGGTGATCCCGGTGACGCGGTCCTCGGTTGTGGATGTGCTGACGGCTTCGCTGCCCAAGGAGGTGTTCCGGCTGGGTGTCGCGGCCACTGGCGTCGAGGTGGGCACGTCATCCCGGCCACCGCGCCTGGTGACAGACGTCGGGCCGCTCGAAGCAGACGTGATCGTCGCCGCCGACGGAGTGAACTCGTTACTGCGGAAGGCTTTGTTCCCGGAGCACCCGGGTGCCGTCTACAGCGGGATCACTGTGTGGCGGCTGCTCGTCCCGACCCCGGCCGGAGACTTCCTGCCCGGCGAGGTCTGGGGCGGCGGCCGGGTCTTCGGGATCACCCCGCTCGCCGACGGCCGGACCTATGCCTACGCGGCCGATCATGCGGAGCCCGGTATTACGTATCCGGACGAGAAGGCCGAACTGGCGCGGCGGTTCGGCGATTGGCACGTCCCGATCCCCCAACTGATCTCCGCCGCGGTTCCCGAGACGATCCTGCACAACGACATCTACGAGATCGCCGAACCGCTTCCGGCGTATCACCGGGGCGCCGTCGCGATCCTGGGCGACGCCGCGCATGCCATGACGCCGCATTTGGGGCAGGGCGCGAACCAGGCCATGGAGGACGCCGTCACCTTGGCGGCGCTTGTGGGGCCGGCTAAGGACTCTGAGGCGGTCGCCGCCGCACTCACTAGATACACGGCTCTACGGGCTCCGAGAGGGGCGGACATGGTGCGTCGCTCCCATCGGATGGGCGACCTGACGCAGAGCCGGTCGCGGCCGAAGGCGATGCTGCGGAACCTGGGGATGAGCCTCGCCGGGCGGCTCGTGCCGGACCTGGCGTTACGAGCGATGGATCCGGTGGTCGCGTGGCGGCCGCCACAGGGCCCGTAGGCTAGGCCGCATGACCGAGATTGCGTCGCCTCCTGTCCCCATTCGCTATGGCTTCCTGGGCCCGGCGGGGACGTTTACGGAGGCGGCGCTTCTTAGCGTTCCCGGCGCGCGGGAAGCGGAGCGGGTTCCGTACGAGTCCGTGCCGGCCGCGCTAGACGCGGTGCGGCGTGGTGAGGTGGCGGGCGCGGTCGTCGCGTTCGAGAACTCTGTGGAGGGCGCGGTTCCGGCCACGCTCGACGATCTGTCCACGGAGGAACCGCCGCTGCACATCGTGCGCGAGATCCTGCTGCCGGTGGAGTTCGCTCTCATGGGGCGTCCCGACACGGCGCTCGCGGACATCAAGACGGTCTCCAGCCACCCGCACGCGTACCCGCAGTGCCGCCGCTGGCTGGCCGAGAACCTGCCGGACGCGCGGTGGGTCGCGGCGTCGTCCAACGCGGACGCGGCGCGGCTGGTGTCCGAGGGCGTGCACGATGCCGCCCTGGCGGGTGCCTTCGCGGCGCCGTTCTACCGGCTGACGTTGCTGGCCCAGAACATCCACGACGTCAACGGGGCGGTCACCCGCTTCGTGATGGTCGTGCCGCCCGGCCCGCCGCCGGCGCGGACCGGCGCCGACAAGACGTCTCTGGCGGTCGTGCTGCGCGACAACCACCCGGGCGCGCTGCTTGAGATCCTTGAGGAGTTCGCGGTCCGCGGCGTCGACCTGATGCGCATCGAGTCGCGGCCGACGCGGTCGAAGCTGGGGACCTACTGGTTCTCCATCGACTGCGAGGGGCACCTCGACGACGCGCGGGTCGGGGAGGTCCTGACCGGCCTGCGGCGGGTCGCCGCCGAGGTCCGGTACCTCGGCAGCTACCCGCGCGCGGACGGACGCGCCGCGGAGATCCGCAAGGGGACCTCCGACGAGGACTTCCGCGAGGCCGCCGAGTGGCTGGCCGGCCTCAGGAACCGATGAGCGCGTTGAGCAGGGTCTCCCGCTCGGCGATCGCCGTGTAGAGCTGCTCGGAGATCGAGCGCAGAGCGGTCAGCGAGTCGTACTGGTAGGCCGCGAGCACGTCCGCCATCGGGTTCTCCATCAGCGTCTGGCGCTCCAGAGCCAGCTCCGCCTGCTTGGCGCGCAGCCAGATCAGGCGGCCGCGCAGCCACATCTCGCGCTGCGGGTGGTCCTTCGCCGGCCCCGAGGAGGTCAGCGACCATTCCTCGCTGAGCTTCTGGAGCGCAGGGAGGTCGTCCTTCTCGTAGGCGGCGTTGACGCGGGTGATGAAGGCCGAGCGGCGGGCGATCTCGGTCTCGTCCTGGACGAGGTCGGGGTGCGACCGCCGCGCGAGCTCGCGGTAGAGCCGTTGCGCGGTCTTGCTGGGCCGCACGGGGACGTTCGGGTCGGGAGCGGCGCTCGCGGCCTCCTCGCGGGGGCGCGGCGGCTTCTGGTCCTGCTCGCCTCCCTCCTCGTCCTCGAGCAGCCCGGCGTTCGCCGCGGCGAACAGCAGGGGGTCCTCGCCGTCCACCCGCGCCCGCGCCTGCACCGCACGGCGGATCGCTTCGGGGTCGCCGGTCATGGCGGCTTCGGTCTCGGCGGTGAGCGCGTCCAGCTCGTCCAGCCGGCCGTACAGCGGGCCCAGTTGGATCTGGTGCAGCCGGGTGAACTGGTCCAACTCGGCACGCAGCGACTCGACGGCCACCTGCGTGTCCAGCAGGGCCGTCTCGGCCACCACGACGGCGTCTTCCAGACTCTGGAACAACGGCTCACTCATTGCCTGGGCAGTCTCCACGGTTGGTCCTCACAGATGTACTCAGGGCACTGCGGCAGAGAGGGTACAGGAGCGGCATGGGGCGGCGACTCCGTCTTCGGGCGTACTGTGGTGCGCAGGATGATCGACCTTAACGCAGATTTGGGTGAAGGTTTCGGGCGTTGGCGACTCGGTGACGACGACGCCCTCCTGGAACTCGTCACGAGTGCCAACGTCGCCTGCGGCTTCCACGCCGGCGATCCTTCCACCATGCGCCGGGTCTGCTCGGCGGCCGTCAGCCGAGGAGTACGGATCGGAGCCCAGGTAGGGTATCGCGACTTGGCCGGCTTCGGCCGCCGCGACATCGAGTACGACCCCCACGAGCTGGCCGACGACGTGCTGTACCAAATCGGCGCCCTGGACGCGTCCGCCCGAGCGGCAGGCGATCGAGTCCGCTACGTGAAACCGCACGGGGCTCTGTACAACCGTATCGTGCACGACGCAGTGCAAGCCGAGGCGGTCGTCCGCGCGGTGGTGGCGTTCTCCGAAGCGTACTCCGTCGAACTCCCCGTCCTGGGCCTCCCCGGCTCGGTGTTCCTCGAACTGGCGGCCACGGCGGGACTCCCGGTCGTCCTCGAGGCCTTCGCGGACCGCGCCTACACCGCGCAGGGCACCCTCGTTCCCCGCTCGGTACCGGACTCGGTCCTGACGATCCCGGAGGAGGTCGCCGGCCGCGCCGTCGAGATGGCGATCTCCGGCACGGTCGCGGCGATCGACGGCACCCCGGTGACCGTGGCGCCGCGATCGTTGTGCGTGCACGGGGATTCGCCCTCCGCGGTGGCACTGGCGAAGGCGGTCCGGGAGGGACTGCGGTCGGTGGGAGTCGAGGTCGGGGCCTTCGCCTGAGCTGAGGGGACTTGCCATCGGCGAGATCGATCTGGTGCCGATGGCCGGCCGGTGGCGATGTCGGCCGGCCATCGGGTGAGGCGTCACGTCGCCCGCGGTGGGTTCACGTAGGCGCCGAGGGTTGCGCGCGCCAGCGAGGACTGGGCGCGGGACAGGAAGCGTGAGCCGGGGCCGGGAGGGGCCTCCCTCTCAGGATCCGGGAGGTCGGCGGATTCGGATCGCTGGTGCGGGATGTGGGGGCGATCCGGTTGCGATTCGGTATCGGCGCGGGCGGAGGCTTCGCGAGCGATGGCCACGGCCGCTTCGGCCGGCTCTGGACAGGCTGCGGCATCAGATGTGCCGGCGAGGGCGAAGTTCGGTGGGACGGCGACGGGGTCTGCGAGCTGAGGACTCGGCCATGCCTCGGTGGGCGCGATGCTCGATGGAGCAGCTGGGGGATTCGACTGCGCCTCGGCGGATGCGGCGGCAAGGTCAGTGCTCGATCTCCGGTCGGCTGGCGCGGTGGCGTGAGCGGAGGCTGCCGCGAGACCCGGGCCCGCTGTCGGAGCGGGGGCGAGCACGATGTTCGGTGGCCAGCCAGTGGAGACATCGGCTCCAGCAGGGCTTGGCGGCGGGTCGGCCGGCTTGGTGGCGAGTCCGGCGCTCGCAACTGAATCAGCCGCAAGAGCGAGATTCGGCGCCTGCTCGGTGGGAGCACTGGCGAGCGCGTGGTCAGCCTTCGCCTCAGCCTGAGCACCCCCGTCGGTCTCCGCCCCCTCACCTCCCAGCAGCTTCGCCGTCGGCGCCAGCGTCTCGCTGTCCAGCCAGCCCTGCTTGACCGCCTCCTGCTGGCAGCCGGTGCGGGAGCGGCCGTGGGCGTGCGAGACGGTCTTCCAGCTGTGGCCGGCTTGGAGGTGCCGCCGGAGTTCGGTGCGCTCCTCGTCGGTCCAGCGGGTGCCGTGGTTGGGCCATTGGGCTTTGCGGCGGGCTGTTTCGGGGTGGGGTTGTCGGGCGAGCCAGGTGATGGAGCGCAGCTGGCCTCGGGGTGCCACGTAGACGACGTCGCCTTGGTGGTGGAAGACCAGTTCGTCGTCGTGGAACTCGATACCGTCGGCGGGGATCATGAGTTGGGCGCCGGGGGTGGTTTCGGGGGCGGCTATGAGTTCCGCGCGGAGCCAGGGTTGGGTTTGGGTGGGCATTGAGTCCCCCTCTGGGGTGGTTTCGGGTGATTTCACCAGAGTGACAGAGGGGTCTGACAAGCGGGGGGCTTTTCGACGTATTCGGGATAAGGCTTCTTATATTACTGCGGCTGCTTAGTGCGCTTCCTGGCGCGCGTGCGGGTCAGCAGGAGGCTGGTCAGCATGCCGGCCAGGAAGGTGCCCGCGAGCGTGAGCCACATCGGGCTGGTCACCGTGGCCACCCAGAAGGTGATGCTCGCCTTGCGCGTGTTGGCCATGATGAACCAGATGGCCACCACCGCGATGACGATGCCGCCGATCATCCGGGAGCGCTGGGCCTTGTCGGCCGCGGTGCGCTGAGGCTGCGGATCGGGCGGCGGCTGCGGGGCGTCGGTCGTCATGAACGGCCTGTTGCCGCCGGCGGTGCCGGGGAACCGTGCGTTGCCCCGAACAGGGGAAGGTCCGTGCGGGTCAGCGGCCGTTCAGGGAGAAGACCACCGAGCCGAAGGAGACCTCGTCGCCGGGGTGGACCGCGGTGGGCGCGGTGATGCGCCAGCCGTTCACCCGGGTGCCGTTGGTGGAGCCCAGGTCGACCAGGAACCAGCCGCTCGGGCCGCGGCGGAACTCCGCGTGGTAGCGGGAGACCGTGGTGTCGAACAGCTGCAGGTCGCATTCGGGCATGCGGCCGATGCGGAGGGTGCCCTGCGGGCCGCCGGGGAGGGACAGGCGGGGCAGCGACGGGCCGCGCCAGGCAGCCTTGATCTTGAAGCGGAAGTGCGCGACGGCCGAGACCGCGTTCACCACGCGCTGGCCGAAGCCCGGCTCCTCGGGCGGGACCGGCAGGTCGGAGACGAGCTGGGTCAGCTCGCTGTGCGACTGCACCGCCAGGGCCTGGTCGATGCGGTGCGAAAACGTGTCACCGGACAGGCGGCCGGCCTCGGCGCCGGCTGCCAGCGCGTCGATCGCGTCGTCGCGCTCCGCGTCCGACGGCCGCCAGTCCGGCGGCTGCCATCTGCCGCTCCCGAACGATGGACCTCCCATGGAAGTGATTGTCCAGTGTCGGCCGATCGGGTGTCCAGCAAGACCGCGGGCGTGATCGAACCCTGCGTCACCCACGGGAGTCCGCCACCTGCTGGAAGAGCCGGCCGTGGGTGACCGTGTCCGGAGTGGATCGTTGAAGTCGGCATGAACGTCATGACCGTGCCCCCGATGACTCCCCCGGCGATGCCGCAGAACGAGGATCAGGAAGTTCCCGAGGAAGCTGTTGACATTCCGCGACAGCAGGACGCCGCGCCGCCGAACTCGACGGAGGGAGAGGGGCAGGCGCCCTCACCCGATGCCGCTGCCGACACGGAGCCGGTTACCGGGGCGGTCGAGGACAAGGACGACAAGGACGATAAAGACGACAAGGACGAGAAGGACGAGAAGGACGAGAAGAAGACGGCGGCCAAGCCGAAGCGCAAGAGCGCCCCGCGCAAGGCCGCCGGCGGCACCAAGACCCTCGTCGTGCTGAAGGAGGGCCGCGTCCAGTACGCCGACACCGACGCGGTGGTCGTGGTGGACCTCGACGAGGCCGCCTCCCCGGACACCGACGTGCACGACGTTCTGGACCGCCTCACCGAGCTGCGCGAGGCGGCCGAGTCGCCGGCCAAGGCCGACGCGGTCAGGTCCCTGACAGACCTGATCCAGGAGAAGGCCCTGGGCTAGCGGTCCCTCAGTCCCGTTCGGACGGCTGCCACAGCGGCTCGTCGACCGTGAAGCCCACCGGCTCGCCCCAGCCGTTCCGGTACGCGACCTCGTGCGCGGGACGGCGCGGGGCGACGCCCCAGCGACCGGTCGGGTAGCCGAACGACACGCAGCAGGACTGTACCCACTTCTGGTCCGTCGGTACGCCGAGGATCTCCTTCACCTCCGCGTCGTGGAACAGGCCGAGGATCGAGGTCAGCGAGCTGCCGACGCCCTGGGCCCGCGCGGCCAGCTGCGCGTTCCAGACCGCCGGGAAGATCGAGCCGCCGGTGCGGTCGTGCTGGACGAAGGCGAACAGGAACAGCGGCACCTGCTCGAAGTGCTCGCCGAGCCACTGCGAGGACTTCGTGACCTTCGCCATCTGGCGCGACTCGGGGCTGTCCGGATCGGCGGCGACGGCGGCCAGCATCGGCGCGTAGACGGTCTTGTAGAGCTGGTCCAGCGCATCGCGGTAGAGCGGGCCGAGGAGCTTCTTCTTCTCGGGGTCGTCCAGCAACAGGAACCGCCAGTTCTGGCCGTTGCCGCCGGAGGGTGCGCGGATCGCGGCGTCCAGGATCCGGGCCTGGACGGACTCCGGGACCGGGTCGGGCTTGACCCGGCGCATCGCCCGGGTGGTGTAGAGAGCTTCGTAGATGTCCATGATGGTCCGCAGAGTAGGTTTGCGTCCTCGGACGGCACAAGGCGCGGGGCGCGAACGTGATGCGGAGCTCAATCGGGGCGCAGCGCGTAACTCAGGCGGTCGGCGACGGCGGCGCGGGCCAGCCGGGCGGCGGTCGCGTTGTCCACAGCCAGGAACACCAGACCGCCGTCGTCGGGGGCCGACCGGGTGAGCGAACCGGCGTCCGCCGAGCGCGCGATCTCGAGGACTGAGACGTCGGTGGCGACCGCCGTCTCACCCCGTGGTGGCGCCGAGCCGGAGTCCTGGATCGGGCCCGCGAGCCGATCGGGAGGACCGGGCGGCCCGCCCGGCCCGGTGTCGCGGGCGGCCAGCACGTCGATTCGGTCGCCGGGGCGCAGGTACCCGGTGCTGCCCGCGTCGGCGAACCGCACCGGGACCGCGACCAGGCCGCTCAGCAGGGCTTCGGCGGCGAACCGGGGCGGCCGGCGCGGCGGCGGGGCGGAGTGCTCGGCGGTGAGCAGGGCCATGGAGACCCCGGCGAAACCGGCCGCGCCGAAGACGCGCAGCCGCCGGGTGCGGGAGGAGTGACGCCGTCCGGATATCCGGGCGGCGAACTTCGGGCGGGCGGCGGTGGTGGCGGGCATGGCTCCCCCTCGCGTAGTCGGGACGCTTCGGGGAGTAATGATCCGGGGGCGGTCTCAGCCCTGTCCACCGGTCGGTGGCCGACCTGTGGATAACTCGGGTGGATCTGTGGATAACCCGGTGGACAACCGGGCGCCGCTCAGCTCTTTGTGGACGACGAGGAGCCCGAGCTTGACGACGAAGAGGACGACGACGTGCTCGACGACGCGGACGAGGACGACGACTCGCTCTTGCCCGATCCGGACGAGCCGGACCCGCCGGAGCTGCCCGACCCGCCCGAGCTCCCGGAGCCCGAGGACCCGGAGGAACCGTTCGATCCGGACGCCGGCGCCGTGGACGAGCTCGAGGACGACCGGCTGTCGGTGCGGTAGAAGCCGCTGCCCTTGAACACGATGCCCACGGCGGAGAAGACCTTGCGCAGTTCGCCCTGGCAGTTCGGGCAGACGGTCAGCGCGTCGTCCGTGAACTTCTGCACGACCTCCAGCGCCTCACCGCAGTCCTTGCACTGGTACTGGTAAGTCGGCACGGGGAAACTCCTTCATCGACCTGGCACTCTGGCCGCCAGACTGCCAATTCTGCGGGATCGGCGCGGGGACTGTCCAATGCGCTGGGGCAGGACTGTGACACACCTCACCCGGGACACCGGCCGACCGGCGCCCCACCGGCAGCCGCCCGGCCACAGAACCGGACGTCAGAACGGTCAGAACCGTCAGAACAGCGGGATCTCGAACCAGACGAACTTCCCGGCGTCGGTGGGCCGCGCGCCCCACCGCGCCGACAGCGCGTCCACCAGATACAACCCGCGGCCGCCCTCATCTGTTTCCGCGGCCTGCCGGATCCGGGGCAGCCGCACGTCCGGGTCGTGCACCTCGATCCACAGCGCCCGCAGGCCCCGCCGCAGCACCAGGTCCAGCCGCCGCGAGCCGCCCGGGGCGGCCAGCGTGCCGTCCAGCATCCCCAGCTCGTCCAGCAGACCGGGCTCGGCGAGCAGGTCCATCTCGTTGTCCTCGTCCAGCGCGCCGAGGTGGTCGGCGTACTCCCGGACGGCCGCCAGCTCCATCATGTCCTCGGCCAGCGGCGGCGGCTCGGGCTCCGGGTACTGGTCGGAGTCGGAGAAGGACCACGGGGTCGGCCGCGGGCCGCTGGCGTGCCGCACCGCGTTGGTGATCAGCTCGGAGACCAGCAGCTCGGCCAGCTCCGCGTGCTCGCTCAGGCCCCACTCGCGCAGCACGGCCCGGGTGTGGTGGCGGGCCGCGAACGCCGCTTCGGGCCGCGCCGGCAGGGCCAGCCGCGACAGCGGCAGGTCGACCGTGGACGTGGCCATGGCGAGCACGGCCTGGTCGTCGTGCGCCTCGCTGCCGGCCGCGCGCAGGGCCGCGCGGCAGATGGCTCGGGGCTCGCGCACCACGCGCTCGATGGCCAGGCACAGCGTGCGCACGCCGGTGTCCACCGACTGGTCGCGCCGCTCCACCACGCCGTCCGTGTACATCACCAGCACGTCGCCCGGCGGGATGCTGAAGATGTGGTCGTCGAACTGCACCGCGCCCTTGCCTCCGCCGGGTCCCAGCGGACCGATGCCCAGCGGGACGTCCGGCGGGACTTCCATCGGATACGTGCCGTGCGCGGACGCCAGCAGTGGCGGCGGATGTCCGGCGTTCGCTAAAGCGCAGCGACGCGTGAAGGGGTCATAGATGGCGTACACACAGGTGACGAGGATCTCCTCGTTCAGCCCACGGACCAACTCGTCCAGATACGACAGCAGCTGGCCGGGCTGCACATCCAAGACCGCGTACGCGCGCAGAGCGGCGCGCAACTGCCCCATCACCGCGGCGGCGTGCGCCCCGCGTCCCTGTACGTCGCCGATCACCACGCCGATCCGGCCGGCCGACAGCTCGACGACGTCATACAAGTCGCCGCTGACTTCCGAAGCGGCACCCGGCGCGTAGCCGACACGGATGGAAACGCCATCGGGGAGCGGCAGATCAGTCGGCAGGAGCGACTTCTGCAGAGCCAGCGCCAGGGTCCGCTGCCGGTCGAACATGGCCGCGTTCTCCAGGGCCAGCCCGGCCCGCGCCGCCAGTTCCTCGACAAGTTCCAAGTCCGCGGTGTCGTACCGCGGCGTCGGATCCGCATCCTCGGTCAAAGCGATGGCGAGGACTCCGCGCACTCCGCTCGGCGCCAGCAAAGGAACAGCGATCAGGGACTTCGCATCCAACAGGAGCGACTTGCGGTCGCACTCCTCATCGGGATCCAGCGCCTTGACGCGCGGCGCGCCCTGAATGAGCACCGGACGCCCGGTCCGTAGCGCGCGGTCACATGGATGACGCGCCGGGTAGTGGATCTCTGTACCGGCTCGCATAGGAGGACACGGAGAGGTGTCCGTACTGTGCACCGTCACCAGACGCTGCGCGACACCGTTCTCATCCAGCAGGTCCACCACGCAGGTATCGGCGAACGCCGGAACCAGGATCTCCGCCAGCGCGGCGAGCGTCCGGCCGGTGTCCAGCGAAGTCCCCAGCTGCATCCCCGCGCGGGAGAGCACTGCGGCGCGGACCGCGGCGCGCGCGGCGGCGCGCTGTTGGTCGTCGCGGCTGGCGTCGGAGCCGAACAGGTCGATCGCGGTCACCACGGTGCCGGTGACCATGCCGCCGTTCATCATCGGCGCGGCCCGCACCCGGGCGAGCAGGGAGTCGCCGTTCCGCGTGGTGATGGGGAAGGAACCCTCCCACGTCCCGCCGCGTTGAACGGTCGAGCCGATGGCGTCCAGGTGGGACAGGGCATTGCCGTTGGTGCCGTCGGCGACCACGAACTCGGTCCACGGCCGGCCCAGCACTTCCTCGCCGTACCAGCCGAAAAGCTCCTCGGCGGCGGGGTTCCAGCCGGTGATCTGACCCCGGTGGTTCAGCACCACCACGGGGTCGGGCAGGGCCTCCAGCACCGAGACCGCCGAGGTCTGGGTGCTGTTCGCGGGCACCAGCTCGGCGGGTGGTTGCGGCCGGGCATGCGGGAGCTGTTCCCCGGTCCCCGGCTGACGTCGCATGTGAGGTACCAACCGCTCTGCCGAACCCTGACGTTCTTTAAGCGCCGAGTCTGCCACTAGCGGTCCCCTCAGCGCGAGAGAACCCCGCCGGGAGATTCGTCCCGTCAGAGAAGGAGAACCCCGCCGGGAGATCCGCCGCGGTGCCGAAAGTGGCGAACGCTTTCCCCCGCGACCGCCATGTCGACGGCGCGGTCGTGCGGCTCCACGGGGAGGTCCACGTCGAGCTCGCCGGGGTAGAGCAGGGCCGCCACCCGGGGGCGCACGGCGCGCGGGGACGCCTCGATCCTGGTCAGGACCCGGTCGTAACTTCCGCCGCCCCGGCCCATGCGCACTCCGCTCGGGGACACCGCGAGAGCCGGGACCACGATCCAGGAGGCTGACAGCACCGCGTCCAAGCCGAGGGATTCGGCCGGCTCGGGGAGCGGGCTCGGGCGCGCCGCACCGGGCGGTGTCCTTCGAACGAGTGAATCAGGGCCGGAGTACCACCCCCACGACAGGTCCATGTCATTCTCTAGAATGGGTAACAGGACGCGGATACCGCGCCCACGCAATCGCGCCAGCAGAGGGCCGGTGTCCGGCTCGGTGCCGAACGACGCGTAGGCGGCGATCACGTCCGCCCCGCCGATGTGTCCCACCAGTACTTCGCACGCTGCAGCCGCCCACGCCGCGCGCTGCTCCGGGGCGCACGCGCGCCGGGCAGCCAGCAACCGTGACCGGATCGTGCCCTTCGTACGGCCCGGGTCGTTGGATTGATTCGACATGCTGTGACAAGAATGCCAGGCCGGGAGAGGAGCCCCACCGTATGTCCCTCACGGCGGTGGTCTTGGTGTTGCTGGCAGCGGCCTGCGCGGTGCTGGCCGGCATGAACCTGACGCTGCGCAGCCGCCTGGAGCAGTTGGAGGAGACCACCCGCACCGCCCTGGCCCAGGCCGCCAGCGAGGTGACCGGACTGGAGCAGGGGCGGGAGAGCCTGGAGCGGCTGTCCGCGCTGGACCCGCTGACCGGGGTGTGGAACTACCGCCATCTGCAGAGCGCTCTGTCCCGGGAGCTCGAAGCCGCCCGGGCCACCGGCGTGGGCGGGGCGCTGCTGATGATCGACGTCGACGACTTCCGCCAGGTCAACGCCGGATACGGCCACCAGCGCGGGTCGGCGGTGCTGCGCGAGCTGGCCCAGCGGTTGGCGCTGGAAGTGCGACACGCCGACACTTTCGCCAGATACGGCGGCGAGGAGTTCGTCCTCATCCTGCCCGGCACCAACGCGGAGACCGCGTCGAAGGTGGCCGAACGGCTCTGCTACGCGGTGCGCAAACTGACTTTCGACGCAGGTCCGGACGGGGACAGCGAGCAGGGTCCGTTCCAGCTGACGATCTCCGTCGGCGGGGTGATCTTCCCCGATCACGGGACGCACGCCGCGACCCTGTTGCGGGTCGCTGATGAACAACTCATGGCGGCTAAACGAGACTCTCATGGAAGTTGGCGCATCACCTGATAGCGTCCCGATTCATGGTGGAGGTTCGCAAAGCAGTCATCCCATCGGCGGGTCTGGGAACCCGGTTCCTGCCGGCTACAAAGGCGACGCCCAAGGAGATGCTCCCGGTCATCGACAAACCGACGATCCAGTACGTCGTCGAGGAAGCCGTGACCGCCGGGCTGACCGACATCCTCATGGTGACCGGCCGCAACAAGCGCCCGCTGGAGGACCACTTCGACCGCGCCGCGGAGCTCGAGGAGGCGCTGGCCGCCAAGGGCGACACGAACCGGCTGGACCAGGTTCGCGCGTCCTCGGAGATGGCGAACGTCCACTATGTCCGGCAGGGCGACCCCAAGGGCCTGGGCCACGCGGTCCTCAAGGCGGAGTCCTATGTGAACGGCGAGCCGTTCGCGGTCCTGCTCGGCGACGACTTCATCGACGACCGGGACCCGCTGCTGCCCGCCATGATCGATGTCCGGAAGCGGTACGGCGGTTCCGTGGTCGCCCTCATCGAAGTCCCCGAAGAGCACATCCACATGTACGGCTGCGCCGCGGTGAAGCCGGCCTCGGACGGACCGGATCTGGCGCACGAGCACACCAGCCTGATCCAGATCACCGACCTGGTGGAGAAGCCCACCGCCGAGCAGGCCCCGTCGAACCTCGCGGTCATCGGCCGCTACGTGCTGGACCCCGCGGTGATGGACGTCCTGCGCGACACCGCTCCGGGCCGCGGCGGGGAGATCCAGCTGACCGACGCGCTGCGCACTCTGGCCGGCGACCCGGACATCGGCGGACCGGTCCACGGCGTCGTCTTCACCGGGCGCCGGTACGACACCGGTAACCCCATCGACTACCTGAAGACCGTGGTGCAGCTCGCCGTGGACCGCCCGGACCTCGGCCGGGAGTTCCGCGAGTGGCTGTCCGCCTATGTGCGTGAGGGCTTCCAGGACTGAGATGGCCGTCTCCATCACATTGATGGAGACGGCTCCGCCGCGGACGTCCTCGTCAGCGGCATAAGGGATGATGGACGCATGTCCGATTCCGATAACGCGGCGATGCGCAGTGTCGACGACCACCTGAAGACGGTCCTCGACACCGTGCAGCTGCTCGCTCCGATGGAGCTCCCGATCACGGACGTGAACGGGCTGGTGCTCGCCGACGACGTGGTCTCGGCCATCTCGCTGCCGCCGTTCGACAACTCCTCGGTCGACGGTTACGCGGTGCGCCTGGCCGACCTGGAGGGCGCCGCCGAGGACAGCCCGGCGGAGCTGCGCGTGCTCGGCGACATCGCGGCCGGCTCGGTCCCCGAGGCCGGCCTGGAGCCGGGTACCTGCCTGCGCATCATGACCGGCGCGATGGTGCCGCCGGGCGCCGAGGCGATCGTGCCGGTGGAGTGGACCGACGGCGGCACGGAGAGCGTGCGCATCACCCGGGTCCCGGAGTCCGGCCAGAACATCCGCGTCCTCGGGTCCGACGTGACGGCCGGCGACGTGGTGCTCAAGGCCGGCACCCGCCTCGGCCCGCGCCAGATCGGCCTGCTGGCCGCGATCGGCCAGGTCCACGCCCCGGTGCACCCGCACCCGCGGGTCGTCGTGCTCTCCACCGGCTCGGAGCTGGTCGAGCCGGGCACGCCGCTGGGCCCGGGCCAGATCAACGACGGCAACGGCCCGGCGCTGACCGCCGCCGTGAACGCCATGGGCGCCACCGGCATCCGGGTCGGCATCGTCGGCGACGACCCGCAGGGCGTGCTCGACGCGATCGAGGACCAGCTGATCCGCGCCGACATGGTGGTCACCACCGGCGGCGTCTCGGTCGGCGCCTACGACGTGGTGAAGGAGGTGCTCTCGACGCTGGGCACCGTGGAGTTCACCAAGGTCGCGATGCAGCCGGGGATGCCGCAGGGCTTCGGCACGGTCGGCGAGGACCGGATCCCGATCTTCACGCTGCCGGGCAACCCGGTGTCGGCCTACGTGTCCTTCGAGATCTACATCCGCCCGGCGATCGAGAAGATGATGGGCATCGAGACCGGGCCGCGCAAGACCGTCACCGCGACCTGCTTCGGCGCCTTCCGCTCGCCGATGGGCAAGCGCCAGTTCGCCCGCGGCGTCTACGACCCGGTGGGCCTGAGCGTCCGGCCGGTCGGCGGCCACGGCTCGCACCTGGTCGGCGACCTGGCCCTGGCGAACGCGTTGATAGTGGTGCCCGAGCACGTGACCGAGGTGGTCGACGGCGACGACGTCGAGGTGGTCGTGCTGGACGGCGGTCCCCGGTGAGCTCCGTGGCCGGGGAGCCGGCCGGCGGCAAGGCCGGGAAGTCCGACCGCCTGACGCACATCGACGCGACCGGCGACGCCCGCATGGTCGACGTCACGGCGAAGCCGGTCTCCGCCCGCCAGGCGCGGGCGACCGGCTTCGTGGAGGTCTCGCCGAAGGTGGTGGAGCTGCTGCGCGGCGAGGGCGTGCCCAAGGGCGACGCCCTGTCGGTCGCGCGCATCGCCGGGATCATGGGCGCCAAACGGACGCCGGACCTGGTCCCGCTCTGCCACCCGATCGCGATCAGCGGCGTGAAGGTGGCGCTGGAGGTCGAGGACGCCGGCGTCGCCATCGCGGCGACGGTGAAGACCGCGGACCGTACCGGCGTGGAGATGGAAGCGCTGACGGCGGTGGCGGTCGCCGGGCTGACGGTCATCGACATGGTCAAGGCGGTCGATCCGGCGGCCGTGCTGACGCGGGTGCGGGTCGAGACGAAGACCGGCGGCGTCTCAGGGGACTGGTCGCGCGAAGGCTAGAGCGGGCGGACGCTTCGGGCGTCCGCTCGATAACTCTTGCGACTTAGAGGTCTCGGTGTCATGGTGCCCCGAACGCGGGCTGTGAGCATCCTCACAGGTCGGGTTCGTACAAGGCCGATCGGACATCTCCCCGAGATCTCAAGGACGCGCCATGGTCGATACCGGATCGAGCACAGCGGCCGCACCCCGGCCCGAGAACGACACGGGGCGCCTCGACGGCGCCTCCCGGGGGCGCATCTTCGCCGTCATCGCGGTCGTCGTCCTCTTCGCCGAGGTCGCGCCGCTGCAGTACACGATGGTCTCGCCGGCGGCGCAGCTGATCGGGCGGAGCTTCCCGGGGGTGGGGAGCAACATCGCGTGGATGACCATCGTCTTCGGGCTGGTCGGCGGGGCCGCGACGCCGATCCTGGGCAAGCTGTCCGACCTGTACGGCAAGCGGAACATGCTGCTCGCGGTCGGCGTCTCGTTCCTGATCGGCTCACTGATCTGCGCCACCACCGGCAACTGGACGCTCTTCCTGATCGGGCGGGCGTTCCAGGCGGTGGCCATCGCGGCGGCGACCGTCGCCTACGGCCTGATCCGGGACCTGATCCCGCGCAAGTACGTGCCGCTGGCGATCGGGCTGGTGTCCACCGGGCTCGGGGTGTCGGGGGTCGGCGGGATCATGCTCTCCGGCGTGCTGACCGACACCGCCGGCTGGAGCTACAAGTCGCTGTTCTGGTTCCTGGTCGTCTACACGCTGGTGACGCTGCCACTGCTGTTCATCGTGTGCCCGGAGACGAAGTTCCGCGCGCGGCAGAAGCTGGATCCGCTCGGGGCGCTGCTGCTTGCCGGCGGCGTCGGCTTCGCGCTGCTCTACGTGTCCAACGGCGCGAACGTCGGCTGGACCGACGGGCTCTACCTCGGCTACCTCGTCCTCGGCGTGGTGCTCATGGCGGCCTTCGTCGTGCTGGAACGAAGAGTCAGCCAGCCGATCATCGATCTGCGGCTGCTGTTCTCGCCGAAGGTCTCGGCGGTGCTGTTCATCGCCTTCTTCGCCTCGATCGTGGTCGGCATCCAGGCCTTCGCCATCCCGTACATGGTGTCCACCCCGAGCCACGACGGCCTGATCGCCATGACCCAGCAGGGCGCCGCGGCCCGCTTCAAGGGCCTGGTCCAGCCGAACCAGATTCCGGTGAAGGTTCTCGGCGACGTCAGCTACGGGCTCGGATTCACCCTGCTCGGACTGGCGTTCCGCGTCCAGGTGTGGGGCTCGTCGGTGGCGATGGTCTCCGGCGCGGTGTCCGGCCAGTTGTCGGGCAAGATCGGTGCGCGCAAGCCGCTCCTGATCGGCATGTTCGCCTTCGCCCTCACCAGCGGTGTGTACGCCGCCGATCACCACGGCGCGTTGTGGCTGGCCTTGGTCGGCATCGTCTTCGGCGTGGGATTCGGTTCGTATTACGCGACAACGCCGAACCTGCTCGTGGAGGCTTCTCCGCCGGAACAGCAGGGAATCACCGCGGGCATGCTCGGGGTGTCCAACTCCATTGGCACCGCAGTGGGAACCGCTATAGCGGCGGCGTTCCAGGCGGCCCATCCGGTGAAGCTTGTTGTGGCCGGACAGACGGTCCTCGCCGGTACTCCCGACCCCAAGACGGGGATAACAGAGCGCGCGGGAGTCTTCACCGACGCCGCCTATACGCAGATCTTCATAGCCGCCGCTATAGCCGGCACGATCGCGCTGATCGGTACGTACTTCATGCGCTCCGGTCGCACAGCCTCCACCGGTGGTCTCGGCTACCTGTCCGACGAAGCGGCTCCCGCTAAGGAAGCAGCGACCGCGTAACGCATAAGGACGGAAACGCTAGGCGGGCGCTCCCACCATGATGGGCTCACACCGCGCGTTCAAACACAGCCCGGTGTCGAGGGAGAAGTCGAAGTTGTGTGCCAGACAGCGCAGAACCAGACCCTCCGGCGCCTCGTCTATCACCGCGCCTTCAGCGAGGTCTTCACCGGAGTGCGGGCAGTAGCGCGTCACCTCGAAGGTCCGATCCCCGGAACTCAAGGTGACGGTGGCATTCGGGTCGCGCTTGTCGTAGCCCTCTATGGCCTGCAATGCGTCCGCGTCCGCGTGCTCAAGCAGAGCGAAGAGATAAGCGTTGTCGGTCTCAGGGCTCTGTAGAGTCCGGAACCACTTCGATCGAAGCAGGTCTTCCCACCGAATGTCCCCGCGCAGCACCGCATCCAGCCAGCGCGCTTCAACGCCGAATACGTATTCCGCCGGCTCGTCGGCGCCGGAACCGAGGCGCACGTCCCACACCCCGCCATCAGCACCGGCAACCTCGAAGCGAACCGTCAGGGCGATCTGCTCCATGAAGTAAGGACTCATCCGGCTAAGCCGCGCGAAGTGCTCCGTGAACCGTTCGGCAAGGCCTGATCCCGCCGGAGGATCGGGATATGCAGCCTCTATATCGGCGGTCTCCTGTGCACGGGAGTCGCTGGAGGCGAAGCCCTCCCAGTGCGGGTCCCTAGACAAGATGAAGTCCGTGGGCGCTATACGAACGCTGTCCCCCGGAAGCAGCGACAGCGTCTCGGCCGGGAGTTCACCAGTCGCAGGTGGCATATCGACCAAGTTCGTGAGCCCGCTATACGGCATCACCAAACGCGGCTTCACAGTACGCACCAACCGCTTCGCCGTCCTGTACCGCGACTCCGAAGCGTCCAGCGCCAGCAGGTCCAGCGGCCCGCCGACCTCGATCATCGCCCGCCGCATCTGCGACAAAGACAACTCCGCGCCGCCACAAAGCAGCGCCGAGACACCGTCGGCGACGATGAGAAAAGCCGCGCGGTGCGCCATCGGCGACTGCTCGGGAACGCACGTCAGCCAGTCGCCTCGGTCATTGAGCGGCAATCGCTCCCAGCCCTCGACCTCCACGATGTTCTTCACTCCTGCCGCGCTCAGCCGGCTGCGAAGAACGGAAGAGGGATAAGCGGGGATCACCACGCGGACCCCGTCATCGAGCCCGGACAAGAAGCCGAGGTCCAGGTGATCGGCCTGGGCGCTCGATATCGCGACCCACTCGGCTTCCCATAATCCGGGCACCGCACGCAGATGGCTGTTGTCCGGAAAGGGGAACCACGACCCGAGAAACGCTCCGCCCGCCGACACCCACGGATCGCACAACAGCCGCAGATCCGGTGCCTCGACGCGCAGTCCCGCGTGTCCCGTCGAACTCATGAGTGGACCGAGCACCGGCTCATCCTGCCCCACAACGCGGCCGGGGCCAACCCCGATCGGGATCGGCCCCGGCCCACCTGCGCCGTCGGAGAACGGGGTATGTCAGATGGCTGCCTCGAAGGCCTTCGCCATCACCTGGTACCCCGCGTCGTTCGCGTGGATGTTGGGGCCGACCGGGGCCGGCGCGCACATCCAGGTCCACTGGCAGATGCGGGCCACGTTCAGCGGCACGGTGACCCCCGGCCGCAGCGTCACCTGGTGCGCGAAGTCGTTGCTGGAGAACGCCGCGCTGACGTCGGCCACCCGCACGCCGTTCAGCGGGTACTCGACCGCGAAGACCGCGTTGAACAGGTTCAGGAACACTGCCGAGAGCGTCGCCGTGCTCTGGCCGGAGGACCCGGTCAGCCAGGACGCGAGGAACGGGTTGTAGTACGTCGACCCGACGAACTCGGTCTTGTGCCCGGCCGCGGCGCGCAGCGTCCTGAGGATGACCGGCAGGTCCTGCGAGGTCTGGTTGATCCCGTTGAGCCCGCACTGGATGTCCAGGCCGCCCGCGCTCGCGCAGCCGTCGACGTCGTTCGCGCCGATGTCGAGGGTCACCAGCACCCGGTCGCCCTTGTGCGCCTTCAGGAACGAGGCGGCGGCGTCGAGCTGGCTCTTGTACGGCTCCGGGTACGGGCAGCCGCCGTGGATCATCGAACCCGTGGTCTCGCCGGGGCACGCCAGGTTCACGTACTTGGTGCCCTGGGCCGACAGAGGGGCGGCGATGTCGTCGGCGTAGCCGCGCCCGCTGATGTAGCCCTGGCCGGTCACCGCGTTCGGCTGCCAGCCGGCGCCGAGGGAGTCGCCGAGGGCGAGGTAGTAGTCGTACGGCCGGTGCTTCCAGCCGTCGGTCGCGCTCGCCGGGCCGGCGCTGACCGCCAGGCCGCACAGCGCGGCCGCCGCGATCGCGACGCTTTTGCGCAGGCCGAGTTTGGGAACGTGCATGCTTTCGGGTCCCCTCCCATGAGGATTACGCCGTCTTCAAGGCTCCATCGCACATTCATGTGACGGCGAACACCTGGATGCTACTGGCAGGTATCCATCAGGGGTAGGGGAGGGGGATTCAAGCCGAACGGTGGCTTATCAGGGCCTATGCCGGTTCCAGGTCTGTGCCGGTTTGGCGCCTATGTCAGTTGTCGAAGGGCAGGACGAGAGTCCGCAGCAACCCGGCGAGAGCCTCCCGCTCGGCGGCCGACAGTCCGCCGAGCAGATCGCGCTCCTGGGCCAGCAGACCTTCGAAGGCCCCGTCGACACGCTCCCGGCCGGTGTCCGACAGCTGCACCAGCACGCCGCGCCGGTCGCCGGGATCGGGAAGCCGCTTGACCAGGTCCTTGGCCGCGAGCCGGTCGATGCGGTTGGTCATCGTGCCGCTGGTGACCAGAGTCTGGGTCAGCAGCTTGCTGGGGGTGAGCTGGTACGGGGCGCCGGTCCGGCGCAGCGCCGAGAGCACGTCGAACTCCCACGGCTCCAGATCGTGCTCGGCGAAGGCGGTGCGGCGGGCCCGGTCCAGATGCCGCGCCAGGCGGGACACGCGGGAGAGGACCTCCAGCGGGGCCACGTCCAGGTCCGGCCGCTCGTGGCGCCAGGCGTCGACCAGGCGGTCGACCTCGTCCTTGCAGGCCTGCGGGTCCGCGGGGACGGCGCCGTTCCCGGCGGGGGCCGCGACGGCGTCCAGGTCCTGCGTCTGTGCCGTCTCCGATTGGGGCGTCTCCACCGCGTACCTTCTCCTCAGCGTGATCCGAGACCCCAGCCTACCGGGAAGGTCGGCACCGAGCATCTTGACATCGAGATTCTTGACGGGGCAGACTCGGGATATCTCGACGTCGAGATACTTTGCGGGCCACGAGCTCGCATCGGACCGCACCCGACCGCCAGGAGGCGTCATGGCCGGCGACATCTGGAACGCCCAGCAGTACCTGCGGTTCGAGGACGACCGCCTGCGCCCCTTCCTGGACCTGGTCACCCAGATCGACGCGGACGGCGCCGTGCACACCGTGGTCGACCTGGGCTGCGGCCCCGGCAACGCGACCGCGCTGCTGGCCGACTGGTGGCCGGACGCCCGGATCGTGGGCGTCGACTCCTCCCCGGCGATGGTCGAGGCCGCGCGGCAGCTCGCGGTTCCCGGACAGCTCGAGTTCGAGCTCGGCGACGTGCGCGACTGGCATTCCGACACCAAGGTCGACGTCCTGCTCGCCAACGCCGTGCTCCAGTGGGTCCCCGGCCACCTGGACCTGCTCCCGGGCCTGGTGGCGCAGCTCGCTCCCGGCGGCGTGTTCGGCTTCCAGGTCCCCGGCAACTTCCAGGCGCCCTCGCACCTGATGCTGGCCGAGCTGAAGCGGCGGTGGGCCGGCCGCATCCCGGACGACCTGCACAAGCCGGCCTCCCACGACCCCGAGGTCTACCTGGAGAAGCTGGCCGGGGCCGGGCTGGAGCCGGACGTGTGGGAGACCACGTACACCTACCAGGTGCCCGCCGACCCGGACCCGTCCGTGCCCTGCGGTGTCACCGAGTTCGTGCGCGGCACCGCGCTGCGCCCGGCGATCAAGGCGCTGAACGAGTCCGATGCCGCCGACTTCGTCGCCGAGTACGACGCCCTGGCCCGGGAGGCGTACCCGATCCGGGAGATCGGCGGCCGGACCGTGCAGTTGCTGTTCTACCGCCGGATCTTCGCCATCGGCCGGTCTGCCTGAAACCCGTGTTGGGAAGTAAAGACACGATCGGCAGAGCATCTCTGAGGGGAGAAGAACGAATGCTCGCATCACTTCACCACGCGCAGGTGGCCGTCCCGAAGGGCGCGGAGGACATTTCCCGGGCCTACTACGTCGGCGTCCTCGGCATGACCGAGCTGCCCAAGCCGCCGGTCCTGGCGGCCCGCGGCGGGTGCTGGTTCGCCGCCGGCGGCCTGGAGATCCACACCGGGGTCGAAGAGCCCTTCGTCCCGGCCCGCAAGGCGCACCCGGCGATCCTGGTCACCGACATCGACGAGCTCGTCGCCGCGCTCACCGCCGCCGGCCACGAGGTCACCTGGGACCACACCATCCCGGACAAGCGCCGCCTGCACACGTTCGACCCGCACGGCAACCGCCTGGAGTTCATCCAGGAATAGCGCTACTCCTCGGACAGCTCCCGGCCCCGCTCGTCCAGCTCCTTGAGCAGGGACTGGAGCTCGCCGCGCACGTAGTCGCGGGTGGCGACCTCCCCGATGGCCATCCGCAGCGAGGCGATCTCGCGGGTCAGGTACTCCATCGTGGCTATGGACAGCTCCTCGCGGTTCCGGTCCTCGGCGACCTGCACCTTGTCGCGCTCGGCCTGCCGGTTCTGGGCCAGCAGGATCAGCGGCGCGGCGTACGCGGCCTGCGTGGAGAACGCCAGGTTCAGCAGGATGAAGGGGTACGGGTCCCAGCGGATCGTCTTGGTGATCACCAGGATGTTCAGTGCGATCCAGACGATGACGATCGCGGTCTGGATGATCAGGTAGCGGGCCGTGCCGAAGAACCGTGCGATGGTCTCCGACACCCGGCCGAAGGCGTCCGGGTCGAAGGACGGCTTCAGCGTGACCTGCCGGCGGCCTCGCGGCTGGTCCAGCCGCTGCGGGTACTCGCGCGCCATTTATCCCTCCCCTGCCTCGGCGCCAGGGCCGGCACCGGCGCCTGCGCCAGCACCGGCACCGGCACGGTCCGGGTCCCCGGTCGCGGCTTCCTGCTCCTCCAGCAGCTCCACGACCTCGCGCGCCTCCGGCGGCAGCTCGTCGTGCGGGTGGCTGCCCGGCCGCAAGCGCCAGTCGTCCGGGAGCAGGTGGTCGAGCACGTCGTCCACGGTCACCGCGCCCAGCAGCCGGTCGTCGGCGTCCACCACCGGCACCGCGACCAGGTTGTATGTGGCCATGTACGCCGTGACCTGCGCCAGCATCGTGTCCGGGGCCAGCGGCTCCAGCTCGACGTCCACCGCGGCCGACACCAGCGCCATCGGCGGCTCGCGCAGCAGCCGCTGGATGTGCACGGCGCCCAGGTAGCGGCCGGTCGGCGTCTCCGTCGGCGCGCGGGTGACGAACACCAGCGAGGCGTTCGCGGGCGTCCGCTCCTCGTCCCGCACCAGCGCCAGGGCCTCGGCCACGGTCGCGTTCGGCAGCAGGATGATCGGGTCGGAGTTCATCAGGCCGCCGGCCGTGTCCTCCCGGTAGGTCAGCAGCCGCCGCACCGGGTTCGCGTCCTGCGGCTCCATCAGCGCCAGCAGCCGCTCGGCCTCGTCCGCGCTCAGCTCGCCGAGCAGGTCCGCGGCGTCGTCGGGGTCCATCGCCTCCAGGACGTCGGCGGCGCGCTCGGACTCCAGCTCGGCCAGGATCTCCACCTGGTCGTCCTCGGGCAACTCCTCCAGGACGTCGGCCAGGCGCTCGTCGTCCAGCGCCGCCGCGACCTCGCCCCGGCGCCGCGGCGACAGCTCGTGCATGACGTGGGCGAGGTCCGCGGCGTGCAGCTTGTCCAATGCCGCGACCAGTTCGGCGGCGCCCTGCGCACCGGAGACCTCCAGGCCCCGGACCGCGTCCCAGTCCACGGTCAGGGACTCGCCGCGGCGCCGCAGGCCCTTGGCCGCCTTCTGGACGAAGAGTTTGGTGAGCGCCATCTCCTTGCCGGCGCGCTCGGGCTCCAATGCGACGTCGCGTACGGTCGCGGTCTCGCCGGTGGCCTTCAGCGTCACCCGGCGGTCCAGCAGCTCGGTCAGCACCAGCGTCTCGCCGGCCCGCTGCTGGAAGTGCCGCATGTTCACCAGGCCGGTGGAGACCACCTGGTTGCCCTCGATCGAGGTGACCCGGCCGATCGGCAGGAAGACCCGCCGCCGGCCGTGCATCTGCATCTCCAGGACCAGGCCGAGCACCCGCGGGGCGGTCTCGCCGGCCCCCATGCTGACCACGATGTCGCGGATCCGGCCGACCGGTTCGCCGTCGGCGTCGAACACGGATTTGCCCGCGAGGTGGGAGACGTACACGCGGGACAGGGCCCTCACGTCAACCTCCGCATCCTTCTCTGCGCGGCCGGCGCAGGTCCGGCGCGGCCGCGGGTGGTCAAGATGAGTGTGCTGCCTCACGGGCCGGTCGAAACGCCGCCGACCGCGCGACGCCCCAGGTCCGATGATGTGATCAGGCTACCGGTTCCGGACAGAAGGCGGCCGACTGGAGCTACTCCGTCCCCACCGCGACGGCGGACCGTCTAGTCTCTTGGCGACACCGATCGACTGGAGAATCGTGCGCACGTCCCGAGGAACCGCCGCCCGAGGAACCTTTGCCCGAGCAGGCGCCGTGGCGATCGCGGCGGTGGCGGCGCTGGCCGGGTGCGGCTCCACCGGCACCAACGGCGTGGCCAAGAAGGGCGCCGGCTCGATCGTCGCCACCGCCGAGGACGCCGTGCTCAACGCCGGCAGCGTCCACATCCAGGGCCAGTTCACCTCCGGCGCCCAGCCGGTCGTGCTGGACCTGCGGCTGGCCAAGGACAAGGGCGCCTCGGGCACGGTCACGATCGGCACCGAGGTGCTCGAGCTGCTGCGCGTCGGACCGGACGTCTACGTCAAGGGCGACCAGGCCTTCTACCAGTCGGTCCTGTCGCGGCTCGGCAGCGGCTCGGCCCCGGCGCCGAGCTCGGCCGCCTCCGCCCCGTCGTCGGGGGCCTCGGCCTCGAAGAGCAGCCCGGGCCAGGGGCAGAGCTCTTCGGACAACAGCATCGCGGCCAACGCGATGCAGAACAACTACCTGCACATCGGCCCGTCCGACGCGCAGTACCAGACCTTCGCCTCGCTGACCGACCCGCGCCAGCTGCTGGCGCAGATCATGCAGGGCATCGGGGCGCTGGGCAAGGACGGCCAGAAGGACATCCACGGCGCCAAGTCGATCGTCCTGTCCGGGGCGAAGGACACCCGCGTGTACGTCGCCATCGACGGCCAGCCCTACCTGGAGCGGGTGCTGCCGCCCGGCGGCGGGACGCTGGACTTCACCGACTACGGCACGCCGGTGACGCTGAACCCGCCGCCGCCGGGACAGGTCGTGGACATAGCCAAGCTCACGAAATGACCGGAATCCTTCACCGGGAATTCACGAGCCCTCACAGGACCGCGGCGAAGGCCTTGCCGTCCAGCACGATCCCCGGCTCGACCCCCAGCGCCGCGTAGACGTGCGCGGCGACGTCGACGTGCCGCAGCGTCCCGTAGTCGGCGCCGCCCTCGATGCCCGGTCCGCACGCCGCGATCCACGCCGTCCGCTCGGCCTCGCTGCGGCCGCCGTGGCCGCCCTCGAGCACCTGGCCGTGGTCGGTGACGAGGATGAAGGTCCAGTTCTCCGAGGCCCGCTCCGGCCGCGAGGCGACGGCGGCCAGCAGCCTGCCGACCCGCGCGTCGGTGCGCCGGACGGCCGCCCGGTACAGATCGCCGCAACCCTGGTCGTGGCCGGTGGCGTCGATCACGCCGAGGTAGACGAACGCCGCGGCGACGTCCTCGGCGGCCAGCACGCGCTCGGCGTCACCGGTGATCGCCTCGTCGCCGCGGTCGCAGCCGGGAGCCGACTGGCCGAAGGTGGCGAAGCTCAGGCGCGAGGGCGCCGCGAACATCGGGCCGTGGTCGGCGGTGGTCGCCAGGGGCGGCCAGGCGCCGATCGCGAGATAGGTGTGCAGGCCGAAGTCGCGAGTCAGGACGGTCAGGAAGTCCGGGTGCTCGGCGAGGCGGTGCCCGGCGAAGTCGTTGCCGCCGACGTTGTGGCGGTCGATCGTGGTGCCGGTGACGGCCGTGGCCCAGCAGGGGCCTGACACCGTCGGCGTGCCGTCCTCGATCCGGACCGGGGCCAGGAAACCCTCGCCGACGACCCGGTCGATGTTCGGTGTCGGCTCGGCTTCGAGGAAGTCGAGCCTCGTGCCGTCGATCCCGATACCCATCAATCAGCGCCGCGACGCGGCTCCTTAACGGGCGGTGGTGGGCGACGGGTGGGCACATGTGAGGTCTTCATGTCTCCCCTGAGGGTTCCGGGCCGCTATGCGATGCGCGCGAGATCATCCTCGTGGACTCGGCCGAGCAGTGGAAGCCCCGCCACGTACCGTTCGACGTCGGCGACCGCGTAGGCGCCGAGCAACGCCACCTCGGTCCCCATCGCCCCGGCCAGGTGCGGGGTCACGACCACGTTCGGCAACAGGAACAACGGATGCGCGGGCGGCAGCGGTTCGTCGGGGTCGGTGACGTCCAGGAACGCGTCGATCCGCCCGGCCGCGCAGTGCCGCACCAGCGCCTCGGTGTCGATCAACGCACCGCGAGCGGTGTTGACGAGGACTGATCCCTCGCGCATCAGTCCCAGGCGCCGGTCATCGAGCAGGTGGTGGGTCTCGGGCAGGGACGGCGCGTGCAGGGTCACCGTGTCGCTGCGGCGCAGCAGATCCTCGAGCTCGACGAGTTCCACCGACCACGGCGCGGGCATCAGCGCCGCGGCTTCGGCGGCACTCAGCGTGGGATCGGCGAGCAGCACCTCGAAGCCCTCGCGGGCCAGCATCGGCAGCACCAGCCGGCCGATCCGCGAGGCGCCGACCACCCCGACCGTCCGGCCCACGTTGCCGAACAGCGGCGAGGTCGCGGACGCCTTGTAGCCGCCCTCGGCGTACCGGCGCGCCATCGAGAAGGTCCGCTTCCCGGCCAGCATGATCACGCTGAGCGTGAACTGCGCGACCGGGTAGGCGTTCGCGTCGGCTGCCGAGGAGGCCAGGATCCCGCGCGCCCAGAAGTCCGGGCCCAGATGGTGTTTCACCGAGCCGGCCGCATGGATCACCGCGCGCAGGTTCGGCGCCGCGTCCAGGACCTCGGCGTCCAGCGCCGGGCAGCCCCAGCCGGTGAGCAGGAGCTCTGTCTCGGCCAGCGCCCGCCGGGCCCGCGGTTCGGCGAAATCCGTGACGACCAGGCCGTGATCGACCTCGACGACGGCGTCGAGCCGGGTGCGCAGCGCGGCCGGAAACGCCGCGGCGGCGACGTCCGGGCGCAGGGCGAACAACGCGGCGGCGCGGCCGGCCATGGGTCCCCTCCCTGGGATCTGACCGGCGTGATGTAACCGGTTTCGTATTCCAGGGACAGTAGGCAGCCCTGAGCCCGCGGTCAAGCGCCGCACGTCAGCATCCAGCCAGATCACAAGTAGGCCACGCTGACGTCGGCGGCTTGACGCGAGACAGTAACCGTTTTAGGTTCCCGTCCCATCGCATCCAGCTTTCTTCAGGTGGGGGAGGTACCGCATGGTCGCGCGTTTCCGGCGGGACAAGGTCCTGCTGCTGATGATGCTTCCGGGCGTGCTGTACTTCGGGGTCTTCCAGTACCTGGCGCAGCTCGGCAACGTCATCGCGTTCAAGGACTACATGCCGTTCGTCGGCATCAAGGACAGCGCCTGGGTCGGCTTCCAGCAGTTCTCGACGCTGTTCGCCGACCCGGACTTCTGGCACGCGGTCCGGAACACCTTCGAGCTGGCGCTGGTCCAGCTGGTCTGCTACTTCCCGGTGCCGCTGGCGCTGGCGATGTTCCTGTTCAGCCTGACCAGGAACTGGGTGCGAAAGCTGGTGGTCGGCTTCGTCTACCTGCCGCACTTCATCTCGTGGGTGGTCGTGGTCGGGCTGTTCGTGCAGGTGCTCGGGCCCTCCGGGATGGTCAACAGCCTGCTGACGCATGACAGCCACCACGTCGTGGTCGACGTCTTCCGCGACCCGTCCTGGTTCAAGCCGATGATGCTCTTCGAGCTCATCTGGAAGGACTGCGGCTGGGGCACGATCATCTTCCTGGCCGCGCTGTACCAGGTCGACGACGCGCTCTACGAGGCCGCCTCCCTGGACGGCGCCGGCTGGGCCCGCCGCACCTGGCACGTCACGCTGCCCTCGATCCGGCCGGTCATCGTCCTGCTGCTGATCCTGCGGGTCGGCGACATCCTCTCGGTCGGCTTCGACCAGGTGATGCAGCAGCGGGACACGTTCACCCCGGCCGCGGCCGAGGTGATCGACACCTACGTCTACAACCACGGCGTCGGCAACGGCCAGTTCTCCGTCGCGGCGGTCGCCGGCCTGCTCAAGGGCCTGGTGGCGATGGTGCTGGTGATCGGTGCCAACAAGGTCGCGCACAAGCTCGGCGAGCAGGGGGTCTACCAGTGAGCATCGACAGCTCGAATCCGCGTCCGGCGTGGATGGGCCGGCCGGCGCCCGCGGTCAGCGCGCTCAAGGCGGCCACGGTCGTGGTCATCCTGGCGCTGATAGCCGTGCCGTTCTGGCTGGTGCTGGCCACCTCGCTGTCCTCCGACGCGAAGGTGAACGCCAACGGCGGCTGGTCGCTGTGGCCGGACAAGCTGGACTTCTCCGCGTACACCAACGTGTTCAAGGGCGGGACCATCGGCCACGCGCTGTGGGTCTCGGTCCTGGTGACCGCGACCGGCACCGCGCTGAGCCTGGCCTCGACGACCTTCCTGGCCTACGCGCTGTCCCGGCCGAACGTGCTGGCCGGCAAGCCGGTCCTGCTGGCCATCCTGTTCACGTTCCTGTTCCCGGCCGGCATGATCCCGAGCTTCCTGGTGGTCTCCGACCTGCACCTGTTCGACCATCTGGCCGCGCTGTTCGTCCCGGTGATGATCAACGTCTTCAACCTGGTCATCATGCGCGGCTTCTTCCAGGGCATCCCCGAGGAGCTCTACGAGGCGGCGCGGCTCGACGGCGCCGGGGATCTCCGGACCCTGCTCAGGATCGTGCTCCCGCTGTCCAAGGCGATCATCGCCGTGGTCGGCCTCTACTACGCCGTCGGCTACTGGAACGACTACTTCCGGGCGATGCTCTACACCAACGGCGGCTCCCTGAACCCGCTGTCCACGGTGCTGCGCGGCTTCGTCATCGCCGGCAACAACCCCAACGCCGAGGTCGGCGTCGACATCGCCGGCATCGCCCCGATGAAGGCGATCTCCGCCCTGGTGGTCATCGCGATCGTGCCGATCGCCGCCGCCTTCCCCTTCCTGCAGCGCTACTTCACCAAGGGCGTCATGACCGGCGCCGTCAAGAGCTAAGGAGCCGCACCACCATGCCGTTCACCAGCCCTGTGCAGCAGATCTCTCGCAGAACCGTCCTGCGCACCACCGGTGCGGCCGCCGTCGCGGCCGCCGCCGCTCCCGCCCTGGCGGCCTGCGGCGGGTCCAAGACCTCTTCCGGCGCCGCTCAGTCCAACGTCGGCAAGCAGCTGATGGCCTGGCCGACCTACACCCCGGCGGCCGGTCTGCACCCGGATATGCCGGGCACCGCGGCCGGCGTGCAGGACACCTTCCTGCGCTATCCGTCGACCCTGATCCAGTCGGTGCCGGCCAGGCCCGGTGACGGCTCGAAGGTACGGGCCCTGATCGTCACCTACGGCACGCAGCCCAAGGGGCCGGACCAGAACCAGCTGTGGAAGGCGGTCAACGACGCGGTCGGCGTGGACCTGGACCTGACGATGGTCACCGACGCCGACTGGCAGACCAAGCTCGGCGCCATGATGGCCGCCTCGGACCTGCCGGACATCATCATGCTGGGCCTGTACCAGCTGCCGAACGAGGCGCAGTTCCTGCAGGCCAAATGCGAGCCGCTGGGTCAGTACCTGTCCGGGGACGCCGGCGCGAAGGCCTACCCGAACCTGGCCGCGATCCCGCCGTACAGCTGGGATTCGGTGGGCCGGGTCGGCGGTGACTTCTATGCGATCCCGATTCACCGGCCGCGTTTGGGCAACTCGTTCTTTGCGAACTCCGACCTGTTCCAGCAGGCCGGGATCTGGAACCCGAAGCCGGGCGGGCTGAGCAAGGCCGAGCTGACCGCCGGACTGGTGAAGCTGAACACGCAAGGCCACTTCGCGCTCGGGACCAATAAGGTGGCCTCGTTCGGCTACATTCCGCACGCCGGAGTGCACGGCGCGCCGAACCTGTGGTCGCTGGCGAACGGCCAGTTCAGCACCGCCTACGGCAGCGACGGCATGAAGGCGTCGCTGGCCACCATGGCCGACTGGTACAGCAAGGGCCTGTACGACCCGGCGGCGCTGACGGTGTCGAGCACGCAGTGCAAGACCGACTTCCAGAACGGGACCTACATCACGACCACCGACGGGTTCGGGGGATTCGGCGGCTACGCGACGGCGGTCAACGAGAAGTGGAAGGTCGACTTCGTCCGGCCCTTCGACACCGGCGACGGCGCCAAGGCGACGCCGTGGCTGACCCCGGGCTACTTCGGCTACACGGCGCTGAAGAAGGCCTCGCCGGAGCGGATCAAGATGCTGCTCGGTGTGCTGAACTTCCTGGCCGCGCCGTTCGGCTCCAAGGAGTGGGAGCTGATCAACTACGGCATCGAGGGCGTGCACTTCACGCGCGGCGCGGACGGCGGTCCGTCGAAGCCGACCGACCTGGGCAGGATCGAGAACTCGGTCAACGTGCCGTTCAAGTACGTCATGGCGGCGCCGCTGGTGAACTACCTCGCCGGCGAGCCGGAGGCGGCCAAGCGCAGCCACCAGGCCCAGGTGGACATCGTCCCGCTCGGCCTGCCGGATCCGAGCCTGGGCATCCAGTCGGCGACCCGGAACAAGCAGTGGCCGACACTGTTGCAGCAGATCCAGGACGGCATGAACGCGATCATCACCGGAAAGGCGCAGCTGTCGTCGTGGGACGACGTGGTGAAGAAGTGGAAGAGCAACGGCGGCGACCAGATCGCCGCGGAGCTCGGTGCCGAATACGCCAAGACCCATGCCTGAGGCATGATCGGGCGCATGAGCTACCTGGCCGCTTTGGAAGACGAGGTCCGTGACGTCGTGGCGAAGGCGGCCGGGTCCGCTGCGCCCGAGCTGACGTACACCCTGTACCGGCAGTTCGGCGCCACCGGAAACCGGTACGGCTACGAGCATCCCTACTTCGAGCGCCGCGGGCGGCTCGTCGCGGCCGGCGCGGCGGCGATGTTCGATGTGCGCGCGGATGGCGCCGCCGGTGGGGACGGCGCCGTCAGCGCGGAGGTCCTGGCCGTCCTCGCCGACGAGCTGTGGCGGGTCTGCGACGAGTACACCTGGGCCCTGCCCGCGCACGAGTACCACGCGCGGGACGGGGACATGCGGCGCTGCGTCGACCTGTTCGCGGCCGAGACCGCGCACACCGTCGCCGACCTGCTCCAGCGCTTCGGCAGGCAGCTGCCCGAAGACGTGACGATGCGCTGCCGCGAGGAACTGCTGGACCGGGTCTTCATCCCGTTCGCCGACGACCAGCGGCCGATGGCGTTCGAGAAGATGACCAACAACTGGCTCGCGGTGGTCGCCGGCGGCGTCGGGATGGCCGCGCTGGCCTTCTTCCCGGACGACGCCAAGCGCCTGGCGATGATCCTGAAGCGTGCGCAGAAGTCCCTGCGCCGCTTCATCGAGCACTATCCCGACGACGGCGGCTGCTCGGAGGGCATGGACTACTGGGTCTACGGGTTCGGATACTTCGCCTACTTCGCCGAGGCCCTGCGGGAGCGCGGCGGCGCGGATCTGTTGATGGACACCAAGATCCGGGAGATCGCGGCCTTCCCGGCGCGGGTCGCCTTCGGCGACGGCCGGTTCCCGAGTTTCTCCGACGGCTCGGAGAGCGCCGAGATCCCGACCGGGTTGATGTCGCGGTTGGTCGAGCGGCTCGGGGTTCCGGTGCCCTATCTGGCCGCGGTGCCGAGCTTCGCTTCGGACTTCTGTCACCGCTGGCCGCATGTCGCCAAGAACATCGAGTGGACGACGGAGCGCGTCGTGGGCCGTCCGGCCACGCCGGGCGTCGCCTACCTGCCGGATCTGGCGTGGGTCGTGGACCGCGGCGGCGAGGCGGAGTTCGCGGCCAAGGGCGGTCACAACGACGAGTTCCACAACCATCTGGACGTCGGCCAGTTCATTCTGCGCGGCCACGGCGAGACGCTGCTGGCGGACCTCGGCGCCGGCGAGTACACCGCGGACTACTTCGGAGCCGAGCGGTATAAGGACGTCCATACAGCCTCCGAAGGCCACTCGGTCCCGGTGATCGACGGCCGGGGCCAGCTGCCCGGTGCCGAGCGTGCCGCCAAGGTCGAGCGATTCGCCGAGACCGGCCGGGGCGCGATCCTCACGCTGGACCTCACCGCGGCGTACGACGTGCCGGGCCTGCTCGCGCTCGGCCGCCGCTTCACCTGGCAGCGCCACGGCGCTCTGGTGGTCGTCGACCGGATCGAGACCGATCGCGCGATGCCGTTCGAGGAGCTGTTCATCAGCCGGATCCGGCCCGCTGTCGAGGCCGATCGCGTGGTGTGGGAAGGCGACCGGGCCCGGTGCGTCCTCACCTGGCAGGGGCCCGCGGCCCTGACGCCGGAGGTCGAGCGCGTCGAGACCACCGGGCACCGCGGAGAGCTGGAAAGCGTTTTCCGGCTTCGGCTACGATGCAGGGTCGAGGCTGGTGGCAGCCGGCTGGAGTCCGTGTTCACCGTCGAGCACAAGGAGCGTTGATGGCCGGCGCGTTGGGCGTCCCCGAGGATCGCGAGCTGTCGGAGTACACCGGCTGGACGCGGGAGCACTGGCTCGCGCAGGCCGACCACCTGCTCGACTCGCTGAAACCGTTCGCCTCCCCCAGTTCGGCGCGCTTCGAGCTGCCCGGCCGGCCCAGCGTCTCGGGCTTCGACTCGGACGCGCTGGAGGGCTTCGCCCGCACCTTCCTGCTCGCGGCCTGGCGCATCGCCGCCGACCGGGGGCGGGGACCGGTCGCCGAGGACCTGATCGCGCGGTACTCGTCGGGCTTGGCCGCCGGTGCGGACGCCGCGCATTCCGAGGCCTGGCCACGGATTCCGCAGGGCCGGCCGGGCCAGCCGATGGTCGAGGCGGCCTCGATCGCGCTGGGTCTGCACTACACGCGCGAATGGCTGTGGGACCGGCTGGACCCGCGGGCCCAGGGGCTCGTCGCCGACTGGCTCGGCGAGTTCATCGGCAACCCGACCTGGCCGAACAACTGGATGCTGTTCCAGACGGTCACCGAGGAGTTCCTGTCCTCGATCGGCGCGCGGTATGAGGAGTCCGAGATCCTCCGCGGCCTGGACGCGACCGAGGAGTGGTACGTCGGCGACGGTTGGTACACCGACGGCGCCGGCCGGAACTTCGACTACTACATCGGCTGGGCCATGCACCTGTATCCGCTGGTGTGGACCCAGATGGCCGAGGGCGGTGCGCGGAACGACAGGGCGCTGGCCGCTCGCGAGGTCTACCGGGACCGGCTGCGGCTGTTCCTCGAGCGCTACTTCGATTTCTTCGGCTCCGACGGCGCGCCGGTATACCAGGGCCGGTCGCTGACCTACCGGTTCGCGGCGGCGGCGCCGATCTGGATCGGGGAGATGTTCGACTGTTCCCCTTACGACGCCGGGCTTTCGCGGCGCGCGGCCAGCGGCGTGCTGAAGCACTTCGCCGAGCACGGCGCGCCGGACGAGCGCGGGCTGCTGACGCTGGGCTGGCACGAGCCGTTCCCGCCGATGATCCAGAACTATTCGGGCCCTGCTTCGCCCTACTGGGCCTCGAAGGGCTTCATCGGGCTGATGCTCCCGGCCGACCACGGGGTGTGGACGGCGCCGGAGTCGCCGCTGCCGGTCGAGGCCGGCGACTTCGAGTCGGCGATCGGCCCGGTCGGCTGGTCGCTGAGCGGGACGAAGAACGACGGCGTGGTGCGGCTGCTGAACCACGGCAGCGACAAGGCGCGGCATCACACGCCGCCGTTCGACGCGCACACCGACGTCTTCTACTCGCCGCTGGCGTTCTCGACGGTGACGGCGCCGGACACCGAGGCGGAGGCGTGGGCCAAGCGGGTCGGCAACCACGTCGCGCTGATCGCGCCGGACGGCCGGGTCACCTCGCGGGCGGTGATCGAGCCGATCGGCGTGGCGGCCGGGTGGGGCGCGTCGCGGCACGTCCCGGGCTTCGAGGAGGAACCGGGAGGTGCGGTGCGGCCGGTCGAGGGTGCGGAGATTGAGACACAAACCTTCGTCAGGGAAGGCGCCGAGATCCGGGTGCACCGAGTGACGGCGCCGGCCGGCTGGACCGTGCGCGAGGGCGGGTATCCGGTCGCCGGTCCCGAACAAGTGCTGCACGGCGAGAACGAGAAGCTGCCCGGTGCGTTCGCGATCAACGACCTCGGGGTGATGTCCCGGGTCGAGAGTCTCGGCGGCTGGACGTCGGCCGGCGTCTCGCACGAGTTGGGCGCCAACGCGTTGGGGGCGTTCTCGGCGACGCCCTATCTGATGGCGGAGCATCCCGGCGGGACGGCGTTCTACCGGTCGAAGGTGATGGTGTACCGACTGTCCGAGGGAGACGCGGAATGAGCTGGCCGCTGGCTTTTTCGACATTGGGCTGCTCGGGGATGCCTTTGGCGGACGTCGTCGAGTTGGCGCGGTCCACCGGCTGGCCGGGGCTGGAGCTGCGAGCCGCCGATGACGAGCCGGTGCACGTCGGGCTGTCCATCGAGGAGCGGGTCGCGGCGCGGGGGTTGCTGGAGGCCGGCGGCGTCACGGTGCTGGCGGTCGCGTCCTATGTCAAAGTGGCTCGCGGTGAAGTCAGCGATGACGAGTGCGTCGCCGACGCTTTGGCACACGCCGAACTCGCGCGGGATCTCGGGGCGCCGTTTGTGCGGGTCTTTCCCGGTGCGGAGGAGCCCGGGGCCGAGGCGGACGCGCGCGCGGTGCGCCGGCTGAACGCGATCGCGGCGCGGTTGCCCGAAGGCGTCGCGATTCTGTTGGAGACTCACGACAGTCATCCACAGGGTGTGGATATCGCGCGGGTCCTGTCTCAGGTCTCCGGGGACGTCGGCACGATCTGGGACGTCATGCATCCGTGGCGGACCGGCGAGCCGGTCGCCGTCACCAAGGAGGCACTGGCCCCGTATCTGCGGCATGTGCAGGTCAAGGACGTGCTGTCGCCGACCGAGCGGACGCCTTTGCCCCTCGGGCAGGGGACGATCCCGCTCGCCGAGTTCTATGCGGCGTTGCGCGAACTGGGATATCAGGGCTGGATGTCGCTGGAGTGGGAGTCGAAGTGGCATCCCGAGGCTGTGCCGCTGGCGGAGGCGCTGAAGGTCAAGCCGGCCTGGTGAAGACCGGCACCGTCACGGCCTGATCTGTATTCACCGGACGATCACCGGCCGCACCGAATCCCGCAGCACGATGTGGGTGCCCAGCGTGACGTGCTGGTTCGGCGCGGCCGCCTCGTCGCGGTGCAGGGCCAGGCGGACGGCTTCGCGGCCCAGTTCCATGTGCGGGATCGACACGGTGGTCAGGGCCGGGTAGACGTCCTGGGCCTCGTGCTCGTCGTTGTATCCGATCACCGACACCTCGTCCGGCACGGACACCCCGGCCTCGCGCAGCGCGACGAGGGCGCGGGCGGCCATGTGGTCGTCCCAGGCGAAGACGGCGGTGAAGTCCGGAGGCCCGGCGGCCAGGCGCTTCTTGAGTTCGGTGTAGGCGAAGTGCGGGAGATGGTTGCCGACGATCACCAGGCCCGGATCCTCCTCGACGCCGTAGGACCGGATGGCGCGGCGGTAGCCGTCGAGGCGGTCGCGGGTGGTGGTGTTCTCGGTCTCGCCGCCGATGAACAAGATTCTGCGATGGCCCTGGGACAGGAGATAGCCGGTCGCGGCGAAGGCGCCGCCGGCGTTGTCGTATTCGACCACTGTCACCGGCAGGTTCTCGCCGGGCGAGGGGCGCCCGCAGACCACGAGGCGGGAGCCGGCGCTGTCGAGGAGGCGGGCCAGCCGTGCCATGTGCTCGCGGTAGCCGGGGGTGTCGACGACGCCGCCGACCAGGACGACCGCGTCGACGTTCTGCTCGCGCAGGGCCTCGACCAGCTTCACTTCGCGCTCGGGGTCGCCGCCGGTGGTGCTGACCATGCACAGGCGGTCCTCGGCCATGGCCTGCTGCTCCACCCCTGACGCGATGCGGTTGTAGAAGGGCGAGGTGAGGTTGGACAGCAGGACCGCGATGGTCTTGGAGCGGTTGCCGGCCAGGGCGCGGGCGTGCGCGTTGACGACGTAGTCCAGGTCGCGGACCGCGCGCAGGACCTTGGTGCGGGTGGCCGCGGCGACCGGATAGTTGCCGGTGAGGACCCGGGAGACGGTCGCGACCGAGACCCCGGCACGGGAGGCCACGTCGCGGATCGTCGCGGCGCGTCCGGCGGTGGATTCGCGGTCGTTCTCAGGGCGTCTCGGCACGGGGAAAGAATACGTTTTCTAAAGTGTTTCGCCCACCCGTCGCCCACCACCGCCCATTACGGAGACGCTACGCGTCGCAATTCGCCCACCCGTCGCCCACCACCACCCGTTACGGAGACGCTACGCGTCGCAATTATATTTAGTCATCCCGCAGCAGAACAGCCAACTGCGTGCGCGATCGCACGCCGAGCTTCCGGTACACGCCGGTCAGCACCGACTCGACGGTCTTCACCGACAGAAACAGGTTCGCGGCGATCTCGCGATTCGGCAAACCCTCGGTGACCAGCGCCACGATGCGCTGCTCGGCGGCGGTGAGGTCCGGGGCCGGAGCCTCGGCGGCCACCTCGCCCGGTTCCCACAACGGCGCCTGCGCACGGCGGAAGACCGCTTCGGCCTGGTCGTGGAAGTGGCGTGCCGAGGCCGCACGCCGCCGCCGCTTGTCGATCATCGAGCGGGTGAGCAGGACGCGCCCGCGTTCCAGCGGCAGGCCGAGGGTCAGGAAGGTGTGGTCGGCGCGGTGCAGAAGGGCTTCGGCGCGGGTGTGATCGCCTTGTGCGGCCTTGAGGACCGCGTCCGCGCGATCCAAAGAGGCCAGCACGCTGCGCCGCCGCAGTTCCTCGGCCGCGCGCCGGGTCTCGGCCACGATCGCGGCCGCTTCCTCGGTCTGGCCGAGTGCGACCAGGACCTCGGCGAGGTCGGCGTGGAAGCGGACGGCGGCCGGGTCGGCGATGCCCTGCTCCTCCACCAGGGTCCGGACCCGGTTCAGGTCGTCGCCGGCCGCGGCGGTGTCGCGCAGCAGCAGATGGATGGTGCCGGACAGGGCGAGGCAGCGGGTGAGGAAGATCTTGTCCCGCTCCTGCGCCGAGGCGGCGGTCCCGCGGTCGGCCAGGCGCAGCGCCTCCTCCAGCGTGCCGCCGGCCATCTGTGCCAGCGCCGCGGTGAACAGCACGGGGCCGGGGGAGGCGCGCTCGGCGCCGGGGAGCTCTTCGAGGCGCCGTGCGCTGCGCATGGCGGCGGCGCCGTGTCCGGCGCGCGCGTCGATCTCGACGGCGCCGCGCAGCAGCAGCGCGCGATCGGCGTGGCTGCCGCTGCGCTCGGCGTAGGAGGTGAGCCGGTTGAGGTGGTGGCGGGCCTCGTCGAGCTGGTCGGCGAAGAGCGCGAAGCGGACCGAGAGCCAGCGCGCGGAGTTGATGAGTGCCCCGGGCGCCGGATCAGGGCTGAGCGCGAGGGCGCGGCGCAGTACGCGGGGGTAGGAGGGCTCGCCGAGCAGCTGCTCGATCCGCGCGAGCATGACGAGCGCTATGGCCCGGGCCTCAGGATCCTGCGAGAGCTCGGCGGCCCGGACGGCGGCCCGCGCGGCGTCGTGGGCCCGGCGGTTGTCGCCGAGCGCGAGGTGCGCGTGCCAGGCGACCCGGAGATGGACGGCGGAGAGCAGGGACGGATCGGCGGCGGCCTCGGCGTCGGCCAGCGCGCGGCCGAGGATGTCGTCGAGCCCGCCGACGGCCTGACCGGCCGCGTCGACGACCGCGAGCCGGGCCCGGGCCCGCGCCGCGTGATCGGACTCGGTGCGGTCGAGGCGCGCCACGGCGGTGCGAGCGAGGTGCGGCCGGCCGGCTGCCGCCGCGTCGGTGGCGGCGGCGAGCAGGAGGACGGAGACGGCAGTGGAGCGGGGTGTGGGGGATGACAGGGCTGCTTGGCTGCCCGGCTGCCGGCTGGTGGTGACCGCCGTCCCGCTCACCGGCGCCGGCAGCGGCGCGAGCGACCCGTTCGTCCTGTCCGCCCCCTGATCGCGAACGCCGTCCCGAGCCTCATCGCGCGCCGGCATCATCTCCGCCGCCAGCAGCCACAACTCGGCCGCCCGCCCCGGATCCCCTCGGCGTCGCACCGCGCGGGCCGCGACCGCCAAGTCCGTGGCGACCTCCAGATCCGGCCGGTCGCGGGCGGCTGACGCCCGATGCCACAGCCGCGCCGTCGGATCCGTCGTGGTCTCCGCGAGGAGCAGATGCGCCGTGCGGACCGTCTCCTGCGAAGCGTCGGCGAGCACTGTGTCGCGGACCGCCGTCGCCGGGAAGCTGACTGTGCCGTGCACGTCCACCGTGATCAGCCCCGCCTGCTCCGCGCAGGCCAGCGCCTCCAACGTGTCCGGTCCCGCGGTGCGCCGCAGCGTCGGAACCGAAGGATCGGCGGCGATCGCGGCGATCAACAGCGTGCGCCACACACCGTCCGGCGTCGGCAGCTCGTCGATCCAGCCCCGGACGCACCGCCGCGCCGCGGCCGGTGTCGTCACCACATCCAGCACGCCCGACGTCGCGTCCAGCCCGCGCGCGATCTCCATCGTCAGCCGCGCGTTCCCGCCGGCCGCGGAATGGACTCGGGCCGCGACGCGAAAGCCGATCCCGCGCTCCTGCAACCACGTCGCGGTCTGCTCCGCCGTCAGCGGCGGGACCGGCATCTCCAGCGCGTCTCGTCCCAACAGGTCCACCGGACCGCCCGAGCGCGTCGCCGCCACCACCGGAATTCCGTGCCGCGCGAGGTATGCCAGCACGTCGAGGCTCTCCGCGTCCCACCACTGCATGTCGTCGGCGAGCAGCAGCACGCGCCGGCCCGCCGGCACCACCGAGTCCACGCAGGCCCGTGCCGCCAGCCGGATCGCCACGCGGTCGGGTGTCCCGGGTATCCGGCGGAGCGCCTGCCGTACCGCTTCGAGCCATGGCTCGGGCAGATCCGGTGCCTCGGACAGCAGATCTGCCACCGCCGCGAACGGGACCGTGCGGTCCGCCGGCGCGGCCGTCAGCCACACCACGTGATCGTCGCGGGCGATCCAGGGCTCTGCGACGGCGTCCAGCAACGTCGACTTGCCGCGCCCCGGCGGCGCGGCCAGCACCGTGGGGGCCCCGTGGGCCGCGCGCGCGGCCAGGGCGGCGACGAGCTCCCCGTGCCCGATCATGTCAAGTCCTTGGCTGTCACGATGCCGGTGACGGCTGCGGGCCCCGGACCCGGTGGGGCGGGCAGACCGTTCGGGGAAGGTTACGCCGCGCTCGCCCTCCGTCACAAGAGTTCCCGCTGTGTTCCCGGCCACGACGCGCTGAGTAAAAAAGACGCCCTGTGTAAAGCGTTGGTCATGAAGAAGCTGTTCAAGGGTTTCCCCCGATGCGGTCGCACGGCCTTCAGCAAATTCTTAGCTCGCCACCCATCCCCTCTACCCCACCGAAGGCGGAGATGAAAAACACGTACACGCGGCGACGAGCCGCGGCGGCCGGAGCGGCTGTCGCCACCATGGCGGCCGGCTTCGGACTCATGGCGGCCTCGGCGCAGACCGCGCAGGCCTGGGAGATCAACCCCGCGTCCTGCAGCCATGTCTCGCACCACCCGCACCGGCACGGTGTCCAACCTACGGCGACACAGACTTTGTGCGACCGTATAAACGCCGCCGGGACGGCCGCGGCCACCGGCTCCGAGACCCTGGCTTACGGAGGCGGCGTCGACGGCATCGGCGTGCAATCCGGACATTCGAAGGTGTATCTGGTCTTCTACGGCACCCAGTGGGGGACGCAGAGCACCAACTCCAGCGGGCTCGCCACGTTCTCCGGCGACCCGGACGGCGCGGCGCCGGTCGTGCAGAAGATGTTCAAGGACATCGGCACCGGCGGCGAGACCTGGTCTGCCGACCTGACCCAGTGGTGCGACGGCCCGAACGTGGCCGCCGGGGCGACCACCTGCCCGAGCACTGCGAACTTCGTCCCCTACCAGACCGGCGGCGTGCTCTCCGGCGTCTGGTACGACAACTCCGGCGCTTCGCCGTCCGCGGCGACCGGGCACCAGCTCGGCGTCGAGGCCGTGAACGCCGCGGCGCACTTCGGCAACACCTCCGCCGCGGCGAACCGCGACGCGTACTACGTGATCCTCTCGCCCCACGGCACGGACCCGGACGGCTACAAGGACCCGAACACCGGCTACTGCGCCTGGCACGACTGGAACGGTGACACCACGCTCAACGGCGGCGCGGTCACCAGCAACTACGGCGACATCGCGTTCTCCAACCAGCCGTACAACATCGACGTCGGCCAGACCTGCGGGACCAACTTCGTCAACTCCGGCAGCACGGGCCTGCTCGACGGCTACACGATGACCCTCGGCCACGAGTGGCACGAGATGATGTCGGACCAGAACCCGGCCGGCGGCTGGACCAACCAGAACTCGTCGAGCTCCTACTACCAGCAGGAGAACTCCGACGAGTGCGCGTGGCTGCAGCCCGGCACGACCGGCGGCGCGGCCAACGTCAGCCTGGGCTCGGACACCTTCGCCGAGCAGGCCAGCTGGTCCAACGACACCAACAGCTGCGCGATCTCGCACCAGATCCTCACCCACGGCGGCGGGACCACCAACACGGTGACCGTGACGCAGCCGGCTGCGCAGACCTCCACGGTCGGCAGCGCGGTCTCGCTGCAGATCCAGGCGTCGGACTCGGCCTCGGGCCAGACCCTGACCTACTCGGCCTCCGGCCTGCCCCAGGGCGTCGCCATCGACAGTGGCAGCGGCCTGATCTCCGGCACCCCGACCACCGCGGGCACCTCGACCGTGACGGTCAAGGCCACCGACTCCACCGGCGCCTCGGGCTCGGCGAGCTTCGGCTGGACGGTCAACGGCACCACCGGCGGCGGCTCGGTGATCACCAACGGCGGCTTCGAGTCCGGTGCCTTCACCGGCTGGACCACCGGCGGCGCGTCCTCGTCGATCGTGAACTCCGGAGCGCACGGCGGCACCTACGCCGCGCAGCTCGGCGGCGTCGGCGCCACGAACGGCGACTCCACCGCCTCGCAGACCTTCACCGCGACCAACGGCGGCACGCTGCGGTTCTGGTACAGCAACGTGTGCCCGGACACGGTCACGTACGACTGGGCCACGGCCACGCTGAAGGACAACACCACCGGGACCACCACGACGATCCTGGCCAAGACCTGCGCGGCCGACTCCAGCTGGACCCAGGTCAGCAAGGCGCTGACCACCGGGCACAGCTACACGCTGAAGCTGGTCTCCCACGACGACGACTACGCCGGCGACCCGACGTACACCCTGTACGACGACGTCACGGTGTCGTAGCTTGATCAGTTCCCTGTAACACCACCGCGGACCCGGCCCCAGGGCCGGGTCCGCGCGTGTCCGACGCTGTCGGAGAGTCGTCGGGGGGCTCTTCGAAGGCTGTCACAGATCCGGAGCGGCACCGACCGCCTCGTGGCGGGAGCGGACGGTGGCGATGGTCCGGTCGCCGTCCGTGTCCCAGATCTCCTGGTTGAAGATCTCCACCTCGGCATATCCGGTCCAGCCCGCGGCGGTCACCAGCCGGCGCATCCGCGCGAAGTCGATGTGGCCGTCGCCGACGTGCCCGCGGCCCAGGAGCATGTCGGCCGGCAGCGGTACGACCCAGTCGCACTCTTGGTAGGACAGGATCCGATTCCCCTTGCCGGCGCGGGCGATCGACGCCTCCAACTCCGGATCCCACCACACGTGGTACGTGTCGACGACGACGCCGACCTGCTCTGCCGGGAACGCCTCGGCGATGTCCAGCGCCTGCCCGAGCGTGGAGACCACGGCGCGGTCCGCGCAGAACATCGGGTGCAGCGGCTCGATCGCGAGCTTCACGCCGTGCTCGGCCGCGAACGGCGCCAGGTCGGCGACGGCCTCGGCGACGGTGGCGCGGGCGGCGGGCAGGTCCTTGGAGCCGGAGGGAAGGCCGCCGACCACGAGGATCAGCACGTCGGTGCCGACTCCTGCCGCTTCGAGCACGGCCTGCCGGTTGTCGGCGAGTGCGGCCGCGCGCTCCTCGGGGAGGTGCGCGCTCATGAAGCCGCCGCGACACAGGCTCGTGACCTCGAGGCCTGAGGCGCGCACGATCTCCGCCGAGGCCTCGATGCCGATCTCCTGGACGCGGTCCCGCCACAGGCCGATGGCCGGGATGCCCGCGCGGACGCAGCCGTCCACGGCCTCGGCGAGGGTGAGGCGCTTCACCGTGGCCTGATTCAGGGAGAGCTTCATGCGCCGACCACTGCCTCGAACCGCTCGGCGGCCAGCTCCGGATCGTCGATGACACCGGCGATCTCGGCGAGCCGCAGCAGCTCGGTCAGGTGCTCGGCGTCGCGGGCCGTCTCCAGCCCGCCGACCATGCGGAAGTGGTCCTGGTGGCCGTTCAGGTAGGCCAGGAACACCAGGCCGGTCTTGTAGTGGAAGGTCGGCTTCTCGAAGACGTGCCGCGACAGGGCGATCGTCGGCTCCATCAGACGGTCGTAGGTTTCGAGGTCACCGCGGTCCAGGGCTCGCAGCGCCTGAGAAGCGGGACGCGCGATGCCGTCGAAGATGCCGAGCAGGGCGTCGGAGTGGCCGGCGTCGTCACCCTTGATGAGCCCGGGGTAGTTGAAGTCGTCGCCGGTGTAGAGGCGGACGCCTTCGGGGAGGCGGCGGCGGAGTTCGATCTCGTAGTCGGCGTTCAGCAGCGAGACCTTGATGCCGTCGACCTTCTGTGGATTTGCATTGATGAGCTCCAGGACGGTGGCCATCGCGGTCGGGATGTCGGAGGAACCCCAGTAGCCCGCCAGCGCCGGGTCGAACATGTCGCCGAGCCAGTGCAGGATGACCGGATTCGAGGCCTGATCCAGCAGCGATCCATAGACGGTCAGGTAGTCGTCGGCGGACTGCGCGGACGCGGCCATCGCTCGGCTTGCCATGAGGATCACACGTGCTCCGGCTGCCTCGACGACGCCGAGCTGTTCCTCATAGGCGGCCCGGATATCAGGGAGCGAATGCGTACCGGCCGCCAGGTGGTCCGTGCCCGCGCCGCACGCGAGCAAAGCGGGAACCCGTGTCGGGTCCAGAGCCTTCGCAGCCTCGCCGCTCCGCCGGATCAGTTCCTGCGTCGCCGGCCAGTCCAAACCCATACCGCGCTGCGCCGTGTCCATCGCGTCGGCGATGCCGAACCCCAACGACCACAAGTGCTCGCGGAACCGCAGGGTCGCGTCCCAGTCCAGGACCGCGGGCCTGCCGATGCCGTTGTCGGCATCCGGATCGGCTACGACGTGCGCGGCGGCGTACACGATGCGCGAGGTGAAGCCGGTCATCGCGACAGCTCCGGCACGGAGATCTTGCGGCCCTCGCGCCACGACTGAGCGCCGAGCTCGGCCAGCTGCACGCCGCGGGCGCCGGCCCACAGGTCGTGGCTGTACGGCGCGTCGGCGACCAGGTGCGCGAGGAACATCTCCCACTGGACCTTGAAGCCGTTGTCCATGACGGCGTTGTCCGGGACCTCCTGCCACTGCGCCAGGAAGTCCTCGGTCGCCGGGATGTCGGGGTTCCAGACCGGCTTCGGGGTGGCGGTGCGGTGTTGCGCCTTGCAGTTGCGCAGGCCCGCGACGGCGCTGCCGTGCGTGCCGTCGATCTGGAACTCGACCAGTTCCTCGCGGTTGACGCGGGTGGTCCAGGAGGAGTTCAGGGAGGCGACGATGCCGCCTTCGAGCTCGAAGATGGCGTACGCGGCGTCGTCGGCGGTGGCCCGGTACTCGGCGCCCTGCTCGTCCCAGCGGGTCGGGATGTCGGTGCGGGCCTCGGCGTAGACGCTCCGCACCGGCGCGACGACGTGGTCCAGCACGTAGCGCCAGTGCGGGAACATGTCGAGGATGATGCCGCCGCCGTCCTCGGCGCGGTAGTTCCACGACGGCCGCTGCGCCGGCTGCCAGTCGCCTTCGAAGACCCAGTAGCCGAACTCGCCGCGGACCGACAGGACGCGGCCGAAGAAGCCGGAGTCCACCAGGCGCTTCAGCTTCAGCAGGCCCGGCAGGAACAGCTTGTCCTGGACCACGCCGTGCTTGACGCCGGCGGTGTCGGCGATGCGCGCGAGGCTGATCGCGTCCTCGAGCGTCTCGGCGGTCGGCTTCTCGGTGTAGATGTGCTTGCCGGCTTCGATCGCCCGGGTGATGGCCGGGACGCGGGCCTGGGTGACCTGCGCGTCGAAGTAGACGGTGACCGACGGGTCGGCCAGGGCCTGGTCCAGGGAGGTGGTCCACTTGTCGAGGCCGTGCTGCGCGGCCAGCGCCTCGATCTTCTCGGCGTTGCGGCCGACCAGGACCGGCTCGGGCCAGACCGTGCGGCCGTCGGGGAGCGCCAGGCCGCCCTGCTCGCGGATGGCCAGGATGGACCGGAGCAGGTGCTGCCGGTAACCCATGCGTCCGGTGACGCCGTTCATTGCCACGCCGATAACTTCGCGCGTCATCCCTGCTCCCGAGATCGAGTTGTGATCACCGAAGGGCCCGCCCGGCACTGGAAAGCGCTTTCCGGCCCTGCCCCGAGGCGATAGGTTACGAGCGTGTCCACGCAGCGGTCAACACCCTCCCCGGCTCCGCGCCGCGGCGGAGCCACCCTGCAGCAGGTGGCCGACGCCGCCGGCGTCTCGCTGGCCACCGCCTCGCGGGTGCTGAACGGGAGCACCCGGACCGTGAACCCGGAGCTGAGCGAGCACGTGCGCGAGGTCGCCACGCGGCTGCGGTATGTCTCGCACGGCCCCGCGCAGGCGCTGGCCCGCGCCACGACGTCGCTGGTCGGGCTGCTGGTGCACGACGTGAACGACCCGTACTTCTCAGCGATCGCGGCCGGCGCGATGCGCGTGGCGCGCGAGCGGGACCTGCTGGTGATGGTCGCGAACACCTACCGCGAGCCCGGCCTGGAACTGGACTACATCACCCGGCTCGGCGCGCAGCGGGCCCGGGCGATCCTGGTCGCCGGCTCGCCGCCGGCGGATCCCGCGCTGGCCGGGCCGCTGCGCGAGCGGCTGCTGGACTACCAGCAGGGCGGCGGGCGCGTGGTGACGATCGGCGACCAGGGGCCGGGGATCGACGCGGTGTTGCCCGCCAACATCGAGGGGGCGCAGGCGGCGGCGCGCCATCTGGCCGGGCTGGGGCATCGCGAGATCGGGATGATCGCCGGGCCGCGCGGGCTGGTGACGATCGCCGACCGGTCCCGAGGGTTCCGCAAAGGCTTGACGGAGCGCGACGGCGATCCGGTCCCGCTGCTCCACGAGGTCGAGGCCGACTTCACGCGCGACGGCGGGTACGCGGCCACCCGGCGGCTGCTGGAGGAGCGGCCCGGGGTGACGGCCGTTTTCGCGATGGCCGACGTCATGGCCATCGGTGCGCTGGCGGCGCTGCGGGACGCGGGGCGCAGGGTGCCGGAGGACGTGAGCCTGGTCGGCTTCGACGACCTGCCGATCTGCGCCGATCTGGTGCCGGCGTTGACGACGGTGCGCGTCGACGCCGAGGGCATGGGTGAGCAGGCGATGCGGTTGGTGGCGGAGTCGCCGGAACCACCGGCCGCCGGTGACGGGGGTGATGCCGAGGTCGCCTCGGACGCGGCGCGGGCCGATGAACGGACGACGATTCAGAGCCCCACTGAATTGATTGTGCGGGGGAGCACCGGTCCGGCAAGGTCCTGAGCTGATCGCCGGCACACACGAAACATAGGGGTGGGGAATTGAGTCTGCTCGGTGCTGCGGCTTCGGCTGCCGGTGCGCCCGGAATACTGGTCCCCGTCGTCCTGACCGCCGCGTTCCTGCACGCGAGCTGGAACGCGATCCTCAAGTTCATCCCCGACAAGATGGCCGCGTCGCTGCTGATGACGGTGTCCTCCGGCGTCCTGGCGGGGATCGGCTGCTTCTTCCTGCCGGTGCCGGATCGCGCGTCCTGGGCCTTGTTGCTGGTGTCGGCGGCGCTGCACGTCGGCTACTTCCTGATGCTGGTGAAGACCTTCGAGATCGGCGACTTCAACCAGGTCTATCCGCTGGCGCGCGGACTGTCGCCGGTGGTGGTGGCCGTGTTCGCGACGCTGCTCGGCGATCCGATGTCACGGCACCAGACGCTGGGCATCGCAGTGGTCTGCGGAGGGCTCGCCACGCTGGTGTTCTCGGCGGGGCGGCCGAAGCGCGCGCAGGGCAAGGCCTTGTTCTGGGCGGCGATGACGGGGTTGTCGATCGCCACGTACACGGTCACCGACGGCGTCGCCGTGCGGCACTCGGGCACGGCGGCCGGGTACACGGCGTGGATGATGCTCGCGGAGGGCCTGATGATGAGCGCCGCGTTCGCGACGATCCTGGCCCGGCGGGGTGCGGCGGACGGCGATCGGGCCGGGCTTCAGGCCACGCTCCGTGCGCTGGGCCGCAACGACGTGGCGCGCGGGGTGATCGCGGGAGCGTTGTCATTGCTGGCCTACGGATTGGTGCTGTGGGCGCAGACCCGAGGAGCGCTCGCCGCGGTGTCGGCGCTGCGGGAGACCAGCGTGATCTTCGGCGCCGCGCTGGGATCGGTGTTCCTGCGCGAGCCGTTCGGGCGGTACCGGATCCTCGCCGCGGTGACGATCGCCGGCGGGATCCTGATTCTCGAAGCCGCATAAGGCTTTTCGGCTGCGCCGACATCGCTCGGCCGGCAGCCTGGCCGTCCGCTCAGATCCGTACCGCGTCCAGAGCCGCCCGCATCCGCTCGACCCGCCGCTCCAGCCGCCCGACCGGGCCCTCGCGCCCGTTCTGGTCGATCAGCAGCGCCAGCGTCCCCTCGATCGCGCCGAGCCGGTTCGACAGCTCGTCCAGCATCCGCGGGGTGACGCCGGCCTGCTCGCGGAGCATCTCAGCCTGCTCCTTCAGCTGCCGGTTCTTGCGGTGCAGCTCGGCGAAGACGCCCACCTTCGCGCGCAGGACCCAGGGGTCGAAGGGCTTCGTCAGGTAGTCCGCGGCGCCGGCCGCGTAGCCGCGCAGGGTCTGGTGCGGGCCGTCGCCGGCCGCGGTGAGGAAGATGATCGGGGTGTCCCGGGAGCGTTCGCGCAGCCGGACGTGCGCCGCCACCTCGAAGCCGTCCATGCCGGGCATGCGGACGTCCAGCAGGATGACCGCGAAGTCCTCGCGCAGGACCGCTCTTAGCGCCTGCTCGCCGGAGGACGCGGTGATCAGCTCGTGGCCCAGGGAGCCGAGGATGGACTCCAGCGCCAGCAGGTTCTCCGGCCGGTCGTCGACCAGCAGGATCTTGATGTCGCCGTCGTCCGGCGACGAGGCGCGGTGCGCGTCGTTCACAGAGCCGGGCCTCCTGCCGCGGGCTGGGCGCCGGTCTCGGCGTCGAGCCATCCTCGCATGACGGTCAGCAGGTGCGGGGTGTCCACCGGCTTGGTCACGTAGTCCGAGGCGCCGGCCTCGATCGACTTCTCGCGGTCGCCGCGCATCGCCTTGGCGGTCAGCGCGATGATCGGCAGGTTCTTGTAGCGGTCGATCTCGCGGATCGCGGCCATCGTGGCGTAGCCGTCCATCTCCGGCATCATCACGTCCATCAGGACCAGCGCCACGTCGTCCGCACGTTCCAGGGCCTCCAGGCCGGCCCGGCCGTTCTCGGCGTTCAGGACGGTGCAGCCGTGCTGCTCCAGGACCGAGGTCAGGGCGAAGACGTTGCGGATGTCGTCGTCGACGATGAGGATCTTCTCGCCGTCGAAGGTGATGTCCGAGCCGGCCGCGTACAGCTCCGTCGAGGGCAGATACAGGTCCGGATGCGGGTTCTGTTCCGGGATCAGCGGCAGCGTCGGGGCGGGCTCGGTGCCGGCCGGGCTCGGGCTGGTGCCGTAGCCCAGGCTCCCGGTGCTGCCGAACACCGCGCCGCCGTCCGGGCCGACCGCGTGCGGCAGGAACAGGGTGAACGTCGAGCCGCGGCCGCGCTGGCTCTCGGCGCGGATGCCGCCGCCGAGGAGCTTGGCGATCTCCCGGCTGATGGACAGGCCCAGCCCGGTGCCGCCGTAGCGGCGGGAGGTGGTGCCGTCCTCCTGCTGGAAGGCCTCGAAGACGGTCTGGATCTTGTCGTCCACGATGCCGATGCCGGTGTCGGAGACCGCGAAGGACACCGCCGGCTCCAGCGTGACCTCGTTGCTGTCCTCCGGCCCGCCCAGGATGATGTCGCCGACGGTGTCCACGACCAGCTCCACGTGCCCGTTCTCGGTGAACTTCACCGAGTTCGACAGCAGGTTGCGCAGCACCTGCTGCAGCCGCTGCTCGTCGGTGAACAGGTGCGCCGGGACCGAGGAGGCCACCCGGACGCGCAGGTCCAGGCCCTTCTGCTCGGTCTGCGGGCGGAACGTCGCCTCGACGTAGTCCACCAGCTGGCTGACCGCTATCCGGGCGGGCTGCACGTCCATGCGCCCGGCCTCGATCTTGCTCAGGTCCAGGATGTCGTTGATCAGCTGGAGCAGGTCGCTGCCCGCGCCGTGGATGGTCTCGGCGTACTCCACCTGCCGCTCGGTCAGGTTGCCCTCGGCGTTGTCGGCCATCAGCCGGGCCAGGATCAGCAGGCTGTTCAGCGGGGTGCGCAGCTCGTGCGACATGTTCGCCAGGAACTCGGATTTGTAGCGGCTGGACATCGTGAGCTGGTTCGCGCGCTCCTCCAGCTCCTGGCGCGCCTGCTCGATCTCGGAGTTCTTGACCTCGATGTCCTGGTTCTGCCGGGCCAGCAGCTCGGCCTTCTCCTCCAGCTCGGCGTTGGAGCGGCGCAGCTCCTTCTGCTGCATCTGCAGCTCGTCGGTGCGGGCCTTGAGCTCGTCGGCCAGCCGGCGGGACTCCCCGAGCAGCTCCTCGGTGCGGGTGTTGGCGGTGATGGTGTTGACCGTGACGCCGACCATCTCCATGAGCGATTCCAGCAGGGCCCGGTGGACCTCGTCGAAGCTGTGGAAGCTGGCCAGCTCGATGACCGCCATGACCTCGTTCTCGAACAGGACCGGCAGCACCGCGACCGAGGAGGGCGGCGCCGAGCCGAGCCCGGAGGAGATGCGGATGTAGTCCACCGGCGCGTGCTGGATCAGGATCGGCTTGCGCTCCACCGCGGCCTGGCCGACCAGGCCCTGGCCGAGGCGGAAGCGCGAGGTGACGTCCGGGGACTCGCGGTCCACGCCGTAGGAGGCGATGAGGTTCAGCACCTTCGTGCCGGACTCCTTGCGGGCCAGGTAGAAGGCTCCGTACTGGGCGTTCACCAGCGGTGTCAGCTCGCTCATGATGAGCGCGGAGACCGCGTCCAGGTCGCGCTGGCCCTGCATCAGGCCGCTCATGCGGGCCAGGTTCGTGTTCAGCCAGTCCTGCTGGTCGTTCCGGCGCGTGGTCTCGCGCAGGTTGCCGATCATCTGGTTGATGTTGTTCTTCAGGTCGGCGACCTCGCCCTTGGCCTCGACCGTGATCAGCCGGGTCAGGTCGCCGGCGGTCACCGCGGTGGCGACCTCGGCGATCGCGCGGACCTGGGTGGTCAGGTTCGAGGCGAGTTCGTTCACCGATTCGGTGAGGCGCTGCCAGGTCCCTGAGACGTCCTCGACCGTGGCCTGGCCGCCCAGCTTGCCCTCGGTGCCGACCTCGCGGGCGACTCGGGTCACCTCGGAGGCGAACGCGGACAGCCGGTCCACCATGGTGTTCAGCGTGGTCTTCAGTTCCAGGATCTCGCCGCGCGCCTCGACGTCGATGCGCTTGGACAGGTCGCCGTTGGCCACGGCGGTGGTCACCTGCGCGATGTTGCGGACCTGGCTGGTCAGGTTGTTCGCCATCGCGTTGACGTTGTCGGTCAGGTCCTTCCACGTGCCGGCCACGCCGCGCACCGTGGCCTGGCCGCCGAGCTTGCCCTCGGTGCCGACCTCGCGGGCGACCCGGGTGACCTCGTCGGCGAAGGTGCCGAGCCGGTCCACCATCTTGTTCAGGGTGGTCTTGAGCTCCAGGATCTCCCCGCGCGCGTCGACGGTGATGGTCTGGGTCAGGTCGCCGGAGGCCACGGCCGTGGCCACCTGCGCGATGTTGCGCACCTGGGTGGTCAGGTTGTCGGCCATGGAGTTCACCGAGTCGGTGAGGTCCTTCCAGGTGCCGGCCACGCCGGGGACCCGGGCCTGGCCGCCCAGGCGGCCCTCGGTGCCCACCTCCAGGGACACGCGGGTGACCTCGTCGGCGAAGCCGGAGAGCTGGTCGACCATCGTGTTGATGGTGTCCTTCAGCTCCAGCATCTCGCCGGCGACCTCGACCGTGATCTTCTGCGTCAGGTCGCCCTGCGCGACCGCGGTGGTGACGCCCGCTATGTCGCGGACCTGCGCGGTGAGGTTGCGGGCCGCGGAGTTGACCGAGTCGGTGATGTCGCGCCAGATGCCCTCGGCGTGCGGGACGGTGGCCTGGCCGCCCAGGCGCCCCTCGGTGCCGAGCTCGCGGGCGACCCGGATCACCTCGGAGGCGAAGCCCGACAGCTGGCCGACCATCGCGTCGATGGTCTGGGCGAGCTCGGCCAGCGGCCCGGTGCCCAGCTCGTCGGGGTCGCCGGACAGCGCGATCTTGCGCGACAGGTCGCCTCGGGCCACTGCCTGGGCCACCTCCAGGATCGCTCCGAGCTGGCGGTCCAGCTCGGCGTCCGCCAGGCGTTCCGATTGCAGCGTCATCGCCGCGCCTCCTTGACGTGGGCCGGCCGCCTCATCGGTGGTGCGATGCCAGATGACTCCCTGCGGTTCGCGGAGTCACCCGACGTGCGGCGGCGGCCGCCCGGTGTTCTCTCGGTCTGTCACAGTCTCGCAGATCGTTCGGGCGGAAACGGATGAACCATACGATTAGCCCGCGCAGACGTCCTGGCCGGGCTAGGCTCGAACGCGATGGCCCCTCGCACCCCCCGTACATCTCTTCCCCGAGACCGCCCCGAAGAAGCGGTCCGGCTCACAGTGCTTTCCCAGGCCGGCGAACTCCTGGCCGGAACCCTGGACCGGCGCCGTCTGGCGGCCCTGGCCTCCCAGCTCATCGTGCCGAGACTGGCCGACTGGGTCGCACTCTATCCGGCCGCGGGTCCCTATTCGGGGACAGGTTTATACACGACCGGTACAGATCACTCGAACGTGTCATCCTCGTGGACCCCGGAGCACATCTGGCACCGCGAGGAGGCCGAGCTCGACGCGCTGGCCGCGGCGCTGGCGGACTGGCGCCTGCCGGCGGGTGAGGATGGTCACGTTCCCGGAGCCGGCCACGGCGAGTGGCCCGTCCCGGTCCCCTCCCCCTACGGCCAGGCGCTGCCGATCCCGCTCGTCGCCCGCGGCACGGCGCTGGGCACCCTGGTCCTGGGCGGCCCCGGCAAGGGCGGCTTCACCGGGCCCACGGTCCCGCTGGCCGTGGAGCTGGCCGCCCGGATCGCCGCGGCGCTGGACAACGCGCGGCAGTACGCCGAACAGGTGGAGGTCATCCGCGGCCTGCAACGCTCGCTGCTGCCGCCCTCGCTGCCGACGGTGGAGGGGCTGGACATCGGCGTGGTCTACGAGGCCGCGTCCAACAGCGACGGCGTGCACGTCGGCGGCGACTTCTACGACGTGTTCCCGATCAGCCGCAAGGTGTGGGGCTTCGCGGTCGGCGACGTCTGCGGCACCGGCCCGGAGGCCGCCGCCCTGACCGGCCTGGCCCGGCACTCGCTGCGCCTGCTGGCGCGCGAGGGGCGCTCGCCGGTCACCGTGGTCGAGCGGCTGAACCAGGCGGTGCTGGAAGAGGGCGAACTCGCCGGCGACGCCGGGCGTTTCATCACCCTGCTGTACGGCGAGGTCGAACCCCGGCCCGACGGCTCGGCGCAGCTGGTGATGGTCTGCGCCGGCCACCCGCTGCCGCTGATCCTGCGCACGGACGGCAGCGTCCGCGCCGCCGCGAACCCGCAGCCGCTGCTCGGCGTCCTGCCGGACCCGACGCTCTACGCCGAGGACGTCGAACTCGGCGCCGGCGAGGTCCTGCTGGTCTACACGGACGGCGCGAGCGAGCGCCGCAACGGCCGCCAGATGCTCGGCGACGAGGGCGTGGCGACGGCGCTGGCCGGCTGCTCGGGCATGACGGCGCCGGGGGTGGTGGCCCGGGTGCGGCAGGCGGTCGTGGACTTCGGCGCCTCCGGGACGCGCGACGACCTGGCGCTGCTCGCGCTGCGGGCCTACAAGAGCTGAGGCCGGGCTTGTGCCGAGGTTGAGCTTCGAGGCAGGAGATGCGGTCCCGAGTCGGGGGGACCACTCGGGACCGCTTGCCGGCCTGGGCCGGCTACTTCTATCTGACGCCTGAGACCGGCCGGTCGGTTGTATCAGGGCATGCCCTTGACGGTCGGTCCGGCCAGCGCCCGCGCCAGGCTGTCGTCGGTCCACGGGACCGGGTCGAGGGGCGGGCCGGCGACGAACCTCGCCGGATCGGGCGGGTCGGTCACCGGTGCGGGCGTGTAGCCGATGACGGTGCTCGCGGTGATCGAGACCGAGGAACCGTCGGGGAAAAGGCGCGCGGCGAAGGTCACCACGCCGGCCCTGAGGTTCGTCGAGTGGGCCACGACGATGTCGGAGCCGTCGCTCTGGTGCGCTCGCACGCACGATGACCACTCGGTGGCCCGCGGGACCTGGAAGGTGCTCGCCACACTGTCCAGCCCGCATGGCGTGTCCTGCCTGTGGACCTGCTCGGGCGGCAGGAATCGCGGACTTGTCGCCGTGATGGTCACGTGGCCGAAGGGTGTCGTGGGGCGGTACGCCGTGCCGGCCGGCGGAAAGAACGAGACATCGCCGCCCGGCGCCCAGTAGCCGCTCGCCGCGAGCTCCAATTCGAACGTGCCGGGAGGGTTCGGGGTGATGTCGAGGGGGCGCTGACCGGATGTGGTGCGGATGTGCTTCAGGCCCGGGTCGAGGCGTTGCAGGACGGTGCTGATCGAGCTGAGCCCGGTCGGGGACAGAGTGCCGGCCGAGCCACGGGTGCCCTCCTTCCACAGGCCGTCGATCTCGAGGTACTTGCTCAGGTCCAAGCCGGTCCACGTGCTCTGGGCGGCCGCGGGCCCGACGCCCGTCGGTGCTCCGGACTTGCCGAGGCTGCCGCCCAGGGTGGTGAAGGCCGTCGCCGACAGGCCGACGACCGCCACCGCCGCCAGGGCGCCGGCGGCCCGGAAGCGAGTCCGGTGCCGACTGCTCAGCCGGGCCGCGGCCTCGGCGTCGGGGATCCAGTGCGGTTCGTGCTGACCGGTCCGGACGCGGTCGAAGACGCCGCGGGCCCAGTCGTCCTCTGGGCTTTCGAGACCTGCCGTGGTTTCGAGGTCTGCCATGGGATCGTCCCTTGTGATCGAGGTCAGTGCTCTGCGGTGACGGACTCGAAGACCGTGCCGGCCAACAGCGGGCGCAGCGCGGCCAGTCCCCTGGCGGCCTGGCTCTTGACGGTGCCCGCGGCGCACCCCAGGAGCCCGGCCGTCTCCTCCACGCTCAGGTCCTCCCAGTACCGGAGCACCAGGACGGCACGCTGCCGGGGCGGGATCCGGCGCAGCGCCGCGACCAGTACCTCGCGGTCGTCGCTGGGCTCGGTCCCCGGCGCCTCGAGGTCCGGCAGGTACTCCGCCGGGGTCTCCCGCCGCCATTTCGCGCGGCGGGTGTCGAGGAAGGCGTGGAAGAGCGTCGTGCGCAGGTAGGAGTCGAAGGACTCCTGGCGCCTGATCCGGCGCCAGTGCAGATGGACCTTGACGAAGACGATCTGGACGAGGTCCTCGGCCAGATGCCAGTCCGCGCACATCAGATAGGCGGTGCGCCGGAGCGCACCGCCTTTGGCGGCGACGAGTTCGGCGAACTCCGCCTCGTACGAGCTGTCCATTCCCCGCCTCTTCTCCTGCTCCTGCACCGGCAGGAGTTATACGGAAGCGGGGTGCCCCGAGGTTGCCTCCAGCCCTGCTACTTCCTCGTGTAAGCGAGCTGCGAGACCCCGAGATAGCCCGAGGCGAACCCGGCTTCGCAGTAGGCGAGGTAGAAGCGCCAGGTGCGGCGGAAGACCTCGTCGAAGCCGTGCGAGGCGACGCGCGGCCAGTTCTCCTCGAAGCGGTGGCGCCAGATCCGCAGGGTGCGGGCGTAGTCGAGGCCGAAGTCACGGCGGGCGGCCAGCCGCAGGCCGGCGGTGCCGGCGGCGTAGTCGAGCTCGGGGATCGAGGGGATGAGGCCGCCGGGGAAGATGTACTTGTGGATCCAGGAGTAGGAGTCCTGGGTCGCGAGCATGCGGTGGTGGGCCATGGTGATGGCCTGGACGGCCACGCGGCCGCCGGGGGCGAGGTTGCGCTCGATGGCCTGGAAGTAGTCCGGCAGGTAGCGGCGGCCGACGGCCTCGATCATCTCCACCGAGACCACGGCGTCGAACGGCTGCTCCTCGGCGACCTCGCGGTAGTCGGCCAGGCGGACCTCGACGCGGTCGGCCAGGCCGGCCGCGGCGACGTGCTTGCGGGCCAGCTCCTGCTGTTCCTCCGACAGGGTGACGGTCAGCACCGTGGCGCCGCGCTCCGCGGCGGCCTTGATCGCCAGCGAGCCCCAGCCCGAGCCGATCTCCAGCAGCCGCGTGCCCTTGCGGACGCCGGCCGCGTCGAGCATCGCGTCGATCTTGCGCAGCTGCGCGGCGTGCAGGTCGCCGGGGCCGTCGGCGTCGGCGACCGGGTCGAACAGCGCCGAGGAGTAGGTCATCGAGGGGTCGAGGAACGCTTCGAACAGGTCGTTGGACAGGTCGTAGTGCGCGTGCGCGTTGTGCCGGGCGCCGCGCCGGTCCCCGTCCTGCTCGCGGGGCATGTGCTGGGCCGCCAGGCTCCGCATCCGCTGCAGCGGCGCGGGGACCAGGTCCTCCAGCCGGGCGGCCAGCTCGGTCAGCAGCGCGACCAGCTCGTCGCCGCTCTCGGTGTCCCACGCGCCGGTCTGGTAGGACTCGCCGAAGCCGATCAGGCCGTCGGCGCCCAGCCGGTTCAGGAACTCCTTCGGCCGCCGCACCCGCAGCACGGGCCCGCCGCCGCCGGGCACGCCCGCGCCGGCCAGGGCCAGGCCGTTGGGCGCGACCACGGTCACCGGGACGTTCTTCAGCGCGTGGGTGAACAGGCGGCGCGCGACGCGGGCCCGCACCGGCCGGTCCGGGGTCCGGGCGAGGTCGGGCCAGCGGCCGGTGTCGATCAGCGGGATGGGCGAGTGGGCCATGGGTACCCCTTCCGAGATCGGGGTCAGTCACTGAACGGGGTCGGAACCGTCAGTAACGTAACACGCTCTTGATCATCAAGCGCGGACTCGCCCGGCGGGGGTCAGGACACGTTGCAAGCCCTCGGGGGCGGCCGCTTCGAAGGCCTCGGCGATCACGTCGGCATAGCGGGGCGGCCGCGTTCCGGCCGCGTCCGCGGCACCGCGCGGATCGAGGAGACACGTATGGCTGAACGCCAGGACCAGCCGATTCCAATCCCGGGCGCGCGTGAGCAGCGTGTGCCCGGAGCCCGGCAGGACGATGCGCGCCACATCGTGCCCTTCTGCCCGGGCCCGTGCGGCGTAATCGTAGGAGGAGCGCGGCGAGGTGACGTGGTCGCGCGTACCGTGCGCGAGCAACAGCCGGCGCCCCGCGAGCTGCGCGGTCGGCTCGTTCTCGGGCAGCCACGGCGCCAGGCCCAGCACCCCGACGACCCCCGGCGCGTCGGCCGCGTTCACCACGGCCCGCCCGCCGAGCGAGTGCCCGCTGAGCACCAGCGGTATGTCGCCGTACCGCTCGGTCAGCTGCGCGGCGGCCCAGTGCACATCGGCCACCGGAGCCCGCTCGTCCCCGTTCCAGCCCTGATAGCGGAAGCACATGGTGTGCACCGCGACCCCGTGCCCGGCCAGCCGCGGCGCGACCGCCCGCGCGATCATCCGCACCCGCGTCACCGGCCCGCCCCGCCGGCGCGGCGCCTGGTAGGAGTCTTCCTTGCCGCCATGCGCCACCAGCACCGCACCGACCACGCCGCCGCGCAGCGGACGGATCGGCGGGTCGAGACGGGGTTCGGATTCCCTGCTCACGGGAGCGAGGGTACCCCTGGGAGGTTCGTGGTGCGAAGCATCGTGGTGGCGGGCCGATGAACGGGGCGGTGTGCGCGCAAAAGCCGAAGCCCGCCGGAGCGAGAGCTCCGGCGGGCTTCGGCCCGAACGAACAACGGCCGGCTCACGCCGCCTTGCGCTGGTCCCCCGCGGCCTCGGCGAACTCGTCGCGCGGGCGCTCCAGGGAGCCCAGGCCGACGGCTTCGCGGCGGAAGAACAGGGCCAGGGTCCAGTCAGCGATGACGCGGATCTTGCGGTTGGTGGTGGGGACCCGGCTCATGTGGTACGTGCGGTGCATGAACCAGGCCGGCCAGCCGCGCAGGCGCACGTTGTAGACGTCGGCGACGCCCTTGTGCAGGCCCAGGGAGGCCACCGAGCCGACGTGCTTGTGCTTGTACTCGCGGGGCTCGAAGCCGCGGACGGCCGCCACCACGTTGTCGGCCAGCTGCTTGGCCTGGCGCACCGCGTGCTGCGCCGAGGGGGAGCACCACTTGCCGGGGTTGGCCAGGTCCGGGACCTGCGCGCCGTCGCCGGCGGCCCAGACGTTGGTGAAGCCCTCGACCTGCAGGGTCGGGTTCGCCACGACGTGGCCGCGCTCGCCGAGTGGGACGCCGAACCGCTGCACCACCGGGTTCGGCTTCACGCCGGCGGTCCACACGATGGTGGAGGCCACCATCTTGGTGCCGTCCGACAGCTGCACGCGGCGGTTGACGCAGCTCTCCAGGAAGGTGTTCAGCTTGACCTGGATGCCGCGCTTCTCCAGCTCCTGGACGGTGTACTCGCCCAGCGCCGGCCGGACCTCGGGCAGGATGCGCCCGGAGCCCTCGACCATCACCCAGCGCATGTCCTCCGGGCTGATGTTCGGGTAGATCTTGCACGCGTCGCGCGCCATGTCCTCCAGCTCGGCGATCGCCTCGATGCCGGCGAAGCCGCCGCCGATGAAGACGAAGGTGAGCGCGCGGCGGCGGATCTTCTCGTCCTTGGTGGTGGCCGCGATGTCCATCTGGCCCAGGACGTGGTTGCGCAGGGCTATGGCCTCTTCGATCTGCTTGAAGCCGATGCCGTTCTCGGCCAGGCCCGGGATCGGCAGGGTGCGCGCGATGGAGCCGACCGCGATGACCACCTGGTCGAACTCGATCTCGTACGGCTCGCCGGCGATCGGCTCGATCGAGGCGACCTTGCGCTCGTGGTCGATGTCGGTGACCCGCGCGGTGAGCACCTCGGCGCGCTTGAGCACCGAGCGCAGCGGCACCACGACGTGCCGCGGGGACAGGGAGCCGGCCGCCGCTTCGGGCAGGAACGGCTGGTAGGTCATGTACGAGCGCGGGTCGACGACCGTGACCAGCGCTTCGTCCTTGCCGAGCTTCTTGAGGATGCGGTGCGCCGTGTACATCCCGACGTAGCCGCCGCCAACGATCAGAATCCGAGGGATCGCCTTGCCGTTCCCGCTCGCCTTACCCACTTGATGCTCGCCTCCGCCGCCTAGTCCAAGGCCGCCGTCTCGACGCTCTTCTTCTTACTTCTCAAGCGTAGAGAGGTTGAGACAGTGCCTTGTGCGGTGCGAGTTAACAGCTGATGTCGACGGGAAGATTTGTGCGCGTTTGGCATCGGATGTGCTGGTGACGCTGGTCACACTGTGAGCAACATTACAGCTATCAGTACACAGTGTCAGGTACTGAGACACATTCGACGCTTCGTAGAAGAATAGCGCCGCCCTGGAATACGAGCGGCGCCATGGGAGAGTTCCCGGCCGTGTCGGACTCACTTGGACTGAGTCCGACACAGCCGGATCGAGCCGGACCGGACCGGGCTCAGCCGCCCGAGAAGGGCCGGACGACCTTGTCGGCGTGCGTCACGAAGGAGCCGTCCATCTTCAGCCCCCAGCGCGGGTCCGACACGATCTTGTAGAGCTGGTCGTCGGTCAGCGGGCCGTCGCTCCACTCCACGACGTTGATCGCGGCGTGGTCCGGCCTGGTGATCATGACCATGGTGTTGTGCGTGGACTGCGAGCTCCCGGCCGCATAGCCCCCCGAGTTGTGTTGAACCATGACCACCGAGCCGTCGGACAGCGTGGCCGCCGCGCAGTAGTCCATCTCGAACGCCGGAAGGCATTGCGACTGCGGGGTCTTGCCGTCCGCGGCGCCGTCGCTGACCGAGGCCGAGATCCGGACCGACCCGTGCGGCATCGTCCAGGTCAGGGTGGCGTTCGCGTTCATGCCGGCCAGCGAGCTGCCGCTGAAGGCGGACCCCGAACCGCCGGACCCGATCTGCGACAGATCGTCGATCAGGAGCTCGGCGACCGACTGGCCGTCCGTGTTCGTCGGATCGCTGAGGTGACCGTCCGCGGCCGGCGGCTTCCACGACGCCGGGATCGTGCCGATCACCGTGTTCGGAGAGGAGCTGTTCGGCGGCGGCGTCGGCGTCGATGGATATGCCGGGGTCGGGTCCGGTGTCGGCGTCGGTGTCGGCGTCGGAGTGGCGGCCGACGAATGCTGCGACGTCGGCGCCGCGCCCCAGGCCCCCGGCCCGACCGGGGCACCGCCGCCGCCGGAGCCGAACACGCCGCCCAGCGCCAGCGCCCCGGCGGCCACGCCGGCCACCGCCGCCGTGCCGCCGGCCACGCCGAGCGCCCGCTGCCGCCGCCGGATCCGGCGGCCCTGGGCCAGCGCGTCGCCGGCGATCTCGCCGATCGGCGGCGGCCGCAGGCCCGCCAGCTCGTCCTCGATCCGGTCGTGGAAACTCTCTTCCGAGGTCATGGGGATCTCTCCAATCGCGTCCTGGTCCTATGGCCGCGCGGACTCTCACACCGTCAGGTCCTCGCCGAGCAGGACCCTCAGATCGGCCAGGGCGCGCAGGCTCGCGGACTTCACCGCGGAGCGGCTCATGCGCAGGACGGCCGCCGTCTCCTCGACACTGCGGTCCTCCCAGTACCGCAGGACGACGACGGCCCGCCGCTTCGGCGAGAGCCGCTCCAGCGCGGCCAGCAGCGACAGCCGTAGGTCGGCCTGCTCCTGTCCGCCGGCCAGCCCCTGCTCCGGCAGTTCGTCGGACGGTCGCTCGTGCCACGACCGGCGCCGCTGTTGGCTCAGGAACTCCCGCACGACGATCTGCCGCACGTAGGCGTCGACGCCGCCGTCACCGTGGATCCGGTGCCATGCCGCGTACGCCTTCGCCAGCGCGATCTGCGTGAGGTCCTGCGCCCGGTGCCAGTCCCCGCACATCAGATACGCGGTGCGGCGCAGGTGTTCGGCCCGTGCCACCGCGAACTCCGTGAACTCCCGATCCCTGACCGCCTGGTCCACCCCGACCCGCTTCCCTCGCATGAGAGCCCGAAGGCCGCTGTCACCAGCTGGTATGCAGTGACCGCGGCCTTCGGATGCTTTCCGCAGGTCAGGCGATGCTCGCCGCGATCCCGTCCAGGATGTCCCGCTCGCTGATCACGACCTCCGGCGCCCCCAGGCTCGGCGCCACCCGCTCCATGATCGCCAGCAGTACCAGCGCCCCGGCGCCGATCACGTCGGCGCGCCCGGGGTGGATGGCCGGGACGGACTTGCGTTCGTCCGGCGTCATCCCCAGCAGCCGCGCGGTCATGTCGCGGACCCCGCCGAGCGAGATGTGCGACAGGTGGACGCGCGAGGAGTCGTACTCCTCCAGGTCCAGCGCGACCGCGCCGAGCGTGGTCACGGTGCCGGCCAGGCCGACCAGGGTGCGCGCCTCGTCCAGCGGCACCGCCTCGGCGGCCCGGTCGATCAGCTTCTCGATGTCCGCGCGCGCGGCCTTCACCTGCGCCTCGGTCGCGACACCGTCCGTCTTCAGATGCCGTTCGTACATCCGCACGGAGCCCATGTCGACGCTGCGGGCCGCGATCACGCCGCGCTCGTTGTCTCCGAGCACGAACTCCGTCGAGCCGCCGCCGATGTCGATGACCAGGTACGGCGCCTGGTGCCGGTCGTGCGGCAGCTCGGCGGTGGCGCCGGTGAAGGCGAAGCGCGCCTCCTCGTCGCCGGTGGCCACGTACGGCTCGACCCCGAGGATGCCCTTCACGCCCTCGACGAACTCCCGCCGGTTCTCCGCGTCCCGGGTGGCGCTGGTGGCGACGAAGCGCAGCGGGATCGGCGTGCCGCCGCTGTTCCGCTCGATCAGGTCCTGGTACTCCAGGCAGGCGGCGAAGGTGCGCTCCAGCGCGCCCTGGGCCAGCCGGCCGGTGGCGTCCACGCCCTCGCCGAGCCGGACGATGCGCATCTCGCGCACCACGTCCTCGGTCCTGCCGGTCCGCGGGTGGACGTCGGCGATCAGGAGCCTGATGGAGTTGGTGCCGCAGTCGATCGCGGCGACGCGCTTGGTCATGTCGTTCATGTTCCGCTATGCACCCGGTTCCATGCTCGGTGTGACACACGGCCCGGACTTCCACCACTCCGGGAGCAGTGCCAGCGTCTCGTCGCCCAGCGGGTTCACCCCGGGGCCGGCGGCCAGCGCGTGGCCGGCCAGGACGTGCAGGCACTTCACCCGGTCCGGCATGCCGCCGGCGGTCGGGAATCCGTCCAGGACTTCGATGGCGTCGCGCCGGGCCCGGTACTCCTCGTCGGCGGCGCGGTAGGACTCGGCCAGCTCCGGATCGGTCTTCAGGCGCTCGGTCATCTCCTTCATCAGGCCCGAGGCCTCCAGGGTGCCGATCGCCGAGGCCGCCTTGGGGCAGGTCAGATAGAACAGCGTCGGGAACGGCGTGCCGTCGGGCAGCCGCGGCGCGGTCTCCACCACGTCCGGGTTGCCGCAGGGGCAGCGGTGCGCGACCCGCCGCACGCCGCGGGGCGTGCGGCCCAGCTGCGCCTCGACGGCGGCCAGGTCGATCTGGTCGGGCTCGGGGGTGGGGGTCTGGTTCGTCATGGCACGACCAGCCTACGACGTGGCGGTACTTCCGGCGGAGTACGACCGGTGCCTTCCGCCGTGGGACGCAGAGATCGAACCCCCCGTGCCAGGGTCGTGAGGTCATCGCGAACTGTAAGAGACGAATACGTCGAGGGGGACGTACCGATGCTTCCGGCTCTGCGCGTGGTCGCTGTGCTCCACGCGCTTTCCTTCCTGCTGCAACCGATCATGGCCGGCCTGTTCCTGTCGGGGCAGGACTCGGCGGTCGACATGCACGCCACCAACGCGACCGTCGTGGTCGTCCTGTGTCTGGTCATGACGGTCCTGGCGACCCTGGCCTGGCGCCGGACACTGATCCCGCGGGCGGCGTTCACCATCTCGCTCGCCCTGCTCGTGGTCGAGATCGTGCAGATGGGGGCCGGTTACGGCCACGTCATGTGGATCCACATCCCGCTCGGCGTGCTGATGATGGGCGGCGTCGCGCAGCTCATGCCGCTGGTGATGCGGCCCTACAAGCCGGCGGTCGCCGAATGAGCGGCCTTCGCCTGTCGCGCCGCGGCGCGCTGCGGCTCTTCGGCGGCGCCGGCATGGCGACGGTGCTGACGCCGGCCCTCGCGAGCTGCGCCAAGCCCGGCACCGACGGGATCAACCCCGGGACGCTGGCGAGCAAGGCGAAGCTGCCGAAGCCGTTCACCGTGCCGCTGCCGATCCTCAAGCCGCTGGCCCCGGACTCCACCGACGCGCGGGGCGTCCACTACTCGATGACGCTCCAGCAGGCCGAGGCCGAGATCCTGCCCGGCTACAAGACGAAGATCTTCGGCTACAACGGGACGTTCCCCGGGCCGTATCTGGACGTGCACGCCGGCACGCCGATGATCGTGCACCAGACCAATCAGCTGCCGGTCCCGATCGTCACCCATCTGCACGGCGGCCTGACCCCGCCCAGTGACGACGGCTTCCCCACCGACCTGGTGTTCCCGGAGGCGCTGGCGGGCATGGCGAATCCGGGGACGGCGGCGTCGATGGCCGGGATGGACGGGATGGCCGGGATGCCGTCGATGCCGGACCCGCTGGCCCACCTGACCGCGGTGCGGCGGGACTACGTCTTCCCGCTCAACCAGCGCGCCGCCACGCTCTGGTACCACGACCACCGCATGGACTTCAGCGGCGCGCAGGTGTGGCGCGGCCTGTTCGGGCTCTGCGTGGTCCGCGACGCCGAGGACGACAAGCTGCCGCTGCCCCGGGGCGAGCGCGAGATCCCGCTGATGATCGTCGACCGCGCCTTCGACGCCGACGGCCAGCTGGTCTATCCGGAGAAGGACCCGACGCTGCTCGGCAAGCCGAGCATGGAGAAGTCGATCGCCGCCGGCGCGCAGGGCGACGTGATCCTGGTCAACGGCGCGCCCTGGCCGTTCCTGGAGGTCGCGGCGGTCAAGTACCGGCTGCGGCTGGTCAACGCCTCCAACGCGCGGCGCTACGAGCTGAAGCTGGACGGACCCGGCGGCGGGCAGTTCGTCCAGGTCGGCTCCGACGGCGGCCTGCTGGCCGCGCCGGTGACGCACTCCACGCTGCACATGTCGCCGGCCGAACGCTTCGACGTGGTCGTGGACTTCTCGAAGTACCCGGTCGGCTCGACGGTGACCTTGAAGAACTCCGCCGACAGCGGCGGCGCCGGGCAGGTGATGCAGTTCAAGGTGACGTCGAAGGCCTCGGACGACTCCTCGGTCCCGGCCACGCTGTCCACGATCGAGAAGCTGACCGTGGACGGGGCCAAGCGGCGCCTGGTCTTCGCCTTGGACGGCGACCGGTGGCACGTGAACGGCAAGGCGTTCGACCCGGCGCACCCGCTGATCAAACCGGAGTTCGGCAAGACCGAGGAGTGGACCGTGACCTCGGTCGAGCGGCACCCGGTGCACCTGCACGGGGCGCATTTCCAGG
>Ga0207695_10000482_pt1 | contig 85402 bp, 101 predicted proteins | sample KBSC54metaG_FD_184354 | JGI IMG/M metagenome (GOLD analysis project Ga0207695, IMG submission 184354) | Corn rhizosphere microbial communities from Kellogg Biological Station, Michigan, USA - KBS C5-4 metaG (SPAdes) (version 2) | ecosystem: Host-associated > Plants > Roots > Rhizosphere > Soil...
AATCATGGGTGGCCGCGGCAACAGCATCCGCTCGATCGTTGGATCGTTCAGATCATCAGCGATGCCATCGAGGCAGTAGTAGTTCGCGTACCCACACAAAGCCTGGCTCTGGCTCACCGCCTGGCCATTCAAGTAGCGATCTGCCCACTTGGGCATGAATTGTAGCCGTCGCGTCACGTTTTTCCTCCCGGCCGTGTTCGGCGGCCGCAAAAAATGACTTTTCATGAAAACTTCCGGATTTCTCCTGATTTGAAATAATCATATCATTACTGATGTAATTCGTATTGATTAATATTGACAAGTTATATTTCTGCACGATAAGCTATCTTATCAACCAAAACATAAAATTGCGTTTTGGCAATTATTTTGAAGGCTGGAAAAATGGGCGCACGTGATAATGCTGATTTTTTGGACGCTAACGGTCCATCTACTCAGACAAAGTACAGAAAATCGATGAAGGCACGGCTGGAGTCGATGAGCCACCGGCACCGCATCACTGAGGTCTTTTCGGACGTCATGGCAATGATCGCAATCGCGCTCAGCAACCGTTGCGATTTGAACCAGTACGAAAAGCGAGAAAACGAATATCTCGAGATCGCAAGAAAATATTCAAAAGAAGAATTGATGGAAGTGGCGAAGATCTACGCCGAGCTATGCCTGGCCATGGAAACAGCGCCGCGCGATGTGCTTGGTGAGCTGTACATGGAGTTGGAAGTTTCGAACAGCAAAATGGGACAATTTTTTACCCCATCGGAGGTCTGCAGTCTGATGGCGAAGCTGCTGCTAGATCGGGAAAAAGCCAAATCGATTGTGAAAACTGAAGGCTTCATTACCCTACAAGATCCGGCATGTGGCGGAGGCGCGATGATCATCGCCTTCGCAGATGCATTGCGAGAAAACAACATCAACTATCAGCAGCAGCTGCACGTGACAGCGATTGACCTCGATATCACTGCAGTGCACATGACCTATATCCAACTCAGCATCCTCTTCATTCCAGCAATCATCACTTGCGGGAATTCGCTCACGCTCAAAGAGTATTCACGCTGGTACACCAACGCGCACATCCTCAACGGATGGAATTTTAAGCTCAGACGCAGGATGAATAAGAACAAGACTGATGGCGAAGGCTTTTCCGATCTCGCACCGAACACCGGATGCGGCGTGGTTGCAAATACAGAATATCCGACATCAGGTAACGTTGAAACTCGAAAGGAATGAGCATCGTGACAAACAACAAATCAACAGCGCAGTCCGGCCACATGAAACTTCGTCTGGAAGACATTGATCCATCGAAGTCGCCGGCCTATTCGCCAAATCTCTATCAGTACATGAAGGTGCGCGGTCACTTCAGTACCCAGGCAGGTGTTGCAGAAACCGTGTTTGTCGTCAAGGAAGGGTCACGCGCAGCAAATAGCTTTGGCGCCGGCGCCTTGATGATCGGCTTCATCGACGATGGCTTTCTGCACGGCGCTCCATTGATTGGCGCTTTGTGCCATGGCGCCGGACAGGAGCGGATGGCGCACCCGATCGCAAAAAGTCTGATCGAGTTCCCAGAGTTTTGGGACAACTATTTGCGACTCGGCCGCTGCGCCATTGACCCCGAGCACCAAACACATTTCCTCGCTGATCCGGATCGCTATGTCACGACTGACTCCGGCCGGACATGCTTATGGTGCGGTCACCAGCAAAAGAAAATTGTGAAGCGCCGCATCATCCTTGATGAATCTTGGGTAACCGCTTAAGAAAGGATCCTGGTCATGCTCATCAAACGAATCGATGGATCTACGCGCTCAGTTGAATGTGGATCTGGCCCCAATGCAGTGGTTCTTCCAGTCTGCGAGGTCGACGAGCCGGATGGGAAATTCATGGTTTCAGCTTGGGAGCCAACACCAGGCGAGCTCGAAGCCCTGCAGGAAGGAAAAAGTCTGAAACTTTGGATCGCGGGCGTCAATCATCCGCTGGTGAAAATCACCGTCGGCGACGTCGAGATCGAAAGCCCGGCCTGAATGGAAAAGTAATTGTGAAAATGCAAAAACCAGAAACGCCTGAAATGATGAGAGAAGGTCCAATTTTAATGACCGCCCCCATGGTGCGCGCCACGCTGATCGACAGCAAGACACTAACGCGTCGTCTCGTCAACCGCCTTATCGGATTCGGCGAGACGACCGAATTCGGCCAGTCGGAAACGACAGGCTACGATTGGCACTTTCGCGATAAGTCAATGCGTTGGCACGACATTTCCAATGAACGTCTCTTGAAGATTTGTCCCTACGGCCAACCTGGCGACCGGCTGTATGTGCGCGAAACGTTCCGATTTTCAGAAGAATTTGAAAACTACAGCCCTAAGCAAGTAGGCGAAAAATGCCTTGATGCTGGTTACCGAAAAGAATGGGCCCCCATTCAATACGAGGCGGACGCATGCCGAGTCAACTGGCAGTCGACAGGTGCGACGTCGGCTGCCGTCATCGTGCCAGGCAAGACCCGCGTCAGTATCCACATGCCGCGCTGGGCAAGCCGGATCTTACTGGAAATCACCGGTGTGCGCGTCGAGCGGCTGAATGATTGCAGCGAGGCCGACGCGATCGCGGAGGGGATTGATCGAGTCGAAAATAATTTCGGCAACGGCCGCGCGTATTGCGACTACAGCCTGGCGAGACTGGACGACACGGCGGAATGGTTTAGCAGCCCTGTCCACAGCTACCGCTCGTTATGGGAAATGATCAACGGCGCCAACAGCTGGGCCGCCAACCCATTTGTGTGGGTGGTCGAATTCAAGCGGGTGATGCCATGAGCGACGACAAGGTTTTGCAATTCCCTGGCGGGTCCGAGCTTCCGGAGATGACGCTGACGGCGCAGCGCGACCGCACGCTGTTTTGCAAACACGACAAGCTGACGCTAAATGAACACGATCGCACCATGTCGTGCGTCGGGTGTGGTGCGGCGCTGGATCCGTTCAACTACCTGCTATCGAACGCCCTGCACCTCCAGCGCGCCTGGCAAGATCACGGCGTTGTCAAGAAGGAGCTGACCGAACTGATCGACCGCGTCTCAGAGCTCAAGAAAGAAAAGCAGCGCCTGACTGGACAGGTGGCGCGCTTGAAAGAAAAACTTCCGACTATATCGACGAGAGTGATCACAACATGAATAAATACCGGGTGGTTGCCGAGCGCAACCGTGGCGTCAGGAACAGCCGCGGTGAAGTCGTCAACCCTTTCCTCTTAAGGGACCTATTCGACGAGAAATTTAAGCTGCACGTCGAGCGCCGGACATGGGACGAGATCGAGGCCAAAGACCAAGAGGCAGTACGCACATTTTTCGCGGATGCCGACGCTCGCGGATTAGAAACCGTGGCCGGATTTACGATCACTTCGATAGAGCTGCTGACCCCACCTGAGAGTAAACCATGAGAAATCAACGAGAATTAAACCGGATGGCGCTGGTTAACGCAGCCGGCCTCGCAGAGCATGAAGATCTTGAATCGTTCTTCGGTTCTGAAATTGTTAACGAAGACGACAGCGAAGAGTTTGAAGCGCGACTTGATAAGGCCCAACGCTACGCTATCAAACGCATCCGCAGTCTGATTCCAAAGAGTAAGTCATGAGCGTTGACGCTGAGAAAACTACGCCGGTCAAAGTATTTGGCCTCTTACTGATGCATCCAGATCAGGAGTCGCTGATCAAAAAGCACTGCTATGGCGACTGCGGCAAGATTTCTGTCGCCGGCATGATCGATGATCCGCAGACCGGTCCGCTTGGAGTCTGCTGCGAGAAAGAATGCCCCTGGCTTAAGGGTGAGATGGACGAGCCGTATGGCACGTCAATGTCATTTGGCAAGGAGCATGCCATTTACCTGCGAGCAATAACTGACGAGCCAAAAGATTTGACGAATGGCTCGGAGAAGGAGTTTGCATGAATCCCTATCCTAAATACGGCACCGCCCTGATTGAGTGCGGCAAACGCAAGTGCGGCTGGACTGGAACAGAACGTGAGCTTTCAAGTGTTCCTCATAAGAAGATAGCTCGGGCGACACAGCAAGTCTGTCCCAAATGCGGTTGCGACAGCTACGTAATCGTCGAACAGAAAGACAAGGCTAAATCATGATCGACATCATCGATATTGAAGACGCGATCAATCACTGGCGCCGGCAAAAGCCGTCTTCGGATAGCGATAAGGCAGTTTGCCGTGAAGTCAGCATCCTGGCCGATGTCTATGCCGTGATGATCGTTGAGCATGCGACTCAGGTCGACATGACGCAACTCAGTCCCGAGCAACTGACCGCACTGGTCACGGCAAAAGATGCGATCGCCGGCGACGCCAGCATCTAATAAACATTGACCGTCCGCACCAGGCACGACCCATGAATTCAACGATATACAGCATGAGTAAAGGAAGCAGCCATGATCAACTCCCCTCCCCTCGTATTGCGCCTCCCCGCAAATACTCGCGGCCGCACTTTCGTCATGGGAGATATCCATGGCTCCTATGACCTGGTCTTGCAAGCCATGAAGGCTGTCAATTTCAATCCAGAGACCGACTGGATGCTCTCCCCGGGCGATCTCATTGACCGCGGCAAAGGCTCCCATCGCTGCGCAAAATTCCTGACCCAACCGTACGTCAAGGCGATTCGCGGGAATCATGAGCAAATGTATATTGATCTGTTCAAAGACGGCCCTCCTCATGAGGCCATCTTTGAAATGCTCGCAAACACAAATTTTAACGGGATGGGATGGATCAAGGGCCAGACCGAGGAAGCTCGCCTTGAGATCCTGGAAGCATTCCAGAACCTCCCGATAGCGATGGAGGTACAGACGGCGCGCGGATCCATCGGGCTGGTTCACGCCGATGTCCCTATGGGCATGACCTGGCAAACATTCTTGAGCAAGGTGGAAGCCGGGGATCAATACGTCATCGACTTTGCCACAGGCATGCTGGATGAAAGCCGGCATCGAATTGAGTCCGGACGGACCGATGGTGTTCCAGGTATCGACCGGCTGTTCGTTGGCCACACCGTTCAACCTGGCGGTGTGACCAGAAGAGGAAACGTCTACGCTCTGGACGCCGGAGCCTGTTTCGGCGAGGCCGGCAAGATGCGCGGCGGCCATCTTGCGTTTATTAATGCGCAGATGAGCACCCAAATATTGAGTTCACCTCGTGTCACCGGCGTCAATCCGCTCGTCGACGTGCGTGACTTCAATGACGAGCCAGAACGCCCTTTCTCGTCATTGGATGAACTCCAGGATCAAGACCTCCCTCGACTTTGAAGACATTCAAGAAAGCGCTTCCATGGTATCTAAGACCTCATCAGTACAGTTCCTGCCATCCTTGACTGAGCGCTTACGTCGCACATTACCTCAGGTTGCCGTCACTCCTGAAGTGAAGGCACTACTCGATAACAACTCAGTCGTCGCTATCGGAGTTTCGGGCGGCAAGGATAGCCAGGCCTGCGCTGTGGCCGTTAACGCCTATCTCGACTCGGTCGGGCACACTGGCACGCGCATTCTCGTGCATTCTGATCTCGGACGCATTGAGTGGAAAGATAGCCTGAAAGTATGTCAGGAACTCGCTGCACACCTGGGATTGGAGTTGATGATCGTCCATCGCAACGCCGGCGACATGATGGATCGATGGCTCGGGCGATGGAATGCCAATCTCACTCGGTATCGTGAACTGTCGTGCGTGAAGGTTATCCTCCCCTGGAGCACGCCTTCCATGCGCTTTTGCACGTCTGAGCTGAAGGTGGACGTCATAACAGCTGCGCTCAAAAAGCGCTTTCCTGGACAAGATATTGTCAACGTGGCCGGCATCCGACGCGAGGAAAGCGATGCACGTAAGAAAATGCCGGTTTCCTCCATCCAAGCGAAACTCAAACGCAAGGGAAGTATCGGCATCACCTGGAATGCGATTATCGAGTGGGCTTTGGCTGATGTGTTGGCCTCAATCGCACAGGCGGGCTTGCGTCTGCACGAGGCGTACACAAAGTACTTGGCGTCGCGTGTTTCATGCGCATATTGCATCATGAGCGCCGAGGGCGACCTCCGTGCGGCCGCCGGATGTGAGGACAACCATGCAGTGTACGTCGAGCTGGTTGAACTCGAAGCAAGATCGACGTTTGCATTCCAGGGCCATCGTTGGCTCGCCGACGCGGCGCCGCATCTCTTGAGTGACGACTTACTCAATCGCATAGCGATCGCAAAAGAAAAAGCAATACGTCGGCAAGAAATAGAATCCAAAATCCCTGAGCATCTTCTTTATGCAAAGGGATGGCCGACATGCATGCCAACCCATGAGGAGGCAGTATTGCTGGCGGGGGTAAGGACAGATATCGCCGAACTGCTAGGACTGAAGATTAGTTGCACAACACCTGATCAGATCCTGGCTCGTTATTCGGAGCTTCTGGCGGAAAAAGCAATCAAGGAAGCAGCAAAGTCTGGTCGCATCCAACGAAAGCGCTCACGTGAGTCTCGTTCTCCCGTATTGGTTGAGGAATCTCTCCAATAATTCGCCACCGCATCAAAGAACAATTTACCCTAATTTTTATTAGGGTAAATCTCCACTTGCTTGACATTTGGCACGAATGGCCTAAAATTCAAAAAAACAATAAGTGAATAAATACCCTAACTTTTAGTAGGGAATTTCAGGACTTAAGGCCATGAAAAAAATTGATGCTATCAAATCGCTGCAGCAGCTGGATCAGCGCGGCGTGTATGTCTTCCAGCAACGTGATTTTGCCAAAATGTTTCCAAATGAACAGGAAAAGGCACTGGAGAAATCCCTGCAACGCCTGGTCACCGACGGCATCATCGAACGAGTCGCCAAGGGCGTGTACGTCAATCCAATGGCAAAGTCCAAGCGCGCGAACATTATCGAGGATATCGCGATCGCGCTGCGCCTGGGGTCCTTTTCGTATGTCAGCCTGGAAACCATCCTCTCGGAATACGGCATCATTTCCCAGGTGCCCATGAGCCGAATCACGATCATGACCACCGGCGCCAAGGGCAAATATCCGACGCCCTACGGCACCATCGAATTCACGCACACCAAGCGCGGGCCGGCCGAGATCTTCAAACGGACCGTACTCGCGAAAGGGCGCCCTCTTCGAATTGCGACCAGAGAAGCTGCGCTGCAGGACCTCAATCGCGTAGGCCGCAACAAGAACATGGTCGACCGCCGCGAATTGCAGGATTGAGCAACCACGTCCATGCATTTTCAAGAAAATGAAGGCTCATTCTCTTGAAAGGACTGCCATGCCTGAACATACCAATCCGTTTGCAGCACCAGCTGACGATGGGAAGCCACGAAAGCTCACCGTCGGCGAAGAGTTCCTTCGACTGATCGATGTCCAGGAGTGGGAGCAGGCAACGGTTGAATTCCTCGTCTCGGAAGCAATGAGCAAGGGAGCAACTCTGGACGAATGCCTCGATCATGCAAGGAAGGTCGCGCAGGCAGCAAATATCAGCGGCATTCGCGGCGGCGACGCCGAACTGGACAAAGAAGTTGCTGACTTCTGGAAACTGGGGTTCCCAGTGAAGCCGGCGATCGCCACCGACCTCGCCGAGACTGCCGGCGATCAAGATGAAGAAGCAGTTGATGTGCCTCGACAGTAGGGAGCGCGCCATGTCTAACGTCAGCTACCATCAATACTCACCTAAAATCGCCGAACTGTTCACCAAGATTGGGGAATACGATTTCTTCAATTCCATCGAATCACAGCCCTGGAGCTCGCGAAATCGTGTGATCGCCAAGCAGATTGTTTACCAGAAATACATTACGCCAGAAGACATTGTGAAAGCCTACTGGCATCAGCTAGAGGCAAAGAAAGTCGATCCGAGCTGGCATTCCGATGGCGCCGGCGCCGGCTACATCAAGGAACTGCTGGCAGAGCGCTCCAATGGACGCTGGAACGACGAAATATCGGAATTGATGAAGGACATGCCTACCGTGATGGAATACGCGAGCGCCTTCTACAAAGAACATCCGCTGCTTTCTGACCAGGAAGCGGCGGTCGCACCGCCGCCGCGGCCGAAGCTGGTGGTGATCGACGGCCGTGAAGCCGCGAATACGCCGCCGGCGCCGTCAGAAGCTCCCGATGAAGAAGAAGAGCCATCGTCCACCGACGCACCACGTTAATATCTCAGCAACCAATCAAAACAGGATCAACAGAAAATGGACAAGAAGAATTTTGACGAGCTGGTCGAACTGGCCATGCAACAGCCTGGCCGCGCGGCCATGAAACCGGTGGTGGAAAAGGAAATCCTCCACTACGACATTTTCCACGCCCTCAATAAAGGCAATCTTCTCAAAGACCTGGTCTTTCAAGGCGGGACTTCCCTGCGCCTTTGCCGCGGTTCGAACCGCTTCAGCGAAGATCTCGACTTCGCCGGCGGCCGCGACTTCACTAGCGAAGGGATGCGCACCGTCAAAGAGTGCATCGAGGATTACATTGGCGCCAGGTACGGCCTCAAGGTCGAGGTCAAGGAGCCAAAGGCTAGCCCGTTCGAAGCCGTCAAGGTCGACAAATGGCAAGTCAGCGTCGAAACGGCTCCAGAACAGCGCAATATGCCCCGCCAGCGCATCAAAATCGAGATCGCCAACATCCCTGCCTATACGCGCGAGCTGATGCCTCTACGGGCCAATTACGAGTTCCTGCAGGGTCAGGGATACGATTCTGTCCTGGTCAACACCGAATCATTGAACGAGGTGATGGCCGACAAGCTTCTGGCATTTCCCGTGGCCAAGAACATCCGGCATCGGGATATCTGGGATTTGGCTTGGCTGGCGCAACAAGGCGCCAAGGTCGTGCCCGATTTCATCGAAAAGAAAATCGGTGACTACCAGGTGAAAGACTATCCAGATTTGCTGGAACAGGCGATTGTGAAATTGCCGGAGGTGATCCGCAGCAAGGATTTTTACGATCAGATGTCGCGCTTCATTGACGCACAGACGCTGGCCGACACCCTGGAGAAGGATCAATTCCTTGGATACCTGATCAACAATGTAGGCGCACAATTCCGCATCGTTCAGGAACACTTCTCGCCTGGCGAAGATGAAGAAGAAGCGGCGCCGGAATTTCGTATGTAAGTCGTCGGCCTCATTAACTGAAGCGAGGACTTGTCGCAGGCGGGGGAAAAACCGAAAAACTGATCAAACTAATGACAACACCAAAGTTCTCCCCAATGACGACAACGCCTCGCCAATGCGGTCGATTTTTGTCGCATGTTTTAAATCAATTAGTCGATTGACTTCCTGGGGATTCGTTCCCATAAGCCTAGCGAGCTCGCTAGGAGAAACCTGTTGGGAGATCATCTCGTTGAGCAACAAAACCTTGCTTGAAATACTGGGTGGCAGGGTTATAAACCGTTCTGTACGTTTTGCCTTCGATGGCGCTGGAACTTTCTTTTTCTCATCAAAGTAAGAAATCATCGCTTCAATAAGCACGTCCTGCGCCATCTCGATGCACTCCTCCTCGGTCTCCCCTTGAGTAATAGCCTCTGGAAGATCACGAAAGGTTACAACGTAGCCACCAGTCTCGAGGTCAGGTTTAAAGTAAGCAGGAAATCTCATAGTTTTTCAAATATCGTATTCAATAGAGCCGTTACGCAAGGCAAGCCGGACGTACTTTGACGCTTGGAGACTTCCCTGAGGCGTCATCGCATATGTATGTTGTGCAAGTATATAGCGTTGGCGAAGCGATGGAATATTCGGGACTATCAATCAGCCAGACGCTCGTCGCCTACCTGTAGATTTGTCATGCTTTTTCCTTGGTTTTAAATTTTGACAGGATCAATGGAAACACCGATTCAATGCCTTTGGCGAGCATAGCGGTGGCTACCTCATTCCGATCTTCGCCGTGTAGTCCCAACGCTACCAAGCTGTCCAGATACTGATCTACCGCACCGTTAACATCGAGCACGATCTGATTTTCTTCTGCAACGCATTGCCCCTTTTGCAAGCTAACCCACTTGAGACCCTTAGGCGGATCGAACCGAAATCCATCGGCGGCACGTTCGACAGCACCTACGTCACCAATCGCCTCATGATAGGTTTGCCGGTGCCGCTCAAGAAACTCAGGATCATCGTCAAGGATTTCATCAGCATAAAGTGCAGGCATGCCATGATCAGTCATCAGCAAGTACTTCACAGCGGCACGGAACTCTTCGACTGACGGTAGTGGCTTTTCAACCGTGATGACCGTCGCATCAGGGAGCTTCGGCTCAGACAGCGATTTTGCTTTTGCCATGAAATACTCCCCGCTCACTAAACCGCGCTTGTTTGATCGAATTTGACACGCGCATCCTGGGCGGCCGGATCAATGATTGACACCAATTGCCAGGTGTATCCCAACAGAATTCCGCCCTTCATGCCAATGACAAGCAGTTCGACAACACGTGAATGAACTACCGACAGAACATCATTGAATGAAGCGGATTGGGCCCATGTATGGACTTCTGCCAATAGGGACGCATGTCCAGGACCGATACCAAAAGCGCCAACGATGCACCAGGAAATGACACCCAGCAGCATCGCCATGCAAGTTAACGACTTCAAAAAGCCATGCGAAATGAATGACATGATTCGCTGTGACTGTCCATCGCCGGTGAAGTACGACCGCATTGCCACATGTACAGCCTTGCTAATCGCCTTGCTTCGCTCCACACGCTTTTCCTTTGTGAGATTGCGACGAATTTTCAGTTCTTTAAACATAGACTTCTCCTATTCGGAAATTATAAAAGCCGATGTTGCCGGCCATTGCAGCCACAAGGCTGATATCGGGGTAGATCAGTTGATTTTTCCCATTCAAGATACGCTTCTTGGCGTTCCAACTTCGGCTTGATCGAATGGATGAAGTCCGTTCCAAAGGCGTCGTATTTCACCTGCCCAAGCATTCCTCGGCAAACTTTGCAGCGGACCACAGCAGTGTCACTATAGCGACGTGTGATTTCCGGCCGAGGCCCGGAATCAGCGATCGGGATTCTGCTCTTATCAGCGTCCTGAGCACCAGGCACATACAGCAATCCATCTCGGATCTCCAGCCCTGCAGTTTTTACAATCAATTCAATACTTGACCGTGCGGACGCCAGTGAACTGTAGTGATGTTGGATATTCTCCATACCGCTTAAAAAAGTGATCCCAGGGTGTTTTTCAACATACTTGTAAAGCGTCAAGCAGGTTCGCTTAAACGGGGTACTGGCGACGCCGCCTATCTTTGCTCCAGCAGTGGCGGTCCTCATCTCATCGACAAGAATCTGCCGCAATTTCTGTGCGTTCGAATCAGCCCATCGATGCAAACGTTCTTTGACGAGTACAGTAAGTCGAGAGGTATCAAGTACGCGGTCTTCACCCCGATTAATCAGTTCTCCTGGGGTTATCCACCAAAGACCAATCCCCTGTTGACGGAGACAGTCAACAATGAAAGCGATTCTCTCCGAAGAATGATTTTTTGGGGCAGGGACTGCAATGACAACGTAATGGGCTTTGTCTAGCCAACGATAGGCTTGCGAAATAACGTCCACAGACAAAGATAACTTTGTCTCGACGATCATGATCCTTCGGCCCGATTGCAATACGATGTCTGCACGTTGCTCACCCTGCCCGACCTGGACTTCTGCATACGCATCCCAGCCGGTACCGCTCACAAGACGTTGAACGGTGGCTGCAAGATCGGCTTCTGATTCAAACTTCATTTCTTAACTCAAGCTGCAAGCCGCGACCTCGAACAGAGAATCTTCTGGAGGAAGTCCCCGGGCAAAGGCAGGAGTGAACTCCTGAGATTCGGTATCATCGATGCCGAGTTCATATGACGATAGCGTGGTCGACCGCCATTCACCAGCATCTCGTCGATAAACGGGTTTCTCTTGAAATGCATGCCAGCACGTACTCTCGTCCATTGCCACGTAACGCGGCTCAAATCCGATCGGGAATTCGACATCATCAATCATCAACTCTGATGCCGTTTTCTTAATCGCCAGAGTACTCTCTGCCCTTCTCATCGACTCGTTTGCATCAGGGCGCCGACGGCGCAGATAAAAAGAAACCATGACTGATCCTTTCTTACTCACAAAAATATATCCGTTCTTAAACGGGAGTTCCCCAACGTTCATTACGCTGCTCGTAACGGCTGCCGCACCAACCGCCAGCGGCCTTGGCTGACCCGCTCAAAGTCCGGGCTCAGCTGCAGGACGTTGCGAATCCTGGCTTCCCACGATCGATTGGCCAAGGAAGGCCGGCGCGGCTCGACCGCGCGGTAGATGGCATCCAGATCAGCCTCGCCGCCGAGCGCCGCGAGCGCAAAGCGCGTTACCGAGCGCCAGGTCTCCGCTTTTCCTGATTGTTCAGCGATCCGGCGACACTCTTTGCGCATGAGCGCCACATCTGCTGCCTCCGGATACAAAAAGAATCCAACCAGGCGACGGAGCTGCTCCTTGCGGAACATCGTGAAAACGATGGGTAACTTGAGCCGCGGAAAGAGATTGCGCGGCAAGAGTTCCTGTTCAATGGTCCATTTCCGGTTGAGTCGGTTGACGACGCTGGACGTCTGCAAGACGTAGGCCGGCAGGATGAATCCTGCCGCGCCGCCCTCCTCGAGTAACTCCCACGAGCGGTCAAGAAATTTACTGATCAGCGCCGCCTGAAACGGAGGATTGCCGATGATCGCTGTGGCCTTCTCGGTAAGCTCGACGTCCAGAAAATCGCCAACAATCACATGCCGGCCACTATTGGCGCGCGCACGCGCTGCCATCATTGGGTCGATCTCGATGCCAATAGCGTTCACCGATTCAGGCATGGCCGCCAAGAACGAACCGTCGCCGCAGGCAGGTTCGTACGCAACACCGCCGGCGCCCAGATCTGGAAAGTAATGCTCAACGATCGCTTCCGCAGCCCAGCTCGGAGTGAAATATTGCCCCAAGGATTGCTGCATATCCCGCCGATCGCTTTGATGAGGCGGGCCGTCGACGACGGGAAGGAGTGATGCTTGTTTCATGCTTGCTTGTTCTTACGCAGCGTCGGGTCTGCACCGATGAACACATCTAATGGCGCATCTGGCCATTCGGCACGAATCTTGTCGAATTCCCCGTACATCCAGAGACGAAGGAACGGCAGACCTTCGTCTGTTTCCAATGCGAACTTGATGGCTGCTACCGCCGAATCTACTTCTTTCCGTTGGAACAGCTCGGCGCCGGCGGCAGCATTGGTTTCATTCAGGAAGCCGTCTCCAATGATTTTTCGGAGTAGTTCGGTTGCTTCTGCACTCGTGCGGTACATAGTCGTCCTTTTTATGGTGTGATTTCGCACTAATCATAGGTGCGATTTCGCACTACGTCAAATTATTTTCTTTTCTATATCTGCAACCACGCCTACACATTTGTGATTTCATAAAACATCTGCACGCAAGGCCCGCTTTTTGCCTGAGACTATCGATGACATTACAATAGTGCTTATGACCAGCCCAACATCCACCGATTTCCTGCCTGAACCCAGTCTCACGGCCGTTACCTTCGAATACCGCCTCGAGGGTAGCGAAAAGTTTGTGAACAAAAAGTTCTTGTTCGAACCGTCTGAACACCCTCAAAACGCCTGGCTCAATGACGTCGACCGCGACTTCAACTCCGCCTTGCGTGCTCTCCTGCTCGACCCAAAGCTCACGACATGCAGCATCTCCATCTACTGGGATGATGGCGTGCATCCCAATCTTCCCGTTCCACAGCAAGCCGAAGCTCGCCAATCCATCAAATGCGCCGGCGACATCATTGAGCTGATCGTTAGCATGATGAAATCGTTTGGCAAATTTCAGGGCATGACCCCAGAGAACAACATGATGTTGGAAATTGCCAAGCGCGCAGACCGCGCCCAAAGCATTTGATTACCGCGGCGAATCAACTGCAGTTACGGATTCGTCAACCTCGCTCACTTCCAGGCGCGCATATACAGCTTTTGCGATGCCTTCGGACCATTCATCTTTCGGCCTGATGACAAAGCCGTCGATCGTCGTGACGTCGCCGGCATCGGACAAGACAAGATCCCATCGTTGGCTGTGTTGCGCTTCTGGATTAGTGACAAACCTTTCTGCTGCATTCAACATCTCAACTGACCGAATCTGAGGATCGGAATACTTCTCAGGAGAGATCTGGTGCCAGTTGGTGGAGCCACCCCCATAGGTCACTTGCAAATCTTGAGCAATCTGCGATGGCAAGCAGCTGTCCGGGCCGTCGCCGACAAGAAACCAACCAAAAGGTATGTCGCGCACCAGACGGGCGTTGATTAATCCACGCCGGTTCGCGTAGACCAGAATTTCCGCTCCGTTTTTACAGTCCGCGGGATTCGAAGCGTTGTATTTGGTCACATTGCTGGTCATGGCGGTGTTCCTTAAGGCGCCGGCGGCGCCGATGCTGGTTCGTCGGATTCGTCATCTTCTGCCTCGGGATCCCCTGGTCTGGACGAAGGCAGCTCCGACGTTTCGAGATGATAATTTTCCATCGCATTGGCCAACTCAACCTGCCAGTCTTTCCCGTACCGGTCAGCCCAATGCCGAAGATTGCACAGCAGATCTCCGAATGCGAATTCGGCGCCGTCGCCTTTCCTGTATTCATTGTCTGCGTAGTGAAAAATAGCTCCCGAAGCCTGAATAGCACGCATCTCGTTCATCTCTTCCGGATCGGGCGGCAGTTCGCCTGGGAGGCGCACGACTGGCTTCTCTGATGTGCAAATGAGGTATGCACGGTTGAAACCTGCAGCAAACGCTTCTTCCGGTTTTTGAGGGATATCGTCGTAGAGCGCCAGAGCATCACCCGGGCCTATGTTCCCGCGCAAAATCTTTTCCCACTCCTGGACAGGTCGAATCTCGGTGATTTTTTTATCCAACATCATTCTTCCTTCAGCAGTTATCGCGCTGCGGTCGCGCGCTTATGTGCCGCGATCACTTCCGGCATGAAATCTTTATTCAGCGATGCCTGATAGATGGCGCCCAGCATCATGTTGGACTTTTGCGTCTCGAGCAGCTGCTTGGTGGCAAGGTCGACGGTCAGAGCGGACACCATCAGCTGCTCACGCTGGAGGGTCAGCGGATCGGAGGTCTGTGCAATTTCCTTGATCCATTCGGCGTTCTGATATCGGCGTGCTGCTTCGAATGCCATCAGCTGATGAATGGAGATGCCTTCCGACTTCCAATCAGGCGCCACGATTGGCAGTTGGGTCTGGAGATACTTGGCCGCCGCGCCCTGGCCGTCGATCATGGCTTGCAGTACCGGGATCGTCGCCTTGTACTTGGTCTTGTTATTGAGCCATTCAATTGCCGGCCGGGTGGCCAGATCCAGACGCGCCGCATGAGCATCGCGCAGCGCGAAGTACTTCTTCCCTTCGTCTGTCTTTGATTCAGCCGTCGTCAGCTCACGCAGCGCGATCGGATTGGAGATGTTGCGCAGATAGGCCGTCGCCGCGGCGATCTGCGCCTGGCTAAACACCTGCGAGATCTTGCCGGTGTCGGCAGCCGTTTGCGCGCCATCAAACAGCGTATCTGCGCGCACGTCAGCGTTCGGAAAGACCACCGAACCTGTTGCGGTACCGGATGCCTTGCATGAGGCAGAACGCTGTCCGGCGGCATAGACGCTGCATGCACCTTCCTGCGCCAGCAACGCCTGGTTTTCTGGTGTGGGCACGCTCATGAGGCCGCCGGAGATCTTGATCGCCTTATCGAGGGAACCCGAGCCGGTGGTCGGCATGTTTGAAGTGCTGGGGCCACCACCGAAGCGCGGCTGGATCCCGCCGCTGGAATAGCCAGGCTGAGCACGATCAAAGTTCGGGTCGGAAATGCCGCGAGCACCATTAGCGCACGGATCGATCGGTGTTTTGGTATTGCGCGTGGCGTTCTGGGAGCTGATTTCCTTCTGGGTATCCACGCCGCGCTGAATCGCGTTGTCCGACGACTGCGACATGGTTTCCGAAATCTTGGTCGCACTCGTACTTTGCTCCGCAGTCAGCTGCTTGAGTTGCTGCAGGATCTGCCCCAGCAGCTGCGTCACGCTGGAGCTCATCGTCTGGGTGATCTGAATCAATGTCGCATCCGTGACCGGCCAGACAGCATACGCCACTGGGATCACACCAAATACGAGAGAAGCCGCTACTACCGTCTTTTTCAGGTTCAATCTCATGGTCTTCTCGTTCAATTAATCATTTGCCGCAGCTTTGACCAGGCGTCCGCCGCAGGACTGCTGTACGAACTGGTCGTGCCTGGATTGATCACCTGGCGCACCGGCGCCGGCAGGCTGTTTTGTGCACCATCGATCTTTCCATTCACTGCATTGTTCGCTTGTTGTTGATAAGAGCCTGCCTTTTGCGCGGCTGCGTCACAGACCTGCGATGCGGCATTCATGATCATCTTGGTGCCGATTGCGCCCAGGCCAAACGACGAAACGTCGGCTGCGACGATCTGGTCCATGCAGGCTTTCTTGACCATGCTTGCCGCGTTTTGGATATTGGTAAAGCCGGCATTCGCCGCGGCGATATCGGCGTTCCGTGATGCCGCCTGCGCGTCGCTCACGTCTTTTTTGAAGGCGTCGCAAGTCGTGGCCGCAAAAATGCTTGTCGTATAACTACAAAACAACACAAGTGCGGCGATTTTTTTCGATTGATAAAACACGATTGTCCTTATTTATCGGGGAGCCGAAGAAAGCACTTCGGAGTGATCGGCCTTCGGTTGTTCAGCCTGGATATCTGCGACCGCAAGCAGATCCGACATCGTCTCGGCAGTAAAAGCGGCCACGGCGATCAGCACCTTATCGATGGAGGCTTTCACTTCCGAAAAGCGCTTTGTGAATTGGTCAGGCGCACCCGGCTGCTCTGCACGCTGGCCGGCCTTGAACCACTCGATTCCGCGAATCGTTTGCGCTACATATTCCGCCTGATAGATATCCGCGGCATTGCGCATCCAGGACTGCATGACCGAGGTGCGCTGATCATTGCTGAGCGACCCGGAAAACGCATGCCGAGAGACCAGGTCGGTGAACACCTCGTCAAACGACGCCGCCATTTTTCTCACGACATCGATCCGTGCGAGTCCATAAGTAAACGGCTCGCCGCGCGCATTGGAGACTCGTTCGTCAACCACGCCCGAATAGAATTTCATCACTGCGGTATGCATGGAAAGGCGCAAGCGCGACTCCATCGTTTCCTGGCTGTCCACTTTGCGATAGCCGCCGGCGTCCATCATCCGCTGCGCAGTTGCGCTGTGCTGCGCGAGAAAGTCTTTGTCCTGGTACATGCCAGCGACCGTTTTCACCAGGCTATCGATCTTTGCTTGTGGATCCTGACGGGCCGATTTCTCCCAGAGGTTGCCAACCACGTGGGAGAGGAGCCCATTGAGCTCAAGACGTTCGTATTCTTTGATTTCCTGCGTGGGCGCCAGCGCATGGGACATGACTTTTGCCAGTGCATCAGTAGACGTCGTCAGAAAAGTCAGCGCATCTTTCCGGTCCGAGATATCTGCGCTCGATCCAGGTTGTTGAATGATGCCCAGCAACAAAGGGCTGACGTGATTGAGAAATCGGATGGCGACCTTCGCGTCCTTCCAGGCCGGCGAGTACGTCACCTTGCTGTCGCTCAGCTGGTCGCGATAGTGGACGCGTAGCGCCTCTTGTACCGCTTTTTGCGGTTTCTCGGTGGATTCAGCCGGCACCGGTCGTACATAGATTTTGTGCAGCGACGACAATCTGGTCGACTGCGCAAATGTCAGCTCGGTCAGCTCGCCGCCGTCGACGCCGAACATATCCTTTTTCTCCGCCTTATTTTTCATGGACTGCAAGAAGGCCTGCTCCCACTGCAGCAGCTTCTTTCCACCAGGCTCAGATTGGCTCGCCAGAATTTCGTTGACCAGTTGCGATCGCGATGAGATTAGTCGGCGCGTAAATTCTTGATGGTTTGCAATAGATGATTGGCGAACGCGCTCTACCTCTTCAGGGCTGCTGTTCGCTAACTTTTCGAAATCAAGCATGGCGATCCCTTTCGCGAGCGATCATTTCAAATCGCCTTGATCAAAGGTCATAAGATACGGGGGCATTTCCGGTTAGTTCACACGCATAGGCTTAAACAAAGGCCAGTGCGTTTCATCAAGCTGTTCCACCATGGAACTGCGCTCGTCAGGGCTGATTTCCATGAACATTTGATGGATTGGCGTCAGGTCCAGTGCGCCCATGTATTCCATGCCAACCAGGCTTGTGCTGGCATTACGCAGTAGCAACAAGCGCATGTTGTCCGGAAGAACACCGGCATCCGAGTCCATCACGTTGATCTTCTCGCACAGCAGCGATTCTTTGTACGGGCTATAGCTGAAGCCACATTCGCTCAGCTGATCGGCGCCCAGCAAGCGACGCGCCGACTTCTGCGCCACGCGCGCAATCAGCGGCATGAAGCCGACCGAGCTGAAAATCTCGTCAGGATAGATAATCCGACCACTGAGAAAGTAAACCGTGCTGTTTTCTTTCGCCCGCTGTTCAGCGTGTATCGTCAACGCGTCGATGATGTTCATATAGCTCCTCTATCGTAAAGTTTCGCTTTCCGACTCCTGGTCTTCCCAGGAGGGCAAATTCGATCTGTTCTGGGTTCTCTTCACACCCATGGCTTCAGTGAAACGCGTGAGGTCCCCGCCGGCGTCCGTATGTCCGCTCCGTACCAGGTTCTCGCAGGCCTTTGCAATTTCGCGTGGCTTGGTCTGAATCGCTTTGCACAGCACCGGCACCACCCGGGCATCAGCATCAATCATGTCGCACCACAACTGCATGTTGTCTGGATTTGCAATCCACTCGGCCGACTCCTGGTGATGAAGACCTTCGACCGGCGCACACAAATCTTTCGCAATCGATCCGATCATTTCAATAAACAGCAGGAAGCGGCCGCGCTCATCGAAGGCATCGCTCCCTTCCACAACGAGATCAAGAGGAATGTCCTCAGAAAAGTCTGTCTGTTCCGGCCGCATCATCTCTCCTATGCCGGATCTGGGACAAATTGATCGGTGTGGGCGACTCGTCGAGGCCTGCGAATCTTGCGCAAAAAACTCTCCAGTTTCGCCTGGTATTGCAATTCAGTAATATTCAAAGCCTCACATGTGTGTTTTATGCTCTCAAAACACACATATCGACGCCGAAAAAAATCCTTCTCATCCGGCGCAAGTTCTTCAAATGCCCGAATGAGTAAGGAAGGTATATTGGACATGCTTACTCCCACTTCGTGATCGCGCTGCAATGCCCGCTATCGAATCCAACGGATCAGCCCGATCGCAGGCAATTATCCCTTGGGACTTTCTGCCGGCTGATCATCTTCACCATCAGATTCTTCGTCCGCCTGATGATGACCTGGAGCCATCTGCTTCAGATGACTCTGCACGACCTTCACTTCGTCCATGGCGCCATGCGCCTTTTTGGTCGACGGGAGATCCTTCCCCAGCGACATGTCATTCAATAGCTGCCTGGCGCTGGCCAGGCGGATATGCAGTTCTTCCGGGATTTCCCGATCAAGCTTCTGCAAAGCGCCTTTTGCTACGATTGGGCTGGGTACTACGCCCATCGCAGCAAAGCCCAGAATCCGGTGGCACTTCTTGAGTGTTTCCTTTTGGCTTACATTCATGATGTTCTCTTTTTCAATCCAATGCGGCTATGACAGGATCATTTTCGCTTGGTTGCGTCGGCGTGGTTCCAAACCACGCCTCCATTTTCTTTCTGCTGTTTTACGCTTTCCACTAATGTCGCAACGAACTGATTGATCACCTGCTTAAACTGTGCATGTGTCACCTCTCCTTTTTCAATGCGAGTGAAGAGCACTTCCCATTTCGCTGTCAAGGTGACATTTTTAAGAGCAGCCGGCGCCAACTTAGTGAGATGCCGACCTGCCGCTGAATCCTTGATGTACTGCTTTTTGCCTTTTCCTTCGCGCACCAAATACTTGCTATTAATCAATTCCTTGAGAATCTCGCCCCTGGTGCGCGCTGTGCCGATACCCTTGCTTTGCTTTAGCATTTCTCGCTCGGCCTCGGTCGGTGCGTACTTATAAGCCGCAAGCATTTCCTCTAGGAGCGTCGCTTCGGTGAAATAGGCCGGCGGCTTCGTCTTTTCCGGAGCTACTTTTGCCGATGCCGCCCGCACGATTGTACCGACCGCGTAATTTGTAAGCGTAATCTTTGCCATGATTTGCCTTTAGCGAGAAAGTTTATCAGAGGAAACTTCCGTTTCGCGCTCCACCGTAGAATTTTGTTCTACGGCCTCACCCTCTTCGCCATCCGTCTCACCTTCCGCATCTTTCCAGCCAGGCTTTAGCACCTCTTGCGCATTGGCAGCAAACTGGTCCGCTTCAAAGTCGATACCGACTGTGAAAGAGGAGTACTCGTAATCCGGATAGAACTGCGCGGCAAATCTGCGTGTAATGATATCAAAAACACCGCGTTCTTCTTCAGTTAATTGACCATTTGGCAACACCCCCTTTGGGATGATGGCATGATGCTCTTCACCATTCATGCCTTTGTCGCTATAACTGCGGGGGTGCTTACTTGAGTTGGCGCTCGACATCAGCTTGTTGTACATGGGAGAGAGACCTTCCATGATGCTGCGAGCTTCTTGCAACATGGTCTCCGGCAGGTATTCGCATTCTGTTCCCACGTACGTGATGAGCTTGTGCTTTTCGTATAAGGACTGCGCGGCCTTTGTGACTTCCGCGACGGTAATCCCAAGCCTCTTGCTCGCTTCTGCCTGCAGCTTTACAAGCGAGAATGGCAGTGGCGGCTTGACTGACTTGTTTGTTGAATCTGACTTTACAACCAGCCCTTGAATGCCGGCGTTGATCTTGGCTACGATCTGGTCGGCCAGGACCTTACTGATGATTCGACCCTCCGTATCGAATCCGGGCGTTCCTTCGGCGCCCTTGCGCGCCTGCCAACGCAGCACTAGGCCGTCTTTCATCGTTACGATCGGGACAAAATACTCCACCGCTTTAAAATTCTCGATCAGCTCGCAGCGCATGGAGACGATATTCAGGACGGGTGTTTTCACACGCCCCAGCGCGATGCGCCTGTCGTTCAGCAACGACTGATACGCTCTCGACGCGTTCATGCCGATGTCATAGTCGGCCTCCATCCGACATTGGCCGGCAATGCCAACATTCCGCCACTTTGGCAGCTGATTTAAATCCATAGCGTCCCAAGACTTCTTCAGCCCTTCCGGACTTGGATCAACCATGTGTACGCGCTTGATATGAGGGGAGTTTGGATCGATGCCGACGTAGCTAAAGAGCTCATCCATGATGAGCTGCCCTTCGCGGCCAACGTCACCCGCATTGACGATGATATCGGCCTTCTTCAGCAGTTTTTCCAGAGCCGTGAAATGGGGATCTACGACCGGCTTCTCGCCGCGCATGGCCGGCGTGCCGTCTTTGTTCGTTTTGTACCGCGGCCGGAACTTGTACTTCTCGATAACAAGCGGGAGGTAGGAGAGCGGGTCTGCCAGATTCTGCTCTTTTGTGAGGTAGGCGTCGGGCATCTCCATTGCGATGATATGGCCAACGGTATAGGTGACCTTGTCGCCATTGGGTAACACATAGGCGCCCTCTTCCGACTTGTATTTACCACCCTGCCTCGCAGCCAAAAATGCTGCGATATCGCGCGCCACCGACGGCTTCTCAGCAATAGTTAAAGTAAATGGGATTTTGGCCACGATCACCTCAGAAATAAATTAATCTACTTGTGTTGTTTTATGACCATATTACAATACATCACTGAAACGCGGTTGCAAAACTCTTCTATAGCACGCATGGCATTATGAGAATAATTTCAAAGGATATCCAATAGCTATCTGATAGCTATCTATAACGTGAGAAAAGTAGTAAAGTCATATCGCTAGTTTTAACAATATGACTTTTATTGAAAGGTGCCGAGAAATGAATTTCAGAAACTATAAAAGAGTAAGCAACAAAATTGACGACATGATCGCCAAGTACGGACATACGGTCCTCGGCGTGCTGGGGTCCGAAGATTCGCCGGAATTTGCATATACGATCGGACTCACGGAAAAATACGGGCATCCGGAGCTGCTCATCATCGGCACTGCCATGGCAACGTCGCAAATCTTGCTCAACGCAATTGCTGACCGTATCAAAGCGGGGGACAAAATCAAAGATGGCACTCTTCTCACCGAAATCGCCAACCTCCCCCTGGTCATCAAAGAAATTAGCGTAGACGCTGCCTCGGAATATGCTCTGCAGGCGATTAACCGGTACAAGGAAACGCACCTGGTGCCGGCATTTTTTCAAGTCGTCTACCCGAATAAGGACGGCGTCTTTCCATGGGAGAGCAATTATTCCGGCGGCGAGAGTCAACCGCAGCTCTGGTCCAAGATTTCACTTCACTGAATACTAGCGAACTCGCCAGGCCGGCGCCGCGCGGATACTGTGGCTGGAGAATAGCTTGAGCACGAATCCCACATTGCAAACAACGCTTGCAGAATTCATGAGGAATAGGCCGACGGTAGTCTACGTCGGCGACGTCCGCGAGAATCAACGCGAGGCAGTGATCACTGCCTTGAATGCCCAGGACGTCCAGGTCGTTACTAAGGAAAATCTCGAACAGCTCAAGGACAAAAATCGCCTCAATTAACAAAACAAAAATGGGCGCTATATGCGCCCATAAAATTCTTCAGCAACTTCTGACTATAGCGATGGTGCCGGCGAATCTTCCGATTGATCCGTCTCGATTTCCAACTCTGTTTGCAAATTTTCAGCGACAGCAACGCCAGCTTTATCGCTGAAAAGAATGCCTAGTTCAGCAACCGTTTCAGCAGAGACCCCTGCGCCAATCAGCAAATCACTGGCGCGGCGCCACGCCTTTTGCTTAATCAGAGAATCAGTTTGAGCAGGGGCGCCATACCAAAATTCGGAAATAGCATTCTCCAAATCACCCGTACTGTGGTCTCGAAGATCAATCATGCCGGGCAAGGCCAGGCTATCCAGATTTGCGGCAACTGCCTTCACTAGACCTTCGTAGTTATGCCCGACCTCGCCTGCAGTTTCGAGCAAGATCTGCTTTACCATTTCCCCATGAAAAAGCCATTCGATAGAATTCTCAATTCCAAGAGAGTCATTCAAAAGTTTTTCAGAAGACCAGTTGAAATATGTCGTAATCGGCTTCAGTGCCGCGATCACTTGCTCTTTGGCGACACCTGGTTTGAATCTAACTGCCATCGACAAACTGTGGTCATAGCCCATAGCGCTGCTCCTGAAAAAATTGCCGGAACCATGTTCCAGCGGTTATTGAAATTTAGTAGGTAGGTCGATAGTCGACAGCCTGCGCATCGTTGCGCCGCCAATGCTTCAGGAACGCAGCAGCAACCTTTGGCGAGTCCCACATGACCACGACATACTCGCTGTTGATGTTTTCCGCGGCCTGGGAGAAATTGAATGACCCCGTTTCGACATGCTTACTGTCGACCACGATCGCCTTATCATGTTGGATGGGGTACACCTTGATGACCTTCACCGTCACGTCGACTTCGCGCAACGTGTTCAACGCGGCCCTTGCCTTTCCGTATCGGTCTTCTTCGATATTGTTTTTGTAGTCGACGACGATCGCCACATCCACCCCACGCTTTTTTGCGCGCACCAGAGCGCGCACGATGTTGGGATTGGTAAAACTGTAGGCCAACAGACGAATCGACTTCTGAGCCGAATCAATCGACTTGATCACGAGCTGCTCGGCGCCCTCATGCGGAGAGAAGGCAACTTCTACCGTTCCCTCGCCAGGAAATGAAAATGACGCCGGCGGCGGGCCGTCGAATGTTGGCTGGCGAAAGAGGCTTCTTGCGGCCGCCGGCGCCAGCGTCACCAATGCCAGGACAGCGCTCAGAAATGCATTGCGAATAAGTGTTTTCATAGACGATCCTTGGGTTGATTGTGAATCTTTAGGCCAGCACCACCGGCATCTTGCGCATCAACGTCGCGTTGATCCCGTAAAAGCCGTTTTCAAGACGTGGCGCGCGCTGATGAATCCATTCGGCCGCGGCATCGGTATTCAGCCACGCCTCGATGCGGCCGAGCTGCTCTCTCGAGTCGCAAACGATAGAGATGTTGTGGTTGACGGGCAGCCGGCCGGCCGGCACTCGGATCGGCTTTGGATTTCGCGCAACTCTTGGAATAAGCAAACTTGGCCGGTCAAGATCCCATTGATGAAACGTCTCCGGCGGCATCCAGGGCGCTACGCGCTTTGCTCGAGGAGAAGAATGTGCCCCCGCTACCAGCAAATGCCGGCGGATCGCCTCCGCAGGCAACTGGCCAGGCATGGTCTTGATCGCGAAATGTGTCGGTTGGCCGACAACGCGACCGTCGAGATCCCGGGTATCAACAACGGGCACAAGGCTTTCCATTGGTAAGCCCATGGCCACATCCACGTCGACGACAAACACACCGGTCCTGCCCAGCCATGGCGCCATGCGTACCGTGGCCAGCTCTGACAGCAGCGGCACGCCTTTGTATTGCGTGGGATCGGCCCCGGGATAGATCGGCTCCCTGGTGATGGGAATACTTGCCTTGGACCGGCGATCACTGAGAATGAGGGCGACAGGACTTACGCGCGGCGGCGTGCCCGCTTTTCTGGTCTTGGGACGGTAGAACGCAGTCGAAGCGTCAACTCGCTCCACCAGGTCAATCGACACCCGCTTTCCGATCTCCTCCCGAAGCACCGCCGCGTTCGCGTTGCTTAACCAGCGATCGGCAGTTACGAGCCCGATTTGACCGCCGGGACGCAGCGCTTTCACGCATCGATCAAGGAAACTATGCAGCATGTCGGCCGACGCATATGTGGGGACGACGCCGGCATACTTCTCGCGCAGCAACTGCGGCACATTGAGCCAACGAAGATAGGGCGGATTTCCGGCCACATAATCGTAAGCTGGTGTCTCAGGACCACCGGTCAAGAAATCCCCATGGATGACCATAGAACGCGCCACAAGCGCTGATTCCTGCATTGTCATACCGAATGCCACGAGCCTGGTTTCGAGTCTCGCTCTGGCCTCGCAGCATGCTTGCTCGTGAATTTCCCAGCCTTGGAGCTCGCTGAAATCAGTAAATTGACCTGGTGCCGAGATCGTCAACAGTCGCTCCAGCGCGCGTAGAAGGAACATACCGTCGCCACAACTTGGGTCAACCAGCTTTTTGCCGCCGCCGGGCCAACTCAGTTGGTCGAGCAGCGTGTCAACTAATGGCTCAGCGGTATACAGCGCCGTTGCCGCATGCAGTTCTTCAATTGCCTCCTGGCTCAGATCGATTGGCTTCATTTGATGTTCGCTTTAAGCGGCCACTGCAACGTGCACGCCGTCGGCCCGCAATGTGGCGAGAATGCTGGAGAAAGATGTCTGGTTCCCTTCGATGCAGATTGAACTGACGCCCAAGCGCCGGACACGCTCCAGCAGTGCAGATCCGCAAGATTCCCGGTCGAGATTGACAACCAGTTGTTTGTCTTCAAAAATAAGGCTCATGTTTCGTTTTATGTATTTAAAACAACGACACGGCAAGCAAGGCTTGCCGTGCAAAACTTCCGCAGATTACGCAGCTTTCTTCACGCTCATTTGAGGACCATTCAATCTCAGGAAATCGACGGCCATTAAGGGATCAACCGAGTTTCCCACCATGCGTACCTGCTGAGTAACGTTGAATTTCCGACCGTCATGTCCACGATCAATGATGTAGTCAGGGGGGAAATCTTGGGCGTTATAGAGTTCGCGTGGCTTCAACATCCGCAAACCGATATCGACGATTACATATGGCACGCCTTTGATGTGCACAGTTACCAACGCCATACGCTGCTTCGTTGTCAAAGTATTGATCGGTTCGCGTGGATCGCTCCATTGCCCACCATTGCTGTAGTACTCCATCAAGAAGCTAGCGACGCGCAGTGCGCCTGCTTCGTCTTCAGGCGACAGCGACGACGCCATAGGCCCTTCAGTCGACTTAGATTCATCGTCATAGAGACTGGACATCAAGGCAGTGGCCAAAGCTGTTTTGCCGCCCCCGCCAGCCGTCACCGTGCCGACAGGTTCTGTTACGGCGTTTCCAATGCTTTGTCCAAATTGCCGAGAAATAAAAACCGACTCGAGTTCAGGCTCAGCCTTCAACGTAGCTTCAACAAGCGCCTGGTGCTGCCCTTGTGCTGAAACAGTGGACAATGGATCGTCAACGCTGCCGGCGTCGCAGTTGTTTCTCAGCGTCGCCAGGTGAGCGGTCACCATTTGCTGTTGACTACCCGAATTGGTGATTGTCGTCACCGGCTCGGTCAACTCACGACCGACCATCGTATTAAAGCCGTCATTCGCCTGCATCAGGTATGCCGTTGCCATGCCGCGATGATTGTCGGCCAGGATGGTGCCAATCGGAGCATCTACTGATGTGGGCTTGCCGGAATATTCCGGACCGCCAACGCCAACCAGCGTGGCCGACGCCACGGCGTGCTTAACCCCTCCTGCGACGACCGTTCCCAAAGGCGCCGTCAAATCCAGCGCACGAGGTTCTTGCCCGTCACGTTCCCCGTACCCTGTCTGGACGAGCGTCGCTGCCGCGATAGCTTGGCTACTCCCGCTGGCGGTTACGGTACCAATAGTGTCCCTGATGTCCTTCGTTCCTTCACCCCAACGCTGCGCTCTACCAGGCTGTCCTTCGCCGTGTCCTGCTTGAATCAAGACTGGAGTAACCAACCCCAATGCGTGCGCGGCGCCGGCGTCGCGTTCCATGTTCCCGCCCGCTGTAATGGTTGGAACAGGTTCATCAATGGCGCTGCCCGGGCTGTTATGCCGAAACTTCGCAAGTAGCGGGGCCGAGATCATCAATTCGCCTCGATGCGCAGCTGTTACTGTCGGCATTGGCTCTTGAAGGTCGTAGACCCTATCGCCACCATGATGTGTCGCGGCAACCATGGAAGGCACGGCGACGGCAAATTCACCACCTTTTGTCGACGCGACTACAGTGCGCAATGGCTCGCGGACTGAATGAACGTCGTCGCGACCATTGAAGTGTGCAATGGGTACGATAAATGGATCAGCAGAATCGAGCACAAATTTCTTAATGCCCTTCGCGATACGTTTCATCGTATTGGCGGCCAGTGGCTTCTTCCGCTCAAAAATCGAAGGACACGGATGAGAGAAATCGAGACACTCGTGTGCCGGCTTCCAACGTGGCTTATCGGCGTCAGCGACTTTGTGGTATTTGATCTCTTGCCAGCAGATCTTCTGGCCATCTCGCCGCGCCAGCATGAATAAGCGCTCACGCGAAGTGTGCCCGCCCATGTTGGCTGCGCGAATCAACTTGGTTTCCACGTTGTAGCCAAGATCTGTCAGTGACTTGACAAACTTCTTCCATGTTTGTCCAAGACGCTTCGGATCTGGGATCAAGTACTGATCCTGAACTGGCACACGTTCACCCTTCTCAGCTACAATCCACTTAACTTTCGGCTTTTTCTTTCGTTTGCCGACGGGTACATATTCGACCCGCTTGAGCACGCGACCGGTAGCTTTATCACGCTTCGCAATGAGCGGGCACCACTGGACCAGTTGACGAACATTTTCCAGTGAGATGCAGACCGGAGCGGTCTGCGCGGCCCATCGGTAACCTACCCATGAAAGGCCTCGAATCTTTGTATCCCGAGGTTGACCTGCGGAGGCTTGACTATGATGCGTGCAATCAGGACTTAAATGTAACCAGCCGACTGGTCGTCCCTGCGTTGCGCCTTTCGGGCAAACCTCAAAGACATCGGAGATAAAATGACGCGTCTGAGGATGATTCATCCGATGCATCGACAATGCATTTTCGTTGTGGTTAATGGCGATATCAGGGCTTCTTCCCCACGCCATCTCCATCGCCACACTCATGCCGCCGCCGCCCGCAAAAAGATCCACAATTAGCATCGAGTGGAGGTCCAGGTGCAATTGCTTCGCTGCTGGCAATGCCTCGTCAGGGATATCTCGTAATTTCATGTTGAGGTCCTTTCTTATTCGAAGATGGGAGTGCGCTGATTGATTCGGAAGCCCGGGAATTGAGAAAACATCGATGCACCACCGCCATAGAGGTATTCGTACATCCAGTCCATCACCATCCAGCGCCGGCCGAGGCGCTCGGCAGCCAGTCCGGTTTTACCTGTGCCGCCGAAGATGTCGACGACGAGATCACCAGGCTCGGTCAGGAATTTAATGAAGAAGGACGGGATGTCTGTCGGGAACATGGCGCCATGCATCGGTAGACCGGCTTCCTTGCAATATTTGCGATAGGCCAGCGTGTCTGCGCAGCGATGGCCTCGAAAGATGACGTTCTTCGGAATACGGCCCGCGGTCTCGTTCGCATAGGCACCAGCCTTCAGCACATAGGCGCCATCACCATATTCAGCGATGCGCTGATTGCCGCCGGCGGCGACAAACTGTTGGTGCTTTTCTGTATGCGGCTGAAGCACCCGACGGTTGTCCGAACGCAGCTGGCGCGCGTCGGGCACGTTGGTGAACCAGTAAATTGGCTCCCAGCCTGAACACAGCTGTTTGCGACCGCCCTGGTTTGTGCATGCCCAATGTGTCGGGCTCGGCGGCTTGGAGGTATTGACCCAGGGCAGCATATCCATTTTGTAGAGGCCCAAACGCTGTCTCAGCGCCAACACCAATTCTTCCAGATAATCCGACCGAGCCGGCGAGCCGGCCAGAAAGATGTCGTTCGACAAGTTCAAGACGACGCTTCCACCTGGCACCAGGTTGCGGGCTACCCGCCCAGACGCTCGACAAATAAAATCCACGTAGTCTTTGATAGTCGGATTGCCATACGCGCGAGGGTTCGCCAACGGGTACGGTGGTGAGGAAATAAATAAGTGAATCGGCTCATTGAAGCCGTCCAGAGCTGTTTCATGACGCGACCAGATCGCTACACCCAGCTCCGTGCTGAATGCTTCCAGCTTGATCTCTTCTGTCGCCTGGTGAAGTTTTTCCTTGATCTTGTGCGTCAGCTCCCACACCCCACGCTCTACGCGGGTGATCAATCCAAGGCGCTTCATGTCTTGTTGCGCCCAGCGAATACGCCTCGCTTCTAGGCTATGCATCTGGCCGGATTTGCCAATCGGGACTTTGCGTTCGATTTCCTCTGCGCTTGCGACTTTCTTGTACAGTGTGCGGTTATCAAGGGCACCGCCGTCAGCTTCCACATAGGCCAGCGTGACTTTTGCGAACAGTTCCTGCTGAATCATCGGCATGGCCATCAGCGCTCCCCTTCAAGCATCATCCAGCCTTGAACGTTCTTCATCACCGCGCGAGTGCGATCGCAGATAAACACTTTTTCAGTGATGTTGTAATGCACCCGGCGATATGTCTCATAGCCGTCGTGGTCCTTGTTGGTCACGTCGAGGTACGCGAGCATTCCCGGCACAATTTCAACTGCATCCGTGACTACGAATTCCCGGGCTTCCGCTGGTGCACGCCACGGGCTCTTTTTTGGCGCCAAAGCTGGGCCGTAGACGTCAATCAGTCTGCTGAGCCGATCAGACGCCTCATCGCTCTTCAATGGGTTGCTCATAGCGCTGTCCCCGCCCGGCGACGGCACTTGATACAAAGCACGTCATCGCCGGCGAACTGGCCGACGCTGCGGCTACGTCGGCAGGGCCCTTTGCATGTTTTCTTGGCGTGATTGAGCTGCAGCGTCGAGCCTGTGACCTCACGATTCCGGTGGAGCAAATTACCAAATGAACGCATCATGATGAAAATTCCGAATTGCTAATGTGTGTCGTATTATGCACATGAAACAACACACGCGCAACTATAGTTTGCTTTTCGAAAAGCCCATTTTCTATGCGGCGACGCCGTGAATTTCGCTTTCGTCGTCCTCGTCATCGTCTGGGTCCTGATTCTCAAAGGCCATACGCGTCAGCTGATTCCGGATGTCTCGCTGCTCTTCCGCGGCGTCGCGCATCGCGCGCGCCTGTTCTCGATTCTGAGAAGTCACCGCCATCGACAAGAGCCGCATTTCCGACGAATGCGTGAAATACCGGTTCTGACCAAAGATCATGCCGGCCTGCATCACGACAGCCGTCAGCTTCGCCCGGATCATGGCTCCATCGTCACGCTCCCCATCCTGGTCCTTGAAGCGGACCACGCAACGCAACGTGTCAGATCCCGATCGTCCTCGCTTGATGTCTACAGCGGCGTAGCCGATCTCCTCATTGACGGTTTCAACAAAGCGTTCAATGACGCCCGTTTCGAATACGGACTTCCGAACCCGCACCCCGATGCCAGCAATGAGGTTGGTATCGGAAGATCCCTCATTACGGGAGTCCCGAATCTCTTCATCGGTTAGGCCATCTTCCATCCCCTGGACAAAACTTGACCGAGTAGATAACCAGTAGATCGAAACGACGGTCGCTTTCGGGTCCTTGTTGGAATGAATGCCGCGTGTCTCCAGGCTCTTCTTGAAGAAATCTCCCCAGTACTTGGCATTCTGGCTTGGCGGAGAGTTCAAGGCCTCCCAGGTATTACAGAACAGACGAACCGATTCATCCCGGGAGATCTCAACCGGTACCGACTCGTAGATGTCGCCCTTGGTCATGTCTTTGCGAATGCTGATGACCCGGGTAGGGACTTCGTCTTTCATTTGCAACACGCCGCCGGCGCCAATTCGATTCTCAGCGGCGATTGATGCAGCCCGGAACAGGTTGCCCCGCAACACATAACGCTTCTGCGTCTTGTTCACCGTCGTGAAGTCGTTGAATTCTTCAGCCACCGTGCGAGGAATCAAACCATCATTGATCTGCTCGCTTGCTGGCAGCCATTGATTGAGTCCAACAAATCGCGCGCGGTAGAGGTCTTGAAAGGTGTATCGGGTCGGCTCGCTATAACCAGGCGATTGAATCGTCACGGACCAGCGAGACAGATTTGTTTCACGTCCGCGCGGAGGAATCTGCAGACCGGTGACGACGCCCTTAAACGACCTGTAGTTTCCAAGTCCGAAGCGACTGATCGAAATGGAGACGTATTGGCCTGGCATCAGATACTGCAAATTGCTCATGATCCAGTTCTTCCGGCGATTAATCACCTGCGTCGGTGTCACGCTCACGTTGCCGGCCGTGTCCGCAGTGGTCACCACGATCGCATCTTCTTCCGGTCGCGTCGTCGCCGTAGCAACATCAGTTGCGCCTGCCGCGCCAGCGGTCTGACGCGCCACGTCGGACGAACGCATCATGACCTGCATCGCATCGAACATTTTGCTGGTGCGCTCGCGCAATCCGGAGGGGACCATCTTTACGGCCCGAAGAAGTGGACCATGAGCGTCCGAAGATTGCACCAGCGCCTGCACGTCCTGATCGATCACAAAATCAGGACGTTCGCCAGCTGCACGCGCTGCAAGAGAATCTCTCAGCAGGCGATTCGAACTCTGCTCGATGTCAGACAGCGTCTCTTCCCACGTGCGCGCCGCGATATGCTTGTCAACTACCACCGTATGGAGCTCAACGGCTTCATCAAACACAGAGGCCAATTCGCCCTTATCGTCGAGCAACGCCGGCAGCAGATCCTCTCTTTTATCAATTCGGGCGGTGACATCGGTCAGATCGATGACGTTTGTTCTCAGCGGATTGATGCCCTGCTCTTCGAGTTCTTTCACCACTTCGGAAAAGTTATGCGCAATCTCCAGATAAACACTGCGAGATTCAGCCACCGGAAGAAGGTCAAGCCGTGCTACGACGTGCTTCGCCAGCGCACGCGGCAGTACTTCCGCCTCCAAACCATTCGGACGGATCGAATTCGGCATGAAGTAGGCGAATTCGATCCCCAGGCGGGTAGCAATACCCGGATTGGCCTGCAAGAAATCGCGCACCGAGATGTCTCCGACCGAATTGAACAGGTCAGGCAACTCTTGTTCTTCAAATTTACTGGCCCGGTTGCTGGTTGTCGACGCCAGCAACTTGCGCAGCTTGTCGTGGTGATTCATCATGACACGCGCCTCAGATGGCAGCCCAGAGGCCAGCATCTCAACTTCTGGAGACATGATCTGGCCGCGCCGATCAGCGCGCCCCATCGCCTGGATATAGTCATTGATGTCGGAAAACACCTGCGTGAATGCCACGCTGCGCTGGCGCTGATCAGGGAATTCCTTTGAAGCATGCAGACTCATCCCCGTCGACAAAGCCTTGTTGCCGACCAGGGCGTCATATTCGCCGAAATTGAAATTACGCTCAATTTCGGAGAGTTTCGCTTCCTTCTTCTTCCGGAGCGCGACTTTCCAGCCTTCAGCGGACATTTCCACGACCTGGTATTTTCTGCCAGTCGCTTCGCCGACCGTGAAGCCGGCATCACGAATTGCCGTGCAGATGGTATCGATCGGAGAGCAGTACAAGTCATCTGGCAACTCGTCGATCATGTCATCGAGAGTCTTCAAACCTTCCACTACCGTCGATCGTTCGTTTTCAGACGCCATGAAGCGAGAGTCCATGATGGTCCCCTCCGTCCTTTCACCGTCGGCGTTGACGTGAGAGATATTGACAATAGAGTTGTACATCTCACGCAAGTTGTCCTTGAGCGTGACAGGTTTGATGGTAATCGTGCCATCCTCGTTCTTGACGGTGTCAGGCCGCTCCATTTGCTCAGCCAGGCGCTTCTCGAAGGTTTGTTCAAGGAAAATGATCGGCTTCTTCCCTTCCCGGATCTTGTCGATGGCGCGCTCAGCAGCAAACCTTGCCTGCAACGAAATGTTCAACGTCCGCTGGGTCAAAAACAACATGCTTCCGAATGACGTGGTTTTGGTCGATACGCCGGAAATCATCCGCTTGATCCGCTTGATTTCCTTTTCCAGGCGATCCTGCGCCTCGACATCGCCGGCGGCCGCGTCGATATCGGCGGAAATTTGCGCAACCAGATCCGTCGACAGGCCGATATCTTCAATTCGTAGATTTTCAATCAGGCTCGCGGCATCGTCTTCATCTTGGTTCTCGCCACCGAATGCCAAAAAGAGCCGCTCTCTCTGTTCAAGGTCGATAAGTTCATCACCGCCTGCAAAAACGTTCTGACCTTCTCCGTTGGCAATAAAGTCTTCGTTCTCAGCGGCCGCCATCTCGATCATTTGCGCCTGGTTGTCGACCTGCTGCTGGGCGCCCTCCAGATCGTTGACGGTACCGGCAACAGTAGTATCGGCGACCACCGCGGCCGCTGCCTCATGCGCACGATCCTGTTCTTCACGCGTATTCGCAAGATCCGCTCTCCCCGCCTCAATTGCCCGGCGGGCGCCCTTGTTTTCCTCAGCAATCCGATCAAGCGCCGCGCGGATGTAACGCTGGGCCGCATCCAGTTTGCCCACCTGGCCTTTTGTCAGGCGCCGTCCGACCTGATCAGTGACACCGCACAAACGCTGCAGCCCCTGCAAAATGACAGAGACCTTGTTGGCAATCTGCTCGTTGGCAACCAGCCGCGCGTCATCGGTAACCTTGACGATATCGACGGCGGATGAATCCCGCTCGCGACGGATGAATAAGCCGTCTTCGGCAAGCATCGAAGTGAAGACCTCTTGCAAGCTTTCTCCGCCGGCCTTCATTGCATCGGACACCATTGCCGCATCCACCGATGCCGGCAGAGCGCGCTGGTAAAAGCGCATTTGTCGCGCGTCTTTCAGCCATGTTGCAGAAGAATAGGCGACCGACTTGGAAAGATCGGCCATGTCAGTGCAGACGGTTCCTAACTTCGATGTATCGCCCGCGGCGATATGCGCTTCATCAAAAATAACCATCGCATGCGGCGCAACCGACTTGATCCAGTCGCTCTTCTCTGAATCTTCTCCCGCGTTGAACTGAGAATACGTCGTAAAAATCAGATTGGGATTATCGAATCCGGACAAGCCGAACCGGAAATTCGCCATAAAATCCTTACGGCTCACGCCGCTTGCGATCTTTTCGAGGGATTCCGAGAACTGGTCGACAATGATTGCGGAATGATTCAAGATCATCGGCCGCATTTTTTCGTGCAACCCGGTCTTCTTCAGATCTCGATAAAAATCTGAGAACAAGTTGTCCTGTTTGGTCACAAAAATCACTGGGTAGCCTTTTTCCCAGGCTGCGGATACCGCTGTGGCCAGCGTCACCCCCTTGCCAGCGCCGGTTTGGTCGCCGAGCAAAAAGCCCTTGCCGCGATCAATGGCTGCGACCATCAATGCCGCGGCATCGACTTGCTCCGGTGCCAGGTAAGAGAATTGCTCATCGGTGAAGCCGATCGCATTTTTAACGTAGGCGTCCAGATTCCCGACCCGATCTTCCAGCTTTTGTAGGGCTTTATAGGTGGAGCCCGCCAGATTTCGGGGGATCATCAACTCGACCTCGCCATTTTGGCTAAATGCCTGGTAGGGCAGCTGGTAGCTATTCTCGATCGCCTCGTTGGCGCGCAACGCCGCTTCTTCAGCTGCGGACAGTTTTCTGCCGGCCGCCTCATGAACGTTCACCAGCATCGTGTTTGTAAAGGCCCGCAATGCATCCCAGTCAAACATCGTGGTCGCCGCGGCCGGCAACCAGTTCGAGCCTCTGATTGCTTTTTCACGGCTGTTGTATCGATGCCCCACGATGGCGACATTCAAGGGAACGTTGATCCCCATTTTCTTTCGCATGACGCTCGACACCACCCCAATGCCCATCACCGCGTAGTCTTTTTGCAGGCTCATCAGGAGCGCATTGGACACCGCGCGCTGCGCCAGCCGATCATCTTCACTGGTAAATTCAGGGTAAAGGATGACGCTGAGCCCAGAGGCAAATCGGGCTCCGAGCTGCGCGTGGATTCTTTCCACAGCGGCATCGTCGATGACATCTTCATTGAGAATGCTGATATGGTGCGGCTCGGCTTGCTCATCGCCAGCTTTCAGCCGTACATCCACTGTCGAAGGTACCAATGCGCGCATCATGGCCTCCCGGCTGCCCGGCTCGACCGCGTCTGCGATCGTGACGTAGCCAGGGCCAAGCATCGCTGCCAACGTGCCGTCAAAGAGCTTGGGAATATATACGCTGGAAGCATCCTCGCCGCCGAACGCGCGAGTCAGTTCCTGAACAGCCACCGATACCGGCAACGGAATCGCGCCAGCACCTTTTGTCATTCCCATGTGAGGTGGCGCATTTTCATACAGTGCCTGCGCTTCGCGGTAGGCGCTGTCGCCCGCAATTCCATGGCGCTCCTGAACACGTGCAGCCATTGCCACTTCAATCGCCTGAGAAGTCCGCTCGATCAGATCACGGTCTCCTGCAGCTTCAGCTCCATAGAGAACAGTCACGAACCTTGCCACATCGGAAGCCTCAGCATGTACACCTGTCATCAGGCCAGAAACAAAGCCTTGAGCGCAGATGCTGAGATTGTCGGCGGTGCCACGCAGCACCATCGCCTTGGACAGAAGTTGTTCATCGATGCGCTTGCCGTCAGCATCAATCACAAAGCGGGTCTCTCCAGACGTCTCGAAGACACGCTGTGCCCTTGCATTGGTGCCAAGGAGAACCGAGTTTTTCAGGGCAGCAGCAGTAGCCATCTCCTGCGCCGACACCTTGGCACCACCGTCCATTTTCAGTCGAACGTCTTCAGTCCTGGCGATTTCAATTTTTCGCGCATTGGGAAAGACGCGTTGGAGATCTTTCAGCAGCAGTTCCTGTGAAGCCGTAAATGGACGAAACAGAATCGGTTTACCGGTCGGGGCGGGCTTGAATTTGAGCCCGGGCTCGTCGATGAGAGCATGCCATTCCGACGAATCCTTGGTCACCCCAAGCAAGATCAGATTTGATTGCCGGGACTCTGTGATCGTCACATAACGCAGCGTCACACCCTCTTTACCCATGTCGAACCACTTTGGCATTTTTGCTCCAATGAAAAAACCATTCAATGAGTACAAAATAAATGATTCGCTCGGGCGTGGTTGCTATCTGCCCACTGTTTTTTGAGCATGCAAAAAAAAACCTCGCCGAAGCGAGGTGAAGTACTACTTGGGGGGTACTACCGGTAAATCAATGCGACATTATGCCGTCGGTGCCGGCGCGTCTTCGCGCCATGCGCTTTCATCTTCGGCACCGCCATCAGCCTGGCCCAGGTCGGCTGGCGACAGGCTCGCGCCTTCTTCGGCCGCCACATCCGAATGATCTGGCGCCGGCGCAGCAGCTGGCTTCTTCGTCGGATCAGGCGCAGGTTGCTGAGGCGCGGCCGCCGTGATCTTCGCAGCGAGGTCGTTGGCAAAAGCCAGAATGAAGTCGTCGCGGGCGCTGGTATCGCGCACTTTCGAGATGACATCGCCGCGGCCGTTCTTGACTTCGAGGACATCGACCTTGGGAACCTTGAATTCCGGATCGTCGGAGAATTTTGCCTTCAGTTTGACGTCGCCCTGATAGCCGACCAGGAATGGTTGGGCCTTGTCGCGGATCTTGATTTCACCGGTTTGCAGATCCTTGTCTTCCGAGCCTTCGGCGAATGCGCCGCCGGCCAGGCTGATAGGCTTGCTCAGATCGGCAGCATTGAGCAGGCCCAGCGCTTTCACGGTCAGGAAGCCGAGCGAGAACTTGACGACAGCCTGCTGGCCAGCTTCGTCGCGGAACGAGATCGCGACTTGCTTGTCCATCTTGGTCTTGTCATCGTAGTTCGGGCTTTCAGTGATCATCACGCGGCGCACGTACATATTCTGCAGTGCATCGAACTCCTGACGATCAGCCTTCGGGCCGATTTGGAACAGGCCAGTCTTCGCATTGAAGTTGGCCCAGGTGGTATCACCGGTATTGCGACGAACGTTACCAAACATGATTTGAATCCTTTCAAGTCAGGCCCTTAAATTTGGAAACATCGCCGGGGCCGTTCGGCGTAGTCTCGTTTTATGCACTCAAAACAACTCAAGAAAAGTTTTTATTTCCCCTTGATTTGTGTGCCCATACTACAAATCTATTTCAGGCGTGGTTGCAAAATTTCCCTTGCTCTTCGTTCTTTTTGCTTATTTGTGGCTTTTCACCAGCCAGTGTCCACAGCATGCCAAGTTCTTCAAGATCCTTGATGGCCTGGTCATTGAGACTTCCCGCTTTCATGGCGCGACGCTGGTTAATCAGCCACAGTCCCAACGGGAAGCCCAAATCCATATACGCTTTTGGCGCGTTGCAATGACCATGAATTGCAAAATAGCGCTTCGCAGAGTACAAGCCCATTTGAAATTTTCCTGCCTGGACGTCCCAGATCATGTCAATCGCATCAAGCCTGGTTATGCGCTCTTGGGGCAGGACCTCTTTTTTCCTTTCGTGACGACGGCTCGCCAACCAACATCCAAGATCGAATCCTGCGAACTTCTCACGGCTTTCAACAAAAAGATGACCTTCTCTTTCCCGGTACTGCGCGGCATAGTAATAGCCGCGCTCGAAATGAACGGCCTTGCCCTTGATATCATCTGGAACAATGAATTCGGGGACACCATTCTCTTCCACTACAACAACATCAGACATGCTCCTCGACCTCCATCTCGGATGATTCCCGCACCTCCATCTTCCGGCCGGCTGGCGCTGCATCTTCATCAACCAGTACGCCACCCAGCGCAGCGATCAGATCAGGCAACATTTTGTTGACTTCTCCTGCCATCAGAAGGAAATCCGAGTCCGCCCGCTCCAGGTCGTTTTTGTCGCCGGCGGACTCTTCTTTCAGCACGTCCAGCGGCGTCAGTTTCTTGATGGTCAGGTTTTCCGTCAACACAAACGACATTCGGTCATTCCAGGTCAGCGCCAACCTTGTGCATTGTTTGCCGGCCTCGATATGCTGACGAAGGTCCTTTCCTTCCAGGGTGTGACGTAGATACCGAACCGTCGCCTTGCTATCCCCCGATGCACGCAGCTCGGTATCCTGGTCGACCGTGAACCCTGCCGGCGCTTCGTCGCTGACCAGCCAATCTGTCATCGCGCTCAGCGGCGAACGTGCTGTACGAAGCGTCGACACGGGGAATTTATCAATGCATTTGTACAGCGACGCCAGTATTGATTCGGCCTTTGGTATCGAGGCCGTATCAATCACAAGCCAGCCGTGAATTGGATCAATCCACACACTGGTGCTTTTCTGGATCGTGAATGCTTTCGGGAGCAGCTCGTCGGTGACTTGCTCCTTGATTTCCTTCATTTGCTTGCGGCCGGGCGGAAATCCCTGGGCTTCCTCCGTTTCATCCGCACGCGCGTCAGCGAACTGGTTAATCACCGACGTGGGCAGAAGCTTTTTGGCCGTGGCATATTCCAAAAGGAAGTGACCGCCGACCGCATGAACCAGCTCACCATCCTTGTGCGGCGGCACCCAGCCTTCGCTACTCATCTCGCTTGAAGAGCACTCCTGAAAGGTCATATTTTTCAGGAGCAAAGCGAGGTCTGATGACGTTTTCGCGGCCAAGCGACCCAATGGATAGACAAGCAAATTCTTGAACATGGTCGAAACTCCTTTATGTAAGCGGGAGTCCCAACCATATCGAAATCATGCGGGCGTGGTTGCACCGTCATGCATCGGCTCTTCAAAGCAAATGAATGTGAAAATCCACCGAACTTTATGACCTTTCAAAGTTCGGACCCAGCACTACAATGTGATTCAGTGCGTCTCGATTGTTCGGATTTGCGTCAGGCCACCTCTGCTTCTTGCTTGTAAAAGCGCTCAGCGAGCTCACGCGCGAGCATCGTTGTCACCGATTCTGTTTTGGTGCCCGCCGGCGCGTCCTTGAGCTTCTGAGAACGTTTTTCGATATCCGCGGCGGCGGTTCCCGTCGGGTAGGTTCTGGCAAGCATCACGATCGCGTCCTGCTCTCCCAGAATCTCCTCGAGCTCGGCGCGCAACGGCGAATCTTTGTCATCCGTGGTGTAGCACCACGACTCCAAAGGTCCCACTTCGTTGTCCAGCAAGGCAGTGACCTGGCCATCCCGCAACTTGAACCATGCCCAGAAGCGCCCCAGCCGATCGAGGCCGTCCTTCAGTACCTCCAGATCGGTGCCCGAAAGATCGAATGTTTCCTTCGTGAATTCGTTCTGCTTCGCGCTCTGCTGGCCGGCGACGATCAGCGATGTCATGCCGTCCAGGATCGCAGGTGGGTAGTCATCAACATACTGCGTGATGAAATTGAGGTAAATCTTGAACTTACGGGTTTCGCGCGTTTCCTTTTCGTTCAAGTTGACCAGACCCGGCACCAGCTTCACGTTGTGCCATTCGTCATAGGTCAGGACTTTCGGTGTACGTTGGATCTCACGAACACGCTTTTCTTGATATTCGCGATAGCGCGGACGCACAATCGCCCGCATCTCGTCCAGATCGAGGAAGTAGTTACGTGCACCGAGATGTCGGGCATAGAGGTACATCATGCCCTTGAACTGCAGCGCAGCTTTAGAACTACCTGCGATCACGCTCTGCAAGTCAATCACCACGCACCGGGCATTGTCCAGATCAATTTTCGTCACGCTCGCCAATAGGGGAAATTGCTCGACAGCATTGATGAGCGCGCGCGACGCCTTGTCAAGGAAAGGCTCGCCATCAATGTTAGCGTTTCCGTACCGTTGTTTGATGGCATCACCTGAAATGACGCGCGTCAAATCTTCCATACGAGGCACAGCGTAGCGTTGGGCCCTGATGGCGGCTTCTATCTTTCCAGCTTCAAAAAAGGCGTCAACAATCTCATACACCGTTACCTCAACGTCTGGATTGACGATGTATCCGATGTCCACAAGTTCTTTGGCAAGATCTTCGTCGATCGAATTTTGCCAAAGTCGGGCCGTCGTCGCGGTAGGCTCAAAGAGCGCGTACGCTTCTTTGATCATCACCTGGATAAACTGGTCTTTCTCGGCGCCGAGGGAATCAAACACGATCTCGAACACTGCGGTAAGGAAGTCGAACTCAGGTGGCGTGGGTGTCGAACAGCCGAGTTGCAAGTCAAAGGGATTCTTGCAGGCGGATGGGTGGTTGATGACCTTGTAATACACCAGCAGGTGGTGCATTGATTTCGGCAAGATCAAACGCAACATTCTCAGGAAGCCCTTCCCCGATGGTGCAACGTCAATATTGCACACATAGGGAAGCGCCGGCGCACCAGGCGACAGCGCCAGGCAGGTGTGCAAACGATTGACCCAGAATGATTTGCCGGATCCGGATGGTGCCGCCACGCCTTTTACATACGACGCATGCTTATTTGTGCCAACACCAATCGGATAAATCACGCCGTCGGTTGTCTTGCAAAGGAACTGCCCTTGATCCCAGGGCGAAGAAGTCCGGGTCAGCGGCGACATGTACATGATGTCTTGCAGCGGCGCCGGCATGACCGGTGCATCGCTGCTGGCCATGAATTCTGGAATTGAAGAAAGTCTTGCCGACTCTGGCGATCCTGTCTCCGCGTTGGGTACGGCACCGCCCCAGCCGCGGATGGCGAACATCAAATTGGTAAGCGCTTCCTCAGCGAGTTCCCGGGAAGGCCCCCAAGTTGAAAATGACATTCGCGTTCCGATGATCGGATCCGCAGCCTTGTTCTTTTCATCGTAGGCCTGCAATTCGCGATAGGCAGCACGGATCTGCCTGTTCTGGGCCCCGATCGAGCCAAGGAATGTACTGAGTACCTGATTGATGCGATTGAACTCGAGTCCGTGCGGAAATATCTCGAGCGACATGCACATCGGGATCCCAGCGCCTTTGACTTTCTCCATGAAGGAAGTGAACATCGTTGAAGTCGGATCCTTCCGGGGAGATACCGGTCCAATCTCCATCACCGCAGATCCGTACCACGTCTTCCCTATCTGAGATGTTTCATTGGCGCCCACATTTCCGCTGATCTTCCTGGTCACCACCTGCATTCCCAGGCTCAGCGGAGTCAACGCGCCTTGCGCCATATTGGCGCTGCAGAAATTTCCGTCTTGGCCAAACAGCTTTGCCAGATAGTCACTTTCCGGGATCTCTCGATCGGCAAAACGTCGAATTTTCTCGAACGCCTCACGAACCGCCAGGAGGGTCACATTAATTCCCACGGAACGAGAGTTAAAGTCACGCAGCAGCGTCGACACGAGACCTTCATGTCTTTGAAGGATAGGCAGGCTCTTCGACAACAGCGCCTGGCCATAAGGTGAGACGATGCCCAACGCCGCTCCTTTGATTCCCTTCGCTGACGACATGATCGCACCGATCATCTTGCGGTACTGTTCTTGCGCAATCTTGACTTCATCACCACGCAGAGCGGCCATGTGGGTGCGAATCGTAAAGAGCGTCATTTCCTCGGCGGCGCCATGAACCAGACGTGAACGAATGTCCTCCTTGAATCTTGTCGCATCACCTCCAAACCGCTTTGCTGTAGCCACCATCGGCGCAATTTTCTGTTCAAACACCTGATTCGCGGTTTTCGGATCATGCAGGTAATACATACCGAACGAATGTGACCGACCGCGGCCGCTGCTCATATAGGCAGCAAGTTTCTTTGCCAGCTGCTCGGCCTTACTTGCGACATCAATCTCGCGCATGTTGTTGCGAGATCCTCGGACCATCAGAAATGACACTAGCGTGCCGTCGTTCATCTCCAAAGAGTATGGCTCCGGAAAATATTCCCGACCTGCCGCCTCCATTTCTTCCTTGCTTGTGATGTGACTCTCTTTGAGTAAATCACTGAGATGTGCTGCCTTCCCAAGGCTCTGCGAAGGAACCACGGCGCCGCGCCACTGACAATACAAATAGGCGGCCTTGCCGCTGATCACTTCGTCAAACCACTCAACAGCTGACAAAAGGGGATTGGATTTCATCTTCGACCGGCTTTCTCGAATTGCATGGATTTCTGGATTAGTTAAGGCTGAGCAGTTTCAACCGCTGCGGCTGGCTCACTATGCGATACCGGATTGCGCTCCATCACCATGGCTTTCAATCCTGCAACGACTCCGGGTGCTGCCAAGATCTGGCGCACTTCGGCATCCCGCTGCGCCGACTTGGAAACAATGCCCATGATCGCCATAATCCGCGTCAAGGGATCCGTAGTGGCCAGCCCTTCCAACACGACAAGCTCTTCGGCCGTGAGTCGCCACATCACTCGGTTCAACACACGAGCGAGAGGATCAATCGGCAAAGTCATGGTTGACATACCCAAACTCCTTTAACAATCCATCTCTGATCGGATAAGCCATGTCCAACTCTTCTGCAGCAGCGGCCAATTCTTTGTATCGTGCACGTCCTGCCCGTACTAGAACCGACCCATTCCCATATCCCAGGATATCGAATCCCTTTTGTTGCAAGATGTAAGATGCCTCGAAGCACATCGCGCGATCCTGCGCGCGCAGCCAGGTCGCATAGTGGTCGTATTCCTTCCGATTGGTGATACGTGACGATTTGCTCGCCACAATGGCCTGCCAATGCATGTATGAGACGAGCCCCGAATTAAATGCCTGCTGCTGCGTGCTGTCGTCAAACAAAGCGTCAGGTAATTGATACGGAGAAGGAAGACTTACATAGTCCACGGCCATCAAATACGACTGCACATGAATGCGCGCGAAGTTCGATATCCAGCGATACTCGACGTCTGTCATCCAAGTGCGCTTACTGCGCTGATTCGCTGAGATGCCAACACCATAGGCGATCAACATGACGACGTCTGTGTTCATTGTGTCGAATTCAATCACCGCCTCAATGAGTGTCGGGGCAAATTTGCCGGCCATGACAAGGTCATGATTAAATCCCTGTGACGAATACACCCGCGACCAACCGACGTCCGGCACCTTCTGAGATAAAAGCCACTCGGCATAAGCAACCCGATTGAAACGCAGTCTCACTGTCGCTGAATCGTCCATGAAGGTCAGTTTCTGCGTCGACCAGGATTGATAAGCAGAGGCAAACGCCGTTGTTAAATTTTCTGGACTGGCTTGGACTGCGGGAAGAGATTTACCGATCGTGATAACAAGCGTGTCTTCCTGCAACTGGCGAAGAGGATTGTCCAGATGGTAGAGTTCCACCGCAAGTCGAACAGCGCTCTGCACAAACACGACCAGCTTTTCGCCCCCCTCCTTCGCATGGCCGCCATCTATACGAATTCCAAGATCCTTCGCAATGTCTGCCAGCTTCAAGCCCAAATAGTCGGTTCTACGTACATGGTGGAACTGTGATCCACCAACTTGCATGAAATCTTTGAAATCTCCGTTGGAAATCCACAGCGTGTCGTTAGGCAAATCGAATAGACCACGAATGCGTTGGGGCGGCCTCCCACTTACGAATGACCAACCGTCGGCAAGTCTATTGGTATTATCGTGAAGCACGATGCCCACAGTCAGATTCCGCGCGATCTCTGCGGACGACTGTTTCTTCGTCGTTTCCTTACGACTGGTGGAGGTGTTCGAAAACATGCGACGTCACCCTATTCGGATTGAGACGGGTATCGTTGCTGCATGATCGTCGACCACACGCCTATCGGAATCGATATAAATTCTTTCGCAAATTTCGACGATAACTTCTTCACGGCCTCCAATGAAAAAATGACGCGTAACCCTTTCATCGACGTTTCTCGCGCAGAAAATACCTTGTCACTACATTCCCTCAACGCGATCGCGAAATGAGAGGCGTGAGATGTTTTCCATGCCCCTTCGACGTAACCGCTATAACTTAAGAGATGATCATACAAAGCAGCAGCCTCTTTCTTCTGCTCCTCATCTCCATTCAACAATACGTGGCCAATCGTTCTGAGCAAGTGCGACAGATCCGCCTGCGACAGATCCGGAAGATACGTCAGCGCCACGTATTTACCGGCGACTTCAGACTGATCGACACGAGAGAATCTCGCTGCGATCTCCCCAAGGTGGTGAACCGGATGGCAGAACACGCAACCTGGCTTCAAGTTATCCTTATCGTTGTTTGCGTGATTGCAATCCTGGTGGTGCACCTCAATCGCTTCTCTCGAAGCGACAGAGCAAAATTGGCACGTATACTTGTAGCTATTCAGAACCGCAGGTCGTGTCGCCTGATACTCGGCATCGGCCGCAGCCGCCCGAGGATCGTTATCACGAAACACATTGCGGCTGACTCCAGGAATAAGTTCAAGCACGAGTTGCCTTTTCTTAGCCGAACTTGGAAAAGTCGAGCTTTTGGGCCAGTCTTGGCGGCTCAACGACCATCGATACGTTCGACGGCGCTGACTGCGTCGTATTGAAGATCGTCATTTGCATGGTGTCACTGAAACCGGTCAACGCCATCATGACGACACCTGCCACGGCCTTGATCAAGATGCCCGTCCAAGTCGCCTCGCCGCGATTTTCAGGCTTGGAGATCTTTACCGCTTCAATTGCCGCCCACGCCAAGATGCCGAGGCCGATCAAAAACACGACATAAATGATGATGACCTTGACGACGGGAAGTTTTCCCGAAATTCGACTGAGGTTGTCGAAGAGATCTACTGCTGCATTTGCGGACTCCATCATCAGCAGGCATGTCATCGCCAGGCACAACGTCAAAGCTGTTTTAGTACTCAAAGTCTTGAAGTTCATTTTGATTTCTCCATCAATTAAATTAATCAACCGGTAATATTTTTTAAAGCAAACCACTTACAAAGCGCCACAGATTCACACCAATGGCGCCAGAAACGATGAAGATGCACCCAGTCCATTTTGGATCTGAATCTGTGGGTGTATTTGAACTTCCGTCTCCAGCCTTGATGATCAGCTGGCCGCCATGAAAAATCGCGATCACCCCCAGTGCCGCGAGCCACGCCAGAACAGCTGTAAATATCTGCCCTGGAATTCCACTACCTGTGCTTGTCGGTGGCATGACCGACATCGCATTCGTATTCGAAACACCGTATCCGGTCACTGTCAGCGCCATCGTGTTCAGATACGTCGCCGATTGAATGAAACAGGTTCCGATGACGCTTCTAACGACGACGGATGCACCGCCGTACGATCGACGCGGATCACTCCATTTCGCCAGTCGATAAATACCCGTGCCAAGTACATACCAGCCGATGACGTAGGAAAATAGTGCAACGGCAAAATCTCTCAGAATGCCCGCGTCTTTAACGAGCATCGCCAACAATTCATCCAGACTCATTTTCTGCTCACCTGTATGTCACGCCGGCGATTTCAACGTAAGGAATTCCGCTGTCGGAACCGAAATCAGTGATCCTCCCCAAGGCGGGTACAGATTCGCCTTTTTCGTAGCGTTTCTTAATCCCCGCAAAAGAGAGCACGACATAGCCCCCACCGGCTTTACTGGTAATGCCAAGGATCTGAACCTTCCCGGATGTATCCACGCTTGATTTCGATTCAGTGATGACACCGATCAGATCATCAGATCCGTTCCTTTTTATCGCGGAGCGTCCGGAGATTTGACTGCCACTACCGGAGGCGGCTCGGACAGCAGGTACTTTCACGTTATTGATCGGCTTGTTTGCATGAGGTGCGCTCGGCTGACTGGAAGTCGGTTCTGGCTTAGGCGAAACAGAACGGATGTTCGAGTTTGCCTTTTTCAGATCCTCTTTCAGCGACAACAGCTGACTGCTCAAGAGCGTCAGCTGGTTCTCGATTTTGGCGATACGGACGTTTGTTTCCTCCAGGCGCGCTGTCAATGTGCCTGTGGCTGCATCGTTGACCGCCGCCTGACCGGTGCCGGCAACACCGCCCGTTGCCGATGCAGTCGCTTGTGCCGCGGGAGCATCATCCTTTTTTTGCGAACCATTTCCCGGAGAAGACCCGATTGATTTTTCTACTGGCGCGTCTTCCATCACCGTTTGGTTCTGATCGGCAGGTTGGGCCTGTTCGCTTTCTGTAGGCGCAGTTTCCACGTGAGCTGGCGCAACCGCTGGATGTAAGATTTTCGGTGCGCCTTGGCCAGGAGCCGAGAGCGATGCGACGGGATGCGCATCCGGGTCAGGTGGAACCGGAATGATGCCGACTCCAACCAGCAACACTACCAACACAACCAAACCAAAAATGGCACCAGCACCAAACAAGATCTTCTTTTTCAGCGTCAGCTTATTCTTTTTCTTCACGACAATTGCGCTGTCCCGAACCGGATCAGTTCCGGAAGGGGAAACTGTGTCGCCGAGCAAGTCAGGATTTATTGTCTGAGACTGTTCATAAAATTCGGATGTCATGACTGTTCCTTTGATTTATTTCTTGGTGCCGTTCACATCGGAGGCATATACGGAATCAATGAACCGAATTCCAATCAGCTTCTTCATATCGACTGTCACTTGCGACTGCTGGTTTGTCGTCGACAGTGCTTTTGACGTCTGTTCTGCGCCGGCGGCGAACATAGCATTGACTGCCTGCTGGGAAGTAGGCGCCGGCGTCGCTTGCGCGGCAACACCTGATCCATTCACAGGAGCTACGACAACAACCTGGGTACCAGTTTGTGCTTTTGCTTGTGCGTAGGCCTTTACACCCTCACTGATGATGGGGAAGATAAAACGCTGCGCATAACGCCCGTTGTAGTTCCCCTCAATCATCTCGGAAGCTGTCTTTTCATCGACTGCTTCTGCATTGATTTTGAATGGCTTCCCCTTGAACGTCGCCAGGGTGTATTCAAAATGCGCCCCGTCACCCATTCGTTGAGACGTCCCCGTCAGCACCGCGCCGGCCAACGGGCCTGTCAGAATACGTGCGCGCGCTTTTGTCGGCGCATCACTATCAAAATTCGTGAGGGTTTCAGCGCTATATGCCGTCTGGAATGCTTCGATCACCACCGGATCATCAGCTGCGGAGCCTTGTGTACCTGCTGTCGCAGTGGATCCAGCTTGTTGCCCCGGGTTATTCGCCGCTGTCTTAATGTCTCGCTCATAGAGTCGAGAACTATCGTTTGATGGCTTATCTGCAGACAGACCCCAGGCTGTCATCATCATCCTGACCTGATCGGTTGTCGCTTTCATCCGTTCATCGGGGCCCTGATTTTGTTTCTGGCCCTGGCCGTTTCCATCCAGTCGTTCTTTCTGAGATCCAGCGCTTGAATTTGTCTCGGCTTTCTGGCTGTTCGGCGCAGTGGCGTCATCTACGACTTCGGGATCTCGCCCATTACTTTCAATGGCACTTTTCTTTGACCTTTTAGCGTCTTCAAGGCGCCGCGCCTCTTCCTGGCGCTGACGTTCCTTATCTTCTTCGCCCTGGATGCCCTTTTCATCTGGGTTGTTTGCAACCGGAATGTCTGACTTTGGCGCGACATCCGTTTTCCCGCCAGAAAACATCGCGATCGACGCGGCAAAAGCGACAAGGATAATGACGCCCACAATAATCAAATTCCGGCGACCTTTCATATCCCAACGCGGCTTCTTCGCCACTGGTGAAGTTCCCGCAATGATCGGTGAGGCTTCCGCGTCAATGCTCGGTTCGATTTTTTCTGCGGAATCACTCATTTTGTTTTTGCCGTGTTGTTGCCGGCACTGACGATGCCGGTAGGAATATAAGGAAAGTCGAGAATTGCCTGGACGTCTTTTCCATACACGCCCATATTCACGATTGGCGTAAGCGGCATTTTGTAGACCGCAGTACCGTCCGCTGACCCTTGGCGCTTGAAGTACCCGGGGTTGATGATCGTGTGCGGCGTGACCAGGTACAACTTTTTATTCCACATCCAAGCACGTGTTTCTGGTGCTCTCGATACAGGAATCTCAACAGCGTCATCCGGTGGAATCCCGGCAAGAAAGCCGTCCATTTCTGGAGAACTTCCTTGGGAGTCTTCGCCGAAGCGATCGCCCGGCCGCACTGTCTTTGTATTGACCATACCCGGCACCAGGGCTTGGACAACCCCATCAACGACAGTCGACTTTCCAACATTGACGTCGATGAGCAGCGGCGGCTGCCCCTTAACTTGGATCGTGACCCCTCCCTGCCCTGTTAATTTGAGCGCCTCGATCGAAAAGATGTTTTCGTTCTCTGTTTTCATCACCCGGACCTTGAACGCATCAGAGAACCCTTCAACGGACGCAATCGTCACGGGTGAACCAGTCTGGTCAATCAACGCTACGCTTGCGCCCATTCCCAGAGCAACATCAATGACTTCTGTTGGCGCACCTGGTGCTGTACTGATTTTCAGACGGCGCATTGGCTTTCTTGTATAAGGCCCGCCTGGAATCGCCGTCATTTCCAGACTGCGCTTATAGGTTTCTTCTGCAAACTTTTTCATTTGTGCTGCGTCCATAGGCAGCACGTTGTCAAGCGCCATCGTCGCGTAATCAGGCTGACCATCCGGAAGTGTTTTTCCTGATATCTTCCCTTTACCTTTTCCAGCGGCAGCTGATGAAGTATTGCTCTTCATGTTTGCGCCTGCAGGCTCAATATCCGTGTTGGGTCCGCTATCTGTAGCGCTTGCCGATTTGGGCTCCTGCTTGTCCCAGTTCTTTTGCGCTTGAGTACGAGACGGAAAATTGGCTACATCAGCTCCGGATTTCTTATCCTCGGCGACTGGCGAGTTCCCCTCTTTTTTTTGAGCGAATGAAAGAGTGTTATGTAATAACAAAACACCACAAGCAAGAGCGTAAAAAAAGCCATGAAGGCTTATTTTTTTCATCACGTACCTTTCAGACGAAACTGCGGCCGGTGATCATCGAAATATGTTCCCGAAATTGATAGATCGAAAACAAGTGAATTTGAATGTTGACTGTTGGTGCCGATCGCAATGCCTCAAGCAACTCACTACGCGTGCAGACAAACTCATCCGTGTCTTCAAGAAGAGCTGCAAACTCAGGAAATTGATCGAGCTCAGCATCTAACCTGGATGACAAATGTCGGATGATCTGCGCTTCCGTCGCACTTCTCATATCAAACATGACTTCGCTGTTTGCCGCGGGAACGCCAGATTTCAAAGCAGTGTTCATGATTCAGTCCAAACAAAAAAAACGGTTACCGTATTTTCAATACAAGATTTTGCAAACGAATACCTTCGGCATTTGAATCAAAAGGTACACGCGCCACATTGACCTCTAATACATAATCTATTGGCTTTGAGGTGTTGGTCTGCCCGCGATAACCAACAGAAAGCACCGCCTGGACATTGAAAACCCGATAGCCCGTTTTCAGATTGCCCTCAATTCTACGACTATTGATAAAAGGTTGAGTCGACCAAGTAGAGGCCAAATTCATCTTCTTATCCTTGGCCGTTGCCAACAACGGATAAATTGTTTCCCTGATCGACTCTGAACCGCCTCCGGTAAAACAATCTCCGATTGCTCGTTCAACTGTTCGCTGATAATTGTTAAACGGTTGATTGAGCAGATCTGTAATGCAGTCGGAAACAAATCGGGTGACCCGTGCATCGGGAGGATCCCCGGTGGTCAATGATTGCATCTGTACCACTCTGCGATCAGCCCCTACCGCGACACGATCTGGCTCAGGTTTTTTAAAATAGGCTGACAGTCCGATGACCAACGCGATGAGTCCACCAATCGCAGCGCCGGCAACGGACTTTACCAGGGAAGAATTTTGTTCCCTTAATCGCATTACCTCAGCATGGAGGTCGAGTCCGTATGAGTCGCTCATGTTTATTGGGAATTTTCGCCGCGAACGGCTACGGTGGAGACTGGCAAGGGGAACTCTCCTGGTGCGAGCCGGCGAAGAGGAAAAGTTTGTGCTGTTTGACCAGAGATCACCAGGCCCACGATATCTGGAAGCTTCTTGAATATCAGACCGCAGAAGCAGAGGCACACGCAAACCATGAAGAACCATGTCACGTATTTAGACACCGCGATCAATTGCTGATTGATGCGTCGCATGCGCACCAATTCCCCGAAGGGGTCAGTACTGCCGTAGGTCGTCTCGATGTCTGAGCTAGCTGTCATTTTTTACGAAATTTTTATCGATGTTCCATGCTGAATTCAGCATACAAATCGAGTACCCCCGCGTCTGTTGTTAGCCTATTTTTTCGACGCATTCTGAGATTGACGCGTACCGCAAAGTGACACGAGCCAATCAATTCTGATTCCTATAATTCCACAAAGCACCATTTGCGTCAATTAATTAAATCCATTAATTAGCAACCGTACATAACTGATGATTCAAAACTCATTTTATTTAAAAAACACTCCTATATGAGTATTTATGACGTAATATGTCATTTCACATTTATGCGCTTTTAGCCCATGTTTCGGCGTGTATTAACCAGTGATTCGCGAAGAACTTTATTTTGTGGTGCATGCTGATTTACTTGTTTTTTAAACATGTAACTGCCGTCTTTTAACAACAACATACTTGGGATATTTGAAGATGAGCGACAACAACAATTTTACGAAGGACACTTTTGCCCGCTTACTCGCTGACCGATATGATTTTTCGCTCGACGAGGGCAAACGACTTCATGACAAGCTGGGTGAAATTCTTGAGAGTTCATTGCTCGCCGGTGGCACAGTAAAATTATTTGGCGTAGGCGCCCTCAAGTTAATCTCACGTCAAGATGGTTCGCCACGCGTGCGCTATCGCAATTCACCATCCCTTGAAACTGAGCTTGCAAAGCTTCCCCACGCCAAGCCACACTCCGAAGATCAATGACCTGGTGCCGGCGAATGACTTGTTTCGTCATCGTCGTCAAAATCTGGATCGATTCTCTTTTGCTGCGCGATGCCGGCTTTTCGATCGAGCACGTGACTGTAGATCTGCCGCATTTTCTGCATCCCGCTTTGATCGGCCGATACCGTCGGCGATTTCACGTCATGCGTTTGAGATTTATCTTTGTCCTGGGCTTCAGGTGAACGTCGGATTTTTTCAACTTGTTCCGCAACGTACTTTTTGATGTTCTGGAATGACTTAGCCAGCATCACGGAAGACATAGCCAACACCGGGCCGGCGATCGTAACGCCGGCGCCGACGCCCTGCGTATTTCCGCCGAACGAATTTTGTTGACCCAGAATGCCTGTTTTGATGAAGTCAGCGAAATTCATCACAGGTATCAACGCAGCTTTGTAGGCGTTGACTGCGTCCAGGCCTCCTTGTTGTGCCAGCAAAGACTGGCCATGAACTTCCTGGAACTGTCCCGCCATTGCGATGGTTACTCCAACCGCGGCCGGCAGAAGAATCGCATATTTCATTTCAACCTTTGAAAGACCAGTGCAGAACTTTTCAAAAATTTCTGCCGCCTTCATTTGTGTACTTTCTGCCTTTGTCATTGGCCAGCCTCTTTTAAAATTGATTGTGAGTCTGATTCAATCATTTCGCAAAATTCCTGAATCAGTCGGAGCAAGTCAGTTAAATCATGCCTCGAGCCAGTAATTCTTCCGGCGATCAAATCGCTGAGGAACGACGCGTAGATGTATCCATGCTTCAGCAGAACATCCTCAGAGGCGTTTTTAACAGCACTCTGTCGTGCTTCCCCAGAAACACCAGTAATGACCGTAAAGCACTCATCCAGCCTCTTGCTGAGGGCTTCAAGTGAAGAAGAAGTCAATTCTGAAATTCGTTCCTGAGTTTTCATCGATGTCGTTTCGTCGTGGATCATGATTTTCCTGTGGCAGTATATGAATGATGTCTAGGCGTGGTTGCACGCGGGGGCTTGCTTTTGAATTTGTTGTTGGGTTTTCTTGATTTTTCTTAGAGAAACAACATGCTGTTGTTGTTTGTATGTAAACAACACCTTTAAAACCTTTAAATACAACACCTTTAAAACCTTTAGCAATCGCAAACCTAGCACTGGCGCGGCTTCCAGAGGACATAGGTCATAACTTACGGTGAGTAAAGTCATAAGTTACGGTGCGGACGGTCAGGGTATACGGTGAGTAAAGTCATATTTCACGGTGTTGGTGTTCTTCAATGGTCATGGTTTACGGTGCTTTTTCCCCAATGGTCAGGCTCTACGGTGAATTCATATGTTGATGCCCTATTCGCTCACAAGCCTTATTTCATAAGGCTTTGCGTTGTTTTCGTTTTTTTCGCTACTGCTCCCCTTTTTTAAAGTCAGGGTTTACGGTGCGAAAGTCTTGAACAGTGTCTTGATGTGTCAAAACAACACATTTGGTTTTTTGTAATATCCCGACGATTTCCAAAGGTCAGAACTTACGGTGAAGCGCTCTTCTTGCTGTTTTGTTAAAGGTCATAACTTACGGTGTGCGGGCTGGATCTATCAGGGACTTCAAAATTCGCCATCTCACGCTTCAATATGTGTCGTCTTATTATAACAATGCGTAAATATACAAAGATTCGCAAATTTTTATTCTCGGCACCTGAGAAGAAATACGGGGAGAAATACTCAAAGGTCATAATCTACGGGGGGCGAAAAACTGAAAGGACATACTCTTCGGTGAAGGTATAAATGCGAAAGGTCATAATCTGCGGTGGTTATATTTTGGATTATGTATCCCTCACAAGATATTGATAAATATGATTTTTTAATTTATTAAAGTTGTTTCTTAAGTTTAGAAGACACTGATTTATTTCCTATAAGACATCTATATGATTGAAGTCGAGTCTCCCCTGTTGAATAAAAATGCTCATAGGAGCTGGGAAATACTAAAAATATACGGTGGGGGTTGTGTCAAAGCAGATCATCGCTATAATGGTCATATCGAATTTGGGGGTTATATGACCAATGAGCAGAATACGACCTTAGAAGTAATTGACGGCCAACAGGGGCTTTTTCTCGGTGCTGATCTCGCCGTGATTGAAAACGAGCCATACGGTGTTGCGACTAAGCAAGAATTTAAAAAGCATGTTGCCGCAATTCATACCAGTGGCGAACTCTCGCTCCTGGAGCGCAAGTTGGTCAACGTGTTGCTTCTCAATGCGTATGACAATTTGAGGAAAACTACTCAGCATCGTATTCCCGTCAAACTGCTTTGCTCAATGCTTGGATGGGAGGAAAGCCAGGATATTCCTTCCTTGAAGAGAGCACTCAAAAAGATTGCCAGTACTACGATTGAGTTCGATATCTTGGGTGATCAGACGGATCAAAGTAAGGCGAAATGGTCTGTCGGTACGTTGCTGGCTCATGCAGAAATTGAAAAAGGAATGTGCACCTACGAATACAGCTCCAATCTGGCCGAACGTCTTGCGGATCCTGAAATTTATGCAATCATCAATCTCAGCGTCCAGCGACTGTTCAAAGGAAGTTATTCGCTCACCCTTTATGAGAACTGCCTGCGCTTTCGGCGAGTCGGCACCACTGGCTGGATCAATGTGAATGTGCTTCGTCGATTACTTGGCGCCGATACGCCCATGTACGATCAATTCAAGCACTTCAATAATTACGCTATCTCGAAGTCAGTAAAGGAGATCAACGAGGTTTCAGATTTGAGGCTTACAACAGAATTTCGTCGTGAAAGTAAAAAAGTCGTCGACGTCAAATTCCGAATTGAGGAAAAAGAACAAAAGTCGCTTTTCGATGCTGCATCGACAGATGCATACGACGAATATAAGCAGAGAGATTCCTTCAAGCGACTTCTGGACCTGGGAATTGGGGAAAAATTGGCGATCGCCTGGATTACCCAAGATGAGGCTAAGGTCATCAGTTCGCTCAATTACTTTGAGGCCAGGGACAGCAAGAAATCGATTAAAAATGCACCAGGATATATTCGCAGGCTGATCGAAGATCCAGATGTGAGTTTGGGCAAGAGCTCATACCAGATCAGGAAGGAGGCCGCCGCGGCCGCCGTTCAAGCGTTGAAGGAAAGTTCTACAAAAGAACTCGATGATCAGGCTGGCCAGGCGAAAGACAAATCAGCCCTCGTAAAACAAGTCATTGATCAGATGGAGCTTCCAGAAATTCTCGCGTACGTAGAGCAATATGCGGCTGAAGTCGGTGAAGAACAGGTCTCTTCGTTCAACCGAAGCACGGGAAAATTCAGAGCGTCATTGCAGCGCGTCAGTTTTCACGGTTGGATTCGTGACAAATTGGGAAATAAAGCATAAATCTGATTACCACCTGAGGCGTTTGCAAACACGCCTCTTCTTCTGCTCTACGCTGGGGTATCAAATTCCAGCGAAAGAGCAGAATGTCCTTCACCCTTCTCTCCCCTTCCCCTGTTTCACTAAGTTCTAAAGAGCCCGCGCTGTTGCCGGCCGCCGGCGAAACCAGCATAAGCTCCCCAAAGCACACATCCGTAGCTACTTCCGAATTAAGGCCTCCAACTGGGGAATCTCCGGCGCCACTATTCGTTCTCGATGTTGAAACGACAGGTCTGGATCCGATACAAGACCGAGTGATTTCTGTTGGCCTGGTCGAAATTGTCGGAAATCAGATCGCCACCAAGCAGGAGCATTTTTTTAACCCAGGCTCGGTCGCAATCGACGAAGCAGCCTTTGCCGTGCATGGTATTTCGAGCCAATTCCTGGCCGACAAGCCGCCTATCAAAGCGTTTCTCCCGGTGATTCTGGGAATGCTTCATCAGGCCACTGTCGTTGGCCATCACATTGAATTTGATCTGAAATTTCTCGATGAGGAATTACGCCGGCATCGATTTCCACTCTTGACCTCGTATATAGCGGAGGTCGTCGATACCCTGAAGCTCTCGAAAGAACGATTCCCAGGCAGATCCGCGAGCTTGGATGCACTGTGTGATCGGTTGGGGATTCCGCATAAACACCGTGAGAAGCACGGTGCTCTAATTGACGCGGAGCTGGCGGCAGAAGCGTATTTAGCGTTCCAAAGAGAACAGCAACAATTCGACTTCAAGGATGTTAAACGCGAGGCGGACGGACTCAATGTGTCCGAAATGCCCGACGTGCGCGTACTGGGGGCTTCAGATCAAGAAATTAAGGCTCACCAAGCCTACCTGGAGGGAATGAAGGCTGAGAGCAATGTGAATCCCATATGGGACGAGCTTGATGAATCGGGGGATGTACCATCCCCCTGATTTGTAACTAGCCCGCGTTATTACGTTCGCGCTCGTAAGCCTGCAGCGCGAGCTCCAGAATTTCAGCCTGTGGGACAGACCGTTCTTCTCGGGTTGATGCTTCGGCCGCGAACCTTCGCAGTTTCTCAATCGTGTCAGCTTTTGCCTTCATGTTCAGCTGCTGGTTGCGACCGGTTGTGAATCGGACAGGTGCCGATCCGCTGCTGACAGCAGCTGCAGGACCGGTCAGCGTTTTTGACGCCTGGCGACTAGCGAATTGGTGTGTTTCTGCTACATGAGCGGCAACCGCCTTACCAGCAGCAACTGTCGTTGGATCCGCGCTGGGTTTTACCCCAAAGTCGGAAAGATCCAGATCCGTTTCTGCGGAGTTAGGTGATTGATCGTCGTCCATGAAAGATGCGCGTTGGCTCATATCAGCTCTCCTGGTGATCAGATTGTTTGCGGTTTTGGTTGGTGCGTAAAGCATTGACCAATTCCTGGGTAAAGGACTTCGCGTTGACGATCGCTTTGTCTACGTTTGCCACTTCGGCCGGGTCCAAATTCTCAAGAGTTTGGCGGAATGAAAACATCGCACGAAAAGCCTCGCGGTCATTCAATTCCGTTTTGAAAATTGGGATACCCTTTTCCAGAAGGCCCGACTGAATATGGGTCAGAGTACGGGTCCTGATCGCAGAGTTTGTTCTAGTCAGAAGAACGGCATATGGCAGGCTGTAAGTGGGATCCATGCGGCGCATCATCTTTTCCTGCTGTTCAATGACCCGGAATGCCCTGCCTGCTTGCTGGCCATCGAGGTGTGATCCTTGAGAAGGAACGACAACAAAATCCGCCTGGCTTACCGCAAGAACCACAATCTTTGATGCGGTACCTTCCAAGTCAACGATGACGAACGCGCTTGATTTTGCGGCATCTTCGATGCGTTCGATAATATTTTCTTCGTCGACGTCTGAAACGACTGTCATCTTTTCTGGCGTATTTCCACCTTTAGCCCAGTTTTCGATTGGTTTGTTCGGGTCCCCATCCAATACAGTTACTGTTGTCTTTAGAGCGAGTTGTGTGGCCAGAACTACAGCGCTGGTAGTTTTTCCAACGCCCCCTTTGGGGCTGACGAATACGATCGTAGGCATGCACTCTCCATTAATAAGTAATAGATATCTTATAGCTATATGCTAGCTACCGGCTACCTGTCAGATAGCTTTAGTAGATAAAATATCAGATATCCGATAGCGTGTCGATAGCTATCTGATAGCTATCGGGTATCTTTGTGGTTAATTCGCCATTTAGGCCTACACATTTTCTGCTCCATATTGGAAACGGTTTTTCGCGGTAAATTACGGTTTTAAGCAGTATTTTTTTCGCAAGCCACAAGCTGGCAAATAGGCCATACCAATTGAGCACGATGGCGCAGAAGTGCGATAGCTATCGACTAGCTATCAGCTATCCTTACTTGCTTGGCCGATGACTGTGGGTAGTGCCATCCGTGGTGGCCGATGTTGGCAGCCTGGTTGATCGGGGTGGCTATTGGATAGCTAGCAGATAGCTATCCAATAGCCACCTAGTGGATGTAGTTGAAAGTTTGGTAAGGAGCTATCTGCGTGCTAGCCAACAGATAGCCTTTAGATATTCTATGGATAGCCACCGAAGATGGTGAGTGCAAGATATCAGATAGCTATCGGATAGTTAAATTTGCCGGAGCCGGCGATCGTGCGAGCTATCTAGCGTGGAGGCTACTAGATAGCTATCTGATATATGTGCGGGTATTTTAATACTGGTTAAGTGTCCGAACGAATCACGTTGACTACACTTAATGAAGTGAATTTTCGGGCGAAGTTAGATATCGGATAGCCTTATGATAGCTATCCGATATCTTTTAACGTGGCGCGGTAATAAACGGCAAAAAACAGTTCGTAATTACAGGGAGCGTATGTTTGCCATCAGGGAGGAGAATTGTCCGCCAGAATCATTCAAACTTTGATCTGATGACGGTGGAATGACCTTCTTTACGCTTGTCCGCGTAGGAGGACGGACATCTTGCGCCGGCGCCGCTTCACCTTGGCGTAAAGGCGGAGAAGACGCAGTCGGAGAGGAGGGCACGCTAAAGCCACCAGCTGGTGCAACCAGGGCGCCGTTATAAGCCCTGAAGCCGGCGCGCTCCGACAGCATGCCCAAAACCACCCAGCGACGTGCATTCGCCTGAGCATCGGGCCCTGACTCTGCAAGCGCTCTCTTCAGTGCATCCATATCCCCAGCCTGGCCTGAAGGGCTGGATGGAAGATATAGAGTAATTTTGTCAACATTCCTCATATGACACCTCGATATCAGGCGGCAATTTGCTCTGCGTCGACAGATGCGGCGTGGATGTACATGGCAGCCTTCCAGTTGCCCCGGGCATTGGCAAACTCAGGCGCCTCTGGAATGATGACTTTGCCCTTGAAGATATCTTTGAAAATACCTTCCCCGAAGATGGAAAGCAACAAAGCTGTTCCGCCACCCACAAAGATGACAGCCGCCACGTCTGACCCATCGCCGATTTTCTTCACGAAATGGGTCTGAATTTCTGAGACGTAATGTTTGCAGGCTTCAACGATCAGATCTTTGATGTCTGTTGTTTCTCCAAAGAAATCATAGGTCTGGGTACGGAAAGCTTCTTCAACGTAGGCCAGAGGAGGGTCGTTGTTGAGTTTGAATTTGGACTTGATCTTTGCCGACAAGTCGTCATACAGGGCCAGAACGCCGACGTTATCCGTGCCGCTGCGACGGGTGTAGATGCCGGCGCCGTTTTCCATGATCACAGCCTGGTCCAAGGTTTTACCGCCCAGGTCGACGACAGCCACAGGGCGTCGGGCAATCATCGCTGCCAGCTTCTCGTCGAAGGTCCCGTCGCCGTTAATCAGAGCATCATAAAACGCCGCGATTCCTTCGCTCACGCAGCGGTGATCAACGATCGTGGCGGTCACCGGGCCTTTTCCGACCGTGACAACAGGCTTCAACAGACTTTCTGTCTTTGCCTGGATCAATTCTTCATTCATGGCACCGTCTTTATAGTACTGGTCGACAGGCAGGCCGGTGACGATCGAGACATCCTGGCCGGAAAAGCCGGCGGTCACCAACCCATGAGCAACGAGAACGCGATTCAGGTCCGACACAGGGTAGTCCATAGAGCGCGTATCCATCGCCTTGCTGAGCGCCTGGTTGCCTGTGACAGTGTAGGTGGCATCACCTGTGCTGTAGGCAGCAGGGGTATCACCGCCGGGGAGGGACACAACTTGATGGAGGCCGAGAGTTGCCTTGGAGCTAATTTTCACGCAGTCGTACTGATTGGTTTCTTTATCGTACCCCATGCACATTTTGATGGAATCGTGACCATCATCTGTGCCGCACTTCGGTGTGCGCTGGGTAGCGGCGGTTTGCTGGATGGCACTGCTGGCTTGCTTTTTCGATGTCATGATCTTCTCCTAAGTAAATGGTGGATTGAATGCATGTGTTGTTTTATGCGCTCAATACAACACATTATACGAGAATTTTTAAACCGCAAATAACTTTATTTCACAGTCTAAAGCGGTAATTTACGGTTTTATACGGTATTCAAAACAAGGTAAAGGAAACCAACAAGTAAGACGGTTGGGGGTATAACTGATTATATTTATATTAAATATGGAGATATAAATAAAAGGATATTCTTTGGTAAACAAGAGCTAAGTGAGGCAGTAGGAAATACTATAGTTTGCATGCACGATGAAAGTGACTGTTGGGCTACTGAACGCCCCATTCGAGACGCACCATGGGATACGCAAAATCTTGTTGCTGAAAGACAACAAAAACGAAGCAGCCAAGGCAATTAACTGACGCAAAAAATATCAAACTTACTCAGTTAACTACAAAAATGTATTAAGTGAAAACTCATGGTTGCCAAAATGGAATTTTAATCTTTCAAAACAAGGGGCTAGGAGAAAAATAACAAACGAAAAACAACAAGAAATTAACGATAAATTCCCGCTTAATGGGAAAGAAATTAGGTTGTGAATTAATGCAACGTTATTTTAAAGAATGGTTAAAATAAGCTGGCGCCACAAAAAAACGAGAAGAACGGGCGAAAAATTATGAATCTGGCAAGGAAGATTCGTGAAAAACAGTGTCTTGGTCAAGCCAGGTATTGGGGAAAAACGAGAGGTGCGGACAATGCCGCGGTGTTGGTGAAAACAATGGGGAAAATAAACCAAAGGCGGGGCGGGACTATAGTGTTAACTCACCAGAATAGGTATAGCCAAAGTCGTGACCTAATGGTACTACAGCGACCCCGGGACCCGAGAATACCTGGTTTTGAATAAAACACGATTCGCAGAATACATAGGGCACATAACCCCCAGTTTGGCAGCCAACAAAAACGCCTGAAAACACATGACTGAAGACTTCCAGCACTCACAAGCTCCTACCATTCGCCAGGTAATGCCCGCTCCGTCTCCTACGGCCCAGGCTTTAAAAGGCATGGATCCAGAAGCCATGTTGGCGAACATGCCCATTGATTTGGTCAACACCATTGTTTCAGAGTGGCGGGCGGCTCGATCGGCCCCTGGAATTGCAGCTGCAGGAGAATCTTCGGTCACCCAGTATTCTATAAATACAGAACGGCTGGAACGAAAGTATTCTGAGGAAAATAATGTCGAATATGGATTATTAAGTCCTGTTGATTTCGTCAAATCATTATTCTTCCATGCTCAGGATTTATCGGCCGCATCATGGAATTTATACAGACATGGTGTCTTGCACATCATGAATGCTCGCGCGCTCGAAATGGATGCAAAAGGTCACCCGCAGAAATCGCTCATGACGGCGATCGCAGCATTAATAGTTGCAACAAAGAAACCAGGTAGCGTGGAGACAACAGCGGCCGAGCTCCGGAAACCAAAGCAGGGGCATCCCAAGTCGATTAGCAGCAAATATTTCACCGAGCTGGTCACTCACCTGGCCGTAGGATTCGATGCGGTGAATCTGAGTGCCCGGCGTGCTCAGTCATTCGCCATGGCCACGCTGGCAACTGGGATGCGACCGGTCGAGTGGAAGTCAGCAATCTTGAGGCAGCCGACGGCCGCGGAAATGGAGAACCTGAGTTCAAAAGACGATTGGCTTGCGATCGACGTCGTCACTGGCAAACGCAAGGAAAATGAGGAGGAGTGGGTTCGCACCCTTCTGATCCCCCCGGGGCAATATCAAATTCATATTCGGCAACATTTTGACTCGTTTCACTCCTACGTCTTTCAATCGAAGGCTCGCAACATTCAACCTGAGAAGTTGTATATCCGACATTGCTCGGCGATGATGACAACGGCTTGTCAGCAACTCTGGCCTAAGCATCCGGATCGGCGTTTTACTTTGATGACGCTGAGAAGCCAGGCTCGCGCTAATTTTGCCTCGATCCACGGCGGCCATATTGCTGCTGCAATGCTTGGTCACTCCCCGGAGACATCGATGTCGTACTACGCAGGGAAGCAGCGTGCCAATCTGTCGAAGAGGGGGACCGCCATCAAACATGGGGACATACCAGTGCCGGTGCCTGGAAAGAACGTCTTGTTGAAGGCCGAGGAGTTTATGCGCCGAGCAAGAGTATTGGCCCAGCAGTCGGCGCCGGCGCCGACGCCGGAAGAGGATATCAACGCAGAAATGTCGTGAAACAATCTGAAAATTAAGGCTTCCCGATAGATAGGAGAAAAGTGCTCGCAGAAGAGTATTTTTCTCCTTTTTTGTTGTTTTTGTGCCGATGTTTCACGGAAAATTCGGACCGGCCATTCCCCAAACCAACAAAAGCAGCATGATTTGTACCTTATGGTATAAATTCGGTACAAATGATCATGACGGGATCGAAAGGACGCGCATGGAACAAATCACCCAGTTCACCGAAGAAGTCTTCCAGGCCTTTAGCTGGCTCAGCCAAGAGGAGGCGCGCGAAGTCGCAGAAGGCTTGGACAAGGAATCAGACGCGCGGCTCTCAGCCAAACCACAGATGGAAAAATTCGCTAATTTGCTTGACCGGTTTGGGCTGAGGGTCACGGCGCCATTGCTGATGGCGTTAAGCGGTCGTGGATCAAAAGGCGCCGCGGTTGACGTTGTCCGGGAATTATCCCGGCGGCGTTTTGACGAAGCAAAGAAGATTCGAACAGACCTGGATGTGGTGCCCGACAAATTGAGGGTAGACATCTCCAGGCCGGCGGCCGGTGAACACATCGATGTCTCGACGCTCGTGGATGCGGTCAGTCGTGAGGTGACGGAGATCATGCAGAATGCACTCGACAAGTTCAGCTCATTGCCAGCATTGCAAAACGCTGCCCGTATGCTGGAGGTCACAGCTGGGGATGTGAACTGGCTAAAATCAACAATTGACACCGAGCGCCAGTTGCGACGACACGTGGAGATCAACGGGGTCCTTCCGGAGCCGGCGGCACCATCGGCTTCGGATCCGGCGAAAGCGCGTCGAGCGATCGTGGCCGTGCTTAGCGAGAGTTTGCAGGAGAGCAAAGTCTTTTCGACGAAGAATTCTCACCAGCCAGGCCATACCAGACATCTTGATGAGATGGATCACAGGGAATAGCAAGTCAAAAAGTATTCCGGTTGAAAATTCTATATTGCAACCACGCCTCAAAAAGCCCCGCAGAATGTGTCGAAACATTGTTCGCGTCACACCTACCTGCGAGGGCACTCATGAAACCGACTCATTCGATCAGCAAATCCCCCAAATTCAGCAACCTGACTCAGGAACAAGGTCGGGCCATCATTAGTCCGGCCAGATCGGTCAAGGTCGTTGCGCCGGCCGGTTCCGGAAAGACTACGCTCATGACAGGTTACGCCGCCGCGCGTAAAGATTCGAAGGGCCTGTATCTCGCATTTGGCAAACCGACCCAGGAAAGCGCGCACGCGAAGCTGAAATCGTTGGGCGTCAATACGGAAGCCCGGACACAGCACAGCCTGGCATGGCAAGGTTTCGGAAGCGTCCTTTCAAAAGCCGGTAAGCTGGAATCGCGGACAGGGTTGAGAGCAGCAGTTACCGCCAATTTGCTGGGCGTAAACTACGGCATTGCTTCTGCAATTAATAAGACACTCGGTAATTACATGAACGTCCCTGACGAGATCCTTGATTCTCGCCACCTGCCGGACGTCGAAGAATATCCCGTGGTCAAGAGTTCCGAGGGTGTTGTCATCGAGGGAGCGCGACGCCTCTGGCAGCGTATGACCGATCCAGCCGACGTTGATGCTCAGGCGACTGATGATGTCTATCTGAAGCAGTGGATCATGACAAAGCCGGTGCTTCCATATGAATTCATTCTGTTCGACGAATGTCAGGATGCAAACCAGCTGACGGCTCACCTGGTGAATATGCAAAAACATTGCACCCGGGTATACGTTGGCGATCCTCACCAGGCAATTTTTGGCTTCCGCGGCGCCGTCAATTTGATGGATGAGCTGGAAGCCGAAGTCAATCTCGCGCTGACTGCGTCGTTCAGATTCACCCCGAATATTGCCAAGCTGGCGTCGACTTTCCTTCAGCACTGGAAGGGATCGAAGACGCCAATTATCGGCAAGGGAGTCGGCGGGCCAATTTTGAAATCTGACACCACTGCCTATCTGGCAAGAACCGTCGCCGGCCTGATCGCGAAAGGTTTTGAACTTCAAACAAAGGGGGCGAAAATCCACTGGGTAAAAGGCTTCGAGGATTATCGTGTGAATCCGATTCTGGAAGCGCATAGCTTATTCAACGGAAATAAAATGGATATTAAGGATCCAGTGTTGAAGTTGATGCAATCGTGGACGCAATTTCAAGACTATGTCGAGTCGACAGGCGATGGAGAAGCAGGACCTGTTCTGCGGCTTATTGATGCGTACAAAAACGAAACGCCTTCGATTATTCACGACTTGAAACACAACCAGGTGCGGAAGGAATCGGAGGCGCAGGTTGTGCTGACGACGCAGCACAAATCAAAGGGACTGGAGTGGCCAATCGTAAGATTGATCGACGACCATTTCTCGTTTAAAGACGACAAAGGGACGTGGAAGTCGCCGAAAAAGATTGAGGAGCAAGAAGCGAATTTGATGTATGTCGCCCTCACTCGTGCTCAAAAAGCGATCGCGCCTCCCAAGCAAATCATTGAATGGTTCCGTCAGCAGCCGGATACGAAACACTTGTTCGAGGAAAAGCCGCAGGTGCCAGAAAACAAGCAGCAGGATGCTGCAACAGAAAGCGCGCCCAAGGCGGCATAAAAATTTCGAATCTGTAACCACGCCCGGCTGAATAAATTATCTTGCGAGTTCCTCAACTCGTTAATGGATTTCAAAATGACATTGCGTATATCTACCCCTTTAAATGCACGATCGGTGATGCCTGGTGACGTTGTACGTATCACTTCACCAGAAGGTGCGCGTATTCCCCTACTGGGTGCGAGCGGCGAGAATTTGATCAAGTTCGCGTTCGGGAAAGTCGAGGCTCACAGTGACGGAAGCCGCGTCATCAAGATGCACGAATTCATGCCTGAAGAAATTCGAGCTCTACAAGAAATCAAGATGACGGACCACACGCTCGTCGAGCGGCTTAACGCCGATCAGGAAAACGATTTGGCGTTAGCCGGCTTCGCTTATCTGCAGCGCGTGTCCAAGCAGCTGCTTCAGCGTTTGGCTAGCACGCCAGGTCAGCGCCAGGTGATGGTGGCCGCGCTCGAAAAAGACGGCCGGCGTATTTTAGGCGCCATGTCCGCGGCAGGCTACGCAGTGTTTGAGCAAAGCACTGCGGAAACGGTGACGCAGAAAAAGCTCTACATCAGTCAAGATGCAGCAGGCGTAAAGAGTGCGCTGGAACGTGGCGAGAATCCCAGCGACACCCATATTTTCGATATGGGCGAACAAACGACTGCGCGCGATACCCATGCAGTGAATAACGTGGAGGCTGCCCTCGATCTGCTTTTTTCAAAGTCGCAGGCCGGCCAACCGCAGCCGCAAAATCCAACGGCCAGTTTGTCTCCCTTCATGCGCAATCTTGTCGGCGACGACTCGATCCGTCTTGAAGATCTCGACGACAACGACCACGATCAATCTCAGACGCCGCGTGGTTGATTTGACAAAAAAGAGCGACCGTGATGGCCGCTCTTTTTTGTCGAGTCCTGAATTGTGAAAAACGATAATTTATAATCAAATAAATATAATAATATTTTGACTTTCTAGTAAAGTATAAATTAATATAATAAGAATACTATACTGGTCGGAGTTTCTACATGTCGTCAGGCGAGCCTACTACCTACGCTCAAGCGCTCGAAAAGGCCCAAGCAGCCGTACAACTGGCAGAACAAATGCGTCAGAGAGAGCTGGAAACGGTTGTCGCGGAAATGAAAGAGAAAATCCGTTTCTACGGCATTAGCGCAAAAGATCTCGGATTTGAAGACCCCGCGCGCGCGCTGGAGCCGATCGTCAGGCAAAAGTCTGATAAGCGCTCAACAGTACTCCCGAAATATAGATCAGCAGCTGGAGAAACTTGGTCAGGTCGGGGGAAACAGCCGGCGTGGATGCTGAAGTACATCGCAGAAGGTGGAAAGGCGCAAGACTTGTTGATTAAGGAGGATGGTGAACCATGACTTCAAATGCTCAGCTGGCGCATCAAATTTCAAAGGTGTTCCTGGAAGCTCATCTTCAGATGAAAGGCTGGGCTGGCATTCAGGCTGGACGGATTGCTATCGTGGTCGATGAGCAAAAGATCGATGAGCTGAGCCTCATGCAAGTAATCCGGCAGACAGAACGTTTGTTGAGCAGCCAGGTGGTCGTGATCAGATCAAATAACTTATCGCCGGCGGAAAGTAGAAAAATGCAGGCGCAATTTTCGGCATTGGATATCTGAAGGCTATCTGGTAGATAGCATGTTATCCGGCAGCCGGCACCATATCGTTTTGTTCTTCACCTTCTCCCTCTCCCATATCTTCATCAAATCCCGCGGGACCTGACCAGCTATTGGTGAGCCGATCCATGCGAATCATCTCGTAGATTCCACTGACGTCCATCGTGTCAAGATCCGAGAACTCTTTCCACTGAGCCGCGATGGCTTCTCGCAGATCTACTCGATCGAGTACGGCGCTCCAATTAATGTCGTCGGTGTGCGGCATTGGAACAGTGCAACTAGGTTCCATCCACCAGAGCATTTGTTTTACCGGGTGCAAATAAAACATTCCAGTTTGTTCGTCGACGACTGAATTGAGAAGTAGATGAACGGAGTGCTTGATGCCGACAGGGTGAAGCATACAGTCAAGAATCTTGGGCATGCGACGAGAGGGCCGAGAAGCTATTGCCACGTGCATGACCGACGATTTGCACCAGCCGGCGCGCTCCCAGGCAGAAGCGCCAATGAGAACAAATTTGTCGTCGACACGCTGCTTCAAATTGCTCAGCTGGGCTTGAATGAGTTCATTGCTGGAATCAATGGCTGCCGAGCTCAGATAAACACCTGGCGATATGCGTCGAAGAATGCCGGTGCTATTCCAAAGCGAGAGGAGATTCGCCGCAGATCCTGGCTGAATCCCCAGTTTCTTGCAGACCAAATCTTGGGTGATGAAGTCGTGGCTGGAGATCAGCTCGGCTTTTGCGATGAGGGAGTTTGTCATAGGGCAACTATGAAGAATTAGCCGAAATTTAGAATACTTGGAATAAAAAATAATAAAAACTATGAAAAATTAGCCGTTTCGCAGAATACATATAATGAGAGGAGGGCGGCGCATTTATACTAAAATAAACAAAAAGTTATGTTCGAGGCAATGTTTCTGGGACTAACTTTGTCGCATATATGCAAACTATAGTTGATATAAAATCGATCTGCTTGCAACCACGTCGTGATTGAGGGACCCAGTTGAAAACGTCCCGGTTGAGGCGTGGTTGCACGGCGAAAATCGCATCCCTATGTCACCATCAGCATATAGAAAATTGTTGTGGTGTGACTATATGACGAAACAAGTCTTCAATCTGACGGGTGGTGAATCTCCGGTGTTTGCCTGGAGACTGCCTTTGGAAATTGCCAGTTACAAGCAAGCTAGACTGCCGGCGAGCCAATGGATCAACGTGATCAAGGGGTTCGCACAGAAAGGCATCAAGCTTGCTGAAATCATTGACTCGAAAGTCAACGAATGGCTTGCCGAACGAGGATCGGAACAGATTGCAAAGGAAGACCTGGCCGAATACGTCTCTTTTGCACTGCCGTCAATCAAGGAATTACGTCTGGCTGGCACTGACTCCAAGTATCGGTCGTACTCCTGGGCAGATGCCGGCTCGATGGATTACAACGAATCGCTTTTCTACTTTCCTACCGTTATTGAAGACTTTTCGGATCGCATTGCAGACCTGGATGACGCGATTTCAGCGTTGAATTTTGATTTTGAAAAATTGGGGAATGATCCAGAATTGCCGATCCGCCTCGATATAAAACGATCCGAGCTCCTGGTAAAGCAACGCGACGCAATCAAAACTCTTGACGGTCCGTCTACGCACTTCGCGACTCGCTTACGCGAGATCTGTCCAGACGCACGGGCAGATTTTGCTCACCTCCGTTGGTCGGTTGCAGACATCAATGGTCAACGAACATTGTTCGTCCATGAAATGCAAAGCGACTGGGCACAGAGAGGGCGTGCCAAGAATTGGACAGGTGAGTACAAACCGGCACCACTGGTCATGGATACCGATCACTGGACAGCATTCCTGCTTCGTCGGTCGATGGCATTGGCGGTTGAAGCCGGATGCGATCAACTGACATGGATCAACGGCAAAGACATGGTGAACGGCGGGGCGGTCCGCGGCGCCGACGGCCTAGATGAGTTCTATCAACGTATCGTGCCAGGTGTGGCCAAGAAATTAGCGAAGCCATACCAAGCTGAGCTGTATCTGGGCGACATAACGTTGCGCGGAAAAGAAAAGAGACTCGCTTTCATGCCGATAACGGACGCAATGAAAGAGAAGTTGGCACCGCACATCCCTGTCTACTCATACGCAAATGTTGTAGCAGCTGCGACATATAGCGAAGCGGCCGCCAGAAAAATGCAGCGCGCACTTCAATTGCGGGCTGATGAAATGTTTTCTGACGACGTCGCAATGAGAGTTGCGGTTGTTCGCGATATTTTTGATGCATGTGATCAAAAGAGGGCGGCCGGTGCTTTGGTCGGAAAAGTGGCGCAGATTGCATTCTCTGCGGAGGAGCCATTCAAAGCGCTTGATCACGAGGCATTTCATTTTGCCTATCGATATCGCTTCAACTCGAAAGATCGGGAGCAGGTCAGTCGTCACTTTACAGCCGGTGCACCGTTGATGGTACGCACGGTGAGATTGCTGATCGCGGAAGGAAACGTAGAAGCAGCGCGCCAGGCCTCGAAGAATCCAGAAGAGGCCGCGGCACACGCGTTTTCGCTTTGGAAAAAAGGAAGCATGTCTTTGGAGAAAGTGCTTCCTGCAGCCGAGTCTGCCGAGGCACGAATTGGTATTTCAAATGTCATCGGAAAATATTTCCCGGCCGCAGAAAAATTCGTTAACTCAATCGTGACGTGGATGCGCACCAAAGCAACGAGTCCTGCAGATTTCATGGCAAAGATTGTGCGCGCGCATGGAACGCGGGATCACGAGAGTGAAGCGATCGGGAAGAGAATCGAAGACTTCTTCTTGGCGGACGTCGAAGAAGAGGAAAGTGTTGACGAACGAGAAGGCCACCATGCGAACTCTTGACACACCAGTAGTTTTGCCAGAGCGGGTGGACATCAAGGGAGACCGCCGGCTGGTTGTGCTGGGGGCTCACAAGTCAAGAGATCTGCTGTCGATTTGCGTGGTTTCAGAGCTGTCATGGGACCTTCTCGATATTTCACTTGATCCAGTTGATCCGAAGTTGAAGTCATTGCTCGGCGAGGGCGACTTCTATGTCAAAGCCTGGAGTTTTGACGTAGCGATGAGGGAAGCACTTTTGAAGAGTGAGGTATTTGAGGTCGCCGATGACAAGAATAAAGCGTGGGTGCACGGTGTCGAGATATGGAGATTAAAAGGTCCCGCATTGGCTCAATATCGCCAGGCATTAGACGATCAGGAAGTCGACGGAGAAGACGAGTCCGCCGGCGAAGCACCGAAGGCATAGCAATTCCATTAAGGAGTTTCCATGTTTACTCAATCGAGGAATATTCGCAAACGGCCGCTGAGAGTTCGACCGGACATGGCGACGTTGCGGCTGTTTGTAAATGACGGTAGTTGCGCAAGCGGCATCTATGAAGAAAACGTCGTCGGCGGATACAAAAACCGGGCTGGAGAGGTTGTGTTGCTGGTCAAGAATGCTGATAAGGCGCAATTTCAGCTTCATCGTCTCGAGCCGAAACAGGGGATTTGCCGAGATATCGGCGCCATGCCGAGTGAAATTCAAAATGATTTTGAAGAGACTGCCGCCGGAACCACATTTTATCTGCGTAGCGTCGCGCTCCAAAAAATGGAAAAGAGTGAGGTACTGGCATCGGTGTTTCGTTTGCCGGTCTGGTATCACGCGGCCAGAGATGAGACGGTTGACCAGTCGAAACTTGTTCCTCTCAATGCTCGGATGCATCACAAGTCAAGGTTTCAGGTGCTCATCGCCGAGCGCGCGCGATCAGAAAGTGGTGATGATCGGGTTGACCAGGCCCTGGAGTTCGTAGGTACGACATTAAAGGAAAATTGAGATCATGGGATACTTGGATATTCGGCATGCAGCAACACTCTTGGTTGAGCAGGCGGACACACTGCAGCTCTCGGCGCAAGCTAGAAGTGAAATTGAGTTTCTCAAGAAGCTTCTAGGTGACTTCAGCTTGGCAAATGAAATCACCCGATTGCAGGTGTTCATCAGAGGCGAAGGTGAAGTGCCAGAGTTTGATGCGGCTGTAGAAGGCCAGGAAGACCGGATTCAAGCCGATGGCATCTATGCGACTGTGATGTCAATCGCAAGTCGATATCGCGAAGAAGATCGTCCTGCCGCTATTGAGAAGGCGCGACGGACCATTGTTGAGAACTATGTTTCCAATGATCTGTGGGGGCCGCGCATCATCGCTTTGGCCGATCAGGAAAAGGAAATAGAGCACCGACTCGAACACGGCCTGACGATGGCATATAACTAGGCCTATGGCGTAGTAATTACCATGGTTCTGCGATCAGTCTCGATGACACCTTTTGCCTGATCAATTGAGATTAGTACTTCACCGTTCGGGAATCGGCCGTTGATGGCGACACGTGCTCCATTGAGCAGCACGATCATGTCGCTGGCGACCTGGCGAATCCCGAACTTCTCTGCAGACGCAATATTCGACGGCCGCGCAGGTAGTGTCGGGGCGATAGGCTGAGCAGACGCCTGATTGGGAGCCGATTGAGCGGCCGGCGCCATGCTGGTATGTTCAGCTTGGGGACGAGGAGGTAGTGGCTTGGCCTCAGCTGGCGATTCGATCTTCTTCGGCGGCGTCAGTACCGGCTTCTGCACCTTTTGTTTTTCTGAATCAGTTTTACTCGAAGATCTGGCCAGCGCCGTCGGCGGCGATATTGTCGCAAGATCTGTTCGCGCCAGGATGGTGACCTGGACGTGCTGCACAGGTCGCCGAATGTACAAGGCCACGCAGATCAAACTGACCACTAGCGCAGACGCGAAAGAGACCGCCAGGCCCTTAAAAAGGGTCATTTTTGCCGGCTGCATGTCGACGGGGATATATTGAAGTCCGAGGTGTTCTTCAGCCCAGTGTGAGTCACGAACCATTATTGAACGCGTTCGGCCAGCCATTTTTTGAAAATCTGCGCATTCCAGTGCAGCCTTCCCCGAATTCGCTTTGGCTTGGGCATTTTTGCTGGCGGAGATTGGAGGTGCCGGCGCTGGCGCTCTTTAAGCGTAAGGCTCTGAAGCCAGACGTAGTTTCTCAGCGTCGCCGGCGTAACCTCGAGGAGGTGCGCGACAGTGGAGCTGCCCAGAAAGGCTGTATTCGAGTCCGAGTCGTCGGCAGCTGCTGATGGAGTCACATTCCGTTGATCGTTTGAAACGGAATGTGCTTCATCAAAGGATTGAGAATGCGATTTCGTTTTCATTTTTTATGTCGTAATGGCAGCTCGTGCCGCTCTTTGGAAAAAGTCATCTGGCTTCACCTGTGTGTCACGCATGGTGATCGGCGCCTTCGAGACTTCGAAAGAAAAAATCGACTTATTCTTCAGCTCACCCATATATTTCCGTGTCTTGAAACTCCAATGAAGGTTGATCAAGGCTGATGGCAGTTGGCGCGACCAATGGAAAATGGCGCTGTCTTGCTTTTGTTGCGTCAGCAGAATGGACGAATAGAGGGCCGCATGTTCCAGAAGGCGGCCGACAAGCATTGTAATGTCGTCTGTGGTCGCAAGTGCCTTCAGTTGAACGGCGACACCACGGTGCTCGAGTTCGGCCATGGCAGATTGTTTTCCTGCCTTCACCGCCTGGCGCCAAAACTTGACGATATCAACGTGGGTGCCGGTTATCCCGGACGAGAGGATCATGGCTACGAGTGTCTCAGCGTCGGACTCAGCTTGATGAAGTGCATCGACAATCTCCCGGGCTGAAACTACCAGCGGGTCTTCGGCAAGAACGACAGCTTTGACAATTTCCGGATCGGAGGCCGGCGAAGCTATTGAATCGGTCCTCCCCAACAGTTTTTTCCTTTTAAGGAGTGGCCACACAACGAGTGCGCAAAAAAGGGCGACGAAGAAGGCCGAAGCTGCGGCGATCCAGTACCAGGTCACGTTCCAGAGATCTGATGTTCGAGCGACGTCGACCTGTGGGTAAGCAGCTAATTTCGGCGACGCCTGCGGAGGTTGCGTCGTGACGACTTCGCGGATTTGGAAGGGCTCGGCAAGTTTCACGCGGGCTGTAGTAAGTTCATCCATGAGAAGGCCCAGGTTCAGGCCGAATTTGCGGACCTCGAGCAGATTGCCGAGCTGGAGACTTGCAACGCCGCCGATTTGGTCAAGCGCTGAAATCGAAGTGTCGACGCATTTAGCCATTTGGTTAGCGTCACAGACCAGTGTTCGCCGCACCAGTGCTTCCCAGTTTTTGGGGATGTCGTCAATGTCGCCATAGGTTGAGATGTACGCGGACTTGAGGCCCTCACGCCAGGTTGTGGATGTCCCGGCAATCGGCGTGGCCAGGCGCATGGCGAGAATAGTCGCATTCTCTTGCTCATTCGTTTGCTGGCCAAACGACTGCGTTGCTGCGCATATCGTCAGCGCAGCAAGAGCAAATTTGTGAAAGAGGGTTGGCATGATCAACCACCGTCGCGCGATTGAAGGTTGCCTTTGACGCCGCGGTTGGGAGTTGCAATCGAGATCTGGGTATAAAGGCAGTCCGCATTGACGAGTGCGCCGTTGCCGATGTGAAGTATGCCGGCGTCAATTTTGCTAGGGTTGCCATTGTTGGGGCGAATTTCGCCCTCAATCCACAGCTGGCCGGCATTGATGTTCCCTTCAACGACGCCTTCTTTCATGATGATGACCATCCCCGGGCAGTTGATATCGCCGGTAACTTTGCCGCGGATGAGCAGACTCTTGCCTTTGCCGAGACTGATTTTCCCTTCCACAGAGTCGTCGGTGCCGATCGTGAAGCTGAGATTGATGCTGTCGATGAGGGTCTCGATCTGTACAGGGCTTTCCGTATTGGGGATCGCCGGCGTTTTATCCCCGGCGATTGGTGAAACAGATGCGTACGAGTTGGCGCCGCGAGTACTGTGCAATTCGTTCGATTCGGTAGAGGCGAGTTCTGGCATGGTCATGGAGTTCATTTCGATTCCTTGGTTGTGGCGCTGCGGCCGAGTTGAAAAACGTAAGCGTGCTTGTTGCGTTCGTAGATTGTGGAAAAACTCTCTGAAGTGGGGCTGGCTTGAAGAAGTCGGAACTGGCGCCCTGGGAACCAGGTACCGACCGGGACGCCGACAAGCTTCCCATTGATGTAACAGGTGACTTCCTGAGTGCTGATGGAAACGACTTGGCACGGGGCGATAGGAGCTGCCTGATGTATATCGGCTGACGATCGGTTAGTGATCGCAATGGAACTGGCAACCGTCAACAGGCCGGTCACTACGCCAATGACGACTGCATACACAGCCGACTTCATTGCCAACGCTTTTGTTTGTGCGACTGCGTCTTTATGGATAACGCGAACGATAGCGACATGTCCAAGGGTGGCGGAACCGTCAGGATTATTTTGGAGCCCGAATGGCAATCCTGGAGCAAGCTTGATGTCGCGGATATATCTGCAGTTGACGACGAGTGGTGTGCTCAGTGTCAGCTTGTCGGACCCCATTGATATGGCCGCGATCTCGCTATCGCTCAAGAGGTCCAGCTGCCTGAATAAATCGCCGTTCGAACTCATTTATTCGCTTTAAGGTTGTCAGAAGAGATTGATTAATGTGGTGTTTTGTAATTACAATACGCAAATGATATTTTAGTGATGTATCATTTTCGTGTCCAGAAAAATGATTTGACTGGTATTGAATCGAAAGAGACAGATGAGCACTGCTGAAGAAAAATTGAACATCCCTTACGAAGTCCTGACTGTTGGCGAGGAGCTGATCGGCATTGCCATCACTGATCGCGAAGGTCGGGCACCAATTGCCAAAGCAAAAATCTCTGCGTCCGGCGTCGTCGAGTTTGTCGGAAGTGATGGGGTAATCGAAGTCCTGGGCGGCAGTGATGCTTCGGCGCCGGAAAATGTCATCAGGAAATTGCGTTCTCACCCTGAAGGTCTTCTCGTTGTATTTTTTGCCACTTCAGAACAAGGCGTGGAACATGGCCCAGTAGGGGAGCAATTGGTAAGTGCCAGCTTTTTCAAATAGTGGGATGCAAGGCAAAATTACAACGCCCCGACGCCCAATGCAACGGGCCGTTGGGTAAATAAATGGCGTATTTGAAGGGATAGGTCCGTTTTACAGTGTTTTGTCTTATAATCTCGAAACGACACAAATACGCCGCAGAAGGTTTGCGCAAATTCTTATGCTCCGAAACATACTTTGTCTGGCCTTAATCGCGTTGGCAGCCGGCTGCGCTCAGCAAAAGCCGGCCGCTGAGGCCAATGATTTTGTTCCTGGTGTGAGGCTGTCATTGAAAGAAGCGATCACCAGCGTCGATCGGCAGAAGGAAATTACGCGATCTGCTCAAGAATCCGCAAATCTTGGCGCAAGCAAGATGACAGTGGTCTGGGAAGGCGAAGGAGCAGAAATCCTGAGTCGAATTGCAGTCGCCCAAAAGATGAAATTCAAAATTACCGGCCCGCAGCCGCGTCTCCAGTTGCCTGTATTTATCAAGCTCAAGGACGTGACGCTGCAAGAGGCTGTTCGGGCAATCGGGGAGCAATTCGGTCAGCGCGCAGACGCGATCCTGACCGACGATGCGATCGAATTACAAATGCGACTCTATTGAGGCAAATGGTGAAAAGAGCGTTCGCATTGGCTTTGAATGTGTTGGTGCTTCTGGTCGCGAGTGGCAGTGCTGCATTCGGCGCGGAGGCATCCTCATTGGACAAGATTTTGAATGCAAATGCAAAAGGCGACGTACCCGAAGACATTTCAGAGGTTCGTGCTAATGCATTAAAAGAGCTTGGGGAATCCCTGGGGAAGCGCGCTGGCCTGGCTGATGAAAGCAAGACGATCTTGAAGGAAATTGAGGCGGAGAAAAACACTCTGGACGTCAAGTTTTCCTTTGGGTCGCTGACCTTTTCGAACGGGTCGCTCCCCCCGGTAATAACCCAGCCTGAAGATGTCATTTCCGTGATGGACTATTCGATGACTGTGGCGGGGAAGATCTACAAGATCGTGGCGCCGGCGAGATTTGTGCAAGTCAACTGGCGTGACTATCTCTACATTGGACTTTCGTTTGAAGAAGATCCGGTGCTGGCAGAAGAGCAGCGGCGACTCTATCCACGAAATGGGTCTGAAACAACATACTGGAAAAAAGTCGTGAACGACGGCTACAACAAGGGTAGGGCGGAAGCCAAAAAAATCTTTGATATTAATCTTGCTAGGTTAAAGCGGGACTTCAATGGCATGCAGCTTTTCTACGAGTTGTATGCACGGGGTCTTGTATCCGCGCCCTCATTTGCCTCGGCGACGCAATCCGTATCGCGGCCTGATCCAAACACGATCATCATTGGTGAAAGCGTGTTCAGAATTACGACTCAGCCAGCGTTCGAAGCCGAAGCACAACACTGGAAAAATAGAAAATGAGTGAATCCGCGTTTGTGCTTCCATTCACCCCGTTCAAGTTGGAGCTCGGCTTCGACAAGACAGGCGTTCAGCGTCTGCTGGTTGCTGCTTTTGACCTGGGATGTTCTGACATCAGGGCGCAATCTGGCGACTACTTCAGTGTCTTCTTCAAAAGAAAATGGTATCCATTCACAACACGTGCGCTGGAACATACCGAAGTTGAGAAAGTACTGACAATCCTTGCAGGTCCTACGGCCGTTTCACGCTTGGGTAACGGTGACGAGATTGACGAAGCACCTGAATTCTTCAGGGAAGATGCGCACCGGGTCAGAAGTCGTTACCGCCTTAACGCAGTCGCAGCGCGTGTCGGGAACACGCCAAACGGGATTTCCCTAATTCTTCGTACCATTTCGAACGATCTCCCGGAGATGGGAAAGCAAGGCTTTGCCGATGACCTGGCAGAAGGCCTGCTACCAACGCGTGGCCTGGTGCTGGTAGCGGGGCCCACGGGCTCGGGAAAGACGACAGCTATAGCCTCCGCTCTTCATGAGCGACTGAAGGAGCAGCCGGCGCCGTCTATTCTCACGTACGAGGATCCCGACGAGTACAACTATGGGATGGTTGGGCTTGGCAGGGGGCCACTGGTCAGCCAGGTCGTCATTCGTAAGCACATCAAGGACTGGTCGCGCGCAGGCCCGACAGCAATGCGTCGCAAGGGCGATCTGATTTTGATGGGGGAAGTCCGTGATCGGGAATCCGCCGACGCGACTATCGAAATGGCAATTACCGGCCATGGCGTCTACGCGACGATCCACGCCGACACGCCGGATGAGACGGTATTCCGCATTGTCGAAATGTTCCCTGATGAATCGCGGCCAGCAGCTGCTAGCAAATTGCTGGGCAGCCTGAGAACCATCTGCGCGCAAAAGCTCATTCTCACAAAATCAAATCGTGTGGTGCCAATTCGGTCTTGGATCTTGTTCGATTCGGAAATTAAGGAAGAGATGTCGTCTCCTGAATGGCCATATCCGACATGGGGCCGTTATGTTCGTCAGCATCTGCGCAAAACAAAGACAGATTTCGCGTCTCAGTGCATTCCTCTGATCCAGCAAGGAGAAATCGACGCAGCCATGTTTAAGGAAATCACGTTGATGGGAAGAGCGGAGGCGCAACGCTTCTTCGACGAAGCGATGGCCACGCAATCGTTGGAGGAGGCTGCGTAATGGAATGGAGAAATGCCGGTCACCGGGTAAAACTCTGGAAGATCGATGGATCGGTGTTAGGTCCCATTCTTCTTTGCACGGTCGTATTGCATGTGATCACGATCCTGTTCCTGCTGTGCTACGCGCTGGTGAATCTGTACATCAGCTTGAAAGGCCGGACTATGTCGTGGGTGACAAAGCGCCTCAGATCGTTCATTCGCAACGGGATCATTCTTGGTCGCACGCCAGGCTATTGGCGTCGGATTATTCGATAGGTTAAGGGAGCAACACTGTGAAAAAAATTATTACGTGCCTGGCGATGGCTCTGGTCTTCGGACCAGCGTTTGCAGGATATATCGACAACAGATCCGCACCAGGTTCGTCTGAAGTCGAGGCGTTGTACAAGTCTATGCCGGTTGAAGACGTCGCCCTGGGCTTGGTGCCGACGTCCTACAAAATCGTTTATGACTCGCCAGATCTCAGCAAGAAAACAATCTCGGTCGTGGGGAAAGGATCCTGGGACGGTTTGCTTACAAAGGGTCTCAAAGACGCGCAGATGATTGCAACTATCGACGAAGGCGAGCGCGTCGTTCGAGTCAAGGCGATTCCCGTCCCGAAGAAGGACGAGGGTGTTGGCAAGGCGGGATCGGCGGCCGGCGGAGTGAAAGCTGAGCCGGTTGCGGCGGCACTGCCTCCACAAACGTGCACGTTGAACGCTGGGAACCTGGTCGGTGAGGAATTGCAGAAGTGCGGAGTGAAGACAGGCTGGAAACTGATCTGGAGCTTGAATCGTGATTGGACAGTTCCTGCGACAACAGTCTACACCGGCGACTTCCCCACAGCCGCCGGCGATATCGTCAAGACATTGGCTGGCAATGGCGCGCTAATTCGGGCGAGCATTTTCGAAGGAAACAAAACGGTCGTTGTGACCGGCCCAGGCGTCGCGGCGCAATAACACTCGGAGATACTCATGAGCCATTCATTCAAAACCAAATTGGTCGCGTTCAGCGCTTGCTTCTCTTTCATGCTCACTGGTTGCGAGAATGTGAAAATTCAAGCAAATAAGCAGGCAGAAGAGACGCTGAAAAACATCTCTGATGCTGAGGAATCGGCGCCGGCGGCGATGCCGATCGTGACAAAGACTTCGGCCGCATGGCTCATGGGTGAGTCGGTACCAGTTGCGCCGCCGGAATCGCCAAAGCTGATGCAGCGTGTGTCGTACAGCTCGCCGGTCAAGGTGTCGCTGGTGGATATTGCGGCATATGTTTCGCGTGAGATCGGCTTACCGATCGACACGTCAGATGTACAGGCGACTCCTTCCTCCGCAATGAATGCCAACCTACCGGGCGCGGGATCGATCCCAGGTGCGCAAATGCTGCCGACGCCGAATCAATTATTTGGATCGCAGAATAGCAGCAACAGCGGTCAACTTCCGTTGATGAACGTATCTTATGAAGGGCCGGCTCGCGGACTGCTTGAATACGCGGCAAACAAATCCGGTGTCTATTTCAAGTATGCGGACGGTCGAGGTCAATTTTTCCGCACTGTTTCGGAATACATCGAAATTTCTGCGGTATCAAAGAAGACGGCAACGACCAGCGCAATGGCTGCTTTCGCCGGATCGACTTCAGGTGGGTCATCGCAGGGTGGCGCGTCAGGATCATCCGCTTCGTCGAATAGTACGAACGGTGGTATTACAAACACCGATACTTACAATCTCGATCCATGGGACGAGATTGAAAAAACGGCGAAGATTGTTGCCGGCGGCTCGAGTGAGCCAAAAGTGAAAGCGAACCCAGGGCTCAGCCTGCTCGCGATTATCGGCACGCCGACTCAGGTTAAAAATGTTCGTGATTGGGCTAAGAGCTTGAATCAAAGGTTGACGCAACAAGTCGCCATCACGGCAACGATTTATACAGTCGATATCACGAACGAAATGTATTACCAATGGGATCCTACGATCATATTTGGTAAGGCCGCGTCGGCAGTTGGCTTGAGTCTATCGGCACCACAGAGCCCGACAATCCAGGCCGGCATCAATCCGTTCAGCGCTGGGGCAAATATCATCAACAATGCCACCACTGGCGCATCTTCGAATTTCAATGGAACGAAGTTGGCTGTGCAGGCGCTGTCGACGATAGGCAACGTGTCGGGGTCGATGCGTCAATCGGTCGTCGCTATTAACGGTCAGCAAGCTACTTTGCAGATCGGGAAAGTAAAGGGCTTTATTTACTCGTCCGCGACGACCCAGACGGCAAACGTCGGCAGCACGGCCACTATCACGCCCGGCAGTGTCACGGTTGGATTTACAGGTTTGTTCACACCACAGGTTGTGAATGGAAGAATCATTCTCTCGATGGACATCATCAACGCCACCTTGGATGAACTGAAAGATAGAAGCTCCGGTGGCTCGACAATTCAGACACCTGATACAAGCCCGTCATTCTTCAAAAACGCGGTAATTCTCGCGTCTGGACAGACTTTGATGTTGACAGGTGTTACCCAAGATACCTCCAATTCGCGCGACAACGGTGTCGGGAGTCCTTCATTCAAGGTTCTCGGCGGTGGCGCGGACTACGCTGTCGGGAAGAAGTTAGTTGCGATCGTAATTTCCGCAAAGGTGCTCTGATATGAAAACGAAAAATATTGCATTGGCATTGTGTGTCGCGGTTCTTTCCAATTTTTGTGTCGCTGCAGAGACGATACCCGGCCCAGTCAAAGTGCGTCCTGAGATTCGGGATTTGGGCGAATGGGATGCGGTGAAGGCTGAAAATGCATTTCTCGACGATCAAATCAAGAATCAGGAACTGAAGAACAAGCTGAGAGGATTGAGTGGCGACGGCGGGCTGGCTCTGCCGAGCAATGGGAGCACAGCAGGATCGGGGGCACGCCAAATTGTGGTTCAAATGGTATCAGGGCTCCAGGGAAATCTCAGGGCCTTGCTCTGCATCTCGGGATCCGCAAGCCAAACGGTAAAAGTGGGATCACGTGTGAATGGCGGCGGTGTTATCCGGTCCATTTCTATTTCCGAAGTCACCATCGAATTGAACAAGAATATCGTCTCGATTCCATTTGCTTCTGACAATGTCTGTTCCGGAACCGCTGCGCCAGAGATTCGGGCCATGCCAGGATTGCCAATCGGCATGCCGGCAAGTCCTATGGCCGGGGGTGCGCGTTAATGTCGCAACTCACACAACGAGTAATCTCTGTTTCCGATCGCAAATGGTTGCTCGGGATGGAATGGAGTACGTTGGAATTTGCTCCCGACAAGGATGAGTTGCTGGAGGAGGCAAGTAGCGGGAATCCGAGCATCCCGAATCGGAACTGGGTTGCGGTCAGAAATGGAACTTCGGCAATTCAAGCGGGCTACTGTCAGCCGGTAGCAGGATATAAGTCACCAAAGAAGATCTACAGCTTGGCCGCGATGCTCGCTGATTCTAAAGAGCAACCATGGTTGGGGATTTTTAGGATCACTCCGAAAGACACGCCACCGGATCAGCAACTTTGGTGGTACATCGCTGTGCGCGACGCGCATGCAATTTTGCCTGACGGCGACGTTGTCGGAACAGAAGCAGAAATCATGCATTTGCGCGCGAAGCACGCCAGCATGAGCGGTTGGAAATATTTCGACGGCGATGTTGAAACGTTGGCGATGATGATCGCCGAGGTTGAGCGCAAGCCGACCAAGGTAAAAAATATTACTGAGTCGGGACTTGGACAATTCTCGACATTACAGATCGTTGCGGCTGTCGGCTTGACCGTAGCAGTGGCCGGCGCCGGCGGTGGCTGGATGTGGTATCAGCACCAACAGGCGATCGCGCAGAAACTGGCTCGAGACAAGCTCCTTGCAGAGTTGAACCAACCAAAAAAAGTGATCGCCACCGTTGTGAACGTTGACCCAGCGTATGCGCGATCACCACTGCCAAATGTGTGGTTGGGTCACTGCTCCGATGTACTCATCCCGACGCCGGTGTCGAGTGATGGGTGGATGATATCGGGGGTAAGTTGTGAACAGAACAGTGTTACCAGAATCTGGGCACGAGGCACGGGGGCGACAGTGGAACAGCGACCACCAGGTGTGCTGTCGGCTGATGGAAACAGTGTTACAGAATCGGTCCCGTTAGATCTCAAGGTTCAGTCAAATCCAGCGAGTCCTGGAAAACTGGAAGACGGGCGCCAGCAGTTGTTCGCGTGGGCTCAGCGGCGCGGTATTGACGTCTCATTTGTCGACACGGCGAAGAGCACCGCATTGCCTGGCGCCGCTACGCCTGAGTCGTTGCAAGGCCCGGCGCCACAGTCCGTGTTCTCATTTTCGGTCATTTCAGTGTTCGGTTCGACCTTCGCCGAAGATATGGGGAGTATCACCGGTCTTCGTTTGACAAAACTCAGTTCGGCGAAGTCGGGCTGGAAAGTACAGGGGGTGATATATGGAAAGCGTGATTGAAGTTCAACGCGATGCGTTGCCACTTCCTGAATCTTTCGTCGGGAAAATCGCCGTTGACTCTCAGAATTCGCGGATTTTCGTGGAAAAGCGTCATGCATCTGATCCGCTGCTTTTGACTTGGGTTTACAAGAACAAACAGAACGGAAAAGAGCTTGAGGTCGTCGTGACCGAGATCGACGAGATTCAGAATTTGATCAGTAACGGTCTTGGTGCAAAAGTTGCAGTTGAAAGCGATCAGAAGGTCCGTGAACAGGCGCTGAGCATCATCCGCGCTGCGGCGCGCTATAACGCAAACAACATCCACATGATGATGCGTGGCACGCATACGGAGATTCAATTCACGATCAAGGGCAGTAACCGCGTCTACATGAAGCTCTCGCAAGACGAAGGTGAGCGCGTGACGCGTGCGATCTATCAAGGAATTGCGCAAGTGCGCGATGCAAGCTGGGAGCAGCGCGAGAGACAGAACGCGATGATCACTGCAACACCCGAAATGTTTTCGTCGGAACTGGGACTGATCTCGGTACGGATTGTGCGCGGCCCAGCTCATCCGGTGAATGAGGGCGGTGCCTTCATGACTATGCGATTGCAGTATGTCAGCGGATCTCGCCACAATCGAAAGGATTCGTTGCCACCGCTGCCAATGCCAAAACGACCGGATGGTGAATTGAACCTGGCGAAAATGGGGTTCTCTCTGAAGCAGATTGGCAAACTGCGGATGCTGCTTTCGGCGCCAAATGGGATGGTGATCTTCACCGGCCCAACGGGTCAGGGAAAGACAACGACTCTGGTCGAGCTGTTGACGGAGTTGGCTCGTCTCCGCCCTGATTGCCGGCAGGTGACCGTTGAAGATCCGACTGAATATGACATGCCATGGGCTGTTCGCCAGGTGATCACTAACGCCAAAACGGAAATCGAAACTGGGATCGCGTATTTGGATATGGTGCGAACTGCACTGCGTATGGAGCCGCACGTATTCTTCCTCGGTGAGTTACGTGGTGTTGAAGTTACATTGGCGGCAATTCACGCAGTTCTGTCAGGCCACCAGGTGTGGACGACAACTCATGCGATTGATCCGTTTCTCGTTCCTGATCGCCTGGAAGTGATGGACCAGCAGAAGTTGCATCGTTCAGTTTTCTGCGATGCGAAAATCATTCGTGGAATCGTTTCTCAACGCTTACTTCCCAAGCTTTGTGGGAAATGTTCCTGCCTGCTCAGCGACGATCCTGATGCATTGGAAGATCGTGTCGTTAATGCCTTGCGCACGTGGGGTGACATTTCTAAAGTTCGTGTCCGTGGGAAAGATCCACACTGCTCTGAATGCGGCGGGGATGGCGCCGTATCACAGTTCGCAATTGCCGAAGTTGTGATTACAGACGACAAGCTGATGTCAGATTTCGTCAAATTGGGATCGGGAGAAGCTCGGACAAATTACTATCAGCGCCGAGATGATGCTGACCCCTCAATGTACGAGAGTGCGGTCATGCATTGTCTGGCTGGCACGATCGATCCGAGTGATGTCGAAAAGACCGTCGATTGGATCATGCCTCGAATTCATCCAACGTCGGCCGTCAAAGAAGAGTTGATCTCATTAGTCGGTGGAGAGTCTCGACATGTGGCTTAAAACTATTCTCGGTGGCGATCGTCCTCCTGCCCGAAAAAATTCAATGGCCGGAAAACGCAGACCGCGTAGTTTGTGGGGGCGGTTTCATGCTTGGGCTGATCGTCAAGCATTTAACTGGAAGATTCGAGAGGCGCTATATCGCCACTTGGCTACCAATCTTGAAAATGGTGTCGTGACAGAAATTGCTCTCGATGATTACGCTGAGCGTCTCGGTCGCAGAAAGCGTGTGAGTTCTCAAGCAATTGTGCTGACGATTTCACGAAATATGAAAAATGGCTCTTCTCTTGCAGAAGCGATGGCGCCATGGATTCCTGCCGATGAAATTGGCTCTATCGAAGGTGGCGAGATGTCCGGGAAATTGCCGGAAACACTCCCGAAGCTGATCGAGGCAAAGCGAAGGATTTCTACAGTCGTTAAATTACTGAAGCGCGCTTTCGTAGAGCCGTGCATCTATTTCTTGGCGATGTATGGCGTGATTTGGTTTATCGGATTTTACGTGACGCCTTCGCTGGTAAATGTTTTGCCAGAATCGAAAGCAGTCGGGGTGGTGGCCGGTTTGTATTCATTGGGACGTTTCTCGATGAGCCCTCTTGTGCTCATTCCGCCGGCGATCATGATCGCGTTGGGTTACCTGATCCTTTGGTCCTTTCCCCGCTGGACGGGACGCCGGAGAATTTCCTTTGAACGCTCTTTCCCATGGTCTTTTTACCGTGACATTCAAGGCCACATCTGGCTCTCCTCTTTTCTTGCGATGTACGAGGCTGGCCTGGCTGATGTTGAGATTCTCAAGAGTCAATGTAAGTATGCGACACCCTGGTTGGCTGAGCGGTTGAAAGCGTTGGGATCTCGAATGATCAATGGTGCGGAGCTGGATGAGGCGCTTCAAATGAAGGGGTTCAAGGGGCTTCCTCCATTTGAATTTCCGAACCCTGATGTTATTGACGAGATCAGCTCAATCATTGGGTTTAAAGGGTTCCCGACCCGACTCAAAAGACTGTCCGAGCGATGGGCGGCTGACATCGAGGAAGAAACGATGGTGCGCATCAAGCGCTATGCGTTCAGGGCCGAGATCTTTATCTATATCTTGATCGGTTTGTTGGCATACGCAATCAACGATATGGCCGCGCAGATCGGTACTGTACCTGGTTCGTTCTAATTTAAATTTAAAGGAGTTTTCAAATGAGTGAAATCTTAGGAGCGCTGTTTTCTTACGTTATCAAGTTGCTGGGTGTGGCGGCAGTTGTGTTATTGCTCTACGCCGTATTTGGTGCGGACAAGACCAACAATGCGTTGTCGCAGATCTCGCAAACTCAAAGCAATATTCAAGCGCTTTATGTCTCGCAGCCGAACTTTTCCAGCTTGAATAATTCTGTGGTTATCAATGGTCAGTTGGCCCCAAGTGACATGATTCAAGGGAACGCACTTGTCAATGGATGGAATGGACCCGTCACTGTTGCCGTCGACTCGAACACATCTCAGTTTTCGTTGACTGAGACCCAGGTGCCAAAGTCAGCGTGCATCAAGTTGGCTGCGAATGTCGCGGCGTACGTGTCACTTCAGATCAACGGCGGTACGGCTTACGGTACGGCCAGCGGTACAAAGATTGATCCAGGTATTGCATCGACGGAATGTGCCGCCGGCGGCGATAACAATTCGCTGAAGTTCGTCTTTGCTCGCTGATCTGGGTAGCTGAATGACGATCGCTTTACAAGATTTGGTTTTCTCTGATTTGTTTATCGCGCAGTCGGTGGAAGGGAGTTGGTATAAGCCGACTCCCGACTCAATGGAGACGACGCCTGTTCCCCAAGAATGCGCCGATGAGCTCTTGAAATTGCGCCAAAAGCTTGATCTGGAAATGGGCGTGAAAACCGATTCCCATGTCGTTCTGGAGGGCGACGAGAAGAAGCGTATGCGTGTAAAGCGCATTGGGGTGGCCAACCAAATCAATATTTATATTTGCCGTAGCTATCGGATATTAGGGGGTGATCTTGATAGCTTAGGAATGGCTGATGCCGTCACTTCGAAACTGATGTCCCCAGACTTGAAGAGTGGTCTCGTTTGTTTTATAGGTCGACCTGGTGCGGGAAAGACCACGACTGCAACGACATTCATTCGGGAGCGTCTGCGTAAATTCGGTGGTGTTTGCTGGAGTATTGAAAAGCCCATTGAAATTGAGATGCAAGGTAAGCATGGGCAAGGCTGGTGTTATCAGATTGAGCCGGAAGGCGATGGAGATATCAGCCCCCATGTAAGGTCGATTTTTCGTGCAACACCCAATCTGCTTTTTGTCGGTGAGATATTTACCGCTGAAGAATTAAAAGAGTCCATCAAGGCTGCCGCCGGCGGTGCTCTTGTTGCGTTCACTTCACATGGCTCTAACCTTCAGAGCGGCCTGGCGAAATTGCACAGGCAGGCTGGAGGAGAAAGCGCCGACGTCGGCCTGGCTGATGTTTTGAAGGCCGCTGTCTATCTTGAGCTGCACAATGCCTCTGCTGTCAGGCCACTGGCAAGCCAGATGCTAATTAGTTCTGGGTCGAAAGGGACCGGGACACCTCCGCGAATTCTGGAGACACGTCCATTGTTTGTTTATGAAGATGATCATCCTGCGCGTTCGATGATTCGAAGCGGTGAATTTAGCCAGCTGTCTAGCTTGATTCAAACGCAAGTTAACCAGATGTTGATGAAGCGTCTTCCATAGCTGGAGCTTGAACGATGGGATTTTATCTGCTACCTCTTTTCGTCGCGACATTCTTCTGGGGGATGTTCGCATTGCAGGCGAATTTCAATTCTTCGATTTTGCCAAGCGTTCGCGAGCAAAGAGTGGGGATATCTGGACAGATATTTTTGCAGTACCGAGATGATCTCGCGCGATATCAGAAGGCGAACCCCACATTCTTGGGCGTCGTGCCAAGTTCAAGTCTTGCAAATCAATATCCGGCGGCCTTCCTGGCCATTGCCGGCAACGAAATAACGGCAAGTTCGTCGGGGAGCGGCCGTGTTATTACCGCTTACGCTCAGCTGGAGAGGAGCGCGATTGTGCAGGCTCTTGCTATTACCCAGAACGATGCCTCGCTTGGTTTTGCTGCAGGTGGAACTTGGCGCAGCGCTGCCAATGGAGTGAATCAAATTGATGTCCCGCTTGCTACAGGGGTACCAGATGGCAATGCTGTCTCAGTCGTTCAGATAGGAGTTTAACGTGGGCCAAATTCTTGGAGTTTTATTTGCAGCGATCGTAGGATTAGCGTCATTGGGATCGTACGTGTGGCTTCAGCGCACCGGTAACGAAAATGTGCTCAAGTCTGTAACGGCAGGTCAGCAAAAGACGCTGAATGCAGCGGTGACCAAGTATGCCCAGACTTACTACTCAAATTTGACGGCCGCGGCAACTGCATCGTCTCCAGTGGTGATTACTGTGGCGATGCTGCAGAACCCTGCGGTGAATTTGTTGGACTCTTCGTTTACTGGCATCAACCCATACGGCCAGACTTGGCAGGCACAGGTTCTTCAGCCTTCTGCGGGAGCACTGCAAGTGTTCACATTCGGAACGGGCGGGACCGCGTTGCCCGACCGATTATCATCGGCAATTGCCGGTCTTGTCGGAGATCTCGGCGGAGTTGTGCCAAAGAATGATAGCGGCGCCTACGCCGGCGGCGCCGCGTTCGCATTCGGTTCGTTTGGGGGGTGGAAGGCCGCGACCGCTAACTATATTGGTTTGGTTGGTGGGCGGACTGTTTCACTTCTTAATTTCAGCAATGGGCAGCTGGTCAGCAATTATTTGTATCGAAACGCCGTGCCTGGTCAGCCTCAGCTGAACCAGATGAACACGACGTTGGACATGAACAACAACGATATTTCTAACGCGAAAAACGTTGCCGCAACGACCATTTCGACAACAAGTACGGCCACTATCGGCGGGAATTCAACGATCGCTGGAACCTTAAATGTTACTGGAAATATCAGTACGCCAGCAACGGCCCGAGTAGGAGATGTGCAGCTCCTAAATATCCAAGTAGAGGGTACTCCTTGTCCTGAAATCGGGCGTCAAGCCCGCGCCAGTACTGGTTTGCCACTTTCTTGCAAAGACGGTCTTTGGAAAAAAGGAGCTCAGGGCATCACTTCCTATGCTGAATTTGATTGGGTCCCCCCGGGGGGGCCTGGCGCATATGCCATTTCAACTGGCCTGCCCTACACCGACTGGC